>Ga0181522_10000012_pt1 | contig 157112 bp, 136 predicted proteins | sample PEATcosm2014_Bin_27_FD_121103 | JGI IMG/M metagenome (GOLD analysis project Ga0181522, IMG submission 121103) | Peatland microbial communities from MTU Mesocosm Facility, Houghton, MI, USA - PEATcosm2014_Bin05_10_metaG | ecosystem: Environmental > Terrestrial > Soil > Wetlands > Peat | place...
AGACGATCAGTCAAAATCCTCCGGTTACGAGCTGCAGCGGCACCGAAATTACGATCGCCGAAGGCACCCGGGCGAACCTCCCGCCGTCCTGGCATGGTTCTATCCGGGCTGGATGATCGCTAGAAGTATCGTCGATTACGAGCCGACGCCCGTTAGGTTTGGACCTTGTTGAGACTGCCCGAAAATGTTCACACGCGACGGATTGCGTGCCATACGACTAAGACAATCACCGCACCGACCACTGCGACCAGCAGGCTGTAGAGATTGAGACCGGATACGCCCATGTGCCCGAACTGATTGAAGAGCCAACCGCCTACGACCGCGCCAACGATTCCGAGAACGATATCCAGCAGCAATCCTTCGCCGCTCTTGTTCACGATTTTGCTGCCGATGAACCCGGCCAGAAGGCCGAGAACAAGCCAAGCCAGAATATTCATGACCATTCTCCTATTTGATGCAAATGCGCCGACCAAGCGCCCCTTACGTCCCCTCGGTTCGTGGGCGGGCACTGTAGTGGAACCGCCCGCCGATGCCTATACACGAATACCTGTATTCTTGTCACAGATGTTTTACGGCCATGACCTGGAAAAGGCGAGGTTCCGCGGCGAACGATGGGCGTTGAGGCGCTGTACTTATCATTGGGTTCGAATGTCGGCGATCGCGAAGAAAACCTCAACGCGGCGGTTGCGGCCTTGCCGGCGGCCGGCGTCCAAGTGCGACGAGTCTCCTCGTTCTACGAGACCGAACCGGTGGATTACCTGGACCAGGCCTGGTTTTTGAATTGCGTAGTGCAGGCAGAGACGGAGTTGCCACTGCTGGAGTTGTTGCGCGGTGTGCGGGGAATCGAGGCGCGGATGGGCAGCAAGAAGCTGATCGCCAAGGGTCCTCGGCTCATCGATATCGACATTCTGTTGTACGGGCAGGAAACAATGGATACGCCGGAGTTGCAGGTGCCACATCCGAGAATGGCACAGCGGCGTTTCGTGCTGGTACCACTGGCGGAGATCGCGCCGGGATTGCGGCACCCGTCCTGGCCGGGCACAGCACAGCAGTTGCTCGCGGAGACCCCCGACAGAAGCGAAGTTCGACGGATCGCCTAACTCTTTCCGCCCGTCTCCGCGCACTGTGCGGCCGCCTGCAGGCGGCCAGGTCTCCGCATTGGCGTCAGTTCTATCCGTGCCAATTCAAAGTACGGTGTCACGACGTGCGCTGAAGCAGCAGACGGTGCAGGGTCAGGGGTTTCGGCCGCAGCGCATCGAGCTCGATGAGCGCTAAGCGACCTTCGGTGATTTCCCGCCAGCGGTAGACGCCGGCTTCGGTCTCCTGTACCTCGCGGCCGTTGAGGCGGCGGAGGAAGCCGCGGGCATCTTCCGAAGAAGCGGTTTCGCGGAGAGCGGGGCGCGCGACGGCTTCGACGGCATAGCTGCGGAGGAGCTTCGGCCAATAGTGATCGAACAGATCGCCGGATGCGAAGATGTCACTCCAGGCGACTTCGCCGCCGTAGGCAACTACGACGCCGACGACGCGTTCGGTATTGAGGCCGGAGGTGGATTTGTTGAAGCGCTTTTGCAGTTGTGTCACGAATTCGTCGACCGACGCGCCGACTCCGTTGCTTTCGTAGATCTTGGCGTAGGACTGCGTCGGCGCGACAGAGGCTATGGTATCGGCGATAGCGGCGGAGCTCACCCGCGGCGCCGGCATGGGCTGCTCCGGATTTGCCGCTAGCCTGGTTGTCGTACCAGCGCGAACCGCATTCCAGACATTGTTCTGATCTTGCTGCAGCGCTGCTTGTTCACGGACGCTCGGGTGCACGATGGTTCTGGACGCGGCGAATTGCGATCCAGAGGACCATCGGCCATGCTCGACGCAGAAAACATCGAGCGGCAAGGGTGCAGAGTCTGGTGCGACGATACGATCTTTGGCGATGATGCGGTCTTGCTTGCCGCCGCTGACCAGTTCGCCAGCGAGTAGCAGCAGTGGGCGCTTGCTGCGATTGACCAGGACGAGCTGGTTGACGGCCGAACCGCTGGTGTAATCCGGCGCCGGATTGCGGCGACTATCGCGAGTGCGAGCAAGGCCTGTGGCCCCTTGTTCGCTGACGATGACCTCGCCGCTCGACAAGCCTTGGTCGAGGGTGAGGAATGAACTGGTCTCCTGCTGGGACAAGGTAACCACGGGAAAGATGGAGATGTTTTCGTAAGTAACGGGCTCCAGCAGCCGCCAGCCACCTTCGCTTGGCGGAAGAGGAGTGTTCGATGACGAGCCCGGAGCCGAGCCGACAAAGGCCAGGGTTCCGAGCGTAGTGATACCAACCAGACCGCGGACGATCGTGCTGAACAGCGAGCATTCCATAAGACAGCCTCCTGTGTTTGCGAGCGAATAAGAGAGCCACTCGGGGTTAGAACGGACGCGGGGTGAATTCTTGCGGAGGACAGCGACCTAATGAAATAACGACGTAAGGGGGCAAGGAAGAGCGGGAAAGGACAGGAAAAAAGGCTTAACCCAGAAGTTCATAAAGAGCGGATCAAGAGAGCGCACAGAAACCGAAAGACGGGGCGGGCCGTTTATTTTTTTACTTCATTACTTCTGTTCGTCATTGCTTCGCTTTTATTTTAGCGGTTGCCTGGGTCGCCAAGATTGGTGCGCGGCCGATTGCGTCTGCTCTTGGCGGCGTCGACCTCCTGGCGCTCGTATTCGGCTAGCTCTTCCTCGGTGTAGGAGAACGAGTCGCGGGCAGCAAACATCGAGGTGGAGCGGGTTGTCTGGCTCTTCTTTTTTCGAGCTTGGCCGAATTCGTGGCGCACCTGCCTAAGCGGCGCCTCGATGGCCTTGATCTCCACAAGGAGATCGCTGACCTTTTCCAGGAAGTCGTGAAGATGAAACGGCCGGACGACATAGGGAAGCCGGGCAAATTCGAGAGATCCCACGTAATGGCTGCCGGCCATTTCTGGGACGACGTAGAGCACGCGCAGGCGGGCACCTTCTTCCGCGGACACCCCGGACAGTTCCCGAAGCGTGAAAAATAGAGGGCTCTCGAGCCCGATCATGGCCACGTTTGCGATCACCAGGGACCATTCGCCGGTCTTCAGCTCCGTAAGCAGGAGCTTCGTGTCCGGGACGATGCGGACCCGCCAACCTTCAGAGTCCAGAATCTGACGCAAGGCGCCTTGGCTCGGAGCATCGTTGTCGAGAACCAGGATGCCGACCTGGCGTGGTGCGGGCGTGGGCGTGCTGGCCATAAGCCATTATACCGGTGACGTTCGAATAGGCCCTGTAAATACCAGTACCTTAGTCGAATCGGCCAACCGCCCTTCCGGCCAGCATCGAAATGGTTGCCATCACACGGACGATCAAATCCCGACAATGTCGAGCTACTTTCCGACGACGAAGTCCGATCCTTCTATGTAGCGCTTGGCATTTCCTCCGTCCCACAGGATCCGATAGGTCTGCAGGGACGACGCCGAAACACGCCTGGTATAGAAAACCTGGACGCCGTCCCGAGACCACTCTGCATGGCGTGCCCACTGGTCGGTCGGACTTAGAACGACGCGCCGCTTGGAACGGAGTTCGTACAGGAAAAATCCGGCCGCGAGACCCATCGCGTCCGTCGGGGCGCCTGCAGGAGCCTTCACGAACGGCGCTGAAACCAAGAGCAAGTCTGAATTGATGGGGTTCACCCGAAATGTATCCGAACCGGCGATGTCGAAATCGTCGCCGTAAATATCCTTCAGGGCAATAGTCTGCATCACTCGGCCATCATCGGAGATCCAGTAAGCGTTTTGCATGTCGCTGGCAAGCAGAGTGTGGGTGTCAGTCCACCCGTGCAAACTGGTCAGACTGCTGGCGTAAACAGGCGATGCCTGGGTGGGCGAGCCGGCGGGAAACGTCCACAGCTGCCACTTTTGATCCTGAAAATTCAGGTACGCCACCCTGCTGTCGTCCGGAGACCAGAAAGCTTGGCGAACGCTGCCGTGGACGAGGTCCTGCGAACGGCCCGAAGCCGTGTCATAGAGAACGATGGTGCGGTCCGGTCCGGTTCTGGAATCCGAGCGCGTGAAAAGAAGTTTTTTGCCGTCATGCGAGAGCGCCAACTCGGTTCCCTCGGACGCCGCGATCTTTCTGATCTTGCCGATCGCAACGGCAACCTTGCCGGTGGGAATCCGATAGGCGACGTCGGTTGGCGATTGAAATTTGATGATATCGGCTGGCAGCTCCGGCGGTTTCTTGTCGGTGTCGTCATCTTCGTCCGGTTGGTTGTTGATCCGCGGAAACAATTCGGCCGCGATGCGTGCGCAGCCGTTGAGCGTGCCGATCTGGGAATGTTCGGCGACGGCCCGAAAAGTGTACTTTGCGCCGGTCGCGTCGGCAGAGCAGGGCTCACGCGTTAAATGAACCGCGACATCGGCGCCGGTGCCGGAGTCCTTCGCGCGATAGGTCCAGGCGTCGCTCGCGCCTGCGCGGGCGACGTCCGTGGGATCGAGCATGACGGGAGGGTAACCGGGCCGGTCGAGTCGCTCGGGCCCTTTCTGGCCGATGCGAATGCTCCATGCCGGATCGGTGCCTGCCGCTGGTCCGAACGCGAGTAACAGAATGGGATAGTGTGTGGACTGCGGCGCGGCTGGGGCCGCCGTAGCGGGAGCAGCGGGCTTCTTCGCCTGCGGAGCCGGCGCTTGGGATTGCGCGGCAGAGAACGGCAGACCGCCGGTGATCGCAGCGATCGCGAGTAAGGCGAAACTGGCTACGCGCAACAACATCCCCAATACGATCCTCCAGACGAAATCGAACACCGAACGGCCTATTGTCGCACGTCCGGATGCGGGGCCGGACGATTTTGGCCGATCGTAGCGCGGCGAGGACTCCGGTGCCAGGGAGCGAGCCGAGATCTTGCGCCTATTTTCATTCAATGGACTCCGGATGACGGTCAATACTGCGGCGTCCTTCCAAATGTGCAGAGCGCACTTGCATGAGGCGAAAGAAAAGCGAATTTGGTGCTTGACATGGCGAACAAAAGGCGAAATACTCGCTGGGCTGTGAGGTGGGCTATGCCATCCGTTCCTCTCCCTTCGTCGGCGCCTCTGCGGATTCGCCGACGCCACGTTTCACAACCCGCGTTGTTCCCCGTATGCCCTGATGCGCAAAGCCCAAAACAAGAGGCTGGTCGCGGTCTTGCCCCGATTGCGTCTGGTCCCGGTGTCTCCCTCTCAAGTCACCCCGGCTCGGCGGATTGCCCCCCGCCTTGTTCGGGAACGGTCCCGGTTTTGCCGGGGACGACGGCCCCAGGCGCCGCCCAACGCCGCTTGGATGGTCGGACTCAAGAGGCGGACGTGCCGCTGGTTGGCATCGCCCGCCTCGCAGCGTCTTCTCCTTGCGCGGAGAGTGCGCGAAAATCGGAGCAGCGACCGGAGTATTTCTTGCTGCCGGTGCGCTCGATCCTGAACAAATGCGATTCGAGTCGCGTGCCTTTTGAGTGGACGATCAATCCTTACCGGGGATGTGAATTCGCCTGTAAATACTGCTATGCGCGGTATACGCATGAATACATGGAGTTGGACGGCAGCGAATTCGAGAAGAAGATTTTCGTGAAACAGAACGCGGCGGTGCTGCTGGCTCAGGATGTGTCGCGAAAATACTCCTACCAGCGCCCTGGAGCGGAGGATGGGCGCCCTGAGCATATTGCGATCGGCACCGCGACCGATCCGTACCAGCCCGCGGAGCGAGAATATGGTGTGACTCGAGCTTGTCTTGAGGAATTGGCGAAACGCGAGGGATTGAGTGTTTCGGTGATCACCAAGTCGAATCAGATTGTGCGAGACATCGACGTGTTGAAGCGAATCGCGGCGCGTTCGGAATTGTCGTTGAACATCACGGTGACCACTCTGCGATCGCGGTTGGCACGATTGCTGGAGCCGCGCGCGCCTCGGCCGGACCTACGGCTGGACGCGGTGAAGCAATTGCATGAGGCGGGACTGCGCGTCGGGGTCTCGGCTTCGCCTCTGATTCCAGGGATTACCGATCGGGACGGCGAACTGGAGGCGGTTGCGGCTGCCGCGAAGAAGGCGGGCGCGCAATGGTTCTTCTCTGGAGTGTTGTTTCTGATGCCGTCTTCGGCGAGGCAGTTTTTGCCGTTTGTGCGTGAGAGATTTCCGAAGCTGGCCAAACAGTATGAACGATGGTACGCGAAGAACGGCTACGCGCCCGAGGAGTATCGCAAGAACATGGCCGAACGTGTCGCTCGGATCCGGGAGAAGCACGACTTCCACACGCGGCCATTTGAGGAGTTGCAAAGGAAAGTGCAAAATCCGCAACTATCGTTGGGATGGAATACTGCGGCGTAGCGCCTTGGGAAAAGCGCGAGAAAAGAAGGGGGCTGGAGATTGGGTTGACCGATGTAAAGATTCCAGCCGCGGTTTACGGCACGATGATACGGGATTCTTCGCGCTTGAGCTCCTGCACGTTCGAGAATTGGCCGCGCAGGAATTCGACGTAGCGGCGGGAATGGGAGCGGCCGTTGGTGCGGAGCAGTCCCATGCGGTATAAAAAGACCAGCAAGTAGAAAATGTCGGAGTCTTTCAACGCAGCCGAGTGCCCCTGCTCCGCCTGTTTTTGCTTCACTTCGACCGCAAATGCGGCGAGCGCGGCGTAGAGTTCGCGGCGCACGAGTCCCTCCGGCTGTTTCTCATAATAGATACCAGTCGTCAGCGTTCTGGTGGTTTCCGCCAGCGCTTGAACGGCAGCAAGCACATCGGTGTCGGTTGCGTCATGGTGGGCGACGCAAAATTTGGCGATCGTGAAGGCGAACGCGGCCATCAGTTTTTGGTGAGTGTGGATCAAATCGGACGGCACGGTCACGTCGAGCAGTGGGGTATCGGCGGGCAGCTTTCGCTGATGCTCGTCCTCGTACCGATGGGCCGCAAGCAAGTAGGAGCAATCGACTGGGCAGTCGATGCTGACTTCGCGTTCCCGGCCGCAGCAAACGGCGCAGATTTTCTCGCCTTTCGCGGGACAAAAACGCTCGGGTTTTCGCTTTTCACAGATAGGGCAGGACACGGCAAGCAGAATACCCCGTGCTCGCGGAAAAAACAAAAACGGTGGCGGGCGGGCTTGCCGGCGCTGCCGGTCAGTCCTCAGTGAGAGGGCGAAGCGGCCGAAATTTTTACGTGCTCCGGGCGTAGCCCCATCCCAATTAGACGTGCCGGAATTCTGCGAAGCACGGAATGCTCATTGAGCAGCCTGACGGCCAGCGGGAGTTTCTCGAAGCTTACTTGCCCTTTCAGCACAGGTTCCACAACTTTCTTGTGCGCCTGCACTTGAAGAGCCTGGGTCCAGCGCGTGGGGGTCACGCGACGCTTTTCTACGGCGACCAGATCGTGTTGGGTTAGCTGGTTTCGTCGTAATGGCTCCGCCAACATGTTCGCCGCCGCAACGGCATCCTGAATTGCCAGATTGATGCCAATACCACCAACCGGAGACATCGCGTGCGCGGAGTCGCCAATGCACAGCAAGCCGGGGCATGACCAGTTCCGCAGGCGATCCACTCGAACGGAAAGAAGGCTGACGTCCTTCCAATCGCCCAGGGTCTCGGTGCGGTCGCGGAGAAATGGCGCCACGTCGGCGATATCCTCGCGAAAGGCGGGCAGGCCGCGATGCTGAATCTGCGGAAACGCTCCCTTCAGGATTACGTAGGCGCATTGCCAATAATCACCACGATTGATGGTGACCAGTATCTTGCCTTTTTTCAAATGTCCCAGCGCGTAGTCGTCGTCGTCGGGCTTTTTCGGAAGCCGCATCCAGAGAACATCGATCGGCGCTCCCAGATCCTCGATCTGTAGTCCGGCCTTCTCTCGAACCACAGAATGTCTGCCGTCGGCGCCGATGGTGAGACCGGCCCGCACCTCAAACGCCCCGTTGGGCGTCTTGCCTTCGACTCCCACGATCCGCCCACGCTCTTCGAGCAGGCCGGTCACCTGGTACTGCATATTCACCTGGAAACCAGGGAACCGGCGGCCCGCTTCGGTCAAAAAATTCAGAAAGTCCCACTGAGGCATGAGCGCGACGAACTTGCAGTGTGTTGGAAGATGGGAGCAATCGACAATCTTAGCGGCAATTTCACCAAAGCGTATGCCCAACTTGCGATACTCCTGGTGCGGCCGCTGAAGAAATCCTTCCAGCAAACCGAGTTCGTACATTACTTCCAGCGTGGAAGGGTGAACGGTGTCGCCGCGAAAATCCCGTAGGAAATCCTTATGCTTCTCGAGAACCACAACATCGACGCCCGCTCGGGCCAGAAGATAACCGGCCATAACGCCAGCAGGACCTCCACCGACGATGCAGCACCGCGCATCCAAGCGTTCAACCGATGGGGGCGTTTGTTCCATATTCTAGGCTCCGGCTTTGACGGTCACGCGGAGATGACTTTGTTCTGGAAGCGGCGCGCGGCGATGATCAGGAGAAACGTGCCAATCGCAAAAAGCGCCAAGCCGTCAGTCCAGAGGTGACGAATGGTGGCGCCGCGGAGAATCACGCCGCGGGTAATGTTGATGAAATAAGTAGCCGGGATCAGATAGCTGATGGGGCGAAAAATGGCCGGCATGGTTTCGCGCGGGAAAATGTAGCCCGAGAAAAACACGCTGGGGAGGATAGGCAGAAACGCGAGCTGCATCGCTTCGGCTTGCGACGCCGCTTTGCTGGAAATCAGGATGCCCAGTGACAGCGCGGCAAAGAGGTACGGCAGTGAAAGAAATGCCAGCAGCCAGACACTGCCGTGAATGGGAACGCGGAAGACGAAACGCATGCACGTCAGAATCAAACAAAGCTCGAAGAACCCGACGCCGAGATAGGGAAGAAGTTTCCCGAGGAGCAAGCCAAATGGACGCACAGGCGTTACGAAAAGCTGCTCGAGGGTGCCCCGTTCTTTTTCCCGGACGATCGAAAAAGCGGTCAAGAATGTTGTGACGTTGAGGAGCATGATCGCCGTCAAACCCGGCAGAAAGAAATTGGGCGAGCGCGAATCGGGATTGAACAGCATCTTGGGACGCATTTCGACTGCCATGGTTTCCCGGTCCGGAAGAACGCGGCGCAACGATTCATCGAGGCCAATGGCGTTGCTTACGTTGATGGCCTGGCCGGCGACTGACGAATCGGAACCGTCGATCAATACCAAAACCTGCGCGCCCATTTGATGCAGCAGACGATCGGAATAGTCGACCGGCACCTTGATTCCCACGCGGGCCTTGCCGGCGACGATGATGTCGTTCATGTCGCGGTCGTTTTGAACGTAGCGGATGATGTAGAAGGTATCCGAATTTTTCAGACGGTCGATCAGTTCGCGGCTCTCTCGCCGTCCGTCGGCGTTGTACACCACCGTGGGGATGCGGCGGATGTTGGTGTCGATCCCGAAACCGAGAAGAAACATCTGCAGCAGCGGCATCGTCAACGAGAAAAACAACGTCCCGGCGTCGCGCCGGACGTGAAGCGTTTCCTTATAGAAGACCGCGCCGAAACCGCGAAAGATATCACGCACGGGAGGCCTCCAGCATCGCTTGATGTTTGTAGGTTAGCTCCACAAAAACATCTTCAAGGCTCGGCGCCAGCGGTCGAATTTCCGCGACGGCGATTCCTTCCTTGAGCAGCTGCTCGCGCAGATCGTGCAGGTCAAAGTGGTCGTCGATCAAGGCGTGGATGGACTGCCCGAAAATCGTGGCGCTGCGGATTTCGGGATTCTGGCGGGCAAAACGGAGTGCACGCGTCACTTCGGGCGTGGTGATCTCCACGCGGAGTGTACCCGCTGGCTGGACGTCCGGCAGTTCGCGCAGAGAATTGGGAGTGCCGTCAGCGATCAGCTTGCCGTAATAAATGTAGGCGACGTGGCTGCACCTCTCCGCTTCGTCCATATAATGGGTGGTGACAAAGAACGTGATGCCGTGCCCGGAAAGTTCGAACAGCAAATCCCAGAGTTGCCGCCGGGCGACTGGATCGATGCCCGCAGTGGGCTCGTCGAGAAACAGGAGCTTCGGCTCGTGTAGCATCGCGCAGCCCAGCGCCAACCGCTGCTTCCATCCGCCCGAGAGTTTGGCCGCGAGACGATCCAGATACGGACCGAGCCCGTTCAACTCGACAATTTCTGACATGCGGCGTTTTAAACGATCCGGCGGCAAGCTGTAGATGCGTCCGTAGAACGTCAAATTCTCGGCGACGGTGAGATCGTCGTACAAGCTGAATTTCTGGGACATGTAACCGATTCGTTCGCGCACTTCTTCGGCATGGGTGCGAACGTTCAGCCCTTCCACTTGCGCGGAACCATCGCTTAAAGGCAAAAGCCCCGTAAGCATCTTGATGACGGTGGTTTTTCCGCTTCCATTGGGGCCGAGAAAACCGAAAATTTCGCCCTTCTTTACTTCGAAACTGACGTCGTTGACAGCGGTAAAGTGGCCGAAGTTCCGAACCAGATGTTCCGCCGAGATGGCCACTTCGGTACCGGTTTGGGGCAGGGTAGTCATCGCTCAGTCCGCCGGCTTCAGTTTTATGTCCGCTGCCATTCCCGCGCGAACCTGATTGGAAGAATCATCGATGCGAACCTTTACGCCGAAGACTTGATGAACGCGTTCTTCGCGCGTCTGCACGTTGCGGGGAAGGAATTCCGCCTGCTGATTGATCTGCTCGACGGTGCCCTCGAAAACCTTATTTGGAAATGAATCGACGCGCACCTCCGCCTTTTGGCCCAAGTGCACATGACCAATCTCGGTTTCCGGAATGTAAATGCGCACGTAGATTTGGTCGCGCTCCAACAAGGTCGCGACCGGCGTGTTCGGTGCTATCAGGTCGCCCGGGCGCACGTCCAGAACTTCAACCGTTGCCGCCGAAGGCGCCACGACTTCGCGCTCGCGAAATCTCGCTTCGTCGTAGGAATAGGAGGCTTTCGCGAGATCGATATCCTCTCGCCGGTTACCGCGCTCGAACTTCTCAAACGTCGCCTGTGCCTCATGATAACGCGCCTCGGCCGAGGCAATCTCCTCCGGCCGGTAACCGTGATGCAATTCATCCAGTTTATGCTGGGCATTTTGCCGCTGCGCCATCGCGATTCGCCATGCGGCTTCCGCCGTGTCGCGCTGCTGTTTCGAAACCAGGTCTTTTTTCGCCAGCGCGTCGTATCGCTCAAAATCGAGTTGCGCTCGCACTTCATCTGCCTTCGTACGGTCGAGATCGGCTTGTGCCGCATCGATATCTTCTCGTCGATAGCCGTTTTTCCGTTGCTCATACTCCGCTTTGGCTTCCTCAAGCGCCGCGCGTGCTTCGGCAATCTCTTCCGGGCGAAAACCACGCCGTGCCTTTTCTGCTGCCGCCCGGGATTGATCGAGCGCCGCTTGCAGCTCTTTATCGTCGAACGAAATCAGCACTTGTCCGGCTTGCACGGTATCCCCTTCACGCACGAGCACTTTATCGATGCGTCCGCCGACCTTGGAACCGACGCGGATGTCACGGGCTTCCACCGTTCCCGAGCCTTGCAGCGAAGAATCGTGCCGGAACCACCCCGCCGAAAATGCCAACCCGGCACCGGCCGCAGCCAATACCAGCACAACGATGAACGCCCGCTTGCGACTCATGGCCTGTTTCTCCTCACCGTTTCCTATTCATGACTACGGTTGTGGCGAGCCTGTAGTTACCAGCTCACGGGGAGCAACCCCCATCCACAAAATCTCCATGGCCTGCTCGATGCGTTCAGCAAGAGACGCATCGCCGTAGACCGACCACATCAGCAAGGTCCCGAAGATGGTCTGGCGGAACACCTGCGCCAGTTCGAGCGCCGGCAGATCCCGCCGGAACTCTCCCCGTTGCTGTCCAATCTGCACCAGCTGCGTAAGCAGGCCTTCGGCTCGCGCATTCCTCTCGCGCATCACGCTCCGTACCGAGGAACGGGAAAGATTCGCCTGCAGGATGGCCCGCACCACGTCTGGCGCTTTGGCCGGTTCCTCGGTCATGCGCCGCGTCATGGTGCGGAAGAACGAGCGCATGGGCTCGGGTTTCTCGCGCATTTGGTCAACGGTGTCCTGGAGCTTGCTTAGCTGCATGTCGCTGAAGGCGATCAGAATGTGCTCTTTGCTGGGGAAGTAATTAAAGAAAGTTCCTTTGCCGACATCGGCGGCATTGGTGATGTCCTCTACGGTAGTTTCCGCGAATCCCTTGTCTGCGAATAGCTTGAGCGCCGCGCGAAAAAGCCGCTCGCGGGTTTCCGCGCTGCGCCGCTGGCGGCGGTCAAGGTTCTGACCACGAGCCGATGGGGTCGATGATTTTGGGGAAGCGCGGCGCCGCATGACCTGTCCTCATATATGACTATGAGTCATATATGGCTGAAAGTCAAGCCCGCATTGGCGCCGCCTTCTCGCCGAGCAAAAGGCAAAGACCCCGGCAGAACGCCGGGGTCTTTGACACCCTCGATGGACTCGTACGGTTGAATCTATTTGTTGGAGCCGGCTTCAGACAGATTCTTCGGCGATTTTTGGTTCAGGTACAACACCAACGTTTGTGCCGGCGGAGGCACTGCCACGGCGCCTTTGAACACGATCGATTCCGCTTCCAGTTTCTTCCCGTAGACTCTTTCGTTCGCGTCGTTATCCGGGCGAACCGTCGAGCCCTCCAGCGAAATACCAGCGAAAAGTCCTCGCGATCGCGAGTAGCTCAAAACTTCGGCGCGCAGGGTCGCATCGGTTGAAGCCGACGCCGTCCGGCCCTTCGGACCCGCCGCCACCGAAGCGTCCGCTCCCAGCTTTACCTTGCTGTTCAGAATCGAATGCGCACCGCGCCCGTTCATCACCAGAAGCACGAAGTCCGTGGCCTGCCCGCCAATCTGAAGTCCAAAGCTGCCGCCTTCGAGCGCCATCATGGTTGGTGCGCTCCAAGGACCGGTATATTGCTCCCCGGTGCGGCAAGTCATTGCGCCACGTCCGTAGCTGCCGCCGACGACGAAGGCAGCTTTCAGCACCGACGGATAAATGATCACGCATTCAGACTTGTCGAGCAGGTCCTGCGGAATGTCGTCGGGAATATCGAGGATTTCCTTCATTACCGTGCCGCAATTCTCCAGACGGTCCGCTTCCTTCCGGTCTTGCGCGGTAGCCAGCGGCAAGCCGGCGATTGCCAGTACCATCAGGTAAACCACTATTCGCTTGGTCATTATTTCCTCACCTCAGTTTGATTTCTTGCGGGGCAATTCCTGTTCGCCAGATATTGGGTGCACCGTCGGAGCTTCCGACCTGGACTCCTTCGCCTCGCGCGTCCGAGGATTCGGACCGTGGCTCTAGAGAAAGAAGTGTTCCGTGGCGTTTCGACTATACTTTCTCCGGACACAATATGCCAGCAGAGGATGCCGGTGGAACGCAGACGGATCAGACCATGGGCGGTGTTGATTCTTTCTAGCGCGATGGTGACGGGCGCAAGCGTAGCCCCACGTGTTCGAGCGCAATCAACGTCGCCGGGCACTGCCGCGGCGAAAGGCCGGACGCAACTCTTGCGCGCCAACGCCGCGGCAAAGCGTTTTTCCGCCCGCGCCGACGCAGCCCTTTCCGCGCAAGCGGCGAATAAAGGGGAATGGGGTTTGTTGATCGCTGACGCGGCCACCGGTGACACGCTGTATGAATTGAACGCCGATAGATATTTCGTGCCCGCGTCCAACATGAAATTATTTACAACCGCCCTGGCGCTGGCGAAACTCGGCGCCGACTATCGCTTTCACACCACGCTCGAGACCCACGGCGCGATCTCTCCCGACGGTACCCTGGACGGTGATCTGTTTCTGGTGGGCCGGGGTGACCCTAATCTTTCCAATCGCAAATTTCCTTACGACTTGAAAGAAGAATTTGACGGCGCGCCCGAAAAAGCATTGGCCGAACTCGCCGACTCCCTGGTTGCGAAGGGCGTGAAACAAATCACGGGTGATATTATCGGCGACGACAGTTATTTCCCGCGCGAGCCATATCCCGACGGATGGGAAATCGGCGACATGGTCTGGGAATATGGCGCCGCGATCTCTTCGATCGTCGTCGACGACAACACCGTGGCCTTGACGCTGAGCGCCGGAGAACTCGCCGGCGACCCGGTGCGCGCCAACGTTGTACCGGCTACTCCCGACTTTAGTGTCGAGAACGATGTCGTGACCTCGGCCGCCGAGGTAAAGTCCGAGCTGACGCTCACGCGCGAGCCAGGATCGCAGCTGGTCGTGGTTCGCGGCACACTGCCGGCAAAAAGCACGCCGCGCAAGCTGACCCTAGCCGTCCATGAACCGGCCTTGCACGCCGCAACGCTCCTGGCCCGGTTGCTCGCCGACCGCAGCGTGAAGATCGCCGGAAATCCACGCGCGCTGCACATTGCAGAGACGTCGGCGGATCCTCCCCGGGCCATTCTCGCCGAGCACGTCTCGATTCCGCTGGGCGACTCCGTTAAGCTCGTCAATAAAATCAGCCAGAACCTTCACACCGAGATGCTCCTGCGTACCGCCGCGCGACAATCGGGAATCTGGGCCACGCCTGACGACCTCGCTAAATTTCCCGCGGACTTTTACGCGGCGGCGGGAATCGCAACCGGCGACGTGATTCAGACCGACGGCTCGGGTCTATCGCGTCACGATTTAGTCACGCCGCGGGCAGTCGTGACGCTGCTGAAATACGCGCGAACCGAGCCGTGGTTTGCGCCCTACTTCGCTTCCCTCCCGGTCGCGGGTGTGGACGGTACGCTCGAAAATAACTTGAGAACCACGATCGCAGCCGGCCGCATCCACGCAAAAACGGGTTCGGTCGAACACGTGCGCACGCGGTCGGGTTTTGCCGAAACTCCTGGCGGACGGCTGCTGATCTTTTCCTTCTTGAGCAACAATCAAGGCGGAAAAAACCACGAAGCAAGCGACGCGCTCGACGCGCTGTGCGTGGCGATGATCGAGGAGTTCGACAACAAACCTCTAAAACACGCGCGAAGCACGCCGGCCGCAAAACACTAGGTAATTCCGATGACCAAGGAAAAGATCATCACGGTGTTTGGCAGTGGATCTTCGCAAGAAGATGAGTTGGGTTACCACGAAGCCCGAGCGCTCGGACGCGCGTTGGCCGAAAACGGGTTCGCCGTCTGCAGCGGTGGCTACAACGGGGTAATGGCCGGCGTTTCGCGGGGCGCAAAGGAAGGCGCCGGAAAGACCTATGGAGTCACTACCGATTGTTTCTCCACCAAGGCCAATCCGTGGATCGATGTGGAGATCCGCGTCGCCACCTGGCAGGACCGTCTTTTCGAGTTGATCCGTCTTGGCGACGGGTTTGTGGCCTGCAAGGGGGGCACCGGCACGCTCGCCGAGCTGGCGGTGGTCTGGGAGATGCAGAACAAATCGGTGATGCCGGGCAAACCGTTCGCTGTCCTCGGAGATTTTTGGCTGCCTGTCATCGATCGCGTTCGTGAAGTCGAGCTGGACGACCATCGCCCGGGCGGTGAGAGCGATGGTCGTCTGATTCATTCTGCGCCGTCACCGCAAGAACTGGCGCGTTATCTGGCCGAGAAACTAAAATAGGAACGATGTCCCGCACCGCACAAGACGTTCTCGAATTCGACAAGCTGCGCGAATTGCTGAGGTTGCGCACCACGTGCGCGCCTGGCCGCCGTGCCGTCGCCGCCCTAGAACCCGGCGTCGATCGTCAGGCGCTCGAGAGCGCATTCGCGCTCATCCGCGAAGCCCGCGAGTGGCTGCGCGCAGGCGGCGAGCTGGGATTCGGCGGCCTCGCCGATCCCCGAGGCTGGCTGGAACGCATCGAGGGCCCCGGCGCGGTGCTTGAGCCTCGCGAATTCCTGGATTCCGCCTCGTTGCTGGAGACTTCAGCGTGGCTTAAGCCTCAGTTCCGCGAAGAAGCTGCAAAATTCCCTTTGCTTGCCGTTCGCGCCGCGTCACTCGGAGATTTTCGTGACCTGCTGGCGGGGATTCGCCGCTGCGTCCTGCCAAACGGGGACATCAGCGACGATGCGTCGCCCGCACTTCGCCGCATACGCGCCAGCATCGCCGAAACCCGTTCTTCGATCCAAAAGTCCCTGAAACAGATCTTGCGCGCGCGAAATGCGGAGGCCGGCGAGGATTACGTCACGCTGCGCAACGACCGCTTCGTCATTCCGGTGCGCGCCGAACACCGCCGCGCCGTTCCTGGCATCATGCACGGCGCCAGCGGCACCGGGCAGACTGTTTTCCTTGAGCCCTTTGAAACCGTTGAATCCAACAACCAGCTCGTGCAACTTGCCCAGGACGAAGCCGCGGAAATTGTACGCATTCTCCGCGCGCTGACCGAGCGCTTGCGATCCATGCGCGAGCCCCTGGTTGCTGCGGCCGAGACCATCGCCGAGTTCGACGGCGTCTTTGCTCGAGCGCGCTTCACGCAAGACTTCGATGCCGCCACGCCCGAGTTCAGCGAAGCCGGTGAGTTACGTCTGGAAGCCGCGCGCCATCCGGTGCTCGAAGATAAACTGCGCCGAGAGAATCGCGCCATCGTGGCCATGACGCTGGCGCTCGGCGGTCCGGAACGAGTCCTGGTCATCAGCGGCCCGAACACTGGCGGCAAGACGGTCGCGCTCAAAACTACCGGACTCGCGGCACTGTCTGCGCAATCGGGGATTCCCGTTGCTGCCCAGCGGGCGGTATTGCCACTTTTCGATCACGTTCTCGTGGATATTGGCGACGAGCAATCGATCGCCGCCGATCTCTCCACATTTTCGGCGCACATCCTGAATCTAAAAACGATGCTCGAGGCGGCAACGCCGCACTCGCTGGTGCTCGTGGATGAAATGGGAACGGGCACCGCGCCCGAAGAAGGTGCGGCGCTGGCTGTCGCGCTGCTCGACGAGTTTCGCGCGAAAAACTGCATCGTCCTCGCGACCACGCACCACGATCGCCTGAAGACCTACGCGTCGACTACGCCAGGGGTCGTAAACGCGGCGGTCGAATTTGACGACATAAATCTCCGGCCTACCTATCGCTTGATGGTCGGCGTTCCGGGTGGCTCCAGCGGTATCGCCATCGCGCAACGTTTAGGCCTGCCATCCTCGCTGATCGAGCGGGCACGCTTACTGCTCACTCCGGAGTCGCGGGAAGCCGCCGACCTCATCGCCTACCTGCACCGCAGCCGCGACGAACTCGACCGCATGCAGCAGCAAATGACCGCCGAGCGCCACGCGCTGGCCGAAGAGCGCAAGAAGCTTCGCGTCGAATGGGTGGAGCGCCAGCAGCGCCGTATCAAAGACCTCGAAGAGAAATTCGCAGACATGCAGAAACGTTTCGACGAAAATGTGGCCAGCGTGGTCGAGTTCGTACGGGACCGCGAACTGCGCTCCCAACTTGAAAAATCCTCGCGCCGCAAGATGCAGGACGCGCGCGGCGAGGCCCGCGACGAACTCAACGCAGCCGTGGTGCAAACTCTCTCGGAGTCGCAAGCCGACCTGGGGATACAGGGCGAATCATCCGCTCCGCCCAGCCCCGAGCGTCTGCAGCCTGGCGCGAAGGTCCGCGTGCGCGGCTTCACCAAGCCAGTCATCCTGCGGCGCGTGGAAGGCTCGTCCGCGGAAATCGAAGCGGGACCCCTGCGCATGAAAGTTGCCGTCGATCAGATTACCGGTATCGAGGGTTCGCCGGCCGATTCCAAGTCCGTGCCGCCTTCTTACCTGCGGCAAAACGTCACGGTCACCTCGCGCCCTGGCGAGGCCGCCACCACGGACGAAATCAATGTCATCGGTTCCACCGTCGAAGAAGCCACAAACCGCGTTGACAAATTTCTCGACGAAGCCGCCTTGGCAAACCGCCAAACCGTGCGCATAATTCACGGCCACGGCACCGGCGCGCTGCGCAAGGGCCTCGCCCAATTTCTTTCCTCCCACCCTTTGGTCGGGAAGGTTTCCTCCGAGGCCGAAGATCGCGGAGGCAAGGCGATCACTGTCGTAGAATTGCGAGCATAGGGCTCGAATTTCGATAATCGTGGCGGAAGCAGGATCATTTGCGGATCGCGTTAAACAGCAGGCGGACATCGTCCGCGTGGTCGGCGAATACGTGCGCCTTAAGAAGAGTGGGCAAAATTTCACGGGACTCTGCCCGTTCCACGCGGAAAAGTCTCCTTCTTTCGCAGTGCATCCGACCAAGCAGATTTACCATTGTTTCGGCTGCGGGGTCGGCGGCGACGTGTTCAAATTTGTCATGGAAATGGAAAAGTGCCCGTTTCCGGAATCGATTCGCATCGTGGCCGAGAAATGCGGGATCGCAGTTCCGCAAGCCAGAGAGCGCTCGCCCGAAGAGCGCAAGGAAAATCAGCAACGCACCGCGCTAGTCGAAATGCATCGCGTGGCGCAGGCGTTTTTCACCAAGCAACTCGAAGGCACTCCGGAAGGGAGAGTTGCGCGCGCCTATCTCGAAGATCGGGGACTCGACAAAGCGGCGATCGATCAATTCGGCATCGGGTACGCGCCGAGCGGTGGCGATGTTCTTTTGCGCTCGCTAAAGCAAAAATATCCCGAAAAGCTGCTCACGGAGTCAGGTTTAATCTCCGGCGACCAGAGTGGTCGTATGTTTGATCGCTTCCGCCGCCGCATTACCTTTCCCATTTCCAACGAAGCGGGAAAGATTGTCGCCTTCGGCTGCCGCGCCCTCGGCGATGATCAGCCGAAATATCTCAACTCTCCCGAAACGCCAATTTATAGCAAGAGCAACGTGCTCTATCACCTCGACCGCGCCAAGGAAGCGCTGCGCCGGTCCGATTTTGCGGTTCTCGTCGAAGGCTACATGGATGCCATCGCCGTAGCGCGCGCCGGAATCAGCAACGTAGTAGCCAGCTGCGGCACCAGCCTCGCCGAGCCGCAAATCAAGCTCCTTGCCCGTTTCACGCGTCGCGTCATTGTGAACTACGACCCCGACACCGCGGGCCAGACCGCCACGGAGCGCTCGATCTCGCTCCTTCTGGAGCACGATTTCGAAGTTCGCGTCCTCGCCCTCCCCGGCAAAGCCGACCCCGACAAATTCATCCGCGAGCAGGGAGCCGCCGCCTACGTGAAGGTCCTAAAGGAAGCGCCACCCTACGTAGACTACTTGATCGCCCGCGCGCGCCGCATGGATCTCACCACCGGCGAAGGCAAGCTACGCGCCGTGAATTTCCTGCTGCCGTACGTACAGAAAATTCCCAACCGTATCCTGCGTTCGGAATGGGCCACGCGGATCGCCCAGCAGTTACGCCTCGACGAGCCGGTCCTTCGCGCCGCGCTCAGCAAAGCGGCGGCGGAGCGCCGCAGCGAGGTGAAGACCCTGCCCGAACTCATCGGCCGCGCCGCGAAACCGGTCGAGCGCCGCCTTATCCGCATGCTCGCCGAAGGCGAAGGCTTCCGCCAGGAGCTCGCGCAAAGACTGCAGGAGAACCAGCTTTACCTGGGGCTCGAAACCGAGAGAGTCCTCGCGGCTCTGGTCGCCGCCACTCTAGCCGGCGGGCCCGTCCAAGCCAGCGAAGTGGCCGCCACCCTCGAGGAGCGCGACCGCCGGATGTTTTTCGAGATCCTTTTCGAAGACTCCAGCGACCTGACCTGGGAAGAAGCCGAGAGCTGCGTCGAAGCCCTGCATCACCGGCGCGCAGAGAGGGAACTGGCCGATGTCCAGCGCAGCATTGAATCGAGCGCCGCAGGCCCGGACCTCCGGGCACTGCTTGAGCGCAAACAGGAACTCATGAAGCGGCTGGCCGCTGCCCGCTAAATGGCACGCGGACCTAGCGATCGGAGTCTTCCACAGTCTTCCACCAATTAAATCATTGACGCACACGGACTTAACCGTGTAGCGTATCAGGGTTTACCGGGTAACGATTCCGCCTCTAAAAGCATCTAAACTTTGTAGTTAGCGGCAGGGATCGGACCACGGAAACGCGAAACGCGGGCGAAGCACGGGGCGGACGGCAGCAGCGAGCGCAGGGCAGGGTTTCTCACTACGTCCAGAGTGACCGCACAGCGGCCAAAAAACATGCGATCTTGCGGGGAAATCCCCCCTCAGTTTGCGCCTGCGCATTGGCCTGTTCGTGCCTCGGCAAAAGCGAAAGCGTTCTCCGCGGATGTTCTTTGTCTGTGCGGAACGTTGCCGGCCTTGGCGTCTGATTGCGGGAGGAATTTGTGGCAGTAGTCGGCCTTGAAGAAAAATACGATGCGGTACGCCAGCTCATCGCCGTCGGCAAAGAGCGCGGTTACCTGCTGTATGACGAAGTAAACGATTCGCTTCCGGCGGAAGTGCATTCCTCGGAAGAGATTGACGATCTTCTCACCACGTTTGAACGCAACGGCATTGAGATTTACGAGGATCAAGCCTCGGCCAAAGCCGCCCGCGCCGTCGAAGTATCCACGGTGCCCGGCGAACGCGAAGCCGGCGCCAAGGAAGACGCGCACGAAGCCGACGGCGACCTGGATTTGACTCCAGGATCGCTTGAGAAAACCAACGATCCCGTTCGCATGTATCTGCGCGAAATGGGCACCGTGCCGCTGCTGACGCGCGAAGGCGAAGTGACCATCGCCAAGCGCATCGAGCGCGGACAACTCGTCGTGATGAAGTCGGTTACGCGTTCGCCGATCGTCATCAAGGAATTGATCGCGGTTGGCGACGATCTTCGCAAGGGCGGGCGCTCCATCAAGGAAATCGTTCAGTTCGACGACGAAGAGCTCACCGAAGAAAAAATCGCAAACAAAACCAAGCAAACGCTCAAGCACATCGAGAAAATCGCCAAGCTGTATGAGAACGGCCTGAAGCAGGCGGTCAAGCTCGAGAAAACGCCGAAAGCCAAAAAGCGTGCCTGGATTCACGCCAAGTGGGACGTCGCGCGCACGCGTGTGGAGATTTCGCTTGCGGTTCGCGATATCGATTTCAACCCGTTCGAGAAAAAGCGCCTGATCGACAAGATGCGCGGCACCGTCGAGCGCTTGCAGTCGCTCGAGCGCGAAGCCGGCCGCCTCGAGCGCCGCGTCGATGCCGCCAAAGGCGATGTCGCCGCCGAAGCCCGCAAGGAACTTCGTACGCGCCGCGTTGAACTCAAGGACATTGAGGAGGCGAGCGAGGTCGGGCTCACCGAGCTGAAGCGCACCCTCACCATCATCCATCGCGGCGAGGCCGAAGCGGAGCAAGCCAAGAAGGAACTGATCGAAGCCAACCTTCGCTTGGTTGTTTCGATCGCGAAAAAATATACCAACCGCGGACTTCAGTTTCTCGACCTGATTCAGGAAGGCAACATCGGCCTGATGAAGGCGGTGGATAAATTCGAATGGCGTCGCGGCTACAAATTTTCCACGTATGCTACCTGGTGGATTCGCCAGGCCATCACGCGCGCCATCGCCGATCAGGCCCGCACCATCCGCATCCCGGTGCACATGATTGAAACGATCAACAAGCTGGTGCGCACCAGCCGCCAGCTCGTGCAGGAACTCGGGCGCGAGCCGACCAGCGAAGAAATCGCCAAGCGTATGGACATCCCGGTGTCCAAGGTCCGCAAGATCCTCAAGATCGCGCAGGAGCCTATCTCTCTTGAAACACCGATCGGCGAAGAGGAAGACTCGCACCTCGGCGACTTCATCGAAGACAAGGCCGTGGTCTCGCCGTCCGACGCGGTCATCAATCTCAACCTGAAGGAGCAAACCTCGTCGGTGTTGAAAACGCTGACGCCCCGCGAGGAAAAAGTCATCAAGATGCGCTTTGGCCTGGATGACGGCAGCGAGCACACCCTCGAGGAAGTCGGCCAATCGTTCGCAGTCACCCGCGAGCGCATTCGCCAGATCGAAGCAAAAGCGCTGCGCAAGCTGCGCCACCCGTCGCGCTCGCGCAAGCTCCGCGCCTTCCTGGAAGGCCCTTCGCGCGATTACCTCTAGAATCCAGCAGCACAGGCAACTCCTGCCTGTGCCCACGCCAAAGCGTGCACGGCAACACCGCAAACGCCTCAGACCAATCTGGGGCGTTTCATGTTTCGGTTCTTGAAAAATAGATAACAAGGCGAACGGTCCATATTCCGACGAACGCGAGGAACGCCCCGAGCGCGGCCGTGAATTCAGCGCCGTTCAGTTTGCGCGGACTGGTCTGATTCGCCGCGAAGACCAGCTCATTGACGACCAGAAGGAACGCCAAAAACGCGCAACCGAACCACGCAAACTGCACCTCGAAGAACATAACCGTCTGCTCGCGGCGTTCCGGCGCCAGCCAAAATTCCTTATTGGGTACGTTGATCTTTGAGATCGGTAGCGCCCCGATCAGACGTGGCACGCCAAAGGCCACCAGCAGCGATACTGCCAGCAGCACAATTTCGGTGGTGAAAAATACGGACCGCGATTGCCACCCGTTCGGCACTCCGCTGGCCCCGAAATGCGTCGCCACCACGCCAGGCAGAACAGCCGCGAACTTTCGCGCCTGTAGCACGCCAACCAACACCAGGAAGACGAAAATCGAACTCGGCAACCTACTGCTTGATCCCACCGGATAGTTCCTCCTCTCACTGGAAATTCGCACCGCGTTCCGCTCGACCGATTTCGACGATCTGTGGTGCCTTCTTCGGCCATGCATATTAGAATGACCCCAACCGGTCGAGAAGCCATGAAAACAATCCCCAAGATTGCCGGCGTTGTACTGGTGTTGCTGCTTATCGCGGCAGCTTACGGAATTTTCCGGACCGAACCGCCTGCGCCATCCTTGCCGAGCGCGAGCGCCGTTAGTGCTGGCCCGCACGGTTCCGCTTCGCAGCCCAGCCCTCAGGTTGTCGATCAAACTCCGCTGAAAATCGCGCAGCAACTTGCCCCTCTGGTCACTCTTCCCCAAGAGCGCCCGCTGGCGGAAGAGGCGTTGCGCCTGTCCGATCACGAAGTCGACATCGCCTTCACCGCTGCGCTCCGCGACGCTGCGCAACACCCTCCTCCATTGAGCCCCGAAGCAAAGGAAATCCAGACGCGGCTTGAGAAAGCGGAGAAAGCCCTCGCAAACGACCAGGCGCAGGTCGCGCAACTTACCGCCGCGGACGCCAAAGCCACCGGCGATAAGAAAGATTCGCTCGACGACCAGCTTGATATCGCCAACGCCCAGCAAGAGCTCGACCAGGACGAGGTCGACGACGCCAAGCAAGACCTAATCCGCGCCGGAGGCGACCCGCAAGATCGCATCCAGGCGATGGTGAAGGAGCACGACGCGTCCACGAAAGCGACCGAAGCGGCCTTGGCCAGCACTTCGTCGCCCACCGAAGAGCGGGGCCTGATTCATCGAGCCACGCAATGGTGGGTGCTGCACAAAAAGCAGCTCCTTTTGTGGCGCGCCTGGAAACAGACCGGGAATACTATCGCCTCGCTATCCGCCCGCCACAACGCTCTGGACGCACAGATTGATGCGGACAAGGCCAACGCGGTTTCGGCTCCAGCAGGCGCCGCGCCACCCACGCCCGCGAAGCTGCCGGCGCACGTCAACCCCACCCACGAGGATGCCGCGGCGCTTGTCAAAGCGACCAAAGATCGCTCGGTCCAGCAAAAGAAACTCGCTGCGTTCGACAAGCGCATCGACGACGAAAAGGAGCTCGCGGATCTCTATACGAAATGGATCGGCGTTGTCGCGGCGCAGCAACGCATCGTCCTCAATCACGCCTTGCGTGGCATCGCAATTATTCTGGCAATCGCCCTGGTTGGATTGTTTTTCGATGACTGGATCGCCAGCCTTCTGGGCAGAACCTCGCTAGACCGGCGGCAAGTGGAAACTCTTCGCGGCGTGACGCGCGTTTCGCTGCAGGTCGTGGGCGTCTTGTTCATCCTCTTGGTAATTTTTGGCCCGCCGCCCAGTCTCGGCATTTTCCTCGGTTTTGCCGGAGCCGGCCTTACTGTCGCGCTGAAAGATTTCATCGTCGGCTTCCTCGGCTGGTTCGTGCTGATGGGAAAAAACGGAATCCGCATGGGCGACTGGGTGGAAATCAACGGCGTCACCGGCGAAGTCATCGAGCTCGGCATGTTTCACACCGTGCTGCTCGAAACCGGCAACTGGACCGACACTGGCCACCCCACCGGACGCCGCGTCACCTTCACCAACAGTTTCGCGATCGAGGGGCACTACTTCAATTTCTCCACTTCCGGCCAGTGGCTTTGGGACGAACTGCAGGTGGTCTTGCCCGCCGGACAAGATCCGTATCCCATCGTCGATGCCATGAAGAAAAAAGTGGTGGAAGCCACCGCCGAAACCGGGCAGAAAGCCGAACAGGAATGGCGCGGCGCGGCCAAATCCGCCGATATGAGCAGCCTCTCCGCCGCCCCGGCGATCAACGTCAAGCCGGTGATCGGAGGCACGGAAATTGCCGTCCGCTACATCACCAGCGCTCGCGACCGCTACACACTGCGCTCTAAGCTGAACCAGATCCTGGTCGATCTGCTCGGGGCGAAATCACCCACAACTCCGCATTCGACTGAAGCCGAAGCCTCAGCGAAACCCTGATGACAGCTACGTCGTCAGACGGTTGTTTGAGACAGCCCGCAGCTGCCACAGGTTCATTTCTTGGATCTGAGAAAACGAAGATTCCGGCGAGACGCGCAAAGGGCCATCCGGTTTGCGGTAAACGCGGCCGGTGATGACGTGTCGGTCGTTGCAAAGCAGTTCGGCCACGGACCCGTCGAGGAACAGTCGAAGTCTATAATCGGGGTTTTGGGCGGCAGGAAGTTCCACGGCCGTCCCATTTAAAGTCAGCTTCGTCACCGTTGCTGCTGCATCGATGGATACGCTGACCCAGTTCCCCGTCCGGTCAGCCAGGCCGAGAGTAGATCTTGGAGCCGAGCTGCGCCAGAAAAGTTCTCCGGCAATATCCTTAATTTCAAAGTTGCGCGCGCGCCAGATTTGTTCCGCTGTCGAAAAACCTGGCACATGGAGAGTCTCTCCGCGCAGGGATTGAGCTTCGGGGATCACCTGCATTTGCAGATCGCCATCCGCGCTCAAAGACAATAAGCGCGGCAGCGCCATACACCCCGCCCAACCCGCAGCGCGCAGCTCATCATCCGGCCGCCTCTCGGGTATCCAGCCCCACAAAATGCGATTGCCGCGCGCGTCGAGCTGCGTTTTCTGAGCATAGTACGCGCCGTGGTCCAAAATGCCCTGCTTCTCGGGGCGGAATACAAGTTCGTTGGGATCGAGCTCACCCGCTTCCCAAATCACCTTGCCTGCGGTGGAATAAAGGAGCACATGTTTCTTGCCCAGCGGGAAAAAGTCCGGGCATTCCCACATTTCGCCGGAATCGACAGGATTGATGGATTCGTGACCTGTCCATTTTCCCGATGCCAGAGGATGCAAATATTCCCACGCGCGCAAATTCTTCGAGCGATAGAGCAAGACCTGGCCACCTTGTTTCGCCAAGCCGGAGCCGATCCCCATATACCACGTGGTGCCCTCACGCCACAGGAACGGATCACGAAAGCCGGTCAGCCGCGGATCAGCGGACGGTCCCAGCACCGGCTCTTTCCATTTGTTCCAGGTGCGTAATTGCGGATCGCCGGACGTCGCCAGGCATACCACCTCGCGAAAATTGTGAACGGCATCGCGTAACGTGGCGCGATCAGGCGAGGTCGTCTTTACTCCCGTGTACAGAATCGTGACTGCGCCGTAGGCATCGACGGCGCTGCCGGTGAAACAGCCGTCGGCGTCGTCCCAACCGGGAGTGGGCGCGAGAGCGATCGGGAGATGCCGCCAGTGAATCATGTCGTCGCTCATTGCATGGGCCCAGTGCATGTCCCCCCACACGGCCGCATTGGGGTTGTACTGGAAAAACATGTGATAGTGGCCCTTCCAGTAAATCGGGCCATTGGGATCGTTCATCCAGTTTTTCGCCGGCAGCAGATGGAATTGAGGGCGCAGCGGGTCGGCGGCGAGGCGTGCACGCAGCGAAGCCTCATCGTCGGGACCCACGGGCACAGCCCGGCGAAGACCAGCGGGAATGGAAGCCAGGGCAGCGGTTGAGGCGGAAGTCTTGAGAAAATCGCGCCGCGAAACTTGCGCGTCCTTTGGCGGGCGTGCGCTTGAACTCATCGGCAAACAAGCTCCAGCAAGGCGCCCAGCGGGGCGCGGGCGGGCAACGGAAATCCGCGCTCTGCCATTTTTTCCTCCAGGGTGTCGGGTGCCGCCGGCAAGCGGGGATCGAGGCTCTCGCGATAGAACGGATCGCTCTCCGCCTCCGCCAGCGTTACGAATTGAAATCCTCGGGAGCGATACAATTGTAGCAACTGCGGAAGTGCCTCCGCGTCGAGCCCGCCGATGTGCATCAGCAAAACGTAAGGAATGTCGCGGCCATACAATTTCTGCGAGAGTCCACGCGAATAACCGATGGTCTCGTCTGCGGCCGCCAAATAACTGCTCTTCAGCGCCTCGATTGCGCGCGTATTGCCTTTCGCCTTGCACCGCGCGTAGGGCTCGGTCCATTGATAGTCACCGAAGCTCATGGTCACAGCGGCGATGCGATATCCGTGTTGGGCCAGAAATGCGCGAACGCCATTTTTCTTTTCGGGTGTGTCGCCTTCACTGAGGTAGGGAAAACGGAACCAGTGCCAGTCTTCGTCTTTCATGTGCTGACGCAGTAGCGGTTCCATGCGCGTCGCGTCTGCTTCAAATTCCGTGAGCGGATGTTGCGCCAGGTTCATGTGCGACCAGGTGTGGTTTCCCAGCGGCTGACCGGCCGTTCGCCAGGCTCCAAATATAGCGTCGCTTCCGGGCTCCCGTTCGAGCGCTTCGCCGTTGACGAAACCGTAGACCGGAGGCGCTCCGGCATCGTGCAGCGCGGCTAGAATTTTCCTGGCAATCTCCTCGCGCGTTGTTCCCTCTGGCAACGACCCGTGCGCGGGAAGGTCGTCGAACGTTAAGGCGATCTTCAGCGGAGAGCCCGGTTGCCTGGCGGCATCATCAAATAGAGAGAGCGGCACGGCATCCGCCATGGCCGCGAATCCCGCGGGTGACGGATGCAGATGGTCGCCGGAATCGAATGCCGGAAGCAAACGGTCGGGACGTTGCGGATCGCGAGTGACTTCGTCGAAATCCACAAACGCGTCGAAATGACCTGCGCCGCGAATCCAGGCGTTGATGGCTTGACGGTCCGCCTCGGTCGCGGGCGATGGATGATAAAAAGCGGAATCCGCGAACGGGAGAATCGTCGCGCCGATGACGTGAATGCCATGCGGGTGCGCGCGCGACACGATCTGTTCGTATGCCGCGACAATATTTTTCACCGTGGACTCATGCTCTGCCGCGGGCACTCCCCTGGTTCGCGCCAGCATGCCGATATCGTTGACGCCTTCGAGTACCATGACGTATCGCACCCCCGGCTGCGCCAGCACATCGTGATCGAATCGCGCTAGAGCGTTTGGACCGAGCCCGTCGAGAAGCAGGCGATTTCCGCCGATACCTTGATTCAGGACAGCGAACTCTTTCTTTCCACTGTCGGATTGCAGCCGCTTGGCCAGGAAATCGGGCCAGCGGTCGTTTCGATCGGTCGTTGCGCCATGACCGTCGGTGATGGAGTCGCCGAGCGTCACGATTGCGGCAGCTTGAGGCGGCGCATCCACATCCACGCCGGCGAGGAAATACCAGTGCTCCAATTTCTTCGCTTCGGGAAGGTCGCCGGCGGAAACCCTGTTTCCGTGAACGATGTAGGACGTCGCACGCGAGCCGGGATGTCCGGTTTGATTCGCAGGCGGCGCGTCGATGTGAAGAGAAATCGCCAGGTCGGACAGGGGAGCAACCGAGAATGCGACAGGATCTGAAACGTAATCGACTCCGGCGGGCACCGTGACGCCGGTGTTGCCGGAAAACGTAAGGGCCGTATCGGTAGAGACAGCGATGCTGCCGGACACTGGAAGGGTCGGACGAGCGATATGGACGGCCGCAAAGTGCAATGGTGCGGTGCCAAATCGGTTGGACAAATGCACGCGGAGCTGCTGGCCTCCGATCGACAAATGCACGATCTGCCGCAGCGTGGCGTCGCGCAAATCCTCCACCGGCAGCGAATTCTGCGCCTCGGGCAATTGCTGGGATGCGGCCCATGAACCAATCCAATGGGTAGACCCTGGTGCGGCTTGTGAAACGAAAACAGAGAAAGCCAGCAGGCAGGCCGCGAAACTGGCATGCCTCCAACCCTGCATCGAGATAGGTGTCAGGAACCGCATTAGCTCCCGTTCGACCAGCGCTCAATTTTTTCTCTCAGGAACGTCAGCGGCACGCCGCCGTCTTCCAGCACGCGATCATGGAAGGCTTTGATGTCGAAACGCGAGCCCATCGATTTTTCCGCGGCGTCGCGCGCTTTGCGGATTTCGATCATGCCCAGCATGTACGACGCAGCTTGCCCCGGATAAATGATGTAGCGATCCACCTCCGACGCTGCGTCCCGTTCGCCTTCCGCGGTGTGCGCAAGCATGTACTCGATGGCTTGCTGGCGAGTCCAACCCATGGTGTGAATTCCGGAATCCACCACCAACCGGACCGCCCGCAGTTGTTGGTCCGACAGCATGCCCAGGCGCTCGACGTCGGACGAAAATAGTTTTAGTTCATCAGCGAGGCGCTCGGTATATAACGCCCATCCTTCCGCATATCCACTGTTCGATATGTATCGTCCGATGGGATGAATGTCCTTTCGCTCCAGGGCAATCGCACCCTGCAGGTGATGTCCGGGAATGGTTTCGTGAAATGCCGTGGATTCGTCTTCGACGCGGCTGTGTTTTTCCGGCTGGTAGGCATTGATCAGAAAAACACCGGGGCGGCTGCCATCTTCGGCCGGCGAATTGTACTCGTTCGGGGCGTTTTTCTCACGAAATGCGGGATACGGCTGAATCATCACGTCGGCCTTAGGCCACAAGCCGAAGTCCGGGCGCGCGCCGGTCTTCGCGCGATCCAGCGCTGCTTGCGAAAAGGCGATCAATTCTTCGCGATTCTTGAAGGTGTACTTCTTGTCGGAACGCAGCTTCTGAAGCAGGCCTTGTACGTCGCTGGTCTGGAACGATTGCTGGGCAATTTCCTTCATCTGCCCGGCAATCTGATCGACCATCCGCAGGCCGGTCTCGTGCACTTCCTTCGCGGGTATCGGCAGCGAGCTATGGAAACGCACCGAGACGTCGTAACAAGCGGCGCCGTTGGGAATGGCGGATACCGCTATGCTACTGCGCGCAGCAGGCAAATATTCGCGCTGCAGAAAATCGCGGTACCTCCTGAATGCGGGATTGATCTCGTCCTTGACCAGCGCATCGAACGATTTCTTGAACTCCGGAGTTCCATCGCGTACCGAAGGCGAATCGAAGGGCGAAGCGGAAACAGGCCCGGCAAGCAGCGTGTTCATCTGATCGATGGTGATACGCACGTTGCCTTTAGGCGCGGTGTAACCAAGCTTGATGCCTTCACGCAGGTTCGCGATTTCGGTGTCGATATATTTCGGCAGCGAACTCCAGCGCGCCAGCGCGTCCGTGCGCGCCTGATCGGTTCCGACCGGCTGGATGGTCACGAGATAGCCGTCCTCCACCTGCCAGGCATTCACGAATTGGCTGACGGTCCACAGTTCGTTGCGGCACGCGCGCAAGGCGATGGGCCCTTCGAGCGCTTCACGCACGATGGCGTACGTAGCGCGCAAAGGCGGCGCGCTGATCGTCGCAGGGTCTATCTGTTTCGCTTCGACCAGCCAGGCATCTTCGCGGTCATGCCATGCTTTCCACGCTTCCAGCGAATTGTCGGTCAGCTTGTCTTGCTGGTGGCCGGGGACGCCGTATTCGGTGATTTGCTCGGGAAAGCGCTCGAACCACGCGGCCAGATAGGTGTCGGCCAGCGCGCGGACGTGCGCGTCCGCGGGCGGCGGCCCGGAAGATTTCTCAGCCGTATGTCCACAGCCGAAGAATGCGGCGCAGAGAAGCGAAACCAGGAGTCGTCGGAGCATGCGGAATTATACCCACGGCTCCGGGGTGAAGCCCACGATCTTCTCTTCTGGACCGCGACGGGGCCTCGGGGGAGTTGAGCGGACGTGCCGGCGCGCGCGCTTATAGCCTGAGTTTTATTGGCCCTTGAGCCACAGCGGGACGACGAACTGTTTGCCTCTCCACACGCCTCTTGCAAAGATGGCATCGTGCCCGAATCTACCTTGACGCCCGAATCCACCGCAACGATTGAGCCGGCACTGCCGGCAGCCACGGATGTTCCTCAATTGCCGTCCGTTCGACTGCGCCAGCGGGTTCGCGCCGGATATTGGGTCACTGTGTTTCTGAGCGCCTTCCTGCTCTTCCAGGTTCAGTTGATTGTCGGGAAATACATTCTGCCGCTGTTTGGAGGCACTCCGGCTGTCTGGAACACCTGCATGCTGTGCTTCCAGTTCTTGCTGCTGCTCGGATACGCGTATGCGCACTTGCTGGGTCGAACGTCAAACGCGCGCAGGCCGGGAAAGATACACGGCACTTTGCTGATTTTTTCGGCGATGATCGTGGCGATCTTGTGGGTCAAGTGGGGTTCGCCGCTGACTCCCGGCACAGCCTGGAGACCAGCGCCCGAAGACAATCCAGTCTTGAAGATTCTGCAACTGCTGTTCGCGACCGTGGCTCTACCATTTTTTGTTTTATCGACGACCGGGCCCTTGCTGCAGAGCTGGTACAGCCGGGACAAGACAAGCGCCTCGCCGTACAAGTTGTACGCCCTTTCAAACGCAGGGTCGTTGCTAGGCTTGTTGAGCTATCCCTTCCTGATCGAGTGGATGTTCACCATCAAACATCAGGCTTGGGTGTGGGCCTCGGGCTACCTGATTTTTGCCGCGATCTGCGCCACGATTGGGTGGCGATTTTCGCCGAACGCGGCGGACAAATCGCCATCACCTTCGAGTGTGGAAAACATCGCTGCTGAAAAAACGCCTGGTCTCAGCCGCCATCTGTTATGGATCGGGTTGAGCGCGTGTTCCACGACGATGCTCCTCGCGACTACAAATCTGATCTGCCAGGATCTGGCAGTCATCCCGCTATTGTGGGTTGTGCCACTTTGCATTTATCTCTTGTCCTTCATTTTTTCGTTTAACAGTCATCGCTGGTACAAGAGGGGCATTTTCTGGCCGCTGTATTTTGTGGCGCTCGGCGTGGAGATGAAAACCAATTTGTTCGGCTTTCACCTCCAAACGCCTTCGCAGATCGTCATGCTGTGCGCGGCCTTGTTTGTCGTGTGCATGGTTTGCCACGGCGAACTGGCGTCGTCCAAGCCGGCGATCCGGCACTTAACCTCGTTTTACTTAATGGTGGCAGGCGGCGGCGTGTTGGGCGGAATTTTTGTGGTGATGATGGCGCCGCGATTGTTTCTCGGATTTTGGGAACTTCAAGTGGGATTGGTGGGTTGCGGGCTGCTGCTGTTCGCGGCGTTTGTGCTGGGCGATCCTGGTGGCCAGGCCAATGCGCAGCTATGGGTTGCGGTGCTGCTGATTGAGACCACGTTTCTGATCACCAACCTTCCTAATTTTGTTCCCAAGCTCGAGAAATTTCCGCTGCTGGCGAGGCCGGAGTTCGTGGGCTTGTTCGCGGGCGCCGCGTTTGTAATTTATTGGTTGTTGCGCAAGAAAGCAGGGTCCGTGGCCGTTATTCCTGCCACAGCCAAGTTCCCCTGGCCGCCGGTGGCGGGTGTATTGCTCACCGCCGTGTTTGGAATTCTCGTCTATGGCTATGTGCAGGTTCGCGCGACGCAGATTTTATATCGCGAGAGAAACTTCTACGGAATCAAAAGCGTGATCAACGAACCAGAAACGGTGGCGCTGCTCAGCGGAAGCACGCTGCACGGAAGACAATTCAAGAATCCTGCAGTCAGGAACACTCCGCTCTCGTATTACCGAACGGAAAGCGGAATCGGCTTGCTGCTCAACAACTACCCGCGCGAAAATCCTGGAAATCTCAGGGTTGGAGTCATTGGAATGGGCGCCGGCACCCTGGCGGCGTACGGACGGCGCGGCGACTATTACCGCTTCTATGAGATTGACCCCGCGACGGTGGAACTTTCCGCGGGACCATCCCCTTATTTTTATTTTGCACATGATGCTGTCGCGAAAATCGACGCCGTGCTCGGAGATGCGCGGCTTTCGCTGGAGAAAGAAGCCGGGAATGGCGAGCGGCAACAGTTCGACGTGCTCGCCGTGGACGCCTTCAGTAGCGACGCAATTCCCGTACACCTGCTGACGAACGAGGCCATCGATCTTTACCTGACGCACATGCGGAGCCGACAAGGCGTTTTGGCGTTCCACGTCACCAACTGGCATCTGGATCTTGCGCCGGTTCTCGCCGCGCTTGCCGACTCCCATCATTTGGCGGCATGTCAGGTGCGCAATCTGGGAAGCACCTGGATTTTGTTGTCCGCGGACCCGGAGATGCTTCGTTTGCCCGGGCTTGCGGAAAAGAGCACCGCCCTGGTGCTGACGAGGAAGCCGGTCCTGTGGACCGACGGCTACAGCAATCTTTTTCAGGTGCTTCGCTAGCGCGGAGCATTTCGCATCCAGAATTCAACGCGAGAAAATCTACGCTCAAGAGCCTTCGGTTAGCAGCCGGCGGGCGCGCGTGGCGAAGATACCGGCGCCGGCATACATGAGGCCGAGCAGGCTGAAGCCGGCCAACAGACTGATGCGCTGCGCGACCCAGCCCAGCGAGAAGCTCATGATCAGCTGCAACACGGTGGTGACGATGGCCATGGCGGATTGCGTGCGTCCCATGAAGTGCCGGGGCACGATGGCCATGATCGAGGATTGCGCGACAATGCCGGAAACGGCCCGGCAGAAACCAAAAACGGCTTGGACGGTCACCGCGCCCACCACGAAGGAAACGAAGGGCACGAGAATGTGTCCGGCACAGAGCGTGCCGATGCAGCCCACGTAGAAAGTCATGCGCAGCGAGTCCGGAAGCTGGCTGGCTAGCAGCCCTCCGGTGATGGCGCCCACGGCCCAGCCAAGCTCGAGAAAGCCGAGTCCGCGAGCGCCGGCGTGCAGCACGTCGTTGGCGAGCGCGACCAGAATTACGTTGGCGCTTACCACCCCCGCCATCATGGTGGCGTGCGTGACGCCGAGCGCGAGAACCCGCGGCTGTTTCTTCAGGTACGCAAAACCTTCTTTCAGATCGGCATAAACGGCGAGGGACAATCCCGCTTCCGAGACTTCGGGATTTTCTCCGGACTCCAGCGCCAGCGCGGTAGCCTCGGTGGCGTCGGAATATTCGCGCGAATAGCGCTGGTGGTGACGCGGAGAAACGTAACCGCGCCGCATCTGGTACAAGCAAAACGCCGACACAAAATAGGTGGCGCCGTCGATCGCGAGGATGCCGGCGATGCCGGCCCAATCGTAGATGAAGCCGACGAATGCGCCGGCCATCAGCATTCCGCTTTGCACACCGATCAGCACGGCGGCGTTCGCGCCCGTAAACTGATTTGGCGGAATCACTTCCTGCACGAGCGCGTTCACGGTAGCCCAATACATCGCGGAACCCGTGCCGGTGATGAGCGTCATGACGTAGAGATGCCAGAGGCCGAGATGCCCGCTCCACGCGATGTAGGCGATGGAGAGGACGGCGACACCGCGGCTGAGATCGAGGAGGACGCCAAGGTAGCGGCGATCTAACCGATCAATGAGCACTCCGCCCAGGAAGGGAACGAACAGGCCAGGCAGCGTGACGACGATGACCTGCATGCTGACGGCGATGGTCGAGTGCGTGGCGGAAAGAATGTACCAGCTGACGGCGGTGAAGTTGAGGCCGCTGCCAAAGAGCGACACGAACATGGCGACCGAGAAGAACCGGAAGCCGCGCTGCGCCCAGATGACGCTCCAGTCGACGCGCGTGGTGGTTGTAGCGGTGGCCATGGAACCTGACATTTTACTATCGGCCGAACGGCAGGGTGGCGGCTTGATTGCGAAGTGTTTCGTGGAGATGCGACGCGAGGAGAGCTCGCGCCCGGCGCGATAAGAGTGGGGGAAGGCAAAAAATTACCCCTCCTTCTCTCGTTGACCTCGCGTTCTTGATAATTTGCTTTGACGATGTGGACGCCATGCCTTCTTGGGGGGAAGGGCTGAAGAGCGTGAAGCGTTTGCCCGATCGCAACGGCCTTCCGGCGCACATCGAGTATTCGAGTTCGGGACAACTGCCGATGGAAACAGTGGAAATGACGCCGCCGCGGAAACTGGTGAATCGCATTGCGGGTTCCGAGCTGCCGTTCGGCGGATCCTGGACGTTTGCAGTCGAGCCTCTGGCAGACGGCGCAACATTGAGGATCACCGAGAACGGCTACGTCACCAATCCTGTTTTCCGGTTCGTGTCGCGCTTTGTATTGGGATATACGACTGAAATCGAGAAGTACTTGCGATCGCTGGCCAAAAAATTTGGCGCACCACCGCAGGTCCGCGAGTAACCTCAAGCAGTCGTCCTTCGTTTCGCTCTAAGGATGACAGTTCACACCAGGATGCAGCGGGCGGAGTGATCTCTCGAAACGGGCGACGCGATGCGCAAATCGGGGACGGCGAGCACGCATTCGGCGATTCGCATCGAGCATCGCGGCTCGAAGGCGCAGCCGGGAGGCAACGCCGTGAGCTGCGGCACGGTTCCTGGGATCGGCCTCAGTTTGCCGCGCTCCAGCGTCGGCGAAGCTGCCAGCAGTCCTTGCGTATACGGATGACGCGGTGCTTGGAGAACTTCGCGGACACGGCCTTGTTCGACGATGCGTCCCGCATACATCACCGCGACGCGGTCGGCGACTTGCGCTACCACGCCCAGGTCGTGGGTGATGAACAGCAGGCCGAGTTGGAGTTCGCGACGCAGGCGATCGAGCAAATCCAGAATTTGTTTTTGCACGGTGACGTCGAGGGCGGTGGTCGGCTCGTCGGCGATCAGCAAACGCGGTCCGCCCGACAGCGCCATCGCAATCATCGCGCGCTGCCGCAATCCGCCCGACAATTGATGCGGGAACTGTAGGGCGCGCGTCTCCGGTTCCGGGACCGCCGCTCGCTGCAATGCTTCCAGCATCCGACGACGCACTTCGCTCGATTCTAATCGCGATTCGTGCGCGCGAATTGCTTCCTCAACCTGCGCGCCGATGCGCATTACCGGATTCAGCGCCGTCATCGGCTCCTGAAAAACCATGGCGATCTCGCGCCCGCGCACAATGCGCCAGCCGTGCTCGTTCAAGCCAGTGAGATGGGTGTCCGACGAGTCTGGACTCGTGCCCGCTGCATTTGCAGGGGCGGGGCTTGCTCCGCCCGCCGCACAGGCACGACTGCTCATCCTCGCATCGCCGGTCAAAACCGCCTCGCCGCTCACGCGCGCGCCGCCCGGCAACAATCCCATCAGTGCCAGCGCCATCATGGTCTTGCCGCTGCCCGATTCGCCGACAATGCCCAGCGACTCGCCGGCGGCGATGCGCAGCGATACCTCGTTCACCGGGCGCACCCAGCCCGACGGAGTCGGCAACTCGACTTTCAATCCGCGCACGTGAAGCAAATCTGCCATGTGTGGTTTAAGAGTAGAGCCGAATCGTGGAATTGGGGAAGGCGAAACGGCTAGAGCGTGTCTAAGCGAAACGTTGGCGCCTAACGTCTATCGAGCGGCACGACAAACTTAAGCGCGGTATGGGTCGGCGAAAAGCCGACGACTTTCACGTCTCTCAAGCCGGCTTTGCGGCCAGTGGAGAGAACGTCGATCTCGGTGATTTCCTTTTGGCCTTTCGGATAAACGATCCAAAGGGCGGCGGCACCCTTCAGCGCTTTCTCGGCTTTGTTTCCTGCGGACGCCAGGTCCGTGGCGGAGTTCACGGATAGAAAAATCAGGTCACTCGTCGGGTCCAACTTGCCTTCACGGATGTTCTTTGTAGCGGCGCGCAGCTCGCGGAGAAAGTCTGGATCGAAATCACCCAGCAGCGATATATGGATGCCGGGCTTCACGCCCAGTTTTTCGGCGCGGGTTTTTGGGTGCAGGATTTTGTGACGCCACTTTTCGGCTCTAGGGCCTAGCTCGAAGATTACCGGACCGCTTGGTGTTTGCAGATGAAGCTCGCCGTCCGACGCTTTCGCGGTCTTGATCGTTGAAAACGGAATCTTCAGAGTTGGGCTGCCGTCGGCGGGGCGGAAGATCAGCTCCGCGGTTTCCAGCAGGGCCTTTCCGGTTGCTTGCTTTTTCCCGAAATGGGCCTTGCAAGCGGCTTCGTTTCCCATGGGCTGCGTTCCTCCCCGAAAGAATTGGACAGCGATATTACTCCATTGGGATGGAGGGCCCATCGAGAGACGCTTTGACGCGTTGAATTGATTGCAGGCTATTTGCCGGTGATCCGGCGGCTTTACCGAACCGCAACCGCATCGCATGTCAGGGACGAAGCATGGACGGGCACATCCATCCGAGCCTGATTTTTTTGGTGAAAATCGAGGCGTGCTGGTCTGATTGGCTGGGGAGTCGGCGACGGGCACGGGGGGCGATTCGCAAAAGAATTGCGGAACGGACGGTAAACCGGGAGTTTTTGATAATCGAAAAGAGTCATTATTAGCTATTCGTAATTACCATTGGTCACTTTTCGTCAAAAGAAAAAAGCCCCAGGGAAACTCGGCCGGGGGCCTTTTTTCCCCACCACAGAATCGATTTGTTGCGCCCTGCGTGATCCTCGGGACTGGCAGGAAGCTTCTGAAGCAATGGACAACCGCGCTACCGGTGGACGTTAGAACTCATAGCGGAGCGCGAACTGCATTACCCGGGGGTTGGTTAGCAGGCCGCTGTAATTTCCGAAAGACCCGGAATCGAGGGCGGTGGAGACGCTTTGGACGTCAAAGCGGGTCAGGTTGAGGATGTTGTACACGTCCCAGCGGAACTGAAGGGTGTGGGACTCGCGCCAAGGCATTTTCCAGCGCTTGGCCAAGCCGACGTCGAGGCCGGCAAAGCCATCTCCGCGCAATGAGTTGCGCGTACCGCTATCGCCCGGCAGGGTTGGTGCAAAGGCTTGAATACCGTTGGGGCCGAGCGGATCCGGGAAGAGATTGACGGTTCCATCGGCATTCTTGGTGGTGCCGGTCACCGCGGGCGCGACCTGCGTGGCGAGTCCTTCGAACTCCCAGTTGGTGGGAAACCGGAAGCCGTTGGCAACGCTGACGGGAAAGCCCGTGGTCCAGCGGGCAATACCGGTGAGCTGCCAGCCGCCGATCAGAGCTTCGGTCGTGCCGTGGGACTCTCTGCCGATCCAGCGGCCCTGCCCGAAGGGCAATTCCGCCACCCAATTTGGAAAGTGTGCGAAGATGCGCGCTTGTCCGGAAACGAGATCTTAAGGTTTGACCCCTAATAGAATGTCTAGCGAGAAGACGGCGACAATTGGTCCGCTGATAGAAGCGAGGGACTTGCGGAAGAGCTACGGGCGCGTCGCGGGAATTTTCTCCGGTAACGGGGAGGGACCGCGTTTTACGGCAGTCGATGGCGTTAGTTTTGGCGTTTCGCCTGGGGAGACGTTCGCAATCGTCGGGGAGAGCGGGTGCGGGAAGACGACATTGGCGCGGATGGTGTTGCGGTTGGTCGAGCCGGACTCGGGCGAGGTGCGGTTTGAAGGCCAGGATTTACGGAGCTTGAGCGGGGAAGGATTGCGGGCCCGGCGACGGCAAATGCAGATGATTTTTCAGGATCCATTTGCGTCGCTCAATCCGCGGATGCGGGTGGGGGCGATCGTGGCGGAGCCGCTGGCGATCCATGAGCCGGGGCTATCCTCGGTGGAGCGGCGCGAGCGGGCCGTGGCGATGTTGAAACGCGTGGGGTTAAATGAAGATGCGATGAAGCGCTATCCGCATGAGTTTTCCGGGGGGCAGCGGCAGCGGGTGGGAATTGCGCGGGCGTTGATTCTGCGGCCGAGGCTGGTGGTGGCGGACGAGCCGGTGTCAGCCTTGGATGTTTCTGTGGGGGCGCAGGTTATGCTGCTTCTGCAGGAGCTGCAACGGGAGTTTGGGCTCACCTACATCTTCATATCGCATAGTTTGCCGGTGGTGGCGCAGGTGGCAAGTCGCGTGGCGGTGATGCGGGGTGGACGGTTTGTGGAAGTGGGTGATGTGGAGCAGGTGCTGCATCGGCCTGTGGATGCTTACACGAAGGAGTTGTTGGCGGCGGTGCCGAAGCTGCCTCGGGTATAGAATGGGGCGGGTACGAACGATCGTGGTGTGAATTTTTTATTGGTAATTGGGCGTAGAGGAGGGTAAAAAGCCAGTTGCGTCCAGTGAGGCTTACTGTGGTGGAGGAAATCGGCTATGGCTACTACTTCTGTCTCTGCGCCTGAGACGCAGCCCGGTATCAATCCCTTTGGCCGGATCATCGGAGTTTTTACCTCGCCCAAGCAGACGTTTGCGAGCGTTGCGGAGCGGCCCAGCTGGGTTGTGCCGCTGTTGCTGCTGATGGTCCTGGCTACGTGTGTGGGCACTTTGCTAAACACCAAAATGAATTGGGGAGAGTATATCCGGCACAAGGCCGAAGAAAACGTGCGGTTCGAGCAGTTGTCGGAGGAGAAGAAGGATCAGGCATTGGCGGGACAAGTCAAGTTCTGGTCCAATTTTTCGTATGCCGTCGGCATTGTGGCGGTGCCGCTGTCGACGCTGATTTTTGCGTTGATCTATTTTGGAGCGTTCAATCTTTTTCGCGGGGCAGGTCTGCGTTTCGGTCAGGCTTTTGCGATTACCACGCACGCGTTTTTGCCCACCGCGATTTCCAGCATCCTGGCCTTGATCATACTTCCGCTAAAGACGTACGGCGATGTCGATCCGGAGAACGTGGTGGCGACGAGCCTGAAGGCTTATCTGCCGGAAAGCGCACCGAAACCGCTGCTGGCGCTGGGAGGATCGCTCGAACTGTTTTTTATCTGGTGTCTGGTGCTGGTGGCGATCGGCTTTTCCGCAGCGAATCCAAAGAAAGTGAAGCCGGGGGCGAGTTTTGGGATTGTGTTCGGGCTGTGGGCGGTGTGGGTGTTGGCCAAGGTGGCTTGGGCTGCGTTGTGACATGTTCCCCTGCCCGAAGGCGGGGGCTTCTCAAGCAACAGGGACTGACTGCCCTAAGAGTACGAACGCTGCCGCATGGTCACGCCCATTGTTGAGATCTTCGACGGCAATCCTGCCGAAACTCTGGAATCAGCCAGGCTGACCACTTGCTGAAAATCTTCTCGCTGATTGGCGACATGCTGATGCGCTTTCTGCAACCAGAGGTTCGCGGCGAGCTGGGACCAAGCGATGCAGCGCGCCTGCGAGTACAAGCCGCAGGGGTGCGATACACTTGAGTGGTGAAATTTTCGTTTGCGGTATCAGAGACGGATCCGACGGGGGCGCGGCGGGGCACATTGACTACGCCGCATGGGGCTTTCGAGACGCCAGCGTTCATGCCGGTGGGAACCGCGGCTACCGTTAAAGGGCTTACGCAGGGCGCGCTGGAAGAACTGGGCGCCGGAATCATCCTCGCTAATACCTACCATTTGTATTTGCGGCCCGGGCACGAGCTGATTCGAAAGCTTGGCGGTTTGCATCAATTTATGTCCTGGCCGCGCGCGATCCTTACGGACTCGGGAGGGTTTCAGGTTTTCAGTTTGTCGGAGTTGAGAAAGATCACGGACGACGGCGTGACATTTCGTTCGCACCTGGACGGGTCCGAGCATTTGCTGACGCCGGAGAAGGCGGTGGAGATCCAGATGGCGTTGGGGTCGGACATCGCTATGGTGCTCGATGAGTGTATCGAGACACCCGCGCCGCGGGATGTTGCGGAGGCGGCAGTCGGGCGCACGACGTTGTGGGCGCGGCGGGCGCGGGAGCATTTTACGCACAAGGCCTCGCGCAACGGGGATTCCGGCGCTTGGCAGTGGCAATTCGGAATCGTGCAAGGGGCGACCTTTGCGGATTTGCGGCGAGAAAGCGCGCGGCAACTTTTGGAGTTGGATCTTCCGGGGTATGCGGTGGGCGGGTTGGCCGTCGGCGAACCGCATGCGCTTACTTGCGAAATGACGGGGGAGGTTGCGGCCCTGCTGCCGAAGGATCGGCCGCGGTATTTGATGGGGGTGGGTCGTCCGGAGCAGATTGCCGATTACGTTTCGCTGGGCATCGATATGATGGATTGTGTGTTACCGACGCGGGCTGCGCGACACGCTTGCATCTATACCAGCGAAGGGCGGGTGCTGATCAAGAATGCGCGGTACGCCGCGGACCAGCGGCCGCTCGATCCGACTTGTTCTTGTGCGGTTTGTAAGCGGTACACGCGTGCCTATCTGCGTCATTTGTTCTCGGCGGGAGAGATCACCGCAGCGATCCTGGCGACCCACCATAACGTCCACTTTTACCTTGACATCATGCGCCAAATCCGCGAGGCTATCGGGTTTGGGAACCTAGCGAAATTCTCATCTGCGATGCACGCGCGTTATGCGGCGGGTCCGGCCTGAAGGCAATCAGGTTTCCGGAGTTTGCAAGGCGCGCGGGTCGTCCGCGGGACACCACCAGAAGAGAAGAATCGTAAGGGTTGTAGAGAGCGGGGACGTCCTCGCTTCCGGCTGCTGCTATCTTCGCGATTTTCTGGGACGCAGATTGAGCCAGGTGTTGGAAAGGGTCAGGTTCAGCCACGATTATGTTTGCGGCGACGATATTTCAGGCGGGTGGTTTGAGCGGTGCGCTCGGCAGTCCGCTGATCATGATGGTGATTGTGATGGGCATCTTTTACGTGATGCTCATTCTGCCGCAGCAGCGGCAGCGCAAGAAGTTGCAAGAGATGCTGGGGGCTTTGAAAGCCGGCGACAAAGTGATCACCAACGGCGGGATCTACGGGACGATTAACGGTTTGGACGGCGACACGGTGATTCTGAAGATCGCCGATCAGGTAAAAATTCGCATCGCGCGGTCGGCGATTACGCAAGTGGAGACACCGGAAGATGCGAAATAAGTTGGCTGCGCGCGCAGCTTCGAACGTAGTTTGCGCAGACACCGGCAGGCCCGGAGTCCAGACCTTCTGACATGAATCCCAACCTGAAGTGGAAAGCGCTGTTTATTTTGCTGGTTATTCTGGGTTGCATCTACGGCCTGGTGGGTCTGCCGACATTCCCGACATCACTCGCCGATTTGAAAGATAATTTCGGCCGTCAGATCAAACTGGGTTTGGACCTGCAAGGCGGCACGCACCTGATTTTGCAGGTGCAGACGCAGGAAGCCATCGCGCAAGAGACGGATCAGACGGTGGATCGTCTGACGAGCCAAATGCGCACGAGAAATATCCATTACGACGAAGTTCGGCGGGTGGACGACACGCATATCCTGGTGCGCAATGTGGCGTCGGACCAGTTGTCGGATTTTCGCGACCTCGTCAGCGCGCAGCTGCAGAATGTGTGGGACCTGACGCCGGCAGCGGGCGATCCGACCGGCTACACCCTGACGCTTCGTCCGAGCGCGGTCGCGGCCATTCGAGAGCAAACGATGACGCAGTCGATCGAGACAATCGAGCGGCGCATCAACGCGCTGGGTTTGACCGAGCCCACCATCCAGCAGCGCGGAGGGAGCAACGACAACGAGATCCTGGTGCAGCTGCCGGGTGAAGGCGATCCTTCACGAGCCAAGGCGGTCATCCAGGCTGGCGGGCAGCTGGAATTGAAGTTGGTGGAAGATCCGACGACGTACCCTTCGCAAGTGGCGGCGCTAGCGGCGCACGGCGGGGTACTGCCGTCCGGAACGGAATTGGTTCCGGGGCGATCGGAAAGCCGAACTCCTACCGAGGATACGGGTGAAGTGTGGTACCTGCTCAGCCGCGCGCCGGTCGTGACCGGCCGCGACCTTCGCAGCGCTACCGAGAATCGCAGCACGCAGAACCCGGGACAGTGGCAAATTAACTTTTCGTTGTCGGCCGACGCCGCGCGCCGCTTCGGTCCTTTCACCGAGCAAAACATCAATCGGCAGATGGCCATCGTTCTGCAGCACCGCGTTTATTCCGCGCCGGTGATTCACGGGCGCATCGATGACACCGGCGTGATCGAAGGAAACTTCAGCCAGGATTCGGCGCATGATCTGGCGCTGGTTCTGCGCGCCGGCGCTCTTCCGGCATCCATCAAATATCTGGAGGAGCGTACGGTCGGGCCGTCGCTCGGGGCCGACTCCATCCGTCACGGCGTGCGGGCTTCGATCTTCAGCCTGCTGGTGGTCATGATCTTTATGCTGGTGTACTACCGGCTGTCCGGCGCGAATGCTGTGCTGGCGTTGGTTTTGAACCTGGTGATCTTGCTGGCCGCGCTGGCCGCGTTTGGCGCGGTACTGACGCTGCCCGGAATCGCCGGCGTAATTCTGACGATCGGCATGGGCGTGGACTCGAACGTTCTGGTGTTTGAGCGCATCCGCGAAGAGCTGCGCAACGGAAAGTCGGCGGCTTCCGCGGTTCAGGCGGGATTCGACAAGGCGTTCCTGACGATCATCGACACGCACGTCACCACGGTGGTGTCGGCGTTCTTCTTGTTCCTCTTCGGAACGGGACCGATTCGAGGTTTCGCCATCACTTTGACGATCGGCCTTATCGCTAACGTTTTTACCGCGATTTACGTATCCAAGACGATTTTCCAGTACCACCTTACCAAGATGGACCGCCAGGCAGAGCTCAGTATTTAGGCGTACTAGTATCCAAACGCGGCAGTCTGGCGTCAAGGAACATGGAATGTCCGGTCTAACGACCGGCGCTCCCGGGCCGCGACGGCAGTACTTTCTGGTTTTTGCGCCATCGAACGACCAGAGAGCCACGGGCGCCGGGAACAAACCGTAAGGTATTGGAGTCTAAAGAAGGGACGAATCTCGGCATGATTGAGTTTTTCAAAGAGCCCAATATCGATTGGATGGGCAAAGCCAAGTATTTCTACGGGCTAAGCGCCATTCTACTACTTGCAGGTGTAATTTCCTGGATCTCCCAGGGCGGCTTGCGCTATGGCATCGATTTCAAGGGTGGCACCAACGTGGACGTGCGCTTCGCTGAGCCTCCCAACATCGATCAGGTTCGCGACGCGCTAAGGACGCAGGGCTTGGGCAACAGCGAGATACAGGCCATCAGCAGCGGCGGGCTGAATGCTTCGAACTCCAATGAAGTGCTGATTTTCGTCGAGCAAAAAGGCCAAGGCGACCAGGCGCTCGATACCAGCAAGTCGCAGGTATTGACGGCGCTGAACGCTACCTACGGCCCGAAAGATCCAGGTAAGCCGGACTTCAATGCTGCTACGCCGTCTTCCCTGGCGGACTTGCTCACCACGCACGATCCACTGAATTTGTCGGTCAATGCCGGCGACCGCTACCAACAGCTGGCTAAAAAAATTCTGTCCTACCGCGATAGCACCAAGAACGGCGTGCTCTCGAATCTCGATGACCTGTCCGCCGTGGACGGCGTCACGCCCCCAGTGCTTTCGGCTTTGAAGAGCGGTTACGCGCTCGGCGGCTTCGCAATTCGAAATGTTGAGATTGTCGGCCCCAAGGTGGGCGCCGAACTCCGCCGTCAGGCCATTCTCGTTACCCTCTATGCTTTGGCAGGCATGCTGGTATATATTGCCTTCCGATTCGAGTGGGTTTACGGGGCTGCCGCTGTCCTGGCGGTATTTCACGACGTTTTGATCACCCTGGGATTTTTCTCTCTGCTGCATTTCGAGATTTCGCTGACGGTTATCGCGGCACTCTTGACGTTAGTCGGATATTCGATGAACGACACCATTGTCATCTTCGACCGCATCCGCGAGAACAACCGTTTGCTGCGCCGCGAATCGTTTGCCGCCGTCGTCAATAAGTCGATCAACCAAACCTTGTCGAGAACGATCTTGACTAGCGGCCTGACTTTCCTTACCGTGCTCGTCCTGTTCCTGATGGGCGGCCAGGTGCTTCGCGCTTTCTCCTTTGCCCTGGTGGTGGGGATTGTGGTAGGAACGTACTCCAGTTTTGGCATAGCTGCACCGCTGGTGGTTGCGTGGAACCACTGGCGCGGCCAGCGAGGCACCGTAGCAGGGACCGGACCCGCAGCCGGAAACAAAACCCGCGGCAGCGAAGGCGTCACTGGACGTCTCGCTCCTGCCGGGAGGAGGTAGGTAACTATGTTCGAAGATATGGTGGTATCGAGCGCCAATCCCAGCAAGACGAACAAACCTTGGACTGTCGTTCTCTCGATGGTGGCCCAGGTCGTCTTTCTGGGGGTCTTGATCCTGATTCCGCTGATCTACACCGAGGCGCTGCCGAAGACGATGATGGCAACGCTTCTGGTTGCGCCACCGCCGCCACCGCCTCCGCCGCCACCACCTGTCGCAGCGCAGGTCGTGCACATCAAGCCTCAAGTGCACTTGATGGATGCCGGCAAACTCGTAGCGCCAAAAGTGATTCCGAAGGATGTGAAGATTATTAAGGAAGACGCGCCGGACATGAACGCCGGCATGCAAGGTGGAGTTCCGGGCGGCGTCGCCGGCGGCTCTATGGGCGGCGTGATTGGTGGCGTGATCGGGGGCATGGGTGGAGCACCGCCGCCACCGAAGCCGGCGGCGTCGCGCATCCGCCAGGGCGGAAGCGTGCAAGCAGCGTTGCTGATTAACCGCGTTCAACCTGTGTACCCGCCGCTTGCGCGCCAGACGCGTATCGCCGGAACGGTGCGGTTGCACGCCATCATTTCCAAGAGCGGCTCGGTCGAGTCGCTGGAAGTCCTTTCCGGGCATCCGCTCCTCGTTCGCGCGGCGATGGATGCCGTACAGCAATGGAGATACAAGCCAACGCTGTTGAACGGCGAGCCGGTGGAAGTCGATACCACGATCGACGTGATTTTCTCTCTGAACCAGTAGTACGGTTCGCTGCGCCAGTCGTGGGGCCGGCACAGCGTACCGCGTAGCAGAATTGCAAATCCTGTCGTTGGCCCCGGCCCAGCCGGGTGTCACCAGAACTTTAAGGAGCAAACGAATGGTAGCCACTTTGTACGTTTATACGGCCCTGTTCCTTCAGTCCCAGGCTACGTCCTGGGATCTGCGGAGCATGTGGTCTTCTATGAGCACGTTGCCGAGAGTCGTTGTCGGTATCCTGTTTGTTCTTTCTGTGTATTCGTTCGGTGTGATGATCGACCGCGCGTTGATGTACAGCGCCGCGCGCAAGCAGTCGCGCGTGTTCGTGCAACAGGTTGCCGGAGCCCTCAAGGACGGCAAACTCGACGAAGCGATCGCCATCGCCGAGCGCAACAAGAAGAGCCACATCGCCAAGGTTGTGGCGACGGGACTGTCCGAGTTTCAGTCCGCCTCCCAGCAAGTGAGTGACGCCGACGTGATCGAAGCCGCCAAGCGCGGACTCGAGCGCTCGGTCGCTATCGTCCACGCAGAAATGAAGCGCGGTTTGTCGGCCCTCGCGACCATTGGTTCGACGGCGCCGTTTGTCGGGTTGTTCGGCACGGTGGTGGGCATCTTGAACGCGTTTAAGGGCATCGAGCAGTCCAAAGCGACCGGTCTGTCGGCGGTTGCCGGCGGTATCGCGGAAGCTTTGGTAACCACGGCGTTCGGTCTTCTAGTGGCCGTCCCGGCGGTGTGGGCCTACAACTACTTCACCAACAAGGTCGAAGCCTTCGACGTGGAGATGGACAATTCGTCGATGGAGCTAATCAACTACTTCATTCTCCGTCGTGGCGCGAAAACCAAGTAAGCGCCAAGGAAGCAGGAGATAAACCGTGGCACATCATATAGGCGCAACAGGGCGTTACAAGCCGCAAGCTGGCAGCCAAATGGCGTCGCCCAACGTCATTCCCATGGCCGACATCATGCTCGTTCTGCTGATCATCTTCATGGTGGTCACTCCGATGTTGCAGAAGAACATGCCGGTGGACATGGCCAGGACCGATACCGCGCGGGACATGCAGGACGCGGATAAGGATGACGCCATCGTCGTGGCAATCACGCGAGACGGCGCCATTTACCTGGGGCACACGGCGACCAGTAAAGACGACCTAACCGGCCAAATAAAGGATCGCATTTCGAACCGTCTCGACAAAACCGTCTACGTGAAGAGCGATGCTCGCGCGAAATACGGCGATGTCGTAGCGGTTGTCGATGAAATCCGATCCGCCGGTGTGGATCAACTTGGTCTGCTCACCGAAAAGAATCAGGGCAAGGCAACGCCGCCACCTCCTCCTGGTCAGGCGCAGCCGACCGGAGATTAACCCGGGGGCTGTGCGGTGCTGGGCGCGTGGTAGCGTTTCACGTGGAGCGGGTTACATTCGTTTGCTGGAATGTCGAAGATACGGGCCGCGCTGGTTCCCCACACAGCGCGGCTTACTGGCCTGCAATGCTCGCTAGGGGCAGGCTTACAGGAGAAGTCCGATGGGAATGAGTGTTGGTGAAAACAAAGGCGGTGCGATGGCGGAAATGAACGTCGTTCCGTTGATCGACATCCTGCTGGTGCTGCTGATTATTTTCATGGTCATTACGCCGTTGACGCCGAAGGGCATGGATACGCTGGTACCGCAGCCAAATCCGAACCAGCAGCAGAATCAGGACCTGGAAAACAAGACCGTGGTCGTGCAGGTTTTGAGCGGCGACAAATTAAAGATCAACAACGAAGACGCTACCTGGAATGGCCTTGGCCCGCGCATCGAACAGATCTTCAAGGACCGCGCCGAGAAAATCGCTTTCGTCAAAGGCGATAACGATGTACTGTTTGCCGAAGTCGCGCGCGCCATCGACATCATGCGCGGCTCGGGCATCGACAAAGTCGGTCTGATTACGGCGAAAATCGAAGCCGGCCAATAATCTTTGCGCGTTCGCTTGGCCGCTGCTAGCAAGTGACCAGGCAAGCTCGGGTGATGTGGGAGTCCTCCTCGCGGGGAAAACGTTTCACGGCGAGGTGGCTCATGGGAATCCCGGTTGGTGGTTCGAAGCGCGGGATCATGTCCGAAATGAACGTGATTCCGCTGACGGATGTTCTGCTCGTGCTTTTGGTCATTTCATGATCATTCCGCACCGGCAGCTGGGCTGAGACCGCAAATCCCGCGCCGGCAGGATCGGTGCGGGTCGAATCCGAGATCGTGGTAGTTCAGGTTCTGGGCGGGGATCGCTGGAGAGCAACGAGCAGCCTGTAGCGTGAGAGGCGTTGCGCGGCGTCTGGAGGAAATTTTCAGATCGCGTGCGGACCGCACGGCGTTGGTTCGCGGCGACGACACCGTGGAGTTTCAGGTTGTGGCTAAAGTGATTGACGTCATGCAGGCCTCGGGCATATCTTCTGTCGGTCTCTTGACGTCGCAGTTGGAAAAAGGCCACTGAATCGGTTAAGTTGCCCTTCGCAGGGTGGACGTGAATCCTAGCGCCGACTGTTTCGGGTCGCGCCACAGCAGGGATGGATGCATCGATGACTTATCGATCGGCAGGAATGGTTCGCCGGGGCGCGGCAGTTGTAGCGCTCGTCGTGCTCGCGTTTGCGGCTTCGGGTTGTAGCAAGCTCAAAGCTCGCGATCTTCTGAATAAAGGCGTGGCGGCGTTCAAGAATGGCCAGTCCGATGCGGCCATCGAGGATTTCAAAGCAGCCAAAGAGGCTGATCCTGAGCTTCTGAATGCGCGTCTGTATTTGGCAACGGCTTACGCCAGCCTGTACATTCCGGGCGCGCCGTCGGCGGAGAATCTGGCTCGCGGACAGCAAGCCGTTACCGAATTCAAGGAAGTTTTGGACAAGGATACCAACAATCTTTCGGCTATTGATGGCATCGGCTCGATCTTGTTTCAGATGGCCGGCCAGCCCTTCGATGAAAAGAAGTTCGACGAATCGAAGTCCTATCACCAGCGTCACATTCAACTGAAACCCGAAGATCCCGAGCCTTACTACTGGATCGGCGTCATCGACTGGACGCTGGCTTTCCGCGCCAACGGCGAAATGCGCTTGGACTACAACAAAAACAACGTCAAGAAGCAGGTTAAGGATACCGACCCGCTTCCTCCTGCCGTTCGGACAGACTATGCGAGCAAGTACGGTCCGGTTATCGACGAAGGGATTAAGGATCTACAGAAGGCCATTTCTCTCAGGCCCGACTACGACGACGCCATGGCCTACCTCAACCTGCTGTACCGCCGCAAAGCGGACATGGTGGAATCACCGGACGAACGGGCAAGCCTGCTGAAACAGGCCGACGATCTGGTGGACAAGGTCAAAGAAATCAAGCAAAAGCGCGCGGATCAGCCGCAAACGGCGTCCTGAACAACAGAACGACAGCGCCCACGGTCAGAAATAACTTTGCAAGGGCCTCCTTTCGAGAGGCCCTTTTTTATTTCCGGAAGGTCCTTGACCGGACCGACTTGCAGTTGCGTTTGAGCGTTTGAGCCGGTATCGTCGCGCCCCTTGCGCATCTGGCGTATACTAGAACATGCCGTCTGCAGGGAACGTTCCGCTTAGTTTTAATCGAGACCGCACCGAGCGCCAGCTGGACGCTCGCCTCGAAGAACTCCTCGCCAAGCTCCGCAAAAATCGCCCTTCCGAAGATCCTTGGCTGGTTCGCCGTGCGTATGAAATCGCTGCCGAACGCCATCGCACGCAGCTTCGTCGCTCCGGCGAACCATACCTGGTTCACCTACTGGAAGTTGCGCATATCCTCGCGGACATGCGTCTGGACGCCACGACGCTGACGGCTGCCCTTTTGCACGACGTCATTGAGGACACCGAATTTCCGGTCTCCCGAATCGAGGAACGTTTTGGCGCAGAGGTCGCGCATCTGGTCGAAGGGGTCACCAAAATCAGCCGTCTGAACATGATGGCCCCAGAAGCGCGGCAGGCTGAGAACGTCCGCAAGATGGTTCTCGCCATGGTACATGACGTGCGCGTCGTTCTCGTAAAGCTGGCCGACCGGCTGCACAACATGCGCACGTTGGAATATCTCGAGCCCGCCAAGCAACAGCGAATTTCGCGTGAAACCTTGGATATTTACGCGCCCATCGCGCACCGGCTCGGGATGGGCATTATACGCAACGAGTTGGAGGACCTGTCCTTTCGCTACCTCGAACCCGAATCGTTTCTGGCACTGCAAAAAGAGGTCACCGACAAGACGCCGATCTACCTCAAGTTCTTGGAGGAGGTGCAGGCCACCATCCGCACAAAGCTGGTGGAGGGCGGGATTCCAGCCGAGCTCGAAGCCCGCGTAAAGGGGTTGTATTCACTTCACCGCAAGATCATTCGCCAGGAACGCAGTCTCGAACAGGTCTACGATCTGCTCGCCGTCCGCGTCATTACCGATAACGAGCGCAATTGCTACGCCGCTCTCGGTGTCATGCACCATATCTGGCGTCCAGTGCCCGGACGATTCAAAGACTACATCGCCATGCCACGTCCGAATCTTTACCAGTCTCTGCATACGACCGTAATCCACAACGGCCAGCCGTTTGAGGTTCAGATTCGCACGCAGGAAATGCATCACATGGCGGAAGAAGGCGTGGCCGCGCACTGGAAATACAAAGACGATAAGCCCGCCTCCGAAGACGATCAGCGCATCACCTGGATGCGGCAGCTGATTGAATGGTCGCAGGAGCTCGAGGAGCCAGGCGAATTTCTATCCACCTTGAAGGTGGATCTCGCCCCGGTCGAAGTGTATGCGTTTACGCCGAAAGGCCGCGTGCTGGAGTTGCCCCGTGGCGCGACGCCTGTGGATTTCGCGTATACCGTGCACACCGAAGTTGGCCACCAGTGCGTGGGCGCAAAAGTGAACGGGCAGATGGTCGCTTTACGCCACGAAATCGTCAGCGGCGATGTGGTGGAAATCCTGACGCAGAAGGGCCACAAACCCAGCCGCGACTGGCTGAGCTTCGTCAAGTCTTCTCACGCGCGGACCAAGATCAAGCACTGGATCAACGTGCAGGAGCGCGAAGAAGCAACCGAAATGGGCACGCGCCTGCTGGAAAAGGAAGCGCGCCAGTTCGACCGCAGCCTCAAGAAGATTCCGCAGGAAGATCTGCTCAAGCTTGCCGCGGACTATGGACTTTCCAAGCTGGAAGATCTCTACGCGGCCGTTGGCTTCGGGAAATACTCCGCCCGGCAAGTGCTGACTCGTGTGCTCGGCGAACCTGCCAAGAGCAGCCAGCCCGAAGCCGGAGAATCCAAGCCGACGCTGGTCAAAACCGTCAAGCGGATGCTTGGTTTCGGCGAGGCGCCTCTCATCGTGAAGGGCCACGACGACTTGTTGGTCTATCGCGCCAAATGCTGCAACCCAATTCCCGGGGACGACATTGTCGGCTACATCACGCGCGGGCGGGGGGTCGCGGTGCACACGCGCACATGTCCCAACGTGCAAAACCTGCTGTATCAAACCGAGCGCCGCATCGCCGTTGAATGGGGTGGGGCAGGCACTACCAAGTTTCTGGTGCACCTGGTCATTCGCGCGAAAGACCGCGCGGGGCTACTGGCCGACATCACCGCGGTGATCAGCAATGCCGGTTGTAACATCCACAATCTCGAAAGCCGCCCCGACCGCTTGAACGCCCAGGTTGACGTCAACCTCGAAATCATCGATCGCCGGCAACTCGAAGCCATCCTCGCCAGCATCCGCAAAATCACCGGTGTCTACGGTGTCGAACGCGTCTATCAAACGTAGGCAAAGTGGGAACAGGGTGGATAGCCAGTGGTAGTGTGCCCGACAACTGACCGCCTAGCGTTTTTTCCAACCTGTCCCTTCGCCGGGTATCGCCCACAGCACACCGCGCAACCCTGTTCCTTGCCGCCTCTACAATAAGAGTATGAAGCCCTGTCATCTGATTCTCGGCATCTCGCTGCTCCTCGCCGGCGGCTGCCATCAACATCCGCTCAGGGACTATCGCCCGCTCGATCAGGCCGGCATGGGCTCCTCCGCTATCGAACAGCTAAAGCCGCTCAACATCTCCGACCCCGAAATTCACCAAGTGGTCGACTTGAAGCATGCCAGCATTAGCGATGAAACCTGCATCGCGCTGATTTCCACCGCTCACGGCCACAATCATCCCTTCACCAGTTCGGAATCCGTCGCCAGTCTCCTGGGAGCGCGCTATACGGAGTCCGACATCCTGGGTTTTGCTCGCGCCGACAAGCTCGACGCCATCAGTGGAGACGCCGTCATGCTTCGCCTGATTGGCCTTTCCGATCCAACCATCCAGGTGATCGTCCAGCGCGAGCTGCAAGGATTGCCGACACTCAGCTCCGCCTCAATCGGGCGCCTCAAGAATACCGGCCTCACCGAGAGACAGATCCTCGAGCGCATCAACAACGGAATGAGCGAAGAGCAGGCCGAAAACGAGGCAACTTCGCGCGAAGCCGTTCGCAACCACGCCCACACCGATTTCGTGAGAGTCCGCGGGGGCAAGCCACACTGACGTTGTGCTCCTCGTGAGCGAGGACGCTCAGGTTCCTATACCTGCTTCCTGGTTAGACCGGAGGTGTGGCCCCAAAATCTCTCCTCCGGGGCTGATCTCGTTCACTCCGTTTTTGCCTCTGCTCTCGGCACTCGCTACAATCGGAGACGCTTTGACGCCGATCACGCGCTCGCGTTTTTTCCTTCTTCTGGCCGCGCTCCCTGCGGCCTTTTGTGCCGCCTGCACGGCTGCGTTCGGGCCCGGCTTCACCATTCAGAAGCAGGAAATTCAGATCCAATTCGTCGCCGAACCGCAACCTTCCATTCACATCGATTCCGTCTATCGCCTGCGCAATAGCGGCAACCAGCCTCTGTCCTCGCTCGAAATTCTCTTGCCCGGCCGGCGAAAGTTCCACTTCGACGATCCTCACGCCGAATGGGACGCCCGCCCTGCGATGTTCGAGACCGCACCCGACAATTCCCGCAGCGTGATTCTCAAGCTTCCTGAGCCGTGGATCGTTTCCGCCAATCACACTTTGCGCCTTTCGGTGGAATATCGTCCCGCAGCGTCCGGCGAGCACACCTTCAGCTTCGCGTCCGATGCCTTTTTCTTACCCGCCGAGGGCTGGAGCCCTCAGCTACTACCCGCCGAAGGAGCTTTCGCCACCGGTGGCGTGCCGCCTCCGACTTGGCTACTCACACTTCGCGTCCCGGAAGGCTTTTTGGTTCACGCGAGCGGACGGAAACCTAATATTTCTCGCCGCGGCGGCGAACAGACTCTCCGCATCGTTCAGCAAGCCAAGGACGGCTATCCGTTCGTCATCGCTGGTCGTTACAAAGCCACGCAATTCAATGAGGCACCGGTCACCGTCAATCTCTGGAGTCGCGCGGCTCAGGATACGGCCAATCTTCGCCGGCCCGGCGCCGACCTGATCGCCGCCGGTCACGCCTACGATGCCATGTTCGGAACGCGCAGCCAGCAATCGCATCGACTCTGGATCGTGGAGTGCCCCGTCGCCGAAAATTGTTTTACAGGCTCCGCCTCCTACTACGCCCAGTTAATTTCCGAATCCCGCGCCAAACCCACCGCAGAAATGGCTTCACTCGACACCGTGATGGTCGATCTCCGCTCCGGCACGCCGGAAATCGTTGCCGCGGCGGCCCCTTCCCTGGCTTCCAGTTGGCTCGGCTACGGCCAGAACCCCGGCTTCTTCGAACAAGATCCGCCGCTCTCCGCCTTGCCCGCATTCGCTGCTACACGCGGACGCCAAGCCGTTCAAGGAGCTCAGGTCCGCACCGACACGATTCGTCACGTTCTCATGCTCGTGCCGCTTCACGGCGTTCCGGGCAAGCCCGAAGACGACGGTGTAGTGCGCGCCAAAAGTCTTTTATTTTTTTTCGCGTTGCAGGATCGTTACGGACAGGACGCCTTCAACAAGGCACTCAGCCATATGCTTTACGCTCGCCGCGGCGGCGGGTTCGATCTGGACGATCTCATCGCCGCCTTCGAACAGGAAACGCATCAGAACGTCGCCGAATTCGTTCGCCGTTGGATGAAACGTCCCGGCGTGCCCGACGATTTCCGCGCCCGCTATGAAACCACCACCGGCGCGAGCGCTTCAAACCCAAAGGAGACCGAACCATGAAAGAAATCGTCACCACGGACCGCGGGCCAAAACCCATCGGCCCATATTCTCAGGCCGTGAAAACCGGTGGCTTTCTCTATCTATCCGGCCAGGTCGCCCTCGATCCCAAAACCAACGAAATGTCCGCGGGCGACATCCGCCAGCAAACCGAACGCGTTCTCGAAAATATCAAGGGAATTTTGGAAGCCGCAGGATCGAATCTCCATCATGTCGTCAAAACCACTGTCTTCCTGAAGGACATGAACGAATTTCCCGCAATGAACGAAGTCTACGGCCGTTACTTCACCAGCGCTCCTCCCGCGCGTTCCACCGTGCAGGTAGCTCGCCTGCCCAAGGATGCGCTGGTAGAGATCGAAGTGATCTCTGCCGCGTGACCAGCGTGCTTTTTAAAATTCCATTTCCGGGAATGACTCGGACTGACTGGAAATAACGGGGAGCAAGAATCCCGCATTCGGCGGCTGTTACGGCGAGGCCGGGCTCTCGAGCGCGTAATACAACGCGATCCCTGTCGCCGCCGCGCTAAAGAAAATCACAAACAGCAAGAATCTGTCTTTGCCGCTCTTTTTCGGATGCTTTTGCGTCGCCGGCCCGCCTTCCTGTGGGGTGGGATCATCCGCAACGGAATCCGGATCCAGCACCACGCGATACGCCGTGCCCTCGGCAACCGTTTTCGTATCGTCGTCCACGGAAATGGCCAGCGTCCCGCGTGAGCAGCTTACTCTTAATTCCTTCGGGTTGACGATCGACACGCTGCCCACCGTCGGCCCGTCACCATTGGCGCGGATCACCGCAGTCGAGGCATGCAAGGCAAACGCATTCGCGTTCGCTGAGGAAAATATCGCCGTACCACTCTTCAGCGTGGCTGCCGCCGTTCCTTCTGCCGAACTCCACGTGACCCGGCTGTTGGCGGGAAGCAGCAACCGCGCCGTCCCGGCTCGTACCTGCAGGGTGCCAAGCTCTTCTGTATCCAGACTGTCGCCGGAAAAAACCGTGGTCCCGACCGAGGCGGCTGCCCTTCCCACGTGTGCGTGTAGCGCGGACACAACCGTGCCAAATCCGGGCGTCGATGCAGTAGAGATAGAAGCGGCAGGCAATCCGAATGATAGCACTACGGCGGCAGTGATCCGCAAAGGGTCGCGCAAGCGCGCCATCGCTTCTCCAAGAGGGCTGAATTCAAGAATAGGATACAGCCGGATTGGCCGTCAACGTGTAAAAGCGCCTGTGACGAAACAGTCTGCTCCTCTTGCATCCGCCGCATTCAACGTTTTCGCCGCTCGCACTAGCAGCTTGCGCCTCTCACTGCTACAATGCGTCCAGAAACGCATCTATGGCGGACTGGAAACAAATCACCGCGCGCATTCGTCGCGCTCGCACCGGCAAGGATCCCGCAGCGCAACTGTCGAATCTTTACGAGAAGACCCAAGACGCCATGGTAGCGTTCGAGTTGGCGCGCCATTTTGAAACCGCCAGCCAAAATGCCGAAGCGGCAAAATGGTATTCCACCGCCGCCGCGCGCTTTCGCCGCGCCGATTGGAAAGCCAAAGCTCAGGAAGCCGCCGCCAGGCTCGGTGGAGAGGCTGCGCCTGTTTTGGCGATTCCGGGGCCGGAGTTTCCGTTCGAACAAACCGCCACGGTCTTCGAGGCGATCATCGCGCCGTTACCTCAAGACGAGCAGTCGGACCAACCATCCGCGCCGCCCGCAGACGCATCCCCCACGCCGAAAATCGCCGCGGAAGGCGCGCGTCGCCGCCGTGGCCGCCGCGGCGGTCGCAACCGCCGCAAAGGTGGCCTCACCCACGAAATTCCCGCCGCGCCGGAGCACCAGCACGGCGAACCAGCAGCGTCTGCGCGCGCATCCGCTTCTGCGCCGCTTGCAGAATCTCCTGAGCCGCGATTTCCCAAGTCGTCCGAATCCGCCATGCCTCGCCTTCCCGTCGAACCCTCGGGCGACGCCGGCGGAATCGCCCTTCGTGGTCGTTATGGTGACCCGGGACTTTCTTCTCGCCTTTCTCTGCTCGAAATGCAGTTTCGCCGCCTGCTTACCTGCGCTCCGGTCAAGCTCGAAGAAGCCGACCGCGCTCCAGCCGGCCCGGGTGTGTTCCTTGTCACCGATTCCGACCTCACGAGTTATTACTATGTCGAGGCCTGTCAAACTCTGCGCATTGCCATCCCCAATCTTTTGCGCGGAGGTTCAAGTCGCCGCGGCACCGACTCCATCAAGCCGCAACTCGCCGCCCATCTGGGAATCCCGGAAACGCGCGTTGGAAAATATTTATCCGATCATTGTGTCGTTCGCTGGCTGCAACTCGATGAGAGCGCGTCCCATTTCGCCCATTTTGTCATCGCCGTACTGCGTCCGGTCCTGAACGAATAGGACTCGCGCCGGCCGGCTTTGGGGCCTGGTTCGATCCATCCGAACACTGGCATGTTCGCTCTCCGGTTTGAAGCTCCGCCGCTGGCACGCTTTCGAGAAAAAACGCGCATTAGTAAGCCCTTACGACCCGCTCGCCAGAGCCCCCAAACGCCCTTTTTCTACCGTTCAACCCCCAAATTTGACCGTTCGCCGCAACGCGCTGGCGTCCGCCCCTGAATACCTTCAAACTATACGAGGTCAAAGACTTATGGGCCGTGCCATCATGAAATGGTGCGGTAGTTTCTAGCCCGGGGGCGATCGTTGGCAGGTTCCAACGATGGAACGGGCAGTTTCGAAATCCGTGGGCCAAGGTAGCTCGCATTTTTTTGGAAAGCTGGAGGGTCGAAGTTTATGCCTAATAGAGTAGGCACGCAGGTTCTGAGAACCATCGATTGGGCGCTTTGCAAGACCGCGGCCGTCACATTCAACACGATCCAACACTTCAACAAGAAAAATCCGAATCCCTCGGTCACTCCGCAGTGGTCCGACAAGCCGCTGCTCAAGTCCTGGGAGAAGACCAAGCCAACGCTCGGCTTCCCTCGCCAGACCGATTCCTTGTGCCCAGCGTGCGTCAAGGAAGCCCGCGAATCGATCATCGCCGGGAAAAAAGACTGGCGCGACCTGATGCACGAGAAAATCGGCGAAATCAAAGCACAGATCATCGAGCGCGACGGCGAAATCTGGATGATCAAGGATTGCCCGATCCACGGCCACTACGAAGATATGATGGCCATCGACGCCAAGTTCCTCGACTGGATCGAAAAGCAGTTCCCTGGCCGCGACATCCCGGCGCACAACGACGAAGATCTCCACAAGCACGGCTCGTCCACGGTTCGCTACGGCCGCGGCTCGGTTCTCACCGTCGACCTGACCAATCGCTGCAACATGATGTGCGACCCCTGCTTCATGGATGCCAACCAGGTCGGCTACGTCCACGAACTCGGTTGGGACGAAGTGAAGGAAATCTTAGACAACGCCCTCAAGATCAAGCCGCGCCGCCAAATGTCCGTGCAATTCTCCGGCGGCGAGCCCACCATGAGCCCGTTGTTCCTCGACGCTGTCTCGTACGCCCGCAAAATCGGCTACAACAGCGTCCAGGCCGCCACCAACGGTATCGAGTTCGCCAAGAGCAAGGAATTTTGCAAAAAAGCCTTCGAAGCAGGTATGCGCTACGCCTACCTGCAGTTCGACGGTATCGGCAACGACGCCAACAGCCATCGCCAGATCGGCAACCTCTTTGACGTGAAGCTTCGCGCCATCGAGAACATGCACGAAGCCGGCATCGAAATCGTTCTCGTCGTCACCATCGTCAACAACGTCAACAACGACCAGGTAGGCAGCGTCGTCAAGTTCGCGATGGACAACCCCAAGAAAATCGCCTTCGTCAGCTTTCAACCGGTTTCCTTCACCGGCCGCGATGAAGACATCACTCCGGAACGCCGCCTCCGCCAGCGCTACACCCTTTCGCACCTCGCGAAAGACGTCAGCGCCCAGGTCGGCAAGGTCGAGCCCACTCGTGACTGGTTCCCCATCTCCTTTATCAGCACCTTCGCCGGCTTCGCCGACATGGTCAAGGGTAATGAATCCCAGTGGGGTTCGCTCTCCTGCGGTTGCCACCCCAATTGCGGCGTAGGCACCGCCATGATGATTAACAAAGACACCAAGGAATGGGCGCCCGTGCCGCGCTTCCTCGATGCCGTCCAGCTAACCAAGGATGTGACGGCCATCACCGACGCGGCTCGCGGCAAGAAATTCTCGAACTTCATGATGGCCATGGCGCTCCTGAAGAACTACAAGCCGTTTGAAGGCCCCAAAGGTCTGACTCTCAGTGCGCTCTTCAGGAAGTTCGACAAGACCTGGGCGCTCACCAAGCGCTCGACGGTGAAGTACGGCCGCACCTCTCCCGACCGCACCTACGAAGACGCCATGAAGCGTCGCCAGACCGATCCGTGGAATTTCCTATTCATCGCAGGAATGTGGTTCCAGGATCTGTTCAACTACGACTTCCGCCGCACCGAAATGTGCATCATCCCCTACGCCACCCAGCAGGGTGAAATCAGCTTCTGCGCCTACAACACCGGAGTAGGCTGGCGCCAGATCATCGAAAACATGCACAAGAACGCGACGGTCGCCGAGTGGTACAAGAATCACGGCAAACACGAAATCTACGCCAAGGGCAAAAAGGTCAACCTCGAAAGTTTCGAGCACTCCCTGAGGATCGACGCCGATGACGCAGCCCGTGTCCGCCACCTCGAGCACGACATCCCGCTGACCGCAGCCGAAGAAGATCGCGCGCGCCGCAAGAAGGCCTTTGAAGAACAAGCCAAGGTCCGCGCCATCTATGAAGAACTGGTCCTGAAGAAGCCGCAGCCCGCGGTAGTCCAAATCGGCACAATGTCGGACATCGCCAAAGCCGTCCCTGCCAATTTCGCAAACGCGGGCAAACCGGTCAGCATCGCCCCAGCAAGCGGCAACGGCCATACCAATGGCCATTCAAACGGCAATGGGCACGCCGCCGAAAAAGCCACCGAAGCCGTCGCCGGCGATTAACGACCTTCGAGGTTGATTCACAGCTTCAAAATGGCAATCCGGAGCCATTTTGTCTGGGACCCGGCAGCACCAGCGGCCAAGGGTGGAACCCGCGGCTGCTGCGCTCTGCTAGCGCCGGCATCCTGCAGGCTCGTTCTGCTCCGGTTGAACTTGGCCGCACAACCGCTAACCAAAACGGGGGTACTCTAAGGAAGCCACAACAAACTTGGAGAACTCTCGTAATGCCCCCACTCTCCGGCCGCATAGCCCTGGTAACCGGCGCAAGCCGAGGCATAGGCAAAGCCATCGCTCTTGTCTTGGCCGACGTCGGTGCCGACGTAGCTGTAAACTTCAACACCCAATCCGGAGCCGCAGAAGCGGTCTGCCAACAAATCCACGCCGCAGGCCGCAAGTCCATCGCCGTCCAGGCGGACGTTTCTAAGACCGCAGACGTAGATCGCATGGTGACAGCGGTCGAAAGGGAACTGGGCCCTGTCGCTATCCTCGTCAACAACGCCGGCATCGCCAAAGCACTCCCGCCCGACCAAGTAACCGAGGAAATCTTCGAACACTTCCTCCGCGTCAATCTCACCTCGATGTTCCTGGTAACCCAACGGGTCCTGCCAAATATGCGTAAAGCAAAATGGGGCCGCATCATCAACCTCTCCTCCATCGCCGCGCAAACCGGCGGCATCATCGGCCCCCACTACGCCGCCTCCAAAGCCGGCGTCCTGGGCCTGACCCGCTCCTACGCCGCCCTGCTTGCCAGGGATGGCATCACCGCCAACGCCATAGCCCCGGGTCTGATCGACACCGATATGGCCTCCAACGTCCCAAAACACATCCGCGATAAGATCCCCCCAGAAACCATAGGCTCCGCCAAAGAAGTAGCCCTGATTGCCGCCCTCCTGGCCGAAAACAAGACCATCAGCGGCCAAACCTACAACATCAACGCCGGGCGCTACATGAGCTAACATTGGTAGTGCGGGGTTACCCTCGACCAGGAAGAGCGTCCTGCCGGCTTGGTCGAGTTCGCGGTGATTTCGCCTGCCCCAGGCGCCCGGTATTGCTTCTGGTGGTTTTGCTATAATGGAACACGAGTCGATAGGAGCAAGCGATGCCCATCTACGAATATGTCTGCGACGATTGCCAATCCCACTTCGAAAAAATTGTCTTCAACAAGACCCAAGAAATCGCCTGCCCAACCTGCGCCAGCAAAAAGAACCAGATCCAGCTCTCGGTCTTCAGCTCCACAAACGGTTCCAGTAATGGAGCCTCCGCAAAGTCTTCAACGGGGTTTTCCGGGGGCGGAGGCTGCTGCGGCGGCGGTTGCGGCTGCAACTAACGGAGTGTGGCGTTCTTTAGAGCCGTAGGTCACATCTCTCAAGTCCGACGTCCGCCGCACCTGAGACCTCATGTCCATCACCACCGCTGAGCAATTCGAAAAACTCGAACCCATCATGGTCGCAGGCACCGGCGAAATCTCCCTCGATCCTGACGGCCGGATCGTCCGCACCGCCGACGGCAGCCTCTCCGCCCACTACGAACACACGGTAGTAATTACCAAAGGCGAGCCGCTGCTGCTCACGGCAGCGTAATCGGTATGATTCCCCATCCGTCCTCGCTCCTTCTGTTCGTCAGCGCCGCGCTACTGCTCCTGGTCATTCCTGGCCCGGCAGTGTTTTACATCGTTGGCCGAAGCATCGGCCATGGTCGCAACGCAGGCCTGGCATCCGCGCTGGGGATCAGCGTAGGCTCACTCATCCACACCGCCGCCGCAGCCGTAGGCCTCTCCGCCCTGCTCATGTCCACAGCCATAGCCTTCGCCGCAGTAAAATATCTGGGCGCCGCTTACCTGATCTACCTCGGCATTCAAAAAATCCGTCGCGAAGAGCCGTTCGAACTTCCCGGGGGTATGCCGAGCGTACGACTGAGACGCATTTTCGCCCAAGGCATCGTAGTGAACGTGCTGAATCCAAAAGCCGCTCTGTTCTTCTTCGCCTTCCTTCCTCAATTCGTAGACCCGGCTCGCGGCAACGTAGCGGACCAAATCCTCTTCCTGGGCGTCCTGTTTGCCGTATTGGGTCTCACCACCGACACCTTCTGGGCACTTACCTCAGGCACGGTAGCCAGCCTGTTCCGCCGCAGCCCCCGAGCCATGCGCACTCAGCGTTACGTCAGCGGCGGTACCCTAATCTCCTTGGGCCTAGCCACTGCCCTGGCCGGCGCAACCCCCAAGAAGTAGCCCAATCGCGAAAAACCCTCTTGACATAAGTTACTAACATAGTATCGTCACCAAGCAATATTCAACGCCATCCTTTGTTCCAAGCTGACCCGCTTCCGAGTCCATTTTCTGTGTGCCCGATCTTCACATCGGTCGGAAAATCCCGGCTAGCCACGCCAAGTGCGCCGTGCATCCTTCGCTTTCGGCGGATTGTCTTGAATATCCAAGCAACCCGATTATGCTGCTTCTTATGTCCCAGCCCGGCCAGCCGCACGTCTTCCCAGCCAAGATCCATAAAATCTGGATCATGCGCTGTGTCGACATCCCTCGTGACGTCTCCAAAGCCATCCGCAGCGGTACGCAGGGCGACCCGCTGCACGTCCCGGTTCACGGCTGGATCGAAGGCCTGCCCTTCAAGAGCACCCTGGTGCCAGGAGGTGGCGGCAGCTATCGCCTCCACGTCCACAGCCGCATCTGGCGCAAGCTCCACATCGACGCCGGGGCCGCCGTCGAAGTCACGCTGCAGGTCGATACCGAACCTCGCGAAGCGGTGCTACCGCCCGACCTCGCCGCAGGCCTGGCCGACACGCCGCGCGCCCTGGCCGTCTTCCATGGCCTGACCGTGGCCCTCCGCCGCCAAATCGTTCAATACGTCGACCAAGCCAAGCAAGCGCGCACGCGCGAAAAGCGCATCCTGCTCATAATCAAGCGAATGCTGGAACGAGCCGCCAAGCGGCGCAAGAAACCGGCAGGGAAGAAACTGAAAAGAAAGAAGATCTGACACGATGCAAGGGTGACACCACCAGAGCCGCAAGGTGCCGTTTCCGTTTCGGGCGGGATTCTGCTTCTAAGAAAACGATATGGCCGGGGCGCCTGCGAACCCTCGCTGAGGCCAGTCGCGAAGCGGCGAAAACGAGCATCGACGGACGCTTTCATCCATCCTTCGCGCGTTTGGTCGACTATTGCGGTCTCGTATACCGGGCTATGTTGGCTGGCACAGGGATCCCCGGCTTGCCTCGAGGGTCCGGCAAGGGCTCTCCCGGCGTCCACTTGAACGGCAAAACGCCGGTCCAGGCCGACCCGGCGTACTCTCGGTCGGCATCGACGGCGAAGCCGGTACGAACCTTCGCCGACGCTTCCACGAGCGGCACCGCCAGCACCATCGTAGCCTTCAATTCCTGCTCGCTAGGAGGCCGCACCGTGGCCCAACGCCCGCGCAGAACATAGTCCACGAAATCGCGCATGGCCGCGAGTTTGGCCTCCGGCGACTCGATTACTTCCGCCTTGCCCATCACCACGACGGAACGGTAGTTAACCGAATGTCCCGTAGCGGTTGGCGAAAAAACTATGCCGTCCAGCAGCGTGACGCTCAAGCAAAAAGGCGCGCCGCTACCCAAAGTCCGCATCAACCGACTCGCCGTCGACCCGTGCAAATAAAGCTTGTCACCCACGCGCACATAATTGGTCGGCACGACAAACGGCAAACCGTCCACCACAAACCCCACAGTGCACACAAACGCCTGATCCAGGATGGCGTAAATCAAATCGCGGTCGTAAGACCCGCGATCCGGCTTGCGCGTGACTCGAGTTCGTTCGGTCCGAGGGAACTCTCCGTGCTCTTCCGATGTGATATCGCCCATGGAGGAAAGCCTAATCCGGACCGCCCAAGCCCGCAAGCGCAAATCTGGCGCCCCGCGAAGCCAAGCCGGTTCTTGCAGGGCGCAACCGCTGGGCCCCGGCGGAGAACGGTGTCGATCGCCTCATTGCTCCTACTTCGGTTTAACGTCGCCGCGAACAACGCGCAACCCCACGTAAGCAGCCCCAGGCTCGTGCGATGCGCGCGCGTCGGCAGGCTGATCCGCGCTCCCGCCTGTCGCCTTGCCTTTGCCGTCGGGCGCAACCACCCACTCCGCGACATTGCCTCCGAGATCGAAGATGAGCTCTTCGGTCTCCTTGCCCTGCCCCGGGAAGCTTCCGACCGGCTTGAGCAAGGGCGCACGCCCGGAAAGCTCTGTCAGTTTTTTCTGCAAGCGCGCAACATCATCAGGATTCAGCGGGTATCCTGCCCAATAATCGAGCGTGTTCTCACCATCTTTTTTCTCATACAGCGCCGAGACTTCGCCTTGGTTCGGAATGCGCCACCGCTGCCCGGTCGTCCGCGAAAGCCATACGGTGTAGGCCTTCGCTTGCTCGAAGCTCACTCCGTTCACAGGATAGTTCTCCGTGCCAGCGTCGATTTTGTAATTCTTATCGAACTCCGCGAACTGCGCCCGGGTTACCTCGAATCGCCCGATTTCCAGATCGCCGCGCAGCACGACCTCGGGCACCAGCACGTTCTTGCCCTTCGCGCTGAACGCCGTACCGTAGTTGCCGCCAGACTTCACCACCTTGTTCGCGCGGAGCATCGCTTCGAGCGGTGAGCCTTCTTTTACGGCTTCGTTTTCAGATTTTGTGGTCTTGAAGAAATATTTGTCGAACCACGCCACTTCTTCCGTGACCTTGCGCATCTGGTGCGTCAGCTTGCGCGGGCCGTGCGGCTCGCCCGGAAACACCACGAATTTCACGGGCACCTTGCCGTAGTATTGGAGCACCCGGAAATACGACCAGCTCTGAGCCGGCGGAACATTGTTGTCCGCGGTGCCATGAAAAATCAGCACCGACGCCTGCACTTTATCCATTTTGAAAAACGGCGATTTGTTGATGTACAGCTGCGGATCCTGCATCGGCGATTTGCCGAAATAATATGCGTCAAACGATTCGCCGAAGATCACGTTGCCCCAGTCGCTGATCCATTCGACATCGCCGGCGCCAACGCTGGCGACTTTGTAGCGATCCGGATAGGTCGTAATCAGGCTGGTCGAAAGAATCGATCCGTTCGACCAGCCCATGGTCGCGATCCGGTCCGCGTCCGCCATTCCTTTGCCGATCAGATAATCCACGCCGGCATTGATGTCCGGCGTTTCCAGGTCGTAATATTTCCCGCAGCAAATCGACTCCGACCATTTCAATCCGTAGTTATTGCTGCCGTGATAGTTCGGCCGCAGCACGAACGAGCCGCGCTGCGTGAGCAGTTGGATCGGATACGCCCAGCTCTCACCCCACAAATCCTTGTCCGCGCCCTGAGGGCCGCCGTGAATCGCGGTGATCAGCGGATATTTTTTTCCTTCTTCGTAACCCGCAGGGTAATACAAAATGCCTTCGACGGTTTCGTCATTCGATCCTTTCCAGCGGATCACTTCCGTTTTCGAGCAGGCGCGGCCGTTTACGAGACCCTCATTGAGCTTGGTGACTTGCACGGGTGACATGATTTTGCCGTCGTCCAACTGCGCGCGATACAGCTGCGGCAACCTGCTGGCGGTCGACGAAACGTACGCGATCGTTTTGCCATCGTCGCTGATCGAAAAATCTTCCATGTTTCTTGCATGGTCGCCAGTCAGCTGTTGACGTTTCCACGAATCGCCACTCTTCGCATAAAAGGCCGGTTCGTCGTGGCTTCCAGCGGCGAGCAAGGCAACGAATCCACCGGGAACCGCCTGGAGGTCATAACCCAATCCATTTTCCCAATCCAGATTCACCTGCGTGGCTTTGCCGCTGGCCAGATCGCAGAAATACACGATGGTGATACCCGCGGTCAGGAAGCGCGGATCGGTGGAAAACGGAGTCGCCACATAAAATCCGGTATTGTCGCGGGCCCATGCAAACCCCTGAGGCCGGATTCGCAGATCCGCGAGAAGCTGTTTCTCCTGGCCGTTGCCCAGGTCATGGAGCATGACCACCGGCCGAACTTTCTGATCGAACGTGTAATGCAGGCTCTTCGCGTGCGAGGCGACCGCGTATTTCATGTCGTGCGAAAGCTCGAAGCTCTGGATCCAGTCGCTGTTCGTCGTCAACCGCGTGACCTTGCTGTCTTTCACGCTAATTTTATAGAGCCGCACCGGCGGTTCGTGATCCGCATCGTCCACCACTTCCGAATCGTCTTTCTTCTTCGTCATTTCCTGCTCGTACAGCGCCGGATCTTCTTCCGCGCTGTAGACCAGCGTGTCCTTATCCAGCCATTCGATCTGCTTTGGAGCGTGTGCGAGTTCGGTAAGCGGCCAGGGCTCGCCGCCGTGCGCGTCGATTAGCCAGATTTGCATCGGCGCGGTGTCTGGTTTTGCTTTCGGCCGGGACCGCGTGCTCAAGAAGGCAATTTTTTCCCCGTCGGGCGACCATCGCGGCTGCATGTTCTGGTCGGTTCCGCGCGTCAACGCAATGTCGCGGCTTTCCGTGAGGCTGGAAACATAGAGATTGGAGACGCGCGCATCCTTGTCTTTGTCGCCTGCCGATTTCACCCACACCAGCCATTTCGCGTCCGGCGAAATGCGATATTGCGCGACGCTTTCAGCGAAGATGAAATCTTCCGGCTTCCACAGCTCTTTTTTCGCCGGAGGCTTCGCCTCATCCGCTCTTACGCTGTGCGATGACCGCACAACCCCGAAAATTGCCACCGTCAATGCACCGAAAAACAGGCTTGCCGCGAAAAACCTATGTCGCATGGTTGTCATCCTCGATTGAGTGCGACCGCAAAGCGGTCGAGATCGGAAGAGAGTAAAAAAATGAATGAGCCGCCGCACAGCATAGTCGAATTGACGCCCATTGGGAATCGTGTACGCTAATCGACGCTGCATCGCCGCAACGTCGATCGGCCGCGTTCCGGGCACAACCATGGCGAAACCTGAACCCATCTTTACCCCCGCTACCTTCCAATTCTTTCGCGACCTGGCGCGCCACAATCAAAAGACGTGGATGGACGCCAATCGTGAGCGCTACCAGGAGCGTGTCGTTCAACCTTTCCGGCGCCTGCAGGAGGCCACCGCGCCGGCGGTGCTGGCCCTCGATTCGCGCTTCGACACAACTGCGCGAGGCGGCAAGAATTTCTCGCGCATCAATCGCGATACGCGATTTGCCAAAGACAAGACGCCGTACCGCACGCAGATGTACTTGAAGTATTCGGTGCCGTTCGGGGGAAAAGGCGAAACCGGCCAACTCTACACCGGACTCTCCGCGACTGCCGTCACCGCCGGCTTCCGCATCTACGCTGGACCGAAGTATAAGGAATCCGTGCTGGCACAGATCGCATGTGCGCGCGCGGCTGCCGAGCCCGGCTGGGCGGCGCGTCAGAAAAAACGCCTCGGAGGCCGATACCAGAGTTATTGGTATGCCATGGACAAAGGCGAATGGGTGGAACAACGCGGCTGGCCGACATCGCCCGAAGACTGGAAACGACTTCGCGCGTGGATTGTCCGGCGCAAGCTGGGCTCCGCAGCCGCAACGCGCGCGGCCTTTCCTCGGGATCTTACGAAAATATTCCGCGAACTGTATCCGCTACTGCGGTTCACGTGTTTGCGAGATTGAAGAAGACGGTCAACCGAATTGAGGCTGATGACAGTGAAGGCATCGAGAATATCTGCACGGCCGGAAATTTCACGCGGATACATCAAGGTGGTGGCACTGCTGATTCCTGTTTTTGCGATTGCAGCAGCGGGACAGCAAGAACAATCGAGCCCCCCGGCGAAACAGTGGCCGGCGGCGACGCCCGCGGCGGTCGGCCTGGACGCCGCCGCGCTGGCAGCGTTCGATGCCGATCTGGCCGGCGGCAAGTACGGCCTGGTCGACAGCGCGCTGGTGATCCGTTGCGGAAAGCAGGCGTTCGAGCATGCCTACACCCGCGACTACGACAAAATCTATGGCCAGCGCGCGAAGAAAACGGGACCCCTAAATCACGATCTGCACGGGCCCTACAACTATTTCAGCACTGACTTTCATCCCTACTATCGCCACAGCGCTTTGCACACCATGCAGTCGGTATCGAAAACGGTCACGTCCATCACCATGGGAGTGGCCATGCAACGAGGAGAGTTCAAGGCCGACCTCGATGCGCCGATCCTGCAATATTTTGACGGCTACAAGATCGCCAACCTGGACGACCGCAAACGCCGCATCACACTGCGAAATTTGTTGACGATGAGCGCCGGCCTCGAGTGGCACGAAGACCTCGCCTACGACGACCCGAACAATTCCGCGGACGTAATGGAAGCAACTCGCGATTGGGTGCAGTACGTAATCGACCAGCCGATGGCGAGCGAGCCCGGCGAGAAGTTTGTGTACAACAGCGGAGTAAGCGAGCTTCTGGCGTATATCTTCAAGAAGGTGACCGGAACGAATGTGGACGAGTACGCCGCGGAATATCTGTTCACGGCCCTGGACATCCGTTATTTTTGGAAGCATTCGCCGACGGGATTGCCCGACACCGAGGGCGGCTTGTACCTGGCGCCGCGCGACTTGGCGCGAATTGGTTTGCTGATCCTCCATCGCGGAGTCTGGGAAGCAAGACAGATCGTGCCGGCGGACTGGATCAAACAGTCGGTGACGCCCGCGATTTCTGTCGGCGAAGACGGCTGGAAATACGGATTTCAGTGGTGGCTGATGCCTTACGGAAAGTCGAAGGAAAAATTGGCCTGGGGGGCGCACGGCTTTGGCGGGCAGGTGCTGATCATCGTGCCTGAATACGATTTGATTGCCGTTTTCACAGGTTGGGATATCCTGCCCTCTTCGGAGAAGCACAAGCGCGACCAGTTTGAGCGAATTCTTGCGGCGGTAGAAGCACCATTTACGTGCGGCCCGGCGGCTGTGCCAGGCGGGAATTAGGTAGCGCAGTTATTCCTGCCTGTGCCAGGCGTCACGCGAATACCCGCTGCTGCCTGCAAGACCGCGCGACATTCAGAATACGACCCATGGGAACTTGCCAGATCGTTGATCATCGAAGGAAAATCCGCCAGGCTGCGAGGATTCCGCCCTGCGCTACGCGAAAGGTCGCAGGGTTTGCGTGGTCTCGCTCATGAATAGATTGTGGAAAAGCTTGGTCTGGGTGGCAATTTCGCTGCTGGGAGCCTGGGCGCTTGCCAAGATTGCGCTGCAGCGCGGCGAATCGCTCAGCGCGATCTGGTTTGTTCTCGCGGCTGCTTGCGTTTATCTGGTGGCGTATCGTGTGTACTCGGCGTTTGTGGCGGCGAAGATTTTGGCGCTGGACGATACGCGCGCGACGCCCGCTGAGCGGCGCGATGACGGGCGTGACTTCGTACCCACGAACAAATGGGTTTTGTTCGGGCATCATTTTGCCGCGATCGCCGGGCCCGGACCGCTGGTTGGGCCGACGCTGGCGGCGCAGTTCGGCTACTTGCCAGGAACGCTGTGGCTGATTGCGGGCGCTGTGCTCGCGGGCTGCATCCAGGACTTCATTGTCTTGTTTTGTTCGATCCGGCGGGATGGAAAGTCGCTGGGCGAGATGGCGCGCGAAGAGGTCAGCCGCCGCGGCGGATTCATCGCGCAGATCGCGGTGCTGGCGATCATGGTGATTTTACTGGGCGTCGTGGCGCTGGTGATCGTGAACGCGCTGAGGTCTTCGCCGTGGGCGGCCTTTACGCTGGCCATGACCATTCCGATCGCGTTCGTGCTCGGTTTGTATTTGCGGTTCTTGCGACCGGGACGCGTGCTGGAAGCTTCGTTGATCGGCGTCGTCCTGGTGTTGTTTGCTGTGGTCGCAGGGCGATGGGTGGCCGATTCTCCGTCGTGGGCGCATGCCTTCACCATAGGCGGAATTCCACTTGCGGCGGCCCTCATTGTTTACGCGTTTGCGGCTTCGGCGCTGCCAGTGTGGTTGCTGCTGGCGCCGCGCGATTATCTGAGCGCCTTCATCAAGGCCGGTGCGATTTTTTCGCTGGCCGCAGGAATTCTACTCGTGAGGCCGCAGGTGCTGATGCCGCCGCTGACGCGATTCATCGATGGCACCGGCCCCGTTTTTGCGGGCAAGATTTTCCCGTTTTGCTTCATCACCATTGCTTGCGGAGCGATCAGTGGATTTCACTCGCTGATTTCTTCGGGAACGACGCCGAAGATGATCCTGCGCGAAAGCCACGCGCGCTTCATCGGGTACGGCGCGATGTTGCTCGAGTCTTTTGTGGGGATCATGGCGATGGTCGCGGCTTGCGCGATGCCGCCGGGCGTCTATTTCGCAATCAATAGTCCCGCCAGCATCGTCGGCGGTACGGCCGACGCTGCGGCGACGACCATCAGCGGCTGGGGCTACCCGCTGACTTCGCAAACGATGACGGGGCTGGCTCACAAAGTAGGCGAGATCACGCTTCTGAACCGCGCGGGCGGAGCGCCTTCGCTGGCCGTGGGCATGGCGCAGATTTTTTCAAGCACGATCGGCGGCGATCGCCTGCTGAGCATCTGGTATCACTTCGCGATCATGTTCGAGGCGCTGTTTATTCTGACCGTGCTCGATGCGGGCACGCGCGTCGGCCGCTTCATGATTCAAGAGTTGGGTGGTCGCGTCTGGAAGCCGTTTGCGCGCACCGGCTGGATGCCGGGCATTTTGCTCTCGAGTGCGATCATTGTTGGAATGTGGGGCTATTTTCTGTACCAGGGCGTGGTCGATCCGCTGGGCGGCATCAATTCATTGTGGCCCCTGTTCGGAATTGCAAATCAACTTCTGGCGGCGGTGGCGCTGGTGGTGGCTACTTCCATTTTGCTGAAGATGGGCCGCACGCGCTGGATTTGGGTGACGCTGTTGCCAATGGCCTGGATTGTAGTCGTCACCATGACGGCGAGTTACCAGAAGATTTTCTCGGCCGATCCCCGGCTCGGGTTTCTTTCCTATGCGAACACGCTGGCGGCACAGATTGCGGCGGGGAAGGTTCCGGCTGGGAAACTGGTGGATACGCAGAGGCTGATCTTCAACCAGCGGCTGGACGCCGGCGTGACGATTGTTCTGGCGCTGATGGTGCTGGTGTTGATCGTCGAGGCGCTGATCCAGTGGTACGTGATTCTGAGCCGGCAGACCCAGCCGGTGTTGCACGAATCACCTTACGTGGCGACCCGGTGGGCGCCCGGTTTTTCCGGCGCAGGGCAGGGAGACGATTGATTCGATGATGGGCGTTCTGAAAATCGGCCGGCGAGCGATTCGGCGTTTTTGGCGCGGACTTCGAGAATGGTGCGGCGACTCCGCGTACGAACGATATCTCCGCGCTTTTGAGAGGAAAGACGCCGTGTCGCGCTGCGTGCTCACCAGAGAACAATTTTACGTCGATCAATTGAACCGCCGCTACTCCCGTCCGAACCGCTGCTGCTGATTGGGGCTGATTGGTCCTTCCCTTGCGTTGGCTGAGACTTCGGACTAGAATTCGCTGAATCTTTCCCAACCAATCTTCTTCCTCGACGGAGGAATTTTATGGCTGTCGATCCCGATAAGCTGCACGACTTTCTTGTCAAGGCCGTGGTGGATTTCGGCGCGACGTTCAACGCGGCGTTGGTTCGCATCGGCGACAAACTCGGTTTATACCGGGCGTTGGCTGCGGGAGGCCCGCAAACACCCGGGGAGCTCGCAAAGCGAACTGGAACCGCGGAGCGTTATGTGCGCGAATGGCTGAGCGCGCAAGCCGCAGGCGGATATGTGACCTACGACCCCGGCCCTGGAAAATTTCATCTCAGCGAAGAGCAGGCCTTCGCCATGGCGGACGAGAATAGTCCCGCATTTTTGCCCGGCGCGTTTCAGGTGGCGCTGGCTGCCGTGAAGGCGGAAGAGCTGCTTACTGAGAGATTCAAGACCGGTCAAGGATTGGGCTGGCACGAGCATCATCCCGAGCTTTTTGTAGGCACGGAGCGATTTTTCCGCCCGGGATACGCGGCGAATCTGGTCGCCTCGTGGATTCCGTCACTCGACGGCGTGGAAGAGAAGCTCAAGGGCGGCGGGCGCGTGGCCGATGTCGGCTGCGGACTTGGCGCTTCGACGATTTTGATGGCGAAGTCCTATCCAAAGTCGGAATTCGTAGGGTTTGACTATCATGAGAAATCGATTGAGAGCGCGAGACAGCGGGCCAAGGATGCGGGCGTAAACGGGCGGATTCGATTCGAGGTGGCGAAAGCGAAGGATTATCCGGGCAAGGACTTCGACTTCGTCACATTCTTCGATTGCTTGCACGACATGGGCGATCCGGCGGGGGCGTCGGCGCACGTCCGCAGTTCGCTGAAGAAAGACGGGACGTGGATGATCGTCGAACCTAACGCCGGCGACAAGCTCGAAGATAATTTGCATCCGATCGGGCGCGCCTTCTACGGAGCGTCGACGCTGTTGTGCACGCCGGCTTCGTTGGATCAGGAAGTCGGTCTGGCGCTGGGAGCCCAAGCCGGAGAAAAACGCTTGCGGGAAGTGGTGACCAGCGGAGGGTTCACCCGATTCCGACGCGCGACACAAACGCCTTTCAATTTAGTTTTTGAGGCGCGGCCGTAGGCGGCTCAACTGGCGAAATCAGGACTCCTCGTCTTCGCTCTCGGGCTTCACTACGGTTGTCTTGTGCGTGATTTTCACGTTATTGTTGCGGATTCCGGCGATGATCGAGCGGCGCGTTTCAAGCGGCAGCGCTTCCGGAGCAAATACGCCAGGCACGTCGCGCGGAAAAAACTTGATGAACAATGCGGCGACGTGCGCGGTGGCGTAGGCGACCGGCGTGGTGTACAACCCTTGCTGGCGAATTTGATAGAGCGTGGGGAAGTTGCAGTCGGTGCGAATCAACAGGTCCTCATCTTCTTTTTTGCCGCGCTTCCTGCCGCGAACCAGCACCGCAGCGGCAAAGCGTGCGTTCTGCAAAATGCCCTGGCGGATCAACTGTGCGATCTTCCGGGGCGATGACGTGTGCGGGAAACGCTGCCGCATGATGCCGCGCGACTTCGACAATTTCCCCTGCTTGTACCAGCGGCGCAGGCGATCGAATTCGTTGCCGCCGATTTTCACGTCCATGTTCCTTACAGGGATGAGGTAGGGAATCGTGGCTACTTCGTCCTGCGCCGCGAGCACTACGTTGGCGCTGCCAATCGGGTCCGAGAAGCGGAATTTCTCGAGTTCCGCAAAGCGCTTTCCCATCCGAAATTTTCCGTGGCGATAGACGCGCGGGTTGGAGATGGCTTCGTCAAACGTTACCTCTGGAGACCACTGCGAGATGGGGTCCTCGCTTTCGCTGCTTTCGTACAGGCGAATGTGAATCGACTCGACTTCATTCAGCATTTCGGCCGCGCGTTTGCACAGCAGGTTGGTAAGCCCCGGTGCCGCTCCCGCGTTGATCAGCGCGGTGCGGTTCTTCTGCTCGAAACGTTTCGCGAAAGCGAGCTGCTCGGCTTTGAAAGGGTTGCGGGTCAGGTGCGAGCTGAGGTCCACGTAATGGGCGCGCAATCGCAACGCGGCCCGCATGACGATTTGATTGAAGACCGAAGCCGAGGCGTTGACGATGATGTTGCAGCCGCGGGCAGCGCGCACGATCCCCCGCAGGTTTCGCGCGTTGACTTCGGCGACGGCAATAGTACTGCGTCGGCCTAGGAAGCGGCGCCCGCGCTCGGGATCGCGGTCACCGCACCAGACTGTGTGCCCTTGTCGCTCCAGCAATTGTGCGAGCAGGGAGCCGGTAGCACCGGCGCCGAGAACGAAGATCCGCATGGCGTGGCGAAAACTCTATCACAAACGCCCTCCGCGGCTAGCCAGCCGAACTCGGATGCGCTCAATTGCGGCTTGCTTTCCGGCCGCGTACACTGGTGGTGACTCCGAACCCCCCGGACGCCTACCGGAGAGAAAGCCTAGGGCGATGGGGGCGGTGCTTCGGCGGCGGGCGATTGGCTCGGCCGGGGTCGAGGGTTTGGGTGGAAACGCCTGGGCCTCCCGTGCTTGGAAAGGAGGGAAGACGAAAATGTGTGTTTTTTCGTCTGTGCCCGACATCCAATCAACGAATTCGGGCTTTTTGCTTTTTTGGGCGGGCGGACGGCGACGATGGCAGCGATGATGACGCTTCACGACAAATTCGGGCGGCAGATTACTGACCTGCGCATTTCGATCACCGACCGCTGCAATTTCCGTTGCGTGTATTGCCGCTCGGCCGACCCGGAGAATTACCGCGATCATGACGAGATTCTGAGTTGGCCGGAACTCGATCGGCTGGCGCGCGTGTTCCTGAGCGTGGGTATCCGCAAGATTCGCATCACCGGCGGCGAACCACTGGTGCGTGACGGCGTGGAAGACTACATTGCGCGGCTGCACTCGCTCGGCGTTGAAGATCTGTCGATGACCACCAACGGCCACCTCTTGGCCGACCGCTGCGAAGGCTTGATCCAATCGGGCTTGCGGCGCATCAACATAAGCCTGGATTCGCTGGACCCCGCGAAATTCGAGAAAATCACACGCACGAAATCTTTCGCGGCGGTGATGCGCGGCATCGATGCGGCGCAAAATTCATCGTTGGTCCCAGCAAAGATCAACGCCGTGCTGGTGCGCGGCACCAATGACGACGAGATCGAAGCCTTCGCCGCCTTTGCACGCGAACGCGGTGTGATCATGCGCTTCATCGAGTTCATGCCGCTCGACGCCGACCGGCATTGGACGCGCACTCTGATGGTTCCGGCCGCCGAGGTCTATCAGCGCATTCATGCTCGCTGGCCTTTGGAGCAGATCCCGCACGAGCGCAGCGAAACGGCGCGCAAATACCGTTTCGCCGACGGCGCCCCCGGCGAGATCGGCCTGATCGCCCCGGTGACGCAGCCCTTCTGCGGCCATTGCTCCCGCATCCGGCTCACGGCGGACGGCAAGCTGCGCACCTGCCTGTTCAGCAAGGACGACCACGACGTGCGGGGGCTGTTGAGGGAAGGCGCGGATGACCAAGATTTGGTGACCTACATCGGTTCCGTGGTGATGGAAAAAGAGCAAGGCCACGGGATCAACGACCCCGGGTTCGTACAACCTTCTCGTACTATGGTGTTTATCGGTGGATAGTGGAGAATCAGACCAAAGCCAGAGAGCGATCATCCAACAACAACGACATTCCAAAACGAACCCTACGTAATCGGCAAGCACCTCAAAACAGCGATGAGCACCCTTATCTCCATAACCAACCCGTCTCCCCTGGTCGGCGCCTCCCAGCCGGCGACACTGCGCGCGCCGGAAATCGAACCCGGTGTGGGCTGCGATTTCGACTCCTATCTCTTGGTACCGGAAAACTCGCTCGACGAGCGAATCGCCGCGGCGAAAACACGCCTGGGACGCGACGTCGTGATTCTGGGACACCACTACCAGCGAGACGAAGTCGTTAAATTCGCCGACTTTCGCGGCGACTCCCTGAAGCTTTCCTATCAAGCCGCCGAAGCCGCCGGCCGTTACATTGTTTTCTGCGGCGTGCATTTCATGGCGGAAAGCGCCGACATTCTGCGCCGCGAATATCAGGCGGTTATCCTGCCGGACCTCCATGCCGGCTGCTCCATGGCGGACATGGCCGACATCGGTCAGGTGGAAGCCTGTTGGAGCGAACTGGCTTCTCCGGGCGGCCTGAAAGCCGTTCCGATCACCTACATGAATTCCACCGCCGCGATCAAATCATTCACCGGCGAACACGGCGGCGCGGTTTGCACCAGCTCCAATGCTGCGGCGGTAATGCGCTGGGCGTTCAAACAGAACGAAAAGGTTCTCTTCCTGCCCGATGAGCATCTGGGCCGCAATACCGCGTTTCGCATGGGCATTGCCCCCGATCAGATGATCGTCTGGGACCCCTACCAGGAGCTCGGCGGCAATTCGCCGGAAGCTGTGCGTGCCGCGCGCGTGATTTTGTGGAAGGGCTACTGCTCGGTGCACCAGCGGTTCACGCCGCAGCACGTCGAACGCGTGCGCCGCGAGCATCCCGGTATTCGCGTGATCGTGCATCCGGAGTGCCGCTTCGAGGTAACCCAGGCCGCCGACCAGATTGGCTCGACCGAACACATCATCAAAGCCATTGCGGATTCGCCCGCGGGCTCGCAATGGGCGGTCGGCACAGAAATTCATTTGGTCAATCGTCTCAGCAAGGAAATGCCGAACCACAAAATAATGTCGCTCGACCCGAGCGTATGTGTTTGCACCACCATGTTCCGCATCACGCCGCAGCATCTGCTATGGGTGCTGGACAACCTGGACGCCGGCAACGTCGTCAACCGCATTTCGGTGGATGAGCGAACGCGACACTTCGCGAGAGTTGCCCTCGACCGGATGTTGAGTTTGCGTTAGCATCGCCTTAGCCGCGTCCCCAGCAGATCGGATACCGAATGGCAGACGAAGACGACGAGCAGGACCATGACGAGTCGCCCGACCCGGAACACGAGCAGCGCCTGTTCACACTGACCGAAGCCGAGCGCACCCGCCAGGAGCTTGAGCCGTTCCTGCTCGAGGCCATGGACTGCCGCAAGAAACTCGCCGGCCTGGAGACCGATTTGTCCGCCGTGGCCGCGCGCATCACCATGATGGGCGGCGTGATCGTACCTTACGAAAAGCTGGCGGTGCTTCGGGTCGAGCACACGCAGTTGGCGGAAACGATGAAATCCGCTCTCAATCGCATTCTGGAAACCGGGTGCGTGATCAAGGATTTAGACGTAGGCCTGCTCGATTTTCCGTCACGCATCAATAATGAAGAGGTCTATCTCTGTTGGCGCCTCGGCGAAGATCGCATTCGCTTCTATCACCGCCAGGACGAGGGTTTCGCCGGTCGCAAGCCGCTCGACCCGCGCGACCTCGGCTCGGGCGACACCGTGCAGTAGCGCGTCTCAGCTAGCCCTGGCACTGTTGCCTGTGCCCGCACAAACCAGGGTATGGTGCCTCCGGCGGGCAAGCAGTCGAGTCAGGCGCGTCACCGTTCGGCACTATTCGCCCGCCCGCTCGATTCTCGAAAGGATTCGATCTTGTCCAATCATCCCGAAAATCGCTTGAAAGATTCCGCCAGCCCCTATTTGCGCTCGGCCGCCCGCCAGCCCATCGACTGGCACGAATGGAACGACGCTGTCTTTGCCCGCGCCAAATCCGAAGACAAGCCGATTCTGCTCGACATCGGCGCAGTCTGGTGCCACTGGTGCCACGTGATCGACCGCGAAAGCTACGAAAACGTGGAAATCGCCAGAATCATCAACGAACACTTCGTGCCGGTAAAAGTGGACCGCGACGAACGCCCCGACGTCGATTCGCGTTATCAGTCCGCCATCAGCGCGTTGTCCGGCCAGGGCGGCTGGCCGCTCACAGGCTTCCTTCTGCCAAACGGAAAACCGTTCTTCGGCGGCACCTATTTCCCGCCCGAAGATCAGATGGGGCGGCCGGGCTTCCGCCGCGTGCTGCTCTCGGTAGCCGATGCTTACAAGAACAAACGCGCCGACCTCGAACGCGCCGCCAACTCGGTTGCCGACGCCGTCGCACAAGCCGAGATTTTCACCGGCGCCCGCGCCGACTTCGATCCTGGCGTCATTGATGCACAAATCCGCTCGGTCACCCAGCAGTTCGACATCAAGAATGGGGGGTTCGGAAGCGCGCCGAAGTTTCCGCATGCTTCGGCTATCGATCTGGTTCTGGAGCGCTACCAACAGTCCGCCGGCCGCTCCGGCACCTCTGCGCAAGCGGACGAGCATCTGCTTGCCATCGCCGAGACCACGCTCGAAAAAATGGCCCGCGGCGGTGTTTACGACCAACTCGCCGGCGGCTTCCACCGCTATTCGGTGGACGAACGCTGGCTGGTTCCGCACTTCGAGAAAATGAGTTACGACAATTCCGAGCTGTTGCGCAATTACCTGCACGGCTGGCAGGTCACGCTGAATCCTCTCCTGCGGGAAACGGCCGAAGGCATCATCGGCTGGGTGAACCAAGTGCTTTCCGATCAGGCGAATGGCGGCTTTTACGCCAGCCAGGACGCCGATTATTCGCTCGAGGACGACGGCGATTACTTCACCTGGACCTTGGATGAATTGCGCGCGGCTTTATCCCCGGAGCAAGCCCGCGTAATGGAATTGTATTACGACGTCGAAGCGCACGGAGAAATGCACCACAATCCCGCGAAAAATGTCCTGTGGATCGCGCGCAACGTAGGCGACATCGCGAAAACGCTGGGCCTCGATGAATCCACCGTGCGCCTGACGATTGCCGTCGCGAAAAAGAAAATGCTCGCCGCGCGCGTTCCGCGGCAGACTCCTTATGTCGACACCACCATGTATGTGAGCTGGAACGCGATGTTCGTCTCTGCGTATCTGGATGCCGCGCGGGTTCTCGGTGGCGACCTCGGCAGCAATTGCTGCGCGTTCGCGCTGAAAACGCTGGACCGCATGTTGCGCGAAGTCTGGAGCGAAGCGCACGGCTTCGGCCACCGCCTGGGCGGCCCTGCACTGGAAGGCTCGCTTGACGACCAGGTATTCGGCGTCATCGCGCTGCTCGACGCTTATGAAGCCACGCTGGAGCCGCGCTATTTTGAAGTGGCGAAGCGCACCATGGACCTGGCCATCGAGCGTTACGCGGATGCCGAGGGCGGCGGCTTCTTCGACCGCCCCTCGGACGCCGCGCCGATGGGCGGCCTCGAAGTTCGCCGCAAGCCCTTGCAGGATTCACCCACACCCGGCGCGAACTCCGCCGCAGCCATCGCGCTGATTCGCATGCACGCGTTCACCGGCGAAGAGCGTTACCACGCCTTTGCGCAGAAAACGCTGGAAGCCTTTGCGGGAATCGCACCACAGTACGGTCTTTTCGCCGCAACCTACGGTCTTGCAGCCACCGTGTTCACGCATCATCCGCTGCAGATCGTTGTCACCGGCCGCGCCGACGATCCCGCGGCGCAAGCCCTGGAGGCCGCCGCGCAGCGCGTCTACCGCCTCGGCAAATCCGTCCTGCGGCTGACTCCCGGCGCATCGCACCCCCACTTCGCCGCCGCGCTGAAGGCAACGCTTCCGCATCTCGCGCCTGACAAAGCCGTGGCCTTGGTCTGCGCGGGCCAAACCTGCCTCCCGCCCACCAGCGATCCGCAGCACCTCACCGCACTCCTCGAAAACGGCGCGGCCGCCGCTGCTACCCTGTAGCCGGCTACAGGTGCTATTTCTTCGGCCGCGATTCAGGCGGGACCAGGCCGGCCACCCGGTAGTACACCACCAGCTGCCCGTAGTGTTCGCCGGAGTGCTCGATCAATCCGTAAGCCAGATCGATAACCGGGGTCTGTTGCTTGCTCTCCGGGTCGGTCACCAGATCGCTCATGCCCTGGTCGCCCTTCGCTTTGATTTCCGCCGCGCCGTCGGCAACGCACTTCTTCACGAATGCCACCACTTGCGCCTTGGTTTTCAGCTCCTCCCGCTTGGGATCGTCGGGATAGCGCGGCTTTTTTCCGTCTGCGACATCTGTGAAGTAGTACATTGACCCCGCCGCGTGCAACAACTGCGCTGCGAACGTGCGCTGCTCCGGCACCGGCTTGAACTCATATTTATCTTCGGGAAAATCCTCCGCCATCGCGATCAGCTTGCGCCCGATGTCGTTCCACTGCGCCAGCACCGCCGCCGACGCGCCCGGGCCTGCTTTCGGCCCCTCGCTGCTACCAGCCGACGCTCCTCGAGCGGACGACGGGGAAACTCCCAGGCCCGCGGCCAATACGAGCGCCGCAATCGACAGCACTTTTCGCATGTTTCTCTCCTTGAGTTTGCTCGCTTTACGCTGCTTGGGTCTGGCACGCGGGACTCACCTAAACCATGGCGTCACGGGCGTGCCGAACTACTCGGTTCTGACGTGGCGGGGAACCAAATGGCTTTTGGGGACATGGTGCGGATATCGATTCCCCGCTGGGCGTTCATCTTACTGGCGAAATGGGTTCTGGTCACGCCATTGCGCTATAAGCGACCCCGGGCGAGCCTGGTATTCCGCACCGGAACCCGCCCGCGTGGTAAACTTAGGGGTGGTTAGAATAGCGAGCATCCTGTGAACTGGGGCTGGCTTTTGCTTCGGATCGTCCTCGGTCTGACGATCCTGACGACAGTCTTCCTTTCCCAGCGGTTTTGGTATCGCGCGATCTGGCGCACCACCGCACGTTGGCGTTCGGGCTGGCTGCGCATTGCTGCGCGTCTTCTGTATTGCTTTGCGCTTGTCCTGGTTCTTCTTGCCGTCGCGGGCGGTCTCCGCATGGGTAGCCACGGCCACCTGAAGCAGCGCGATGCCATACTCGCCATCTTTTCGGGGTTGTGGTTGTCCAGCGCGTTCTTTGCCTTCTTGTTCGTAGCCCTCGTTCACGGCGCGGAACGCGTTTGGAACTGGCTTCGGCCGGACTTGCGCGCCCAGCTTACGGCCACAGCGCCCCTGCCTTCTTCGCATTCGACGGTCGAGCGGCTCGGCGATCCTTCGCGCCGCTACTTTTTCCGCACTGCCAGCGTGCTCGCCGGCGCAACTCCATTTTTCAGCTGCATGTATGGATTTGCCGCCGAGCGTCTCAACTACCAGGTTCGCCGCATCGAGATTCCCATGGCGAACTTGCCGCCCGCGCTGGACGGCATGCAGATCGCACAGATCAGCGACATCCATTTGAGCGGGTACATGAGCCGCACCGACGTGCGCCGCGCCGTGGACATGACCAACGATCTGGGCGCCGATCTCACCGTGGTCACCGGCGACTTCATCACCGGTTCCTCCGATCCCATCGCGGACTGCATCGAGGAAGTCAGCCGCCTGCACGCACCGCTGGGCGTCTGGGGCTGCAACGGAAATCATGAGATTTACGCCAAGGCGGAAGATGCCGCGCAGCAGCTGTTCGCGCAATTCGGGATGAAGCTACTCCGTCAGGAAAATGCGCAGCTCACGTTCCGCGGCGCGCAATTCAATTTGATTGGCGTCGATTACCAGCGCGAACGCAATGTCGACGGCCACCGCCAGCAAGTGCTGGCGAATATGGACGGGCTCATCCGTCGCGATATCCCGAACATCTTGTTGTCGCACAATCCGAACACCTTCAACCGCGCGGCCGAGCTCGGCGTCGAGCTGTCGCTCGGAGGGCATACTCACGGCGGCCAGATCCAAGTGGAAATCCTCGATCATCGTCTGACTCCCGCGCGTTTCATTTCCGACTATATCGCGGGATTGTTCCAGCGACCGCTGTTCAAGCCCTCCGGCGAAATCCTGGTGAGCCGCGAGCCGGACCTCCCCAGTTCGCATCCGCACCCACACGCAGCCCGCCTGTACGTCAATCGAGGCCTCGGCACGGTCGGAGCCCCCGTTCGCCTGGGCGTGCCCCCGGAGATTTCTCTCATTGTGCTTCGCCGCGTCTGACACGTCCGCGCCCGGGGAGCGCGTCGGTTTTGCCTGCGGCAGGCAGGCGCGACCGTTGTTTTCTTGTCCCTTACGTTTACAAAGGAACCCGCGTTGACTTGCCCACACGCGCGACATAAGATTCCTCAAAGCCCGTAATTCGGCCCGCCTATCGATGATCGGTCAAACCGTTTCTCACTATCGCGTCGTGGAAAGCCTGGGCGGCGGAGGCATGGGCATCGTTTATTCTGCCCGGGATACCATCCTCGACCGCAACGTCGCGCTCAAGTTCCTGCCGCCGGATTCCACCAAGGATCAGCAGACGCTCGACCGCTTTTTGCGCGAGGCCCGCGCGGCTGCCGCTCTCAATCATCCCAACATTTGCACCGTCCACGAAATCGCGGATTACGACGGCCAGCCCTTTATCGTCATGGAATTGATGGAGGGCAAGACCCTGAAGCACGCGCTCGACGGCAAACCGCTGACCGTCGAGCGCATTCTGGATTTGAGTATCCAGATCTCGGACGCACTGGATGCCGCGCACGCACGAGGCATCACCCATCGGGACATCAAGCCGGCCAATATTTTCATTACGAAATCAGGTCAGGCGAAGGTGCTCGATTTTGGCCTCGCCAAGCTGACGGCTGCCGCGGCCGGCGTCGATACGCTCGGAACGAGCGCCCGGGGCACCACCGTCCTCAACATGAATCTGACCAGCCCTGGCACTGCTATGGGCACCATCGCGTATATGTCCCCCGAACAAGCTCGCGGGGAAGATTTGGACGCTCGTGCGGATCTTTTCTCCTTTGGGGTCGTGCTGTACGAGATGGCCACCGGAAGGCACGCCTTTGAGGGCAACACCACCGCGGTTATCTTCGATGGCATCTTGAACGGGACACCGGAACCTCTGGCGAGCGTAAATTCCGATATTCCGGTAGCGCTCGAAAATATCGTCAACAAGGCTCTCGAAAAAGACCGCGACCTGCGCTATCAGTCGGCCGCCGAAATGCGCTCCGACCTCAAGCGCCTTAAGCGAGATCGCGAGTCCACCGGCCGCGCGACGCCGGCAAAGGGAACGCCAGTCGTATCGAAAGCGAGCGCCGCGCTCGAAGTGAAATCCGTGGCGGTTCTGTATTTCGAGAATTTGAGCAGCGCCAAAGAGGACGAATATTTCCGTGATGGCATGACCGAAGACATCATCACCGAGCTGGCCAACATTCGCGACCTCAAGGTCTTTCCGCGTCCCGCCATGCTGCCGTACCGCGACAAGTCCGTAACCGCTCCGCAGGTCGGGCAGGAGCTGAAGGCTTCCTTTGTTCTGGGCGGCAGCTTGCGCCGCGCCGGGAATCGCTTGCGTATCACCGCGCAATTGGTCGAGACGCAGAGCGGGCACACTCTGTGGGCCCAGCGGTACGATCGCGAAATGGCCGATGTCTTCGAAGTGCAGGACGAAATCGCCCGCAGCATCGCGCAGGCCTTCCGCATCAATTTGACGCCGCAGGAAGAAAGCAAGATCGCCCGCAAGCCCACAGAGAATTCCCTGGCGTACGACTATTTTCTCCGGGGCCGAAGTTACACGCGGCGCGAGAGCCTGGACTTTGCCATCCAGATGTTTGAACAGGCCATCAAGTTGGACCCCTTGTTTGCTTCCGCCTACGCGGGTATCGCGAACGCGTGCGGCTTGCAGTTTGAGTATCACGGGCGCATTCCTGTCTGGATTGCCCGCGCAGAAACCGCGTGCCAGCGGGCGCTGGAACTGGACCCTCGCTTGGCGGATGCGCTGGTGGCGCGCGCACGCATTTTTTATGCGCAGCAGCAATACGATGAAGCAGCGCGATACTCGCTGCAAGCCATCGATCGCAAGCCCGACTGCGAGGGCGCCTACAATGTGCTCGGCCGCGCGTACTTCGCTTCCGGGCGCTTCAAGGAAGCCGCGGACATGATCGAGCGCGCTATCGAAGCCAACGGAGACGACTACAACGTCTACGTGCCGTACACCAATTGTCTGGATCGCCTGGGCAAGAGCGAAGTTGCGCGGCGATTCCGCGAGATGGAAATGCTGGTGCTCGAGCGGCAGCTGGAAATGGTGCCCGAGGATGTCCGCGCGCGTGTCTTGCTGGCGGCGGATTACGCCAACATCGGCCGGATCGACGACGCGATCCGCCACGCGGAGATGGCCGTGGCACTCCGCCCCTCCGATTCGAGCGTCCTCTACAATGCGGCTTGTACCTACGGCGTCCTTCAAAAGAAGTCCGAAGCCTTGGTCATGCTCAAGAGGGCCAAGGAAGCCGGCTATTCCAACGATCACTGGCCGCGCCAGGACCCCGACTTGATGTGCCTGCACGGCGACCCGGAATTCGACACGCTATTCCCGGTGCTGGATCAGTCCTCCTGATGGAGTTCCCGTGGCACGGGCTTCAGCCGGTGTTCATTCCTTGGGCCTTCAAAGGCGTCTGACTAGCGCCAGGAATGGGCGCCAAGCTTCTATTTCCAAGCAAATAACGGTTTTTTTCTCGCAGTTTTTTTCTCGCATCTGGACTAATTCGCCGCGCTGCGTCAATATCAAGGCTCTGCAATCAAGGCTCTGCAACTCGACCCCTACAGGTGGGCCCATGGATGACGCCGCCCGGCTGAACCAGATTGATCGCGAACAAGAAGCGCAGGAATTCGATTTTGGCGTAACCGAACGCCTGAACCGCTGGCTGGCCATGCTGATTGGCCGCGGCGCGAGCGACCTGCTACTGGTTGCGGGTGCGCCGCCGTGCATGCGGGTGAATGGCGAAGTCCGCAAGATCGAGCCGGGAATCCTGGATGGCCCGGAAATCGAGGCTGCGGTACTCCCCGCGCTTCCGCGCCATGCCCTCAACCTCTATCGCGAAACGTATATCTCCGATGCTTCGTATCGCATCACCGGACTCGGCCGCTTTCGCATCAATCTCCACCGCGAGCAGGGCCGTGCCGCCGCCACAATCCGCGTTCTTCCTGCGCGCGTGCCGCCGCTGAAGGATCTAAATCTGCCCCCGTCGGTGGAGTCTCTGGCGCACCTTCAGCGCGGCCTGGTGCTTATCGGCGGACCCGCAGGCTCGGGCAAGAGCACCACGATGGCTGCGCTCATCGACGAGATCAATCATCGCGAAGCGCGCCATATAGTCATCATCGAAGATCCCATCGAGTACGAGCACCGGCACGTACGCAGCATCGTCGAGCAAGTCGAGATCGGCGTCGACGCGCCCGATTTTCCCACCGCGCTCCGCGCCGCGTTACGCCAGGCGCCGGACATTATCGTGGTGGGGGAAATGCGCGATACAGAAACCATGCGCATCGCCGTCGCCGCCGCCGAAACCGGCCATCTCGTTTTCAGCACCCTGCACACGACCGATGTCGCCTCCACGGTCGCGCGCATCGCCGATTCGTTTCCCCCCGAACGCCAAAACTCCATCCGCCAGGAATTGGCCATGGCTCTCTCGGCCGTGCACACGCAAATCCTGCTCCCGAAAAAAGGAGGCGGTCGCATTCCCGCCGCCGAACTTCTGGTGGTCGGTTACGGCGCGCGCCACCATATCCGCCGCAACGCGCTGCAGCATCTACATCAGGAAATTGCGATCACCAAGAAGAAAGGCTCGTTCAGCCTCGAGGATTCGCTGGTCACGCTGGTCCGCAACGGGCACATCGATCGCGAGGACGCGTTGCTCTGCGCCATCCATCCCGACGATCTGGATATCCTGCTGAAGCCCTCATCGCACGCCGCGAACGCTTGATACATGCTGGATTTGCCTGGTCCAGACGCGCCCGGGGTTACATCGTGAAGTTTCGCGGAGCGCGACCTCTTTCGCCTCTTGGCGGCACACGCACCACGGCTCCGGGTCTGCTCTGCCGGTTTCGCGCAGCGTCACTCGTTTTTCGGCTCGCGCAGCCCGACATGGCGGAGGAAATGGGATTTTCCGCCAGCACCCGGATGAAGTCCTGCAGGTACGCCGGCGCCTGTTTATACCGGAGCTGTGCCGCCGACCACGCTCGGTGAAACCCGTTCGCCGTCAGGGGCAGGCCCACTACCGCTCCCGACGCCAATTGCGGCGCAACCGCCCAGCGCGCGATGGCCGCCACTCCCAAACCGCCGCGCACCATTTCGATGATTGCCTCTGTCAGCATCACTTGCTGAATCCTTCGCGGCTGAACTCCGGCCGGCGCAAGGATCTGGTTCAGCAGCCTGCTCTCGCTTCTAGGAGGAAACATAAACACAGTTTCCTCCGCAAAATCCTGCGGCTCCGCGAAAATCTTGCCGGCCATGCGATGCTCGGGTGAAACGATCGCCACCATTTCGTCTTCGAACAGCGGCGTGTACCGTATCTTCCGGTTGCGCACCGGATCGCACACGATGGCCAGATCGAGCTTTCCGTCCAGCAGCGCCGCAAACGGGTTGTCCGTAGCCTCCACCACCAGCTCGAATTCCACCGACGGAAATTTCTGCTGGAACAATCGCAGCCGCGGAGGCAGCCAGTGATACACCGTGTAGCATTCCGTCGAAAGCCGGAGCACTCCGCGGTCCACGCCGTTGCCGCACGCCGCGTCGTTGTGAATGTCCCGCTCCGCTCGCTCCAATTCCTCGATCACCGTCCGCGCGGACTTCAACAGCCGCTCGCCCGCAGCCGTCAGCGTCATCGTGCCCTTCTGCCGCTCGAATAGCCGCGTCCCCAATTGCTCTTCCGCATCGCGCAATTGATGACTCAACGCCGACTGCGTCAGATGCAGCCGGTTGCTCGCGCGCGTGACGCTGCCGGTTTCCGCAATCGCCGCGACCAGTTTCAGGTGCCGTATTTCAAGGTGCATATTGGTCTCTCCTCGCGTCGATCCGCATGAACGCAGCTCATCTCCAACATGAAATCAATCCATTTGCGTCTGCTGTTCGCGGGCCATACGCTGAACTCGCTGTAGAGGACTACCGGCTTCGGTCGCTGCTCGCTCCAGGAAGAGATGGCGGCGGCCGGGGTCGCCCGAAAAACTCGGGCCGGTCCGAAAGTTTCGGGCTAGCTGTTGCCGCGAAGCGTGCGCTTGCCAAGTGCGTCTGTTGCCGCGGCCGACGGATGATCCATTTGAGCATACTTCGCCCACGTCCGGACCGTATGGCGGCCCCGCAGTTTCGCTCCATTTTGGCTGGGCCCACCGCGCCGTGCCGCCGCCTGCGTCATTACCCAGGGCGACCTGCGCCGACGCTGCGCCGCAATCTTCGCTATTTTCTGCTGGCGGTGCTCCTGCTCGTGCCTTTGCCCAACCGCGCCCGACCTTCGGTCCTGCGCCTTCCATTTCGCAGCGTGCAATCCATGATTCTGGTCGAAGCTGAAATCAACGGCGACCCGGTCACGCTGCTGATGGACACCGGTTGCGAGAAAACCGTCATCAGTGCAAAAGTGTACCGCGCTAAGTACTTTATATTGCGCGCCGCCCGGGGCGACCCAAAAAGCCCCGGAATCGTGGGAGAGTCCGTATCCGTGCGGCTGGACCTCCGGCTCGCCGATCATCGGTGGATAGGGCATTCGGTCTCCATCATGAATCTGGGCGACCTGAATCATCTTCTCGGAACCCAGTTCGACGGCCTGCTCGGCCAAGACATACTCCGTGAGTTCCACTCCGTACGTATCGACTACCGCGCCCACGTCATCGAGCTCGAAGACTAGCGCCGTTGCGCGCCTTCCCCTTAACGCGGCGGGGCGCGCTCCGCCCGGCTTGTGCATCTTGGCGCTGGCGCGCCGCCACTTTCGGTTGAAATCTCAATTCTTGGCCAATCGGCGTCCGCGGCCTAACGTGTGTGTTCGTTAGGCCGGTACGTTCAAAGAACGTGCCTGAAATCCCCGGTTTTAGACAGCTAAGGGCGATTCTGACGCGAAAGATCTTATCTGCCGACGACCGTTAGTTGCCGCTTCCAACTGCGGGTGCCATAATCCTAGCTTCGGGTTCGGTCTGGAGCAGTGACGAGGCGTCGTTTTTTTCTGGGGGCAATTATGGCCATGCGCGATAGCTGGATTGAAAACAGGGAAGCGGAGCAGGCGAGGGCCAATGGGAATCGGAACATGTCCCAGATGCATCTTGCCCGGAACGGCGTGATTACCGAGGAGATGCAATACGTTGCCAAGCGCGAAAAGCTGGAGCCGGAACTAATTCGCAGCGAGGTTGCGCGCGGGCGGTGCATCATTCCCGCCAACATCCATCACCGTAACCTTGAACCCATGGCCATCGGCATCGCCACCGGTTGCAAGATCAACGCCAACATCGGCAACTCCTCGACCAGCTCCAACATCGACGAAGAACTCAAGAAATTGCACCACGCCGTGCACTACGGCGCGGACACCGTGATGGACCTGAGCACCGGCGGCGACATTCCCACGATTCGCAAGGCCATCATCGGCGCTTCGCCCGTGCCCGTGGGCACAGTTCCGGTGTACGAAGCGATTTCACGTGTGCGCCGCCCGGAAGACCTCACCTTCGACCTCATGCTCGAAGTGATCGAAGAGCAAGCCGAGCAGGGCGTCGATTACATGACCATCCACGCCGGGGTATTACGCGAACACCTCCCTCTGGTCCGCAAGCGCATCACCGGTATCGTCAGCCGCGGCGGCTCATTGATGGCGCATTGGATGGAGCACCACAAGAAGCAGAATTTCCTGTACGAGAATATCGAGAAAATCTGCAAGGTCTTCAAAAAGCACGACGTCAGTTTTTCCTTTGGCGACGGTTTGCGCCCCGGCTGTATCGCCGACGCCAGCGACCAAGCGCAATTCGCAGAATTAAAGGTTCTCGGCGAGCTCACCAGGAAAGCCTGGGAGCACGACGTCCAGGTGATGATCGAGGGTCCCGGCCATGTCCCGCTCGACAAGATCCAGGAACAGGTCGACAAGGAAATGGAGTGGTGCCACGAAGCTCCGTTCTACACTCTCGGCCCACTGGTGATCGACATCGCGCCCGGGTACGATCACATTACCAGCGCCATCGGCGCGGCCATGATCGGCTGGCACGGCGCCTCCATGCTTTGCTACGTCACCCCCAAGGAGCACCTCGGCCTGCCCAATCCGGAAGACGTGAAGCAGGGCGTGATCGCTTACAAAATCGCCGCTCATGCCGCCGACGTCGCCCGCCACCGACCCGGCGCTCGCGACCGCGACGATGCACTCAGCTACGCCCGCTTCCTGTTCGATTGGAACAAACAGTTCGAGCTTTCGCTCGATCCGGCCACCGCCAAGGCCATGCACGACGAAAATCTGCCCGACGACTTTTACAAGGAAGCCAAGTTCTGCTCCATGTGCGGCCCCAAGTTCTGCTCCATGAACATCACCCAGTTGGCCGACGCCGAAGGTGGCCACGATCAGAGCGAGCGCAAGCAGAAGTTCGTCGAACTGCTGGCCAGAGTGCAAGGCGCCTGAAGCAAGAAGGCGTAATTATGTATTGGAGCAAGTCGACCCGCGATGGTTACTTTTTAGGAGTGTAACCTTGTCTGGCGGAGTATTTTTCTTCATCAGCCCTGCTACGATTGTCACTCCTTCCTGAATCCCATTCAGGCCGGCGTACTCATGGTCAAAACTGCGGCAGCCTACCAGATCCTGGTAGTGGACGATTCGAGTATCTCTCGCAAACTGGTCGAGCACGCGCTCGAAGAGAGCGAGTATTCCCTGCTGTTTGCCAGAAGCGGGCAGGAAGCGCTCGATTTGTTCCGTCAACACTCGCCTTCCATCGTGTTGACGGACTGGATGATGCCGGACTTTTCCGGGCTGGAACTGTGCGGGCGGATTCGCGCCGAAGGCCAGCGCGAGTACACCTACGTCATCGTGCTCAGCGCCAAAGCCGAAAAGGACCACGTGGTGAAAGGTCTGGCCGCGGGCGCCGACGACTATTTGACCAAGCCGTTCGATCCCGGCGAGTTGCTGGCGCGCATCGGCGTGGGTTGCCGCACCGTCGAACTGCACCGCGAGATCGACGCCAAGAATCGATTGCTCGAGGAGATGGCACATACGGATTCGCTGACCGGCCTACCGAACCGGCGCGCCATCGAGGATTGGGCCGCGCGGCAGCTTCGCGGCGCGGCACGCCACGGATTTCCGTTGTGGGTGGTTCAGGGCGACCTCGATTCGTTCAAAAATATCAACGACAGCTACGGCCACGACGCAGGCGACGCCGTGTTGCGGCGTTTTGCCGAGGTCTTGAAAGGGAATACGCGGGCTTCGGACATTTGCGGGCGCATGGGTGGCGACGAATTTTTGCTGGTGATCACGCACGTCGCCAGGGAGTACATTTTGTCGACCATCAACCGCATGCGCGAAGAGTGGTCCGGTTCGGAATTCGAGTTTGGCGGCAGCGTCGTGTCCATCACGGCCAGTTTCGGAATCGCCGGATTTTGCGGCAAGGATGCACCCACGTTCCAGGCGCTGGCGCAGCAAGCCGACAAGGCTCTGTATGCCGCAAAGCGCGCCGGCGGCAATCGGGTGATCATCGCCGCCGACCAGAATGCCGCCGCGTGATTTCTGAACCGATGTCTGCATTCGCGCGACACGCATTCGGGCCTATCGATCGCTCTTGGAAAAAGGCTACTTCAGCCCTTCCACGACGTAGAGGTCCGAGAGAATGCGCATATACGAATGGGCGTAGGCCTTGAGATTGCGCGAGAAAATCGGAGGCGCGGACTCAATCAGGCCAGTGAGGTCGGGCGCCGAAAAGGCCTTGAGAAGTTTGCGCTGACCAGTGGCCAAGTCGACGAGAAAGACGCGATTGGAAACCTCTTCTCGCCCGACCAGAAGGCTTTTGCCGTCGGCGGTCCATTGAATGGGCTCGTCTCCTGCCTGCGCGCCCGGAACGCTAGAAGGCGAACCACTGGCCACTTCGTACGTTACCAACTGGCCTTCCGGGTCGATGGCCGCAACGCGTTTGCCGTCGGGGGAAATGGCCCCACGCCGACGAGTGCGCACGCCTTCCGGGCTGAAAGGGCGCGGCGCGCCGCCATCGAGATCCTGCACCCACAGACGCAGACCGCGGCCCCCGGCGATGCTCCCCAGCAACAGAATATGGCGTGCGTCCGGAAAGAAATAGGCGGTATTGACTTGAACTCCAGCGGTGGAGATAGTTCGCGTGTCGCCGGCGCCTGTCGGAACCACGACCAAAGTGCGGCGGTTGCCAGCGGTGGGAACCATGGCGAGAACCAGTTTTCCATCCGGGGACAAAGAAGGCCCTAACCCGTCTCCCAGGCGTACGGCAGGGGAGCCGTCCATACGGCGGACGTACATGGCGCCGGATTCGCCGCCAGCCTCGCCGGTTTCGTCGAAGGAGACGATCGTTCCGTCATCGCTCAAATCCCTCGGAACGGTCCAGTCGTCCCAACTGAGATCGTTTTCTGTCGCCGAGCCGGGGGCCATGCCGATCAAGCCGGAACGATCGTCATCGCGGGAGAAGAGCACCTTGCCGTCCTTGGCGATGTCGTGAACGGTGAGCTCACCCGTGCCGAGGTAGACAAGGCGGTCTTTGCCTGTGAGGGTTGCTCCACGCAACTCCCGGTTGGCGCCAGTGCTGGTGGCGGTGAACCAGACTTCTTTGCCGTCCGGCTGCCAGGCCAGACCCTGCGCGCTGCTGTATCGGCCACTGATGGTTTTCTTGCTGCCCGAGCTGTCGATCACCATCACCGCGCCGCCATCGTCACCGATATAGGGATGATCGACGAAGGCCACCAGGTGGCCGTCGGGTGAAACTCGCGGATGACTCACCCATCCCGGCGTCTCGTAGAGCACCTTTCCGACGGGATATTCGAGGCGCATCTTTCCGGCCACGCGGCGTGCGATTGCCAGGCTTGCGCCGTCCGGTGACCAGTCGGCAAATTCCACGTTGTCGACGATGTCCCGGGGAGCTCCGCCGCCTTTGGGGGCGCGCGCCAGCATTCCCGCGATCTCGAAGCCATTCAATACGTGATGCGTTGTGGCTACGGCCAGTTCTCCCGAGGCGGCGACGGCGAAGATGTTCACCAATTCCGATTCGAGGGGCCGGGATTCGGTGCTGCCCGGCTGGGCCATGAAAACAGCCGGCGGTCGCCCGTCCCAGGAGGCGCTGTAGATGATGTTTCCATCCGGGGTGAAACGCGCGCTCCAGATGTTCCCGCGGCGAAAGGTCATACGGTGCAACGCGGGCTGAGATTCCTTTGGAGATGGTCGGACTAGCGTGCCCAAAGCCGTACCGGCCCCGAGTAAGAGGACCGCGGCGGTCAGTGGCTGAATCCAGCGCTTGCGCGAGCTAGCCGGCGGCGCCGTGGAAGTGGCGGAAAGTCCGGACAGCTCGGACAAGGACTCAAGACCGAAAGCGATGTCGTGGGCGGATTGAAAACGCTGACCCGGCTGCTTCTCGAGACAGTGGCGGACAATGCGGTCGAGAGCGGGCGCCGGCGCGATGCCGGCGGCGGAAAATTCCGGCGGGTCTTCGTTGAGGATGGCGGTCATGGTTTCCGCGCCGGTATCGCGCTTGAAGGCGCGCTGCCCGCGAAGCATTTCATACAGAATGCTGCCGAAGCTGAAAATGTCGGAGCGGTGATCGATGGCCGCGCCGCGGACTTGCTCCGGGGACATGTAGCCGACGGTTCCGAGGATCTGGCCGGCATCGGTTTGGGTAGCGACAAAGGTGGCGCCGTCGGGAGCGTCTGCGAGCGGATCGGTGCTGCGCAGCTTGGCCAAACCGAAATCGAGAATCTTCAGTCGTCCGTTGCGGGTAATGAAAATGTTTTCGGGCTTCAGATCGCGATGGACGATTCCCTGATCGTGGGCGGCGGCGAGACCATTCGCTAGTTGGATGGCCAGCTCGATGGCCTTGCGCGCCGGCATTCCCGATGCCGGAATGCGCTCGCGCAGGGTTTCGCCTTCCAGAAGTTCCGAGACAATGTAATGGACGCCGTCGGCCGTGCCCACGTCATACACGGAGACGATGTTGGGATGATTCAACGCCGCGACCGCACGGGCTTCTTGTTCGAACCGTCTCAGCCGTTCGGGATCGTTGGTGAAGGAAGCGGGAAGAACTTTCAGGGCGACATCGCGTAACAAGCGCGTATCGCGGGCGCAGTAGACTTCACCCATGCCGCCCGAGCCGACCAGGGCGACAATTTTGTACGGTCCAAACTGCGTGTCGGCGGGAAAGGGCATGGTTCAGGCGCCGGGATTATAACTTGTATCTGCCTGTCCGCATATCGCGGCGACTATTTCAAACCGTCAACGACATACAGGTCCGAGAGAATGCGCGTATAGGAGTACACGTAGCTCTTAAGGTCCTGAGAAAAACCTGGAGGCGAACTGTCCATGAGTCCGGTCGGATCGGGGGGAGCGGTGGAGATGAATAATTTGCGTTGTCCGGTGGCCAAGTCGAGGAGATAGACGCGATTGGGAATCTCCGATCGTCCAACCAAAATACTCTTGCCGTCGAGCGACCACTGGACCGGCTCGTCCCCGTCTTCCGTATTGGGTAGCTGGGTGGGAGCGGAGCCATCGACGTGATAGACGATGGGTTTTCCTTCCGGGTCCAATGCGGCAATGTTTTTTCCGTCCTGGGAAATACAGCCACGGTAATGGAATTGCACGCCTTCCGGACTGATGGAGCGCGGCGTGCCATCGGGACCGTCCTGCACCCAAAGGCGCAAAGCGTGATCATCGGGACCGCTGCCCACTTCGAGAATATGGCGCGCGTCGGGAAAAAAGTAGGCCTGGTTGACGGAGATGTTGCCGGTCGAGATCTGGCGCGATTCGCCGGCCCCGGTGGGAATCTCAACCACGGAGCGATGGCCATCGCCGCGAGACATCAGTGCCAGGACGCGCCTGCCGTCGGGAGACAAGGTCGGAGCAAGGCCGTCGCCAAGGCGTACGGCGGGCGAGCCGTTCGAGTCGCGAACATACAAGGCGCCGGTGTCACCGCCCGCTTCGCCGCTTTCATCGAAAGAAATAAGGTGGCCGTCGTCGCTCATGTCGCGTGGAATGGTCCAGTCGTGCCAGCTGAGGTCGATCTCTTTGCTATCTCGAGGCCGCGCGATCATTCCTGCACGCCAGTCATCGCGGGCGAGAAGAACGCGGTTGTCGCGGGAGATGTCATATAGGGTGAGGGTGCCGGTGCCGGGGAACACCAGCCGTTCTTTGCCGCCCAGGTCGGTCGCGCGCAACTCGCGGCTCGATCCCGAGGTTGTGCCAGTAAACCAAACTTCAGCTCCATCTGGACGCCAGGCAAGCCCTTGCACGCTGACGAATCGTCCGCTGATGGTCTTCTTGTTCGTCGACGCGTCGATCACGGCAATGGTGCCGCCGTCATCTCGAAAGAAAGGATGATCGATGAAGGCGACCCGCTGACCATCGGGAGAAACGCGTGGGTGGCTGATCCAACCGGGAGTTCCGTAGAGGACTTTTCCAACGGGATACTCAAGGCGGGCCTTCCCCGCGACCCGGCGGACGACCGCCAAGGCAGCACCATTCGGGGACCAGTCAGCGTATTCCACGTTTTCAAGCACGTCTCGAGGAGCACCGCCCCCTGGCGGGGTACGAGCGAGCATTCCTGCATATTCGAAGCCGCCTACAAAACGCCGCCTGAGCAACACGGCCAGTTCACCGGAATCGGAAACGGCGAGAATGTTTGCCGCGGACAATCCGAACACCCTCGATTCCGCGCTGCCGCGTTGCGCTACGAACATGTCGGGAGGCCGGCCGTCCCAAGCGGCCGCGTAAATCAGATTGCCGTCGGACATGAAGCGCGCGCCCAGGATGGTGCCGCGACGGAAAGTAATGCGGTGCAAGATCGGATTCGAGGCCTGCGGGACCGGGCGGAGCCACAGCATCACGAGGACGGTTGCGGCGATCAGGGCCAGGACGGACGCAGCCGGAACAAGCCAACGCTTGGGTGACGATGCGATGGATGCGCCCGACGCGGAGGTGGCGGAGATGCCAGAGAGAGATTCCAGGTCGAAGGCAATATCGTGGGCGGATTGGAAGCGGCGGCCGGGCTGTTTTTCCAGGCAATGGCGCACGATGCGTTCGAGGGCGGGAGTGGGGGCGGTGTTGCGAGCGGAAAATTCGGGGGGATCTTCGTTGAGGATGGCGGTCATGGTCTCGGCGCTGGTGTTGCGCTTGAAGGCCCGCTGGCCGCAGAGCATTTCGTAGAGAATGCTGCCGAAACTGAAGATGTCACAGCGATGGTCGGCGGCCTCGCCGCGTATTTGTTCGGGGGACATGTAGCCAACGGTTCCGAGCACCTGGCCGGCATCGGTCTGCAGCACGCTAACGCCGTCCACGGTGTCCGCCGCCGGCAGCTCGGGACGGCGAAGCCTGGCGAGGCCGAAGTCGAGAATTTTGACGTGGCCGTTGCGGGTGACGAACACATTCTCGGGCTTCAGATCGCGATGGACGATTCCCTGGTCGTGGGCCGCGGCGAGACCGGTCGCCAGCTGCGCGGCGAGCTCGCTCGCTTTGCGGGCCGGCAGACCGGTGGCAGGAATATGCTCGCGGAGCGTTTCGCCTTCGAGGAGCTCCGAGACGATGTAGTGAACGGCATCGCTGATTCCGATGTCATACACGGAGACGATGTTGGGATGATTCAACGCTGCGACCGCGCGGGCTTCTTGTTCGAACCGGCGCAGGCGCTCGGGATCGTTGGCGAAGGAAGCGGGAAGAACCTTCAGCGCCACGTCGCGCAACAGGCGGGTGTCACGGGCACGGTAGACTTCGCCCATGCCACCCGAGCCAACCAGGGCGATGATTTTGTACGGTCCGAACTGCATGTCGGCGGGAAAAGGCATTGTTCAGGCGCGGGGATTATAGCGCGGTCCGGGGTATTTTGAGGAAAGCCGTAAGAAAAGATAAAGTTCCCCTCATGCCTGCCTTTGTTTCTGGGGGCGAGCAGTGTAAACAGTCACAGAGGGCGGTGAGGCTCACAGCAGCGACGCTTGCGGGAGAAAGTCCCGGCTGAAGATAGACCAGATGAGGCGAGTGACTAGAGGGGAGGGCCCGACAGAGCGTTAAGATCGTCACACCTCGTGTTACCCGCGAGCGAGTCCACGCAATCGAATTGATTTTCGGACCTCCAACCGGCTTGGCCTTGTGCTGTCTTGACCTGGACCCACCAGTCTTTGCGGCCCTCGCTGACGACTTTCGCGGCACAGTCGAACTGGCAGCCGGTGTTGTTCTTCTCGGTGATGAAACTGCAATCGTGCTGGCGGTGCCATTGGCCTTTCACCCAGATGTCGGCAAATCCTTCGCCACGATACATGTAGCGCAGGATGACATCGCCCGGCTGGAGCTGTAATTCTGAAATCGGTTCCAGCACCTGGATGCGGTCGGGTTCGTAGGTTATGTGCACCCCGGTAACACCGGTCACTACGTCCGAGGGCTTTAACGCAGCCAAGGGTTTGCGGTCTTCTTTCCAGGTGGAGTACAGCGTGACTTCCTTTAGGGCGATCCACTTCCGGAACGAGCAGCCTTCGAAAGGACACGCTTTGAAGTTGATGACTGGCAGCGCGGGTTCCCCGTTCACGGTTTTGCCGGCGGGGGCTTGCGCGCCGAGCGGCGAATGCGCGGCGATGCAGAGAATCGCCAGGAAGTTGATGCTCTTCATGAATTCAAGATAACAGAACAAAGAACGGAGCGGATGCTTTTGCTTTGTGGCAAAAGGATATTTGAATGTTGAGATATATTATTGGCAGTCGCGTTCGATTGGCGCGCTGGGAAAATCTATGGCTAAAGTCACCGGATTGGGCGGTGCGTTTTTGCGGGCCGCTGATCTCAAGGCCTTGTAAGGCGTGGTACGAACAACATCCAGGGATAAGCTGAAATGGCGGGCCGGACGGACCAGGCCGCGAACATGTATCAACAGGCATGGGAAGCGCGGACCGACCACTACGATGCGTTCTTCGTCGCCCATTACCTGGCGCGTCATTCAGCGCTCGAAACAAGACGGGCTGTATTGGAACACGGAAGCTCTGCGCCGCGCCTTAGACAGTGAACGAGGAGCGAGTCGCGGGATTCTACCCGTCGTTATACCTCAACGTCGGCAAGGCCCATGAGGACGACGGGAACCATCAGGGAGCCAGGAAATTCTACACTCTGGCGGTGGTAAAGGCGGCGCTGCTTCCCGAAGGAAGGTACGCCGAAATGGTGAGACGAGGATCAGCGCAAGGTCTGGGGCGCGTGTCCGGTTCAGCAGCGTGCCGTAACAGCCGTGGTTGTCGGGCGGGCGCAAAAGCGACTGTGCGGTTGCACTGGACTGTTTTGGCAAGTGCTATACTCCGCCGGGATCCGAGGGAGACAGGACCCTGGGGTACGGATCGAGACGTACGGGGAGTGGGTTTCGGGAGGGAATGTCGATGGCGTTTGTTCGCGCAATAGCGGCGGCTGAGATTCCGGCGGGGGCCATCCGCGAAGTGGACGTGGCAGGAAAGGCGGTAGCGGTGGCCAACGTGGGCGGCGGATTCCATGCCATTGATAACACCTGCCTGCACCGAGGGGGACCGCTGGGGGATGGGCCGCTCGAGGGGAAAATCGTGACCTGCCCGTGGCATGGCTGGCAGTACGACATTACCACCGGCAAGGTGCTGCAGAATCCTGCGGTGGGTGTTGCCTGCTATGCGGTGGAGGTTCGGGACGGAGAAGTTTTCGTCGATCTTGGCTGAAATTGCGCGTAAATAATTGAAGATAAACAGTTTGCGACAAACAGGTGCGTTGCGCCGGCTTTCGCTCGCACAAAGGATCCGCACTTTCCACGATCGAGCGGGCTAACCCTCACATTTTGTTTCGCTTTTGGCCTAGCGCCGTGTATAGTCCCGTCTCGAATATTCAATGGCGCTTCCGAACCCGCAACGACACTACTGGATCTTCAGTGCCGACCCGCACCACTACCATTGGGATACGCTCTTTGTAAAGGGCAAGGAAATGTGGCATGGGGCGGCCGGGAAGGCGGACGCGATCCGTGCGCTCAAGCAAGTGCGCAAGGGGGATCGAATCCTGTGCTACCACTCGGCCCCGGAACGGTCCTTGTACTCGATCGCAGAGGTGACGCGCGATCCCTATCCCGATCCCCACGACCCTAAGGGGAAAAACCTGGTGGCCGACCTGAGGGCCTTCGAGAGGTTGCCCCGGCAGGTCACCTTGGCAGAACTTCGGGCAAATACCGCGCTCAAGAAAGTGAAAATGCTCAAGAATGTGCGACTGCTGATCTCCGCGATTACGGATGCCGAGTACCTGGAGATTTTGCGGATGGCCGGGATTGTGCCGACCCCGGGGATTCCACTGCCGTAGATTGTTTTGCCTTAGTATTCCTCAGGATGGGCCGCGGACTCCTAAGCGGCACGCACTCGGAACGCGGTGGCTGGGGGATGAGTCCGTTAGGGTGAGTGATGGTTGTGCTCGGCCGCTTGGGAATTCTCGCAGCTTTCGTTGTTCTGCTCATGACTCCGTTTCCCCAGAATCCGCCGCATCGAGAAAACCTGCTGGCCAATATTTCCTCCGGGAAAACGCGGGTGCTGGATCTCAGTTACGCCATCAGCGACAAGGGTGTGCCTTGGCCGGGAGACACGCGCTGGTTCCACGCGGAAGTGAACGCAACGGTGAAGGACAACGGTTTGTTCACGCGAAGTTTCTGGATGCTGGAGCATTACGGAACGCATCTGGATGCGCCAATTCACTTTCCACCCGGCACCGTGCCTGTCGATAAAATTCCTGCGAAACAATTGTTGGCACCTGCGGTCGTACTGGATGTACGGGCGGATGCGGCTAAGGACGCGGATTACCTGCTCTCTGCAGCGCGGGTCGAAGATTGGGAGAAGCTGCACGGGCGAATTCCCGAGGGCGCGATCGTGTTGTTGCGGACAGGTTGGGCGGCGCGTTGGCCGGATGTGCAGCGGTATCGTAATCAGGATGCCCAGGGGCGGATGCATTTTCCGGGGTTTTCTGTTGATGCTGCGAAGTTGCTGATGGGGCGAAAGGTCAGCGGGCTGGGTTGCGACACGCTCAGCGTAGACTACGGCGCTTCGACCGATTACGCGGTTCATCGCCTGGTGTTGGGCGCGGGACTTTACCAGCTCGAGAATCTTTCGGATTTGAGTGATATGCCGGAGACCGGAGCGTTTTTGATTGCGGCGCCGATCAAGTTGGAAGGTGGATCTGGCGGACCAGTTCGGGTGTTTGCGCTGGTGGCTGAAGAGGGCAGCAAAAACGCAAAGAAGTAACGATGCAGCGAGTTTCGTTGAGGCGGCGACGTGAAACGCGTACTGGTCGGTGCGCTGGCCGGGACCGGCTCGCCCTGCTTGCGGGGACGCCCTCAAGCCGGGACCTGCATTTGAAGGGTACGCCATTATTGCGCGAGGCGCATCGTTGGGAGAACGTTTTGGGGTTTTCTTGCGTCTGACGGGGTGGGCGGTTCCTCGTAAGGGTGGGTTCATGAGAACAATCAGGTACGGCAGGGCCGCTGCGGCGATTCTGTGTGCGATTTTGCTCGCCGCTGCGGTCGCCAGCGCGCAGCAAGAGTATCCGGTGACCACCCGGACCTTGAAGAACGGGTTGAAAGTGCTGGTGCAGAGCGACCATAGTATTCCCAATGTGGCGCTGTATATCTTTTACCGCATTGGGTCGCGCAACGAGCGGCCGGGAACGACAGGACTTTCGCATTTTTTCGAACACATGATGTTTAACGGCGCGAAGAAATACGGGCCGGGTGACCTGGACAAAGTGATGGAGGCCAACGGCGGGGCAAACAACGCGTATACCACCCGCGACGTCACCGTGTACCAGGATTGGTTTCCGCGCTCGGCGTTGCCGTTGATTTACGACATGGAGTCGGACCGCATCCGCGATCTGAGCTTCGACCCCGAAAAAGTGAAGTCGGAGCGGGAAGTGGTGGCGTCTGAACGGCGCTTGAGTGTCGATAACGAGAACAGCGGAGTGCTCGACGAGCAGTTGTGGGCGACCTCTTTCATCGCACACCCGTACCAGTGGCCGGTGCTGGGTTGGATGAGCGACATCGAGCACTGGACGATGGAAGATCTGAAGCATCACTTCGAGACCGGATATTCGCCGAACAACGCGACCATGGTGGTGGTGGGCGATGTGTCGGCCGAGGAAATTTTCAAGCTGTGCGAGACGTACATTGAGCCCATTCCCACCCATCCGCCGCCGCCGACGGTGACCACTGTCGAGCCACCTCAGATCGGGGAGCGCCGGCTTGTGGTGCACAAGGCGGCAGAGCTTCCTTTGTTGATGCTGGGCTATCACGTGCCGCAAACGAATAGCTCGGACTTTTATGCGCTGAATATTTTGCGCACGATCTTGTTTCAGGGCGAGAGTTCGCGGATGTACCAGCGGCTGGTGGACAAGGATCAAATCGCGCTGGATGTGTCTTCGACCGTCGAGCCCGCGTTTGATCCGACGATGGTCGAGGTTGTTGCGCAGCCCAAGCAGGGTGTGGATCCGCAGGCATGTGAAAAGGCGATTTACGAGGAGCTGGAGCAGGCGGCCAGCGCGCCGATCAGCGGCACGGAGCTGGAGAAGGCGAAGAATATCAGGCTGGTGGAATTTTACCGGCAAATGCGGACGATCAATGGACGCGCGAATACGATCGGCACGTACGAGGTGTTCTTTGGGGACTACAACAAATTATTTGACGCGGCGAAGAATTACTCAGCGGTGACCAAGGAGGATGTGCAACGCGTTGCGAAGGCTTACTTTGGCGCGAACAACCGCACAGTGGCGACGCTCATCCCGGAGACCGCGGGAAAAGGAAAACAATGACGCGCGTTGCCTTGGGGCGATCTTTCCTGGCAATTGCCGTTCTTGCTGTTCCGGCATTTTCAGCGGCTTTGTCGGCGCAGACGTTGCGTCTGCCGCCGCACGAGAAAATTGTTCTTAAAAATGGATTGACGCTGCTTTTGCTCGAAAAGCACGGCGTGCCGCTGGTAAACATTTCCGCGATTGTCAAAGCAGGCGCCGCCGCCGATCCCAGCGGAGAAGAAGGACTCGCAACGGTCACCGCCGGTTTGCTCCGGAAAGGCACAAAGAACCGAACTGCGCAGCAATTCGCGGCGGACCTCGACTATATCGGCGGGACGTTCGAAGCCGAGGCCCGACCGGACTTCACGGTGATCAATGCGGAATTTATGACCAAGGATCTGGCGCGCGGGCTGGACCTTGTTTCGGATGCGCTGCTGCATCCTACGTTCCCGCTGGACGAGTCGGAAAAATTCCTGGCGCAATCGCTCGAAGGCGTGAAAGCGGCCAAAGATGATCCGCAATCGGTGATGATTCCGTACTTCTCGGGTTATCTGTACGGGACGCATCCCTACGGGCGTCCTTCCGGCGGGGACGAGGTTTCCCTGCACCAGATTCAGCGCGCAGCGGTCGTGCAGTTTTACCAGGCGAACTACGCGCCCGGGAGCACGATTCTCGCCGTCGCGGGCGACTTCAACGCGGCGGGAATGAAGGCCAAGCTTGCAGAAGTATTCGGTGCATGGCCGGCCCACGCGGTGAACAGCGTCTTCCTTCCGGCGGCATCGCCTGCGAAAGGAAAGCGGCTGCTGCTGGTCGACAAGCCGGATGCCTCGCAGACGTATTTCGCGATCGGCAACACGGGCGTGGCGGTGAATGATCCTGATCGCGTCGCGATTCACGTGGTGAATACCATCTTTGGCGGAAGATTCACCTCCGAACTGAATGAGGCCCTGCGCGTCGAGTCCGGATACACCTACGGAGTGGAATCCATGTTCGATCAGCGCAAAGGGCCGGGGCCGTTTGTGATTTTCAGCTTCACCAAGAACGAAACGACTACGCCGGCGCTCGACCTCGCCTTGCAAATTCTGGCAAAGCTGCACAAGGATGGCGTGACCCAAGAACAGCTGAAGTCCGCCAAAAGTTACATCAAGGGGCAGTTTCCGCCCAACATCGAAACCTCGCGTCAGCTGGCGCGAACGATTGCGGTGCACGAGTTCTTCGGGCTTGGCGACGATGAAGTCAACCAGCTTGAGGCCCGGCTGGATGCGGTGACGCCGGAGATCGCGCGGCAGGTGATCCAGAAGCATTTTCCGGCGGAGAACCTGGTGTTTGTGCTGATCGGAAAAGCGGCGGCGATCGGAGCAGCGGTCCAAAAATACGCGCCAAACCAGGATGCGCGACGACTCAGTGATCCCGGGTTTTGGCCGCCGCCGGTGGCAGGCAAGAAGTAAGTCTGCGGATGTGCGGTCGATTTTGAGTCGACCCGCAAGGGTCAAACCGAATATTTTTCCGAAATTCAGCGGAGGGAAGATGCGTGTTCGAATTGTGCTGCTGATGGGGACGTTGCTCGGGTTTGCAGGTCTTGCGGCCTCCGCGGCGGAAGAAACGCCGCTACTGGTGCACTCCCCGACCCTGGGTCGCACGCAGATTGTTTTTGTCTACGGCGGGTATTTATGGAGCGTGCCGCGCGACGGGGGCGCAGCCCGCCAGCTGACGACCGGCGGGCACGAAGCGCTTCCGGTATTCTCGCCGGACGGAAACTGGATCGCTTTCACGGGCCAGTATGACGGCAATATCGACGCGTACGTGATGCCGGCCGAAGGCGGAGAACCGCGACGGCTAACGTGGGATCCGGCGCCGGATGTCGTTGCCGGGTGGTCCCCGGACAGCAAGAAGGTGTTGTTTTCCTCGGGACGCGAAAGATACGCGGATTTCGACCGCCTTTATACCGTACCGGTCGAAGGAGGATGGCCGGAAGTGCTGCCGATGTGGAGAGCGGAGAAGGGCTGGTTTTCGCCCGATGCCAAGCGAATCGCATACGTGCCAAACCAGAAATGGCAGACTTCGTGGAAGCGGTACCGAGGCGGCCAGACCACGCCGATTTACATCGTTCAATTGAGCGATTTGAAGCTCGAGAAAGTGCCGCGGGAGAATTCCAATGATTCGAGTCCGGTGTGGTTCGGCGACACCGTGTATTTCCTGTCCGATCGCAATGGCCCGGTGACATTGTTTGCCTACGATACGAAGACAAAAACGGTGAAGCAGGCACTTGCGAACAACGGACTCGACCTGAAAACGGTTTCCGCGGGGCCCGACGCGCTGGTGTATGAGCAATTCGGTGGAATTTATTTGTTCGAGCCGGTAAGCGGGGGTTCCAGGAAAGTCGGAATTCGAATATCCGCTGATCTGCCGGCCACGCGCCCACACTATGAAAAAGTGGCCGAAAAGATTGTGAATGCGGGAATCTCGCCCACTGGAGCGCGCGCGGTCTTCGAAACGAGGGGAGAAATTCTCACCGTGCCCGCGGAAAAAGGCGATGTGCGAAATCTGACGCGCACCAGGGGCGTGGTGGAACGCGATCCGGCATGGTCGCCGGACGGAAAATGGATCGCGTTTTTTTCGGATGAATCGGGTGAATATGCGCTGCACCTGGTGGATCAGTCCGGATTTGGGGCGGTTAAGAAAATCGGACTGGGACAGCCTCCGTCATTCTTCTACGGACCAACATGGTCACCTGACAGCAAGAAAATCGCATTCACGGATAAGCGGCTGAATTTCTGGTACGTAGACGTCGAAAAAGGCTCGCCGGTAAAGGTGGATACCGATCGGTTCGAGGATCCCAGCGTGAGCCTTAGTGTGGCGTGGTCGCCCGACAGCAGATGGTTGACATATTCGAAATTCCTCGAGAATCACTTGCGGTCGATTTTCGTGTTTTCCCTGGACACTGGCAAGGCAGCGCGGGTTACCGAAGGCCTGGGCGACGCGCGCTATCCGGTCTTTGACAAAAGCGGGAAGGAATTATTTTTTGCCGCGAGTACCGATCTTGGCTTGTCGTCAGCATGGCTGGATCTGTCCAGTTACCAGCATCCCGTGTTGCGCAGTGTGTACGCTGCGGTGCTGAAAAAGGGCGACAAGTCGCCGGTTGAGCCGCAAAGCGACGACGAGAAAGTCGGCGAGCAGAAGTTGGAGGAAGCCGATAAAAGCAAGGATGCCGATAAAGCGAAAACCGCCGACAACAAGGGCGACAGCGGAAAAAAAGACGGCGATAAGGAAAAGAAGGAAGAACCTGCCAAGACCACGATCGATCTCGACGGGATTGAGCAGCGTATCGTGGTGCTCCCGATCGAGCCGGCGAACTACGTCGGTCTGGATGCGGGCAAAGCCGGGAACGTGTTCCTAAGCGCAGCACCGGACGTTCCGCGACTTGAACCGGTGACGCCGGCAACCGTGACGAAATTCGATTTGACAACGCGTAAAACCGAACCGTTCTTGACGGGCATCAACGGATTTCGCATTTCGGCGACGGGTGAAAAGGTCTTGTACAAACAGGGAAAGACCTGGTTTATAGCGGCGACGGGCGCGGCGCCCAAAGCTGGTGAAGGTGGACTCAAGCTGGATGCGATGGAAGTCTTGGTCGATCCGCGCGTCGAGTGGAACCAGATGTACCGCGAAGTGTGGCGCATCGAGCGCGATTTTCTGTACGACCCGGGCCACCATGGGCTGGATCTGGCGGCGGCTGAGAAAAAATACCAGCCGTACCTGAAAGGATTGGGCGGCCGAGCCGATCTCAATTACCTATTCGACGAGATGCTGGGCGAAATCACCATCGGCCACATGTTCATTCGTGGTGGGGACGTTCCCGAAGCGCTCGAAGTGAAAGTTGGATTGCTGGGCGCCGATTACAAAATCGAAAGCGGGCGTTACCAGTTTGCGAGAATCTTCAACAGTGAAAACTGGAATCCCGATTTGCGCGCGCCTCTTACGCAGCCTGGCGTCGACGTGAAGGTGGGCGAGTATTTGCTGCAAGTGAATGGCGTTGAGGTTCGGCCGCCAGTCGACGTGAGCAAGTTCCTGGAGAACACTGCCGATCAACAGGTTCGCATTAAAGTTGGCCCTAACCCGGACAGCAAAGGCGCGCGGGAAGTCACCGTCGTGCCGGTGGCGAATGACTTCGGCCTGCGCAATCGAGCTTGGGAAGAAGACAACCGGCGAAAGGTCGATGAGCTAAGCGGCGGGAAGATCGCCTACGTGCATGTGCCTGATACGAGCGTCGGCGGCTATCAAAATTTCAACCGGTTTTACTTCGGCCAAGTCGGCAAGCAAGCGGCGATCATCGACGAGCGCTACAACCACGGCGGCGAGATCGCGGACTTCATCATCGACGAACTGGAACGACCGCTGCGCAATTGCGCCATCACCCGCGAAGGCGAAAAATTCTGCTCGCCGCTGGCGCAAATCTACGGCCCGAAGACCATGATCATCAACGAAATGTCAGGTTCGGGTGGTGACGCGCTGCCGTGGATGTTCAAGCAGGACAAAGTCGGAACGCTTGTGGGCACCCGCACTTGGGGAGGCTTGGTGGGCATATGGGACTATCCGCTGTTGATGGATGGAGGCAGCGTAACGGCGCCGCGCGGTGCAATTTACGGGCTGCACGGTGAGTGGGAAGTAGAAAATCGCGGGATCGCCCCGGACATTGAAGTCGAGAACGATCCTGCTTCCGTTGCGGCCGGCCACGACGCGCAGCTGGAAAAAGCGGTGCAGGTGACGCTGGATGCCTTGAAGAAAAATCCGGTGGTGATTCCGGACCACCCTCCCTATCCGAACTATCACAAGAACTGACCCCGGGGATTATTTCGGTCGGTTCGCCAGGGTCTTGGAATACAGCCACGGATAGAGTTTCGGCTCGTCGTAAGCCTTGTCCCAGGAGACGTGTTTGACTTCGGGATACTCCGTGTAGTGAACTTCCGCGCCAACCGCCTTCATGACGTCTGCCATGCGTTGCGACTCGACAACGGGTACGATATTGTCATCCGCCCCGTGAAATATCCAGACCGGCAGTTTGCCCACCTTGGCCGCGACTTCTGCGTAGGCCGTTGGCCCGTCGGGCGGCGAAAATTCCGCCAATTCAGGATGGTTCTTCAACGTCGCTACCGGTGGGTGGATGCCCCCGCAAATCACCACCATCGCCGCAAACTTGTTCGGATATTTTGCAGCAAGATGCCAGCTTCCATAGCCGCCCATCGAAATTCCCGTGAGGTAGGTTCGCTGCAGGTCGCCGTGGAATTCCTTGGTCGCCGCGAGCAACGTGGCCATCGCAAGATCGTCCATGGGCGGTTGTGTCCACCAGGTGTTTTTGCGGCACTGCGGCATCACCACCACTGCGTGGAAGTGGCCCCGATCGCTGCGAATCGCCGTGCCGATACCAACATCGGTTTGATCCAGACCGTCGTCGCCACGTTCTCCGGAGCCGTGAAGGAACAGGATGACCGGCCATTTTTGGCGCGGCGTCCAGTCCTCGGGCACGAATACCTGATATTTATAGGTGGTCCCCTGCAACTCGATGGTGCGATCGAGGAACCCGGTATCGCGCTGTTTGCCGAGCATCGGGATGGCCATCGCTGATGACAAAAGCAACAACGCGATTATTCTTCCGGGTACCGTAAACACGCATTCCCCCAAGCAATAGACTTTAACATGGGCCGCTTGCATCCGATCCTCTCCGCCGGGCTCCGCAACCAGCCGGCGTGCCGAGCAACGAGCCGTTGTGGTAGTTTGGTCTGGAAGCGATCATGCCTGAACTTCCCGAAGTCGAAACTGTCGTCCGAGGACTGCGCCACTTGATCCTGGGGCGCACGATTTTGTCCGTGCGGCTGGGGAAAACCGACTTCATCGACGACCCCGTCGCCCTGGAGATGCATCTTCCCGGGCGCCGCATTGAAGCGATCGAGCGATTTGGAAAATTCATGTTGTTGCGCCTGTCTCAGGTCGCCGGAGGCGATCACAACGCTGGGAATGGGGACGCGGCGCCTGCTTCGCTGCTCGTTCATCTGGGTATGACCGGCATGCTGGCGCCAAGCCCTGCGGCGCAGCCTTGCGGAAAGCACACCCACGTATGTTTGACGCTCGACGACGGCAGAGAGGTGCGCTACACCGACCCGCGGCGGTTCGGGCGAATGGCTTACCTCACGGACGGGCCGCTTGCCAAGGAACTGAAGGCGTTTGGCGCAGATCCGCTGGAAGTAAGCGCCGAGGAATTCGCCGCGCGAATTCGCTCGCGTCATTCGCGGATCAAGGCGCTGTTGCTGGATCAGTCTGTGCTGCGCGGCATCGGTAATATTTATGCGGATGAGAGTTTGTGGCGCGCCAAGATTCATCCGCAGCGGGTGGGGACCAGCCTTAAGGCGAAAGAAGTGGAGACGCTGCGCAAAGCACTACAGCATATCTTGGAAAAAGCGATTGTGTTGCGCGGATCGTCCATTTCCGATTTCCTTGACGCCGATGGCGAGCCGGGCGAATATCAGCGGCGCCATCGCGCCTATGGACGTGAAGGGGAGCGTTGTTATCGTTGCGGCACGCTGATCCGGCGCGCGATCGTCGCCGGCCGCAGTAGCTATTTCTGTCCCACGTGCCAGCCGCGGCCGCGCCGGCCGAAACGCTCGACACGTCGGACCGGTGCGATTGGTCGAAGGGCTCCGCGAAACGCGTGAGAGATAACCCTGCGTCTAATGTCATAACCTGTGTCGGTCAAGCGGGCCAATAATGAGGGAGAACGGATGATCTCACGTCGGGTCGGTGTGCGTGTACTCGGTTTTGTCGTGGTCTTGGCAGGTGTGCGAGCCGGACTGGCGCGGCCTTCGCCGGAAGGAAACAATCCATTCGCGGCAGCTGACTCCCGAATCATCAACGAAATCCACGATAGCAGCGAGGCCATGGCCAACCTCGAGTATCTTTCCGACAGCATCGGCGCGCGAATGACCGGGTCTGCTCAACTCAAGCAAGCGAACGACTGGACCAAGGCGAAGTTCGCTCAGTACGGATTGACCAACGTACACCTCGAGGCCTGGACGATTGCGCGAGCGTGGACGCGGGGAACGGCGCGCGCGCGCATCGTTACCCCGGCCGAACATCCTCTGACAATTGCCGCCGCAGGATGGTCGCCAAATACTCCGGGAGCGGTGCAGGGACCCGCGGTTTATTTCGATGCAAAGAAGAAAGAGGACTTCGGCAAATTTCACGGGAAACTTAAAGGCGCGATCGTCATTTACCAGGAGCCGGAAAGTCTGTCGCCGCCGAAGCCCGTCGATCCGAACCGTGCCGTGACCCGGCCGATGCAACAGCCTCCGCCGCGCATGGGCGAACCGCCGATTTCCGATCCATACGATGCGTTCTTGCAGGCGGCAAAACAGCGGACGCAGTTTTTCCAGGAAGAAGGTGTCGCCGTCGTTTTGCGCGACTCGGACAAACCGCAAGCGCTGCTGAACATGACAGACATCAGCCTGGGCAGGTACGCTCGGGGCGTAATTCCGACCGCATTTATCACCGGCGAAGGTTACCGGATGATCTTCCGTTTGCTGAAGCACGGACCGGTGCAAGTCGAGATCGAGATGACCAACACCATGGGCGACAAGCCGGTGGAGGTTTACAATACCGTCGCCGACCTTCGCGGATCGGAGAAACCCGACGAGATGGTGATCCTCGGCGCCCATCTTGACTCGTGGGATCTCGGGACCGGCTCGACCGACAACGGCACGGGTTCCATGGCCGTGCTGGAAGCAGCGCGCGCCCTAGCGAAATTAAACCTGAAGCCGAAGCGCACTATTCGATTCGTGTTGTTCACTGGCGAGGAGCAGGGACTCTACGGTTCCCAGGAATACGTCAAAGCTCACCAGCAAGAGTTAGAGAAGGTTTCGGCCGTCCTCGTGCACGACACCGGAACTGGGCGCGTGTTGACGCTAGGGCTGCACGACAACTATCAGGACCGTGAACTTGTGGATCAGGTGCTTTCGCCGCTTCGCGAATTGAAGATTCTCGAGCCCAGCATGGCGCGCTCCTACGGAACCGATCATCTTTCTTTTGATGAAGTAGGCGTCCCCGGATTTTTCTGCATCCAGGACCCCGCCGAATATCGCCTGACTCACCACAGCCAGTCCGATACGTTCGACAAAGTGTGGAAGGACGATTTGAATCAAGGCGCTGAAGTGCTGGCTACATGGGCTTACAACACCGCGCAACTTCAGGTCATGCTTCCACGGCGTCCGTTGCCCTACAATCCGGCGCCGAACGCGAAGAAACCGGAAGAACCGAAACCCGATCCCATCGAGGCTATGGACACGAAAATTATCGAGCAGGCGAAAAGCGACGAACCAGAGTTGAAAGCCAACCTCACGTATCTCGCGGATCGCATCGGGCCGCGATTGACCGGTTCGCCGCAGCTCGATCGCGCCAGCCATTGGACGGAGGAGCAATTTAAGCAGGCAGGGTTGGCAAGCGTCCATCTTGAGTCGTGGAGCATCGCGAATAGCTGGACGCGCGGACCCGCGACGGGAAGAATCCTCGCGCCCGCGGAACAATCCCTAATACTGGCGACGGGAGGTTGGTCGTCGAGCACGGAAGGCACGGTTCGCGGCACCGTCGTAGGCGTGGCCTACGAGAAGCTTGAGGACCTGGAAAAATATCGCGGCCAACTAAAAGGTGCAATCGTGCTCTTGGGACACCCCAGAGAAATGGAGCTTCCGCGCAACCCGCTAATCACCCCGTGGAGTGAAGAGACCATACCTGTAGCGCACCCAAGAGGCGATACGCCGTACATTACGGGTGATTACCAAAAGTTGCGGACGGCATTGACGAAGATGATCGAGGATGAAAGGCCCCTCGCGGTGCTCATCGGCTCAGAGAAGGACTACGGATTGATGAATATGAGCACCATGTCGCGCAACTATGAGCCCACAGCCGCCCCGGTGGCCTATGTGGAACGCGAGAACTATCTGCAGTTATGGAGATTCGTCGCACAGGGACCAGTGCAGGTCGAAGTAAATATCAGCGGCAAGTTCAGCGGGAAGCCTGTGGACGTGTACAACACTGTGGCAGAGATTCGCGGAACCGAAAAACCAGACGAAGTGGTCATTATTGGCGGTCACCTCGATTCCTGGGATCTGGGAACCGGCGCAACCGACAACGGCACCGGTTCGATGGTCGTGCTCGAAGCCGCTCGCGCGTTGCAGAAGCTTGGCGTTAAGCCCAAGCGCACCATCCGCTTCGTCCTGTTCACGGGCGAAGAGCAGGGACTAAACGGCTCGAAGGCCTACGTAAAGGCCCATGCTGCCGAGATGGGAAAGATTTCGGCCATGCTGGCTCACGACAGCGGAACAGGAAAAGTGTTGACCGTGGGTCTGATGGCGAACTATGGCGCCCGCGAAACCATGGACCATGTTGTCTATCCGCTCGCGAAGGCTCCGGGCATCGAGTTGGCCGAGCCCAGTCTGCGCGTTGAGGGCGGCACGGATCATATTCCGTTCGACGAAGCCGGTGTACCGGGATTCTGGTGCGTGCAAGACAATGTGGACTATGACAAGACGCACCACTCGCAGGCGGACACGCTCGATCGCGTACGCTGGGATGATCTGACCGAGGGCGCGCAAGTATTGGCTGTCTTCGCCTACAACCTGGCGCAACTTCCAGAGATGCTGCCTCGAAAGCCAGCGAAGCCCGCGCAGCCGACGCAGTAGCGTATGGGCCGTGGCGCGCCACGGTGATGCCGCCAGACGGGCGGCAGAGGAATCGGATCCGCGATGAGGGCAGTCGTGCAGAGAGTGAGTCGCGCGCAGGTCACCGTCGAGGGCCGCGTCACCGGCCAGATTGGCGCGGGCCTGATGATTCTACTCGGCGTGGGGCGCGAGGATAGTTCCGCGGTGGCCGTGTCGATGGCCGAGAAAGTTGCCAACCTCCGAATCTTCGATGATGAGCAAGGGAAAATGAACAAGTCTCTGCTCGACGTGAAGGGCGCGGCGCTTGTGGTCTCGCAATTCACCCTGTACGGAGACGCGCGCGGCCAGCGGCGCCCGAGCTTCCTGGCGGCTGCTCCTCCCGACCAGGCCATAGCACGTTACGAAGAATTCAGCGCGGCATTGCGTACGCTCGGTATCACGGTGGCCACAGGGGTGTTTCAGACAACGATGTCCGTGGAGCTAGTCAATGAAGGCCCGGTCACAATCCTCCTCGATTCCGATAAAACCTTCTAGCGGCCGGCGGCGCAAGGGCGTGGCGAAGACGCGCTGGACCAAAGCCAGCGTCTTGCGCGAGCTGCGGGGACTGGCAGACCCGCGCGTGCGGGGGAAAATGGCCTATTTCGGCGTAAGTGTTCCCAAAGCGCACGGAATTTCGGCCCCGGTATTGCACGCGTTGGCGCGGCGCATCGGCAAAGATCATGAGCTCGGGAAACAGCTCTGGGATTCCGGCATTCATGAAGCGCGAATCCTGGCTGCGCTGATTGGCGAGCCAGCGAAAGTGACCGCCGGTGAAATGGATCGTTGGGCGAACAGCTTCGACGCTTGGGACGTCGTCGATACGGCATGCTGTTGTCTGTATGCCTTTGCCGCTCCAGCGTGGAGTAAGACCGACGCCTGGAGCCGGCGCGACGAAGAATTCGTAAAGCGCGCGGCGTTTTCGCTGGCCGCATATCTCAGCTACAAAGACAAGGAAGCACCCGACGAGCGGTTCGAGAAGTTCTTGCAGGTTATCGAGCGAGAGGCGCACGACGAACGAAATTTCGTGCGAAAAGCCGTGAACTGGGCCTTGCGCAACATAGGCAAGAGAAACCTGCAACTCAATCGAGCGGCAATCTGCTCGGCAGAACGCATCCGACTCCAGGATTCTCGCTCAGCGCGGTGGATTGCGGCGGATGCCTTGCGTGAATTGAAAAGCGACGCTGTGCAAATGCGGCTACGGCGAAAGCAGGCATAGCCGATGCGCCACGCAACCAAGCCATCCGATCTCAAGATTCGCCCTGCGAAAAGCAGGGATTCCGCTCGCCTCGCGATCCTCTGCACGGAGTTGGGATACCCCGCCACCGCAGACGAGATGAAGGCCCGGCTGCGCCACATCACGCCACACGCCGATCATGCCGTCTTCGTAGCGGAAACCTCCGAGAGCGAAGTGATTGGCTGGCTGCATGCCAGCGCCTCCTATCTGCTGGAATCCCCCCGGCGCGCGGAAGTCAATGGCCTGGTAGTCGGCGAAGGACGGAGAAGCAAAGGCGCGGGAGCACTGCTGATGAATGCGGCCGAGAATTGGGCCCGGAGGAGAAAATGCGTCAGCATGTCCGTCCGGTCAAACGTGATCCGCGAGCGCGCTCACGCTTTTTACCTGCAGAACGGCTACGAGCACTACAAGACGCAAAAAGCGTTCCGAAAGCCGCTTTGACCTGATTCTCGGAAACAGGAGTTACCGTCCGTTCGCTTTGTTTTCAACCCTGATCTCGAAGATTTCACTCCAATTCTTGCCGGTAACCAACAATCTGCCGCGCTTCGCGTCGTAGGCGATTCCATTCAGCACATCCTCGGGCGCGAGTTCTTGTTTCCCGATAAGAGGCGTCAGGTCGATCCACGCCACTACCTGCCCCGAGCGGGGATCGATGCGCGCGATTCGCGGCGAGTGCCACACGTTCGCGAAAATCTCGCCGTTGATGTATTCCAGTTCGTTCAAATTCGTGACCGCTTCAGTCCCTGCATACACTTCAAGTGTTCGCGTGACCTTGAATGAACTCGGATCAATGAACTGAAGTTTATTTGTCCCATCGCTCAGAATCAGCGATGAATCGTCGTGCGTCAGGCCCCAGCCTTCCGATTCGTAATGGAATTCTCCGACGCGGCGGAAAGTGCGAAGGTCATAGATGAACCCAATTTTCGTCAACCACGTCAGTTGGTAGATCTTGCCCTGAAATATCGTCAATCCCTCGCCAAAATATTGTGATGGCAAGCTGATGTGTTTCAGTACCGCCCCAGTCTCCAGCACCGTTTGGCGCAGCGTAGATTGGCCCCTCCGCCCGGTGCTTTCGTAGAGGGTTCCGTCGAAATACTCAAGTCCCTGCGTGAACGCATGGGGATCGTGAGGATAGGCCTTGACCACCGTCACGCCAAGGACCGGCACGATCTGCGGATGCCCCCGGCGCGCCACGCGCGAAACAGGAGGCCGCTCTGCGCCGCCGTCTCGCGTCGGGGCTCCGCCAACCAGAAACAACGCGGCGGTCAACGTGCGAACCATGCACCCACGTCGAACGTTCCAATTCATTCGTCCTCGATTCATTTTCCGGGCCCGCTTCGATCCGATCGGCAACGAAAGGGCACATCCGGCTGCCGTGCTGCCCGACCTCAGAACGCCTATGGCTTCAGGCGCTGAGGCCCAGTGTGTTGACGCCGCTCAACTCAGGGATTATCACTTGGAACCCGTTCGACAGCGAAGTGGCCGAGTGTATCGCAATACGATATACTTTACAGGTGTCCGCCGAAATCACAACGGAAGAATATCGCGCTCTGGCCGAGCTTCGCTGTCGCATCCGTCATTTTCTGGGTGAGGGCGACGCCGCGGCGCGTGCGGCGGGGCTCGAGCCCCAGCAATATCTGCTGCTGTTGATGATACGCGGTCTCCCCACCGGTAAAGAGGCCACCATCCGCACCCTGGCCGAGCGTCTCTCGCTCAAACACCACAGTGTCGTAGAACTGATCGATCGGCTCGAGGCCCACGGGTACGTCCGGCGGACTCGCGGCCGCGACGATCGCCGCCGCGTTCTGGTTTCCCTGCTCCCGCGCGGAGAGCGCATGCTTGAAGACGTGGCACGCCAGCGTCTCAACGAGCTGAGATCGTATGGCCACGAATTAGTGCGCGCCATCGACCAACTTCTGGATCGACCGCAAGAACCGCTGGGCCGCAACCTCCCGAAAAAGCTTCCTTTAGATCGAGGGCGAGAGAAACGTGGCTATCACTCCCGACAAAACTGAGGGCAAGCTCCGAGCGGCTGGTCAAAGCGCGTCATGGGAAGCACTCGGCGATTTCATTACCGCGATCCGCGTGCTGCCCAATTTCGCTCTTGCGATTGGAGTGCTCGCGGCCTTTGTGGCGCTGGCTCTGTTGCGGCTGATCGGACGGTTCACCAACCTGTTTTATTTCGGCCGCTCGAGTACCGCCCTGGTTTCGCCCGCCGGCAATCATCTTGGCATCTTCAGCTTCCTTGTTCCTATCGGCGGCGCGTTGATCATCGGCGTGATGGCGCGCTATGGATCGGAACGCATCCGAGGCCACGGCATACCGGAGGCCATCGAAGGGATTCTAATCAACGGCAGCAGGTTCGAGCCCAAAGTCGCCTTTCTGAAGCCGCTTTCTTCCGCCATTTCCATTGGTTCCGGCGGTCTGTTCGGCGCCGAAGGCCGAATGCCGGTAGTGGAACGCGCGAGGGGAAAATTCCCGGGCTTGGTCTCGGTCGACGACCTGCTCAAGGTCCGCGCACGGCATCTCGAACAGGAACGCCGCCGCGAACGCACGTTGAAATCGAGATTTCTTTTGCCTGGAGGCCGCGTAGCGGAACAAACAAAGATTCCCGTCGCGCATTAGACACTCGAAAATGTCAGACACCACAGCGCACCTCCAAGCCGTTCCCGTGAAATGGTGGGACGTTCCCGCCCGCCAATGGCTCGCTTTCCTCAAGCGCCGCGAAGAGCAGGTCTTCCTGGTCTTGACGCTGGTAATCGGCGCTCTGGTGGGTCTCACGGTCGTCGCCTTCATCGTCCTCACCGAACACGTCGGCGCCCGCATCTACCCACCCGGCGGCGCTGCATGGCACAGGATCCTTGCGCCCGTGGTCGGTTCGCTCGCCATGGGGTACTTGCTCTTCAAATACTTTCCGGACGCTCGCGGCAGCGGCGTCCCTCAGACCAAGGCCGCACTGTTCGCCCGCGGCGGCCACATCTCGCTCGGTACCGTATTTGGAAAATTTTTCTGCACCTCTGCCACCCTCGCCAGCGGCATTCCCCTCGGCCGTGAGGGCCCATCGCTCCAGGTCGGCGCCGGACTTTCCTCCGTGCTCGGCCGCGCCCTTGGGCTCCGCCCGGAGAAAATCAAGGCTCTGATACCCGTGGGAGCCGCAGCCGCCATTGCCGCGGCCTTCAACACGCCCTTGGCCGCCGTGCTATTTGCCCTCGAAGAAGTCGTCGGCGATCTTCACGCGCCGGTGCTCGGATCGGTAGTGCTGGCCTCGGCCACATCCTGGGCCATGCTGCGATGGCTACTCGGCAACGACCCGCTCTTCAAAGTCCCCGCATACCAGTTGGTCAGTCCCTGGGAATTCGGCATTTATGCCGTTCTTGGAGTCCTTGGCGGTCTGGTATCGGTAGCCTTTACCAAGCTTCTGGTCGCCATGCGAGAGCGCTTCCTGCGCTTCCCCCGCAAGACCGTCTGGTTTCAGCCGTTAGCTGGCGGCTTGCTGGTGGGCATCATGGGCTGGTTCGTGCCGCAGATTCTGGGTGTCGGCTACACCTACGTCGGGTCGGCCTTGAACGGGGGAATGGCGCTGAAGCTGATGATCCTGCTTCTGGTCCTAAAATTCTTTGCCGTTACCACCAGCTACGCCTCCGGAAATGCGGGAGGTATCTTCGGTCCTGCATTGTTCCTGGGAGCCATGCTCGGTGGCATAGTCGGGACCGTCGCCCATAATTTGTCTCCGGCCCACGTTGCCGCCCCCGGAGTCTATGCTCTGGTTGGCATGGGCACCGCCTTTGCAGGCATCGTTCGTGCCCCCATGACTTCCGTCGTCATGATTTTTGAAACCACGCGCGACTACTCCATCATCGTTCCCCTGATGATTTCCAATTTAGTCAGCTTCTTCATTTCCTCCCAGCTCCAGCGCCAACCCATCTACGAAGTCCTCGCCCATCAGGATGGAATTCACCTTCCCGGCGCCGAAACTCGCTCCGTCGAAGGCCAGCGCCGGGTAATCCGCGCAATGCGCCCGGCAACGGAAGTCCTCGATGCAGACCTGACTGTGCAAGACGTGATGGAAAAGATTCAAACCAGCGGGCTTCACGCCTGGCCGGTGACTGACCATTCCGGCGTAGTGGGAATGGTCAGTCTCAGAACGCTGCAAAAGGCCATGGCCGACAGTGGCGCAAGCCGCACGCTCAAAGAATTTATCGATTCCGGCGAGTTCCCCCACCTGCACGTCGATCATCCGCTCAGCGTGGCGCTCGAACGCATGGGCACCACGCACCTCGATGTTCTGCCGGTAGTAAGCCGCGCCGACGTCCACAAGCTGGAAGGTATTGTGACCCTCCAGGAAGTCCTGAACTTCTACGGCTTCGGCGACACCATCGGTTGTTCGTAGAGTTTCTACCGCCCGTCGCCCAGGGCTTTTCGATCCACCGACGGAGCTTACTGTGTCGAAATTTGTCCATTTAGCTGGTTTATGGGGTCCGACCAACTATTCTGCCAATCGGACGAGTTCGCTTAATCGCAAGCCTAGGGCTGTCGCTGACCTTACCAAATTCGATTGAGCTGATATACGTTCTGTGGACGTTGGCCCTTTCCGCAAAATCCGCCTGAGAAAGACCCAGTTTTGTCTCTCATCCCGGACGGCGGCGCCGAACGTCCGCCTGGGGAATATTGAGAGATGCCTCCCTAAGCGCAAGTCCCGCGACATGGCCATACCCCGAGGAACGCCAATCTCCCGATTCGCGTCGGCCCCCACCTGCCTGCATCTCAGGCCTCCAATCACCAACAAATGGCCACATTTTGCTCAACTTCCCGCGTTTCCATCACGGTACAGAAGTCGCCTCAGGATTATTGCGCTACCTCTGCCCCACCCTGCTCATTGACTCTCTTTCTATCTATGTGTTACCCATAATGCGCCCAAGTACAGCCCAATTTGGGTCGCAGTGATAGGTCGCATGGCGCCTGACACCAAGCACCTCGAAGTCACTCTGGAAACACACGTAGAGAGCGTGAATTTAGCCGAGGAAATGTGCCTCCGCGTCGCGGAGTCCGCAGGCTTCGGCGAAGACGATTGTTACCGCATCGGTATGTCGGTCCGTGAAGGAGTCATCAACGCGTTCCACTACGGGAATCAAGAACGTCCCGACAAGAAGATTCATCTGGCGGTGGATATCACGCCGGAAAAAATGATCATCCACGTTCTGGACGAAGGCAAAGGCTTCGATCTGAGTTGCGTCCCCGACCCGCTCGCTCAGGAGAATTTGTTAAGCACGTCGGGGCGCGGCATTTTCCTGATGCGCGCTTTCATGGACGAATTTGAGGTGGTCGCAGGACGCACTGGCGGCGCGGAAATTATCATGTCGAAAAAATTGCCTTCCGGAAGCGATTCCTCCACGAATAACCAGGGCGGGCAAAGCGCGTCGCCGCAGCAGGGAGCCTGACGGGAACCATGGAGCTACGTGCCACCTACCGGGATGCCGGCGCCGTAACCGTCGTGGATATCGGCGGTCGCATTACGCTCGGCGAAGGCAGCGCGCTTTTGCGCAAGACGATACGCGAGCTTCTGCAAGAAGGCCGCACGAAGATCCTTCTCAACCTTGCCGACGTGAATTATATCGACAGCTCCGGGATCGGGGAGCTGGTTACGGCCTTCACCACCGTGAAGAAAAGCAGCGGTGACCTGAAACTTTTGCACCTCACCAAGAAGGTTCACGACCTCCTGCAACTCACCAAGCTGTTCACCGTCTTCGACGTCTACTCCGACGAAAACACCGCCCTCAGCAGTTTTCGCTAAGGCGAAAAACGCCTCAGTCGAGGAACCCTGAAAATCGTGCGGTATACTGTTTTTGGCGAAAAACTGGGGGCGTCCCGAGATTCCATTTTTATAATCGTCGCGTTCCAGCTCTTCGTACTCGTCTTCGCTTTGGCCTTAAGCGCTAAAATCACCGTTTACGTGCCGAGCTCGCCAGAAGCGCGCGCCTGCAGCAGAATCATAACGATGAGGACCGCCTCCGACACTGTCTGGATCACGGAACGCGCCAAATCTGTGGGTTTCGATCTATGTGGCGTCACGTCTGCCGACAAGTTTCCCGAATTGGCACAAGCCGAGGCTTGGATGGCTAAAGGCTACGCGGGCGAAATGAACTATCTCGCCGACGGCCGACGCAGCGATCCCAAGTTAGCTTTCCCCGGAACCCGCAGCGTGATCGTCTGCGCGCTGAATTACAACACTCCCCAACCACGGACGATCGACGTACCCTGGGAAGCGGATGTCGAAGGGCCACGTGGCTGGATTTCGCGCTACGCCTGGGGCACCGATTATCACCACGTCCTGAGAACGAAACTCAATCTCTTGCTGGTTGCCATGCGCGAGCGATTCGACGAAGCATTCGAGGCCCGCGCCTACGCCGATACAGGTCCCATGCAAGAGCGCATTTTCGCCAAGCACGCCGGTCTGGGCTGGCTCGGCAAGAACACCCTGCTCCTGAACCAAGCCATCGGCTCGTGGTTCTTCTTGGGCGCAATTCTCACCACGCTCGAGCTGAATCCGTCGCTCGCGGCAGACGAAGCTCCTCCGCCAGACTTGTGCGGCAGTTGCACCCGCTGCATCGATGCCTGTCCCACTGGCGCCTTCGTCGAGCCTTACGTCATGGATGCTCGTCGTTGCATTTCGTATCTGACCATCGAGCTTCGCGGCAGCATCCCGGCCGAATTGCGTGAACCAATCGGCCGGCACGTCTTCGGCTGCGACATTTGCCAGGACGTTTGCCCTTGGAATCGCCGTGCTCCCGTTACGCAAGCCCCGGAATTTCAGCCCAGAACATTTCCGCAGGATGCCCACGCCGCCGAACCGAACGCAGCGCCAAACGAATTGCCGCCAGCGAATGGGGGCGATACCCGCTCAATACAGTCGCTGCTTCTGCCACGCCTCGAATGGTTGGCGGCCTTGAGCGAAGACGATTACAAAGCGGCCTTCCGCAACAGCGCCATCAAGCGCACCAAATGGCACGGCCTTGTCCGTAACGCGTGCATTGCGCTGGGAAATTCGCAGCGTGCCGCTGCTGCGCAATCCCACGGCAGAATTATCAGGCTGCTGGAAGGCCTCGCCGCGTCTCCAAATTCAGCCATCTCCGAATCTGCCCTTTGGGCGCTCTCCCGCATCCAATAAACGCCCAAGCCCTTCGGCGGCATCGCCGTTGCGGGCTTGGCTTTACGACGCCGCACGATATGGCGTTATAATCCCAGCGTCCGGAGCTTCACCCTCCCGCGCCGTAGGAGCATGCGATGAACCGCCGCGCGTTTCTTGTCAGCGGCGGCATTGTCAGCGCAGGATTGTTTGGTACGGGCAATGCCGCAACCAGCCTTTTACAGGCGAGCACAGCAGCAACAAGTTTTGAACCAACAAATCTAAAATTGGAGGACAAACCCGTGGCATTCACAGTGCCCCCGCTTCCGTACCCCTTCGACGCGCTCGAACCTCATATCGACGCCAAGACGATGGAAATCCACCATGACAAACATCACGGTGCTTATGTAACGAACCTCAACAAGGCTCTGGAGGGCCATCCGGAGCTGCAGCCCAAATCGCTCGAAGACTTATTGGGAAACCTCGACGCCATTCCGGAAAACATCCGCAATGCGGTCCGCAACAACGCCGGCGGCCACTGGAACCATACCTTGTTCTGGACGCAAATGAAGAAAGACGGTGGTGGGGAGCCCAAGGGCGACCTCGGCGCGGCCATCAAGTCTGCGTTCGGTTCTTTCGATGAATTCAAGACCAAGTTCGCAGCGGCTGGCGTTGGCCGCTTCGGCTCCGGCTGGGCCTGGCTGGTGGTCAAGGATGGCAAGTTGGCCATCGATTCCACTCCCAACCAGGACACACCCATTTCCCTCAAGGCCAAGGCAGTGCTCGGGTTGGATGTCTGGGAGCACGCCTATTACTTGAAGTATCAGAACCGCCGGCCCGACTACATCGCTGCGTGGTGGAATGTCGTCAATTGGGACTCCGCCGCCGAGCATTATTCAGCGGCCAAGAAATAATCGGCCGAACGAGAACACATACCAAGAGAAAAGGCCCGATCCGAAATTCCGGACCGGGCCTTTTCACTTCTCTCAAAGATTCCTGGAATACAAATCGCTTAGGCCAGCGCGTGACGCTTGGCCATCGCGATCGGACCGACGCGCGGCGCGCTGTGGTAGCTCGGCGGTGCAGCGGCATACGTCCTGGACTCACGGGACCCGATCGCCTGCGGGCCCATCGAAGTCGGCGAGCGCCGCGTAGCCTCGCGCACCAACTCCATCCGTCCCCGCACCCGGAACTTTGTCAGAAGCGAGGAGACGTGGAACTTCACTGTTCGTTCCGAAAGATTCAAGGTTGCGGCAATTTCCTTGTTGGCAAGACTGCGCATCACTCCCCCAAGCACCTCTTCTTCTCTCCGAGTCAACTTCACCGAACTGCCCACCGAATGCCCAGCCTGCAGCAATTTTTCCGCTTTCTCGGTGAGACCTTCCAGGGATTCGTGCGCGGCTTCCACCATCACCACATAATCCCGCGGCGACTGGCCCCGGACCATGCAATGCATCGCCAGCAGACCAGCCGCTTCCTCGACGGGAAACTGCCCGTCCGGACCTGCTGCCACGTGAAAATGTGACACGCCGGTGTTCTTTTCGTAGAAAAAGTAGGTTTCGCGCGGAGAATTGGAACTGGGAGTTTGCAACTGGTGTGCTTCGGAATGATGCGGTTGTTCGTTTTTGCGGATTACTTTCACGTGCACCCCTCCGTACGCAGCCTCGCGATCGCGACCGAGACCCGTTGGTTTTGATTGATAGCCTCTTGGCGAGGCCCTCTGCCACTTCTGAAGCAAGCCGTCAGGTGATAAGCCAAGTTTGGGGGTTGTGGGGACCCAGCGTTGAAAACCCTCAGAACGGCACGCCGAGACGTGAGAAGGAACACCCGACACTTCGCTCGCTATTTTTAGTTTTTACCACCCACCGAACCGCCAATTCTATGCAACCTGAACGCCGAAGCGTCCTGGTACTATAACTTACTTAAACTGAGGTACTTATTTTCCTGTAGAAATGCCCTAGCTCACCCTCTAGGGGTAGGAATTGCACGGTCCGCGAAATTTTTCCCACAGTCCGTTTTACCGGGAACGCGGATCCCCGCGGGGCGAACGTTTTCCACAGGGCCTCAAGTGATTTCCTTTTTATTCGCCGTGGCGACCTGGACCCTGTCTCGCAGCGAACATCGATTAGCGATTCGTCAATAGTGTTTTCGGGTAAATAACGATCCTTGCGAACGAGCCCGCATCGGAAATCTGCGCTTCTAGTTGGCCAGAATTTGCGTCTGTTCCGGCGAGATCAACTCGTAGGTAATACCTCTCCATCGGATCTTGCGCGTAATCAACGAAATCGCGAAGTTCGCTACATACAAAAACGGCACGAAGATCGTCAACAGGATATAGACCCAGGCCTGACCCATGATCTGCGATCGCGCGGCGGGAAGCGCTTCCGTGACCCCGGCAACGCGCAAGGTGCTGCGGATGACGCCGAGCAACACAGGCAGAAACGTCAACGTCGCGTGATGAAACGCCGGAAGCGTCGCAATCAGATCGTCGAGCGTCAGGGAAATGCCGAGGATCAGCGTGAGGCAGTACAACAAGTGTGTTGCCAGCCCGAAGGCCCACATTTCTTGCGCATATACGCGCGTGATTAGAATCTGCCGGTTGGTGAACTCCAGCAATCCCGTGAAGTTCGTCTCCACATAGGACAACGTCAGGCACTCTGGCAAGAACATGATTGGCCGGCTCGCGCGTTGCAGCGCGCGGGTCATGGAGTAGTCGTCGCTGACCGAGTATTTCCAGTCTTCCGCAACTCCGATCCGATCGAACACGGTGCGGCGGATAGCCATGCCACCGCCCCAGCAAAAATTCTTGCCCTTCTCGCTCAGCATCGTGACGATGGGCGCATTCCAGGCGGCCAGCAGCGCCGTCGCCAGATCGCTGCGATTCGGGATCAGCCATCGCATCGTGGTGGTCGCGCCCACGCGTGCATCGGCCAACGGAGCCACCATTTTCTTCAGCCATGATTTCCCGGGGCGACCATCCGAATCCGCGAACGCCAAGAATTCGAAGTCCGCGGGAAGATGCTCGATTGCAAAGCGCAGGTTGTTCACTTTTTCGCCGCAGCCCTCCGGCTTGTCCGCGATGATCAGGTGGGCTTTTGTTCGGGCCGTTGCCACGACACGTTTGATAACGGCGCACGCCGGATCGGATTCTGAAGCCAGCACGAAAAACGTTTCATAGTTTTGGTGGTCGAATTCCGTCAGCGCGGCAAGATTTCGCTCCAGCCCCGGCTCGAGTCCTTTGCAGGAACACAGCACCGCCGTACGCGGGGCATAGAATCCCGGGTCGGTGGCCGCCCGGCGTCGCGCGTAGGCCAGCCATTGCAGGCCTTGAAAGATCAGGTACAGACCCAAGGCGATCTGCACGATCGACAGGAAATAAAATAGAGTTTCCACTGTGAGTCGAGCCTAGCAGAACACATCGTTCTCCGCATGAACTGCGTGTAGAGGTAGAATCGCACCGGTAAACGTCAACTTCGAGGAGCACTGCCTATGGTCAGTAGCGTGGATACCGCAATGGTTACAACGGCAAATGATCTGCCGGGTTATCGCATCGTGAGGAACTATGGAATCGTGCGTGGCATCGTGGTCAGGTCGCGCAGCATCGTCGGAAACTTCGCCGCTGCGCTGCAAACCGTCGTGGGCGGCAACATCACCATCCTCACCAATCTCTGCGAAAAAACTCGCGAAGATGCCTTCGGGCTGATGCTGCAACACGCCGCCCAACATGGTGCAAACGCCGTCGTCGGGATGCGTTACGACGCCACCGAAGTGATGCAAGGCGTAACCGAAGTTCTCGCCTACGGCACCGCCGTGCAAGTCGAACGCTCCTCTTCCTGATACCGCCTCGGGAACGGCATTCAGGAGGACGGCGTTTCCAGGCGGTCCAGCCAACTCGCGTCGCCACGCTCCCAATGGTAGAATCCCGCCCTCCCATGTTCTGCTCTTCCTGCGGCGCGAAGAATCCTCCTCAGGGACGCTTTTGCTCTGCGTGTGGCGCCGCCCTCAATCTCGACGCCGAAGCCACCATCCTTGGCAGCGATCCGATCGCCGAAGGTCTCACCGTCGACACCACCACGCCGGCAAGGCCCCAACCTCCACGAACCCCAGCATCACGCAATCCAGCGCCGCGGGCTGTTCGCATGCCGTCCAGTCCCTCCCCATCTCCACCGGGTTCTGATCCTATCGGCGGCGGAAGATTCGTCCCTGGCCAACTCGTGGCCGAGCGTTACCGCATCGTGGCCTTGGCAGGCCGCGGCGGAATGGGCGAGGTCTACCGCGCCGAAGATCTCAAGCTCAGCCAGATCGTGGCCATAAAATTCCTACCCGAATCGGTTTCCCAAAATGCCGCTGCCCTGGCGCGCTTCCACTCCGAAGTTCGCATCGCCCGCCAGGTTTCTCATCCCAACGTCTGCCGTGTCTTCGATATTGGCGACGCGGACGGCATCACGTTCCTCACCATGGAATACGTCGATGGCGAAGACCTCGCCTCGCTGGTGCGCCGCATCGGCCGTCTCTCAACCGATAAAGCCACGGAGATCGCTCGTCAGACGTGCGCGGGTCTAGCCGCGGCCCACGATCGCGGCGTGATTCACCGGGATCTGAAACCCGCGAACCTGATGCTCGACAATGCTGGAAAAATCCGCATCACGGATTTCGGTCTGGCGGTAATCGCCGCGACGATTCAGGGCGCCGAGGTGCGCGCCGGCACCCCCGCCTACATGGCGCCGGAACAACTCGCCGGCAAAGAAGTCACCATCAAGAGCGATCTGTATTCGCTCGGCTTGGTCATGTACGAAATTCTCACCGGCAAACGCGCCTTCGAGGCCGCCACGCTGCCAGAACTGATGAGATTGCGCGACGAGTCCTCGCCCACCAGTCCGTCGTCGCTCGTGCGGGACCTGGACCCGCTCCTTGAGCGCGTGGTCATGCGCTGTCTCGAAAAAGATCCTGGCTTGCGCCCGTCCTCTGCGTTACAGGTCGCCGCTGCACTTCCCGGCGGAGATCCGCTCGCCGCAGCCCTCGCCGCCGGAGAAACTCCTTCGCCTCAGATGGTCGCTGCCGCGGGTGAGACCTCTGGCCTCGCGCCGAGGATCGCCGTTGCCGGTCTGTTCGCTCTTTTGCTGGGCACCGTTTTCTTCGTTTACGTGGGCGTGAAAGAAAACGGGCTCGAACGCATTCACCCTGCAAAGTCTCCCGAAGTCATGGCCAGCAAGGCGGGTGAAATCCTGGCCCGGCTCGGATATCCGGACCATCCGGTCGATAAGGCATTTGGCTTTGACGAAGATACCGATTTGCTGACCTATGTCGCAAAGAACGACAAGCCCCAACCCAATTGGAGTCAGGTTTTTTCGCAACGGCCCACGGTGCTCAACTTCTGGTATCGGCAAAGCCCGAGGGAAATGGTTGCCGAGGGCGTATGGGGCGGTGGGCTAACCCCGGGGGTTGTAACATTTGCTGACCCGGCGCCGACGCTGTCCGGGATGATCACCCTGTGGATGGATGCCGAAGGCCGATTGCAATGGCTGCAGGCGCTTCCTCCGCAGGTGGAGTCTCCGGCCGCGGCGCAGGCACCGGGGCATGACGTGGATTGGAGCGCCTTGTTCGCCGCTGCGGAAATTGATCCGTCACAACTTCGCGTCGTGCCCCCGGTCTGGAATTCGCTGGCCGCGGCGGACGAACGCAAAGCCTGGGACGGCGTCTGGCCGGGCAGCGGCCGTGCACTTCATGTCGAAGCAGCCGCATGGCGTGGAAAGCCTGTGTACTTCAATCTCACCGGCCCCTGGACCAAACCTGAGCGCACGGGGATCGAAGAAAATGATCGCAAAGCAAGGATTTCGAGTATTTCATTTCTGACATTGGCGACCGCGCTGGCCGTTGGCGGAATCTGGTTTGCGTTTCGCAATATCGCACGCGGCAGAGGCGATCGCACCGGAGCGCAACGCCTGGCGTGGGTGGTCTTCGCCGTGGAAATCGCTACCTTTCTCTTCCGCGCGCACTTTGTGCTCGTAATGGACACTCTACGCCTGATCGTGATGGCTATCAGTACGGCGTTGTTTGCGGCCGGGACGATGTGGGTTCTGTACATTGCCCTCGAGCCTTACGTCCGACGCAGTTGGCCGCAAACGATTATTTCCTGGACCCGGCTGGTGGATGGACGCCTGCGCGACCCTTTGGTGGGCCGCGACCTGCTGCTCGGCGTTTTGTTGGGGATGTGCTGGATATTGGTATTTGAACTAGGCAACCTGTTTGAGATCCATCGAGGCGACCCTTTGAGAATCCCGGTGACGGAGTTTCTTCTGGGAACGAGGGAAGCCGTAGCGATGTGCCTGAGCGTCATCGTCAACTCCATGGTGGGCACCTTAATGTTTTTCTTTACGCTGGTGCTGCTGCGCGTGCTGGTACGCAATCGCTGGATAGCCGCGGTATTGTTCGTCCTCATTTATGGACTGCCGAGAATCCTTACCAGCGATCACGTTGTCGCGGACACGCTTGTGTGGGTCACCATCTACGTAATTGCCGCCGTCGCGGTAGTGCGTTTCGGCTTGATCGTGCTCGGAATCGCCTGCTTCATGACCAACCTCTTGCTGAATGTTCCGTACTCGCTCGATTTCTCCAACTGGTATGCGGCCCACTGCATGTTTCTGGTCCTGATCGTCGTCGCGCTCGGGGCCTGGGGATTTTATCTTTCGCTAGCCGGCAAACCGCTGTGGAGGGATGAACTTCTGGGGTAGGGCGCAGCATCACTGTGCCCGAGATCAGCTGTCAAGATCCCTCTGTCCTCTTCCCGCCATTCTGCAGCACGTCCGCGGTCACTTGGTCGCACAACGTTTCGACTTCGGTCAGCGCGCGGCTGGCGGCCATGCGCGCCTTCTCCATAAACGAAGAATCGAGCAAAAATGCGCAGCGATCGACGAAGGGGTGATTCGCGGCCTCGAAGGGTTTGCGACGGCGCGATGTTCCGCTTCGCGCGATCATTACTTCGTACATCTGCAGGTCTCGTTGAAAATCGAGCGCGTCGCTGACACTCCATTTCTGCTGGCGGGTCAGGGCATTCAGAAATTTCCTGCGGAACACGGCAACATCTTTTCGGGGCATTGCGCGCGCCTTGGATTTGCCCCGCAACGGCGGCGGCTCGGTCGTGGCCACTTCCAACGCGTGCACGGTCATCGCGATTAGCGCCTCGCGCTGCAACAATCCCAGCAAATCCCGGTACAGTGCCGCGTGTACTTGCAAGCCATAGCGGCCGTGCTCTTCGACATACGAGTCCACAAATCGCGGCACGATGCGCTCGCGCACCAATGCTTCCGCCAACCGCCCAGGCAGCACTACCGGCGCATCGATCGTCTTGTGCTTGGCCCGCTCCACGGTGCCCATAGTAGTAGCACAGACGCTCCTATCTGTGCCCGCCCTGCGCACGCTGAAACGGTTTTGGGCGCCACCTCCGGGTGAGCCTGGAAACAGCTGAGGGGGATTGCGGGCGATGAAATCCGATCCGGCACGAGTCGCTCTCCACTCAATAAAAAAGGCCCGGCAAGCTGCGCCGGGCCTCGGGGTCTGGAGAGAAATGTTTTGACTTTGCGCGGACCGCGATCTTCGGCGCCCCGCGCCCCGTCAAACGTGTTTAGTGAATCGCGCGCGGCCCATCGGAAGGCAGACGCTTCGCCTTCGGCTCGGTCGGTGGCACGATTGGCGGAGCCACCGGCTCCTTCTGCAGCGCGTGCTCGAGCACTTCGTCCAGGGTTCGCACGTAGGTGATCTTCATGTCGCCGAGAATATCCGGCGTAAGATCCGCGACGGCGTTGGGTTCGTTGTCCGCGGGCAGCAGCACTTCCTTGATGCCCGCGCGCTTCGCGCCCAGCACTTTCTCTTTCACGCCGCCGATCGGCAGCACGATTCCGGACAGAGTCATCTCGCCCGTCATCGCTAGTCGATCGCGAACCGGCCGCCCGCTGAGCAGGCTGACCAGCGCGGTGACCATCGCCGCACCGGCGGAGGGTCCGTCCTTCGGAACCGCGCCCGACGGCACGTGGATGTGGATGTCCTGCTTCCGGAAGAAGTCGGGATCGATGCCGTAGCGTTCGCCGTTCGCGCGTGTCCACGTCAGCGCCGCTGTCATCGACTCCTGCATCACTTCGCCCAGATGCCCGGTCATCGTGAATTGTTTCCCGCCACGCATGCGCGTGGCTTCGATGAAGATGATGTCTCCGCCGACCGGAGTCCACACCAGGCCGACCGCAACTCCCGGCCGCTTGACGCGTTCCTCGACTTCTTTTTCGGTGCGGAATTTCGGCACGCCGAGAAATTCCCGTACGACTTCCGGCGTGACGCTCATCTTTTCCGTCTTGTCTTCCGCGATGCGTCGCGCCTGTTTCCGCGTGATTGTTGCAATCTCGCGTTCCAGGTTGCGTACACCGGCTTCGCGCGTGAAGCTGTGGATGATCTCGCGCAGCCCGTCGTCGGTGAATTCCAGCTGATCCGGCACTTTCACACCGTGTTCCGCGGCCTGCTTCGGGATCAGGTACTTGTGCGCGATGTGTAACTTCTCTTCACCTGTGTATCCGGGCAGCTCGATGATCTCCATGCGGTCCCGCAACGGTTCTGGAATGGGATCCATCCAGTTTGCCGTGGCAATGAAGAGCACCTTCGACAGATCGAAGGGCACGTCGAGATAGTGATCGCGGAAGGCGTTGTTCTGCTCCGGGTCGAGCACTTCCATCAGTGCGGACGATGGATCGCCGCGGAAGTCGCGGCCGAGCTTGTCGACCTCGTCGAGCATCATGACGGGATCGTTGGTCTCGCCGCGCTTCAGGCCTTGAATGATCTGACCCGGCAACGCGCCGATGTACGTCCTGCGATGCCCGCGAATTTCCGCTTCGTCGTGCATACCGCCCAGGGCGATGCGCACGAATTTGCGGCCGAGTGCCCGCGCAATCGATTTACCGAGTGAAGTTTTGCCCACGCCCGGAGGCCCGACAAAGCACAGGATCGGCCCCTTCATTCCCGGCTGCAGCTTCTTGACCGCCAGGTAATCCAGGATGCGTTCCTTGACCTTTTCCAGGTCATAATGGTCTTCGTTGAGAATCGTTTGCGCCTTCGCGATGTTGATTTCTTCTGCACCGGAAGACTTGGCCCACGGCAACGACGTCATCCATTCCAGGTACGTGCGCGACACCATGTATTCGGCTGAAGCCGGCGTCATCTTGGACAGCCGCTTCAATTCGCGATCGCACTCTTTCTTGGCTTCTGCCGTCATTCCGGCTTCGTCCACTTTCTTACGGAGCTCGTCGATCTCCTGCATCGAATCGTCGGATTCGCCGAGTTCCTTCTGAATCGCTTTCATCTGCTCGCGCAGCAAATATTCGCGCTGGTTCTGGCTCACCTGCTCCTGAACCTGCTCGTGAATCTTGGACCGCAGCTCCAGAACTTCCAATTCTTTGGAAAGTTCACGGATCAGCGCTTCCAGACGCTTGCGCACGTTCGGCGTCTCGATTAATTCCTGCCGGACAAGAGTCGAAAGCGATGGCAGCGTGCCCGCGATGAAATCGGCGAGGCGGCCTGGATCGTCAATCGCCGTCGCCACCGACTGCAAATCGTCGGAAAGCTGCGGCGAATGGCTCACCACGTCGCGGAACAAATCCTGCGCGTTGCGTTGCAGGGCTTCCAACTCGGCATCCACGTCACCCGAAATATCGGGTTGCGCTTCGACGCGCGCTCGCAAATACGGCCGCAACGTGATCAACTCGGCGATTTGGATTCTCTGCAGACCTTCCAGAAAAATCACCACGTTGCCGTTGGGCATTTTTACGGTCTTGTGAACCTTTGCCAGCGTTCCCACCTTGTGCAGGTCGGCCGCGGAAGGGTCTTCCACACGCGGATCAAGCTGGGCGACCACGCCCAATTGCTTGTCCTCGCCCTCCAAAGCGTTTACCAGTGCCAGCGAGCTTTCCCGTCCGACCGTCAGCGGCAGCACCGCCCCGGGAAACAGGACCGTGTCCCGTACGGGCAGGATCGGCAAAACCTCCGGCACCACAAATTTCTTTTCAGCCATGATGTCCCCAATCTTAAGCGCGCTGACCTTCCGTGGTCAGTAAGGCCACCAACGAACCCACGCTATTTCAACTTAGATGCACCAGCTTCGGAAACGATCTACAGAGATGAACCGACAAAAAGCATAAAATCTTAGCGTACCATGCTAAGACATTATACGCGTTTCCTGACCCATTCCCAAGGCCCCCGCAACTCACATGAATCCATTCAGTTACCGATGACGGTTTTGCGGGCAAGCCTCCGTTTTCCATCGGCGGTCCGAGGCCCTGCTTCAGGCGTTTCCCTGAATTTCGGCCTGAACTTGCTCAAAACGTACGTCTTGGCCTCGTCCTGGGTTTCTACTTTGCCTTCCAGCTGAGCATCCTCGACAGAGGCCAGGATTTGGCTGAACATCGGCCCCTGCTCGTACCCCATATCAAGTAAATCATTTCCCGTCAATAATTTAGCGGGGCGAATCTGCTCCGGGGGTGTTTCCTCAAGCAATCTCCTGACGAAATCGTAGCTCTGCAGGCGTCGATTGCTCGACGAGCAATCGAGCCGGTGCAGCTCCATGTGTTGCTCGAACCGAGGCAGCCGCACAAACCTTTTCAGCGTGGCGGGCCGCATCTGTTCGACGTCCTTGAACCTCATATGGTTCGCGATAAGCGACAGAATTTGCTCCGTATCCTCGTTGGAGAACCGGAATCTCCGGCAAATCTCCTCACCCATTCGAACGCCCACGTCCACGTGTCCGTCAAACCGTATTCGATCGCCGGTTACCGCCACCGAGCGGAACGTAGGCGGCTTGCCAACGTCGTGGAGCAAGACGCCCCACGCCAGTGTCGCGGGCGATCCGGCGGGAAGGCCTCCGAGCATCAGGAGCGTATGGGTCCAGACATCGCCTTCCGGGTGGTATTGCGGCGGTTGCTCGACACCCTTCATGGCGGCAACCTCTGGCAGCACCGCATCCAGCAAGCCAGCTCGATCGAGCAGCTCGAATCCCCGCTTTGCCGCCCCTTCGGTCAACAATTTGGACAATTCGTCGCGCAGACGCTCTGCGGACACTATGGTGATCTCGCCGGCATGACGCCGGATGCCATCAAACGTTTCCTGCTCGATCGCAAACCCGAAGCGCGCCGCGAAACGCACTGCGCGCATGAGGCGCAACTTGTCTTCGGCAAATCGCCGGTCGGGTTCGCCGATGGCGCGGATCACGCCCGCTTTCAGATCAGCTTGCCCTCCCACGAAATCGAGGACTTCGCCGCTCTCGGGCCGCATGAGCAAGCCGTTGATCGTGAAGTCGCGCCGCTTTACGTCTTGCTCCGGCGACTTGGCGTAAACGACCTGGTCCGGTCGCCGCCCGTCCGAATACTTGCCGTCGGATCGAAACGTAGCTACCTCGACCTTGAAACCATCACCTGGGATGAGCACCACTCCGAACTGCGCGCCGACAGCAACGCTTTCGGGGAAGATCGCCATCACCTGCTCGGGCAGGGCGTCGGTCGCGACGTCGTAGTCGACCGGCGACCGCCCCAGCAGCAGATCACGCACACAACCACCCGCCAGCAGCGCCTGGTACCTGTTCCGCCGCAGCGTCGCGCAAATTGAATCGGCTAATTCCCGGCTGCTCATACGTATTGGATGAGATAACGCGAAGGAATGCTGTACGTTCTCAATTCAGTTCGGTCCAATTCATAACGTCTTGCAGCAGCCTTCGCGGTGTTCCCAGCCAGAAGTATGCTCTCGATAGCGGCCACACTGCACAGGATTGTCGGCTAGCGTGTCGCGTACGCTGTTAACGATGTGGAGGTCCCTGCGAACGAAACTGTAGGAGCACAGGGTGCCGGGCTGGCTCATTACCGGGAGGGTCGCGGCGCGCACGCTGGAGCTGTTTTTTCGTCCTGCGGATATCGGTTCGTCCCCAATGAGGATCGTTACAGAGAGGGTTACGTTAGGATCCCTTCGGCTATCCTTGTCGGATATCGTCAGCACGGACCGATCGGTAACGTGGTTTTTCGCCGAAGGCTACTGACGACGGAAAATCATGCAGGTGATGTCGTCGGACTGTCGCGTGGTACTCACAAATTGGTCTACCTGCCTCATCAAATAGGACAGAGACTCCTGCGCGGTGCCGATTGGCAGAGCGCGAATCGCCGCGAGCCATCGCTGGTTTCCGAACTCCTCGCCGGCCGCGTTGAAAGCTTCAATGCAACCGTCGGTGAAGAGAATCAACACATCGCCGGTGCCTAGGCACGTGTGTCCTGTCTCATAGAGCGCATCGGATTCAATGCCCAGCGGCAGCCCACCCTTATCGAGCTCCTCCAGGGTGCCGTTCGCGCGCCGCAGTACGGGCATATTGTGCCCCGCGTTCACGTAGGTGAGGCAGCCGGTGTCGTGCTCGTACTGCGCCAGAACCGCCGTCGTGAACCGCCGTCCATCGAGACTATGCGCGCAGGCATAGCGATTCAGCCTGGGCACCAGCGAATTCAGCGGCGCGTCTTCGCCCGCGACAGTGCGCAGGCTCGCCTGCATCGTGGCCATCAGCAGCGCTGCGGGAACACTCTTGCCCGCCACATCGGCGATCACCAGCATGAGTTTTCCACCGTCGGCGGGGTTCACCGTCGGATAAAAGGCGTCGTAATAATCGCCCGCCACCGAGTTTTGCGGCCGGGTCGCGAACGCAATGTCTCCGCCGGGCACCTCTGGAGGGATCGACGGCACCAGCCAGGTCTGGATTTCACGGGCGATTTCCAGATCGCGCTTCATCGTCACTTTGTCCGCTAGTTCCAGCGAAAGAAGCAGCAGCAAGAGCAGCGCGGAGAGCCACTCGAACTTTGCGTCCAGAACAAACCCGTCGAAGTTTGTCCTCACGCTGGACAAAACAAACAGAGCCAGCGCTCCGAGCAGGAGCACACGCCGGGCCGGCGACAACTTCATGAGCAGCGCCCAGAAAAATTGCTTGGCGATGTAGAACGGTCGGCGCCAATGGGGTAGTGATTGTACTTCGTCCCAGTCCACATCTTTCCCGTAGAAGCCGTAGCTGGCGCGGGCGTCGGCGGTAAACTGCGCCCACAGATCGTCGATGTCTTTGCCTTCGCTTACCCGTTGCCAGAATGTGCGGGTGCGCCGAAATCTTCCCGGCCACCGGGGTTGCGGCACTTGAGGAACGGCAGGAGGCGCGATGGGACTCATTGTCGAAGAGTATACGGCAACGATGCGTTTTAGGACTCGTCGGGGTCGCGCTTCGGTCCCTCGGAGTGCAGAGAGCCGCCGAACTTCACGGAGTCGAAGCCGAAGCGGTCGCGCAAATTGTCCGCAGCGCGGGTCAGTTTTTCGAGCTTGGCGCGCCGCTCGGCTTCGAGCAGATCGAGTTGCTGGGCTCCGTGCGAGAAGCCGCTCAAGCTGACGCCCAGAAGCCGGATCTTGCGCTTCGTATTGCGATGTTCGCGGAAAAGATTCAGGAATGCGGAGTAGATGTCGGCGTCGAAAAGCGTCGGCTCGGGCAAAGTTTTTGATCGCGTGTAGGTGTCGAAACCTGCGTAGCGGATAGTTAGGGTCAACGTGCGCGTGGCTAGCCCTGATTCGCGCAGGCGTTTGCAGGCTTTCTGCGAAAGATGACTGAGCATGGTGGCCAGCGCTTCCGTATCGTTCGTGTCTTCTCCAAAAGTGTGATTGTGGGATATCGATTTCGGCTCGGCGTCGATCACGAATTCGTACGAATCGCCTCCGCGCGCTTTGCGGTACAGCGCCGTACCCCACTGACCAAATATTTTCTCGAGTTTTTCCTGCGGCACGTCCGCAAGCTGGCCAACCGTCTCGAGGCCGAGCGCGCGAAGGGCCCGCTCGGTCACTTCGCCGATGCCGGGAATTTTGCGCACCGGAAGCGGTGCCAGAAAACGCGCTTCCCTGCCTGGCGCAACCCATACCAGCCCCCGCGGCTTTGCCTGCTCGGAAGCGACCTTGGCCACCAGCCGGGTTGCAGCCAGCCCGCCGGAGCAGGGAAGCGTGGTGGTTCTCGTAATCAAGCGCAAGAGTTTGTCGGCAGCCGCGAGCGGCGGCCCGTGCAAACGCTCCGTCCCGGTCAGGTCGAGGTATGCCTCGTCGATCGAAACCATCTCCACGATTGGCGAAAACCGGGTCAGGATGGTCGCGATACGGTCGCTCCACTCTCCATATTTTTGATGATGTCCATCGAGGAAAAAGGCGTGAGGGCAAAGCTTTCCCGCTGTCCGCAGGGGCATCGCGGAATGCACGCCAAATTTGCGCGCTTCGTAGCTGGCTGCGGTGACGACACCGCGCTGGTCCGGCCGTCCGCCAACCACGACCGCCTTGCCAATCAACTCCGGGCGCTCCAGCAATTCCACGGAGACAAAGAAGGCATCCATGTCCACGTGAAGAATCGAAGACGAGGCGGCGAGCGCCTGTTCGTCCACGGGCCCATGAATCGCCCGAAATCGCGCTAGCTCCGGCATGCGCCTAGCCTACGCCCGATTGGCCAGCGTGCCAATCGCTGCAGCGGCCCTGTTCAGAGGGCAGGGTGTAGAAGACGCAGGAGCGCGATTATGTTGTTACTTTCGTTCGGCGGCAATGACGCGCGGGATGCCTGCCAGGTCGTTGGTCACGCCGACATTGATCCAGTTGGCGGCGTCCAGCAGGGGCTGCACGGCCCGAACAGTGTCGTGGCCGAGTTCGAGGACCAGGATTCCGGTAGGCTTGAGATGCTGCGCGGCTTGGGCCACGAGGTCAGCGTAGAGTTCGTAGCCTTCTTCGCCGCCGAAAAGAGCGGAGTGCGGTTCGTGATCGCGGACTTCGCGCGCGAGCGTCGGGGCTTCGCGACGGCCGATGTAGGGTGGGTTGCTGGCGATCAGATCGAAGAGCGGCGACCGCTGAGCGGTGATTGGTAACGGATGGTTCGTATTGCCGTGGATTGTAACCACCGGATTCTCAGCATCCACAACCTTACCGAGCGGGTGCGCAGCATGCTGCGGCCCCACAAAGTCTGTGCCTGCTTCGCGTAGCACATTCGATTCTACGAATTGGACGCGGTCGGCGACGTGGTGGCGAGCCGCGTTGCGTTGGGCAACTTCCAGAGCTGCGCGTGAGATGTCCGTAGCGATAAATTTCGCTTCCGGTAGCTCTTTCGCTAGGGCTATGGCGATGCAACCTGATCCTGTGCCGATGTCGGCGACTTGCAGGCCCTCGCCAATCGTTTCTTGCGCGCGGTTGGCGCGGAGCTCGCGGAGGGCCAGCCGGTCGAGGGCGATTTCAATGACGTGTTCGGTTTCGGGTCGAGGAATCAGGACGGCGGGGGTTACTTCAAATTCCAGGCCCCAGAATTCCTGTTTGCCGGTGAGGTATTGGGTGGGTTCGCCTGCGGCACGGCGGGCGACCAGCGCAAAGAAGCGATGGGTGACTTCTTCTGCCAGGTTTTCTTCAGGATGGGCGTAGAGCCAGGTGCGGTCGCGGCCTGCGACATGGAGCAACAGAAGCTCGGCAGCCAAGGTGAATGACGGCACACCTGTTTCGCGCAATTGAGAGATGCCGGTTTTTAGTGCGGTTCGGGCGTCCATGGGGATTCGCGCTGACCAGTTCAAAGGGTTCTCAGGCTGACTGCTCGTTGACGGTTCGAAGAGCCGGCCAGGAGGTCCTTCACGGCTCCGGGCAAGCCGGCGCTACCGTTGTCGCGCGGGATCTCACGCCGCGGAAAGCTCTTGCTGGAGTCGCTCGGACTCGTAATGAGATACCAGGCCATCGACCAGCGGAGCGAGCTTTCCTTCCATCACGTCGGTCAGTTGGTGAAGAGTGAGGCCGATGCGGTGATCGGTAACCCGATTTTGAGGGAAATTGTAAGTGCGGATTTTTTCGGAACGGTCACCGGTCTTGATTTGTCCGCGGCGCTCGGCGCCGATGGCGGCTTGCTGTTTTTCCATTTCCATTTCGTAGAGGCGGGTGCGTAGAACACGCATGGCCTTGGCGCGATTTTTGATCTGCGATTTTTCGTCCTGTTGCGAAACGACCAGGCCGCTGGGAATGTGCGTGATGCGCACCGCCGAATAGGTGGTGTTGACGGACTGGCCGCCGGGACCAGAGGAGCAAAACGTGTCGATGCGCAGATCTTTTGCTTCGATCTTGATGTCGATGTCGTCCGCTTCCGGAAGTACCGCAACCGTAGCTGCGGAAGTGTGAATGCGGCCCTGCGTTTCTGTGGCGGGGACGCGCTGCACGCGGTGAACTCCGCTTTCATACTTTAGTTTGGAATACACCTTGCTGCCCTGAATCGCGGCGACGATTTCTTTCAGACCGCCCAGCGACGACGGAGAGCTCTCGAGCACTTCCACTTTCCAGCCTTGCGTTTCCGCGTAGCGCGAATACATGCGGAACAACTCGCCGGCAAAGAGCGCGGCCTCGTCGCCGCCGGTGCCGGCGCGAATTTCGACGATGACGCTCTTGTCGTCGTTGGGATCCTTGGGCAGGAGGAGAAGCTTTAGCTCGCGCTCGACGTCGTCCTTGCGGGCGGTGAGCTGCTTTTCTTCTTCGTGCGCCATCTGCTTCATCTCGGCGTCTTCGGATTCCAGGAACATCTGGTGCGCGCCCGCCAGATCCTTTTCGATCTGCTTGAATTCGCGGTGTCTTTCGACGATTTGCTCAAGCTCGGCGTGTTGCTTGGCGACCTTTTGAAACTTCGAGGAGTCGGAGACCAGCTCCGCCGTCGAAAGTTGTTGCGTCAGTTCGTCGTAGCGGGCGCCCAGCTGATTCAATTTTTCGGTAAACGTCAATGCGGCCATAGAAGAACCTCAAGAATAGTTACTGAAAATTCGTGACTTGTAAGTGGCGAAAAGCAGGACGCGCCGGGCCTTGAAGCCAGCGGAACGTTGATCAGCTAATAGAAGGCGGCGTACATCGACATTGTCTACCTAAGAGATTACTCCTGAACGGGGGAACACGCAATTGGATGCGCCTGGACTGTTGCGCGCTTCAGCCTCTGTAATTGCTTACGCTACATGCAGATGCGAAATCGCGTAGAACAGAACCACGCCGAAGGCAGTGAGGACCGCGATGATTCCGAGCCAGAGGAATGCGAACGGGCGCTCGTCCTGCCCGGGATCCGGCGCGGTGATGCCGAAGACAAAAGAGAAGCCTCGGAATATCGCGGCCAGGAGCTTGATCCTGTTGGCTGCGCCGGCCCTGTTCTGATCCCGGGAATACGCTCTCCCCGCTTCTAACGCGGATCGAAGCGTCACGAATGTAGCATAGCAAATTTTGATGATGGCGCCTGGGCGCTGTTGCTGAGATACGTTGGCGTGTACTAGGATGCCCTGAACTGGCGAGCGAAAATCTCGCTCCTTGATCGCAGGCACAGCAAGCCCCGCCCCATGGGATTTTGCTAGCGCGCCAGGGCAAGACGATCCGAAATGAAGAGATGAGCGAAGCGACACGCACCATTTTGCAGGGGAACGGCGCAGCGGCGGGCGAGCCCGGGAGGGAGGATGATCTCGGCTTCCTTTGGGATTTCTGGTATCCGGCGGTGCGGAGTACGGACATCGTTGGCAGCCGGCTGGCGACCGCGATGCTGCTGGAAGTGCCGCTGGTTTTGGGGCGGGCGTCGGACGGCAGAGCCTTTGCCATGCGCGATTCCTGCCCGCATCGCGGGATTCCTCTTTCTTACGGCCGATTCGATGGAAAGACCTTGGAGTGCAGTTACCACGGGTGGCGCTTCGAGGCTTGCAGCGGGCAATGCGTCGAAATTCCTTCGCTGACGAACCAGGACAAATTAAAGGTCGACCGTATTTTCGCGAGCCACTATCCGTGCGAAGAGCACGACGGGTACGTTTGGGTGTTCATGCACGCGCCGGGCTCTCGACTCGGGGAAACCGTTCCAGAGTCGCCGAAGCTGGCGACTTTCAGCGCGAAATACAAGATCACGCACCTGGCTTGCGATCTGCCGGCGTACGTCGATCACGGAATCATTGGTTTGATGGATCCGGCGCACGGGCCGTTCGTGCACCAGTCTTGGTTTTGGAGAAGTCGCGGTAGCATTCACGAAAAGCAAAAACAGTTCGAGCCGATTCCAAACGGCTTCCGCATGAGTCCGCACTCGCCCAGCTCGAACAGCTTGCCATATCAATTGTTGAAGAGAGTGACCGGCGAGACGGTGACGACGACCATCGATTTTGTTTTGCCGAACCGGCGCCTGGAAGAGATTCGGAGCGGGAAGCTGTGGTTCACGAGCCAGACGACTGTGACTCCGGTGCGCCGCAATTTGTGCCGGATCGATTTCGTCGCGGCGTGGAATCTTTTCTTCCTGCCGGTGGCAATTTTTCGGATGTTTGGGAAGACGTTTCTGCGGCAGGATCAGGAAACGATGATCCAGCAGGCCGAGGGGTTGCGACATAATCCGCACCTGATGCTGATCGACGATGCGGACCGCCCAGCGAAGTGGTACTTCGCGCTGAAAGCGAACTTACTGGAATCACGGCGGACGGGCGCGTCGGTCGCACACCCGATGAACGGTCCGGTCACGCTGCGGTGGCGATCCTAAGGCGTCGCGGCCCGGCTGTCGGAGGATGCGCGTTTTCCTGGTCAGCGCGATTCGACACGCAGGCGCGATTTCATCAGCACCACGACATACGGATTCCAAGTGGACAGCACGTAGTAAATGGTGAGTTCGGGCCCCTGGACCTTCGTCCAACGCTCCACGACGTACGGCGCGTAGGCGCCTCCATGCACAGCCTGCGGGTTGGCCTGGCCTTTTCCGATCACGGGTCCGGCGAGACCATCGTCGGGATTTGCCTGAGGATTGTGGATGAACTTGCCGAGCGCGCCGTCTCGCATGGCATTGAAGATGATCTGCGGCTCGCTCCATGGTCCCCAAGGTGTGCGGGAATAGGAAAATAAAATGCCACGAGGCGCGGGATCGCGGCTGTCGTAGGTCATCAGCCAAAGGTCAAGATCCTTGCACCACGTCACGGAAAGATCGCCCATGGTGCCGTTTCGGACGATCGGGGTAGCGGCCGATTCCCTCTCGCTCCAGGTCGGCGCACCGGCGGGATCCAATCCCGCGAAATAGCGGGTGCCCTTGCCGCTTTCAAATTCCGCCTGCGGGACGACAGACAGATACGCATCGCTGCGACGGTACGGACCGGTACCCCAGAGGAGGATCAACGGTCCGCCGGGAGGCAGTCCGGCTATGGGCACTGGCTCGGTGTGCACGGACATCTTGACGAAGTGTCCGTCCGGAAGCTGAGAAATGGTGCGCAGGGGTTGAAATCTTGCCGGCGGAGTGAACTTCGTCAAGACGGAACGATCCGTGGAGCGGTCCTCGGAGTGATTGGTGGAAACAGCCACGTATATCTGGCCATTGAGGCTGAGTCCCGCCACGGGGACCTCAAACGGTCCCATGCTGATCCCAGGCGGCCGAACGCCGGCCTCCGGATCGCGCGCATCGGTTGTCGCGATGGTGTCGAACGCGTGCCGCAATCGCCCCACCGTGTCGCCGAACAGAAAGTACACACGACCATCGTGCTCGAACGAGTTGCCTAGGTCGGTGCCTTCGATGGCGTAGCGTGTGAAGGTCCGGCTGAGCGTAAGTTGGTGCAACTGCTTGTCTTCTTCGCCCAGAAGTTGTTCCACCTTCACGGTGGAGGCGGCAACGTAGCGAAGCGCGGGGCCGCTGGCGGATTGTGCAGCAGCGACCAGAGGTTTCGCACATGATGTTTCACCATGCGAAGAGTTCGTGGCGGGCGGCGGGTTCGACATAGACATCCCGACGGCCAGCAAAAGACCCCGGGACGATTCCGAGAAGATATCTCATTACGTAACTCCGCATCGCGCACGACTTGGTTTGCGCGTGCAATCAAGCGGGCTCGAAAACCCGCAACTCCTGCGGCCTCGGGGAACCAGCGGTCATAAAAAGGCGATGCGAATTCGCCGTCCTTTTCCGGAGAGGAATCTATCTTGAATCTTGCGACCTCACAAGCGGATCGCGCATATACATCTATTATGGATACACAGAATTATTTTCGAATTGCAGAACACCCATTCAAGCGGCGGCCGAAGCGCCGCACTCTAGGTCAGCGAAGGTTGGACAGGTCGAAGGTGGCCACCACGGATTGACCGCCTGGCGGGATGACCTCGAACCAGACAGGTGCTGAAGCGATGCCTTTGGCGTCGTATTTGAAGCGGACTGTGGCGCCGTTCAGTGTACCTAGGGGCTGGCCGCCGGCCACGTAGATTGGCGTTGCGGTGATATCGAGTGCTTCGATCACCGAGGTTGCCGGAGCCTTACCAGATGCGCTCGATGGAACGTCTGATTGGGAGGCGGAGGGGTTGGCGACCGCGGGTTGCCAAAGGCGGAACTGGAAGTCACGCCAGAAATCTTCCAGTTGGAGATTCGGGTCCTCTCCCGAGGCGACTTTCTTGACCGAACCGAGGGCCTGCAAGTAGTTGTAGGTGACGGTGAATTCGATCCGCACGGAGACGACGACGGTATCGCCAGCCGCTTGGTAGTCCGCCGCAGCGTCTTGCGCGCTGTAATCGATCGTATTGTGGCGCGAACGCTCAACCACTTGGGCGTATGGAGTCAACAACTGCACTTGCGAGAGGAATGGGCCGGACGTCGGCAGGGGAAGATTTTGCGTGTAGGGATCCAGAAAATGGCTGGACCGCTCATAGTCCTGGCCAAGGAAGTAGGCGTCGCGAACCGAGTCTGAAGCAACAGGAACTTCATAGGCACAGGAAAGAGGCGGCGCGAGCAGAGCCGCCGCGAGAAAAATTGCGAGCGTTCGGGTAGGCAGCCGAATCACGAGTGGCACCCCTTGCATTCGGATGTAATTGGGCGTTTAGATACGACGATCCACGTTGGGAAAGTCGAGCCAAACCTTTACGCCGCAGAAATGCGAGCCTTCGGTGCAGATCGGCGTGGTGATTCCGGCGCGCACGTAGCAGGGCGGTCCAATGTAGCGGGCGAATTGCGGATGAACTTCGCGGAGTTGCTCGAGCTCGTCCATAGAGGCACGGTAGATCTCCTCCTGGGCGTTAAAGCAGGTGCGCATGGTCCATTTGTGGAGGAGGTGGAGGAGCGAGCCGGACTCCACCAGACGGATCGCTTTGGCGTTGGGAAGAACGTAGAGAGCGATTTCGACGGGGACACCCCGGTCGAGGAGCTCGTTCTTGGCTAGCCAGGCATCGTGCATGGCGCGTTCGTAGATTTCTTTGGCGCGAGGGTTGTTGTCGAGCAGCATCGGCGTGATGTAGTCGGGGTCGCGCGTGTCGGAAAGCGTAAGGAGCGGGCGCGAGCCGGGGACCATGCGGTGACGCTGGTCCTGGCTGTCGGCGGTGTGGCTAATTTTTTTGGCGAACGTGTAATTGGCATGTTGAAGAGCACGCATGGCGGGGGCGTGGACGCCTACGTTCAGGGTTTCGAGGCGATACAGATTGCGCGCGGGGTTGAGCAGTCGGTCGATGGCTTCGGCGTCGCTGCACTGCGATTCGGTTTGGCCGAGAACGGCGCGATAGGCTTCGGAGGCGACACGCGGCGCGTTTGGTGAGTAATCCATGAGCCTCGACGTTCTGCCGTTAAGCTTGGCATCGAATTCCCGGGCGAAGCCTTCGCCGGTTGAGACAGTGGTGCCCGAACCATGGGATTGAGCGGGGAGGCCTTCCTCTTCAGCAACTGGCGAGCAGTCTTCTTCGCGTGCAACCGCAGAGCGGTTGGCCCACTCGGGCAATTCTTCCAGTGGCTCGGTGCCGAAACGTACGAAAAATTGTGGATCGACGTCGCGGGCGAGGGCCACCATCTGGCCGATTACTTCACGCGCTTCTGTAGGCGTGTCGGACGCCGAGCACATGCGCCAGAGGCGGTGCAGCACGATGCCGGAAACAGTGTGCACCATCGTCGTGAATGCGGCGAGCGGCAACACGTACCGCGCGATTTCAATCGAGCGTTTCTCAGCGGAGCGTTCGATTTTCTGGACGCGATTTACATGCGACATCGGGCCGACATGCCAAATGTCGCTTAGAATTTCACGGGCGTCGCCGGCGAGCAGCGCAGACAGCTCACGATAATAATTCCAGGAGCGAGCGATGGAACGCTCGTAAATCGCTCGGCTGCTTTCATTGAAAAAAAGCGACTCGGCGGGAACGTAGGCGTGCGCGCGGTTGAGTCGGACGTAGCGCTGGCTTTGTTGCTCGGAATTGTAGAAAGGGTGGGCGTGGAGAAAGGACCACACGAACTGGCGGCTGACATTTTCCAGGCCGAATTCGAAATGCGCATGCTGATAGACGGTGTGGTGGCCGCTGTAGAAGGTGGCTGAGCCGATGTTCACCCGCTGCTTGTCGGTGATCTCTTCGGGTCCGATCAAGCGCGTGGCGTAGCAGGTGCGCGCAGCGGCGATGGCTGAGTCGAAGGGATGCGCGAAGGCATTACGGAGAGTGACCAGGGGCGGAGAAGTTTCAACCAGTTCGCCGGAACGCGGGGGGTCGAACATACGGGATTGGGAGGCCACTATGGAAGATTATTCTACACGGGCGGGCAGAAGGAACACAGGTCCAATGCCTACTTCGTGTGGCGACCACACGGCTCGGATCGAAGTTAGGGGCAAACGGAATGGACGGGCCCTCATGAGAGCCCGCCCACCGTCGGCGAAACTACGGTCGCAGTGCAGCTACAGTGGCCTTGATCTTCGGCGGTTCGATCGATCGCGATAGGTCGAAGTCGATCATGATCCCCTGCTTCCCCAAGCACAGGGATCGGGCCACGAACCCGGTGCCGTCGGAAACGAGATTGAGTCCCGACCGGGTTTCGCAGCCTTCCTGCGAAGCCAAGGCAAAAACGGATGCCACCGGGTTGCTCTTGCTGTCGGGTCGCACGAAGACCAATACGCGGCTGCCCGAAGCGGTCATGGAAGTCAGAGGTTGAACCAGCAGTGTATATTGTCCGGCGGGCAGAACCGTCGATCCAATGCGGGCCTCCGCGTCAAGGACAAATGTGCCTTTCACGACTTCCTGGGCGTTCGTGGTGCCTGCGATGCCGCAGACCAGGAGAAGCGTGAACAACACGATCCTCACGTTCAGGGAACTGCGATTTTGTTTCTTTTCAGAGTATGTCATTTCTTACCTTCCTTTGAATTAGTCTTCGAAATGGGCAGGCTTCGCCCGTAAGCATCCAAACTTCTGTTTCGCACAGCGAGGTGACGGGGTCGGTCCTGCTGCTGACCGGAGACGGCTAGCGAAAGAACTTCGGGGTTCTTGTCTAACTTGCCTGCGCTACGATCGTGCTATCTACAGGAATAATCTTGCGGGCGGATTACTGAGTTGTCTAACGCAAAGAATACGGGGGAAAAATAGAACGATTTGATGTTGTTGCAGGGCAGGGAAAATTAATTTTGATTCGTGTGAGAAATCTATTTGTTCTCGTTTTGACACTGCACTGTTTCGCCTGCTGTAAGCGCACAGGATGGGTGGAAATCAGGGTTTCCGCGCTCGCAACCAACAAAACGAGTGTACATCTGAATGGAGAAATTTTATGGCTGCGGGGTCGATGCACCGGGCGCTGCGCCCGATTTTGCATCGGGACCGTCTGAGAGCGGCGCTGCGAAGGAACGCAGGAGGAGAATGAGCTGCCAGCGCTGGTCTTCGGTGAGGCGCTTTTTGAAAGAAGGCATGGGTTTGCGGCCCTCGCTGAGTTTGTAGAAGAGTTCTCCATCCGTTACGCCGGTCATCCGCTTTGCGTCGGCGAAGTTGGTTGGCGCGGGGTCGTACAACGTAGCGTCGTGACCGTCACCTTTACCGGAGTTGCCATGGCAGGAAGCGCATTTGTCGTTATACAGCGGGCGAATGGATTGCAAGATGGCTTCGGAGCGGGCTAGAGGATTCTTGCGTTGCTTGGCCTCCGCGGGAACTGTCCACGGGCGGTTTTGCAGGATGGTGAAGACCGCGGCCGCGGCGATGACGATAAGCAGAAGCGCAAAAAGAAACTTGCGTGCTTTAAGATTTTGCGATGCGCCGATTGCCATGAGAGGTGAATTTTCGCATATGGATCGCGGCCATGAAAGGTGATGACGCCAAAGGGTTTCGGACGGTACAGCTAGGTGCGCAGGGTCAGCCAAAGCAGTTCGGCGTTGAAGAAGAGGATTACCGCAGCCACGGTCCAGGCGACGATCGATGTGAGCTTCGAATTTACGAATTCGCCCATCTTGGCACGGCTGCCGGTGAACTGGATGAGCGGGATGACGGCGAACGGCAACTGAAAGCTCAGAACGACCTGGCTGAGAATGAGCAGCGAGGTGACTTTGCGCTCGCCGGCGATGCCGATCACCAGGACCGCGGGGATGATGGCGATGGCCCTCGTGATCAGCCGCCGCAACCAGGGCTTGAGTCGTATGTCGAGGAAGCCTTCCATCACGATTTGTCCTGCGAGAGTTCCTGTGAGCGTGGAGTTTTGCCCGGAAGCAAGGAGCGCGCAGGCGAAGAGCGTGCTGGCAAGGCTCGCGCCGAGAACAGGGCTAAGGAGTTTGTACGCATCGGCGATTTCGGCGACATCGTGGAGACCGCGCGTGTGGAAGGCGGCCGCGCCAAGGACGAGAATGGCGGCGTTCACAAAGAGCGCGAAGCCGAGCGCGAGCGTGGAGTCAAACACAGCGTAACGCAGCGCTTCGCGACGGTCCCGAACCGAGGCGCCAAATGCGCGCGTCTGCACAATGCTCGAGTGGAGATAAAGATTGTGGGGCATCACCGTGGCGCCAAGGATGCCGATGGCGATGTACAACATCTCGCGATTGCGCAGAATTTCGGCGCGCGGAATCAGACCCTGCGCGGCTTCGCGCCACAGAGGCTGCGCGAAGAAAATTTCGTAGGCGAAGCACGCAGCTATGCTGGCGATCAGAGTGACTACAAAAGCTTCAATCAGCCGGAAGCCGCGCCCTTGCAGCGCCAGGACGATAAGCACGTCGAGTGCGGTGATGAGCACGCCGGCCAGAAGCGGCAAGCCGAACAAAAGTTTCAGTGCCACAGCGGAGCCCAAGACCTCGGCGAGATCGCAGGCGGCGATGGCGATTTCGCACAGCACCCACAGAATGAACGAAATACGCCGGGAATACTGTTCACGGCAAGCCTGCGCCAGGTCGCGACCCGTGGCGATGCCCAGCTTGGCCGAGAGCGCCTGCAGAATCATTGCCATGAAATTGCTCAGAAAAATGACGCTGAGCAACGTGTAGCCAAATTTTGAGCCACCTCCGATGTCCGTGGCCCAGTTGCCGGGGTCCATGTAGCCGACGGCGACGAGATAGCCGGGTCCCGCAAAGGCCAGGATCTTTCGGAACCAGGTTGCTCCAGCAAGGATGGGAATCGTGCGGTGCGCTTCCGGCAGCGAGGGCAGGGTATTGGCGCGCGCGGCTATAACCGGGGTCGCACAAACGGCCCCGGCGTCAATCGATGGTTCAGTTTCCAGCTGTGTCCCGTTCAGTCTCTGCATCACTAGGGTTAAATGCGGTAAATATCACTTATAAACTACACTTAACAACAAAACGTGTCAAGAGCCGCGGCGATTTTAATTTCGCCGGAGGTGATCTGCAATTGGATACCGTCGTTCCTGTAGTGCCGCGTGATGAGCGGCCGCTCCACGCCTGTGATACCTTGAACCAGTTCCGCAGCGTGCAAACACATGGATCGGAGAGAACCACATGGATGAGCAGCGGCCGGCGCAGGGGCAAGTCCAGATCAAGGCGGACGAGAAAGAACTGCAAGGCGAATACAGCAATCTTTTGATGATTCATCACAACCTGGAGGAGTTCACACTGAACTTTATTTATATTTTCCCGAACGGCACGCAGGGGAAGCTGTTGAAGAGCATGATCGTCAGCCCGGGTCACGCAAAGCGAATCTGGCGGGCCCTGGGTGAAAATATTGCGCGATACGAGTCGCAGTTCGGCTCGATTAAGGAAGCGCCCGACGTCCCGCCACCAACCGTTGGTTTCGTCCAGTAGGATGCGTCGGCGGTTGGCCGCTTAAGGAACCCTATTCGATTACATACTCGCCAGTAGCGAGAACTGCTGTCCAAAGTCCAGAATTCGGATCGTCGCACTCGCACCGCTTGTGCCGAAGCTCCCCGCATGTCTCGCGATACCATTTCTTGATATAGAGTTCCGACCCCAAACTTCGGTAGTGTCCTAATTTCGATCTTCAGTGCGATGAAGTGCGATGAACGGCTTCTTGATTGGCAATAGACCGAAATGGTACAGTTTTGGGCGATTTCAGTAGTTCAGTCTGATGATCACCAGCATCCACACCCTAATTTATTCCGACGATGCCCCCGCAACGCGCGCATTCCTTCGCGACGTCCTCGGCTGGCCCTACGTCGAGGATGCGCTGGGCGGAGGCACGGGTTGGCTGATCTTCAAGACCGGGCGGAGCGAGATGGGCGTGCACCCGACCCACAGCGTCTACGATGGCAAGACGTACGAATCGCCGCGGCACCATCTGATCTCCCTGATGTGCGACGACATCTCACACACGGTCGCTGAACTGAAGGGCAAAGGAGCGGAGTTCCGCGGCGAAGTTCAGGATCACGGGTACGGACTCGTGGTCATGATGGCCGTACCTGGCGCGGACGACATCATGCTTTACGAGCCCAAGCATCCGCTGGCGTATAGCCTTTGACCGATTGTAAGGGCAACTAACTCCCACCTTTCACCCTTCGCAAGACATCGTACAAATTAAGACACTACCCCAACTTCCATCTGTGCGGCGATCCGCTTCCAGCCTTCGCCCTTGGCGCGCAACGTGGCAATCCCGGCGAGCGCAGAACCTTCTGCGACTATTGAATGCGCGGCAGGCCCACAGTGAAGTCCCGACGGTAAAATGTTACGAAACAAGAAAGTCCCCCGATTTCTCGCGGCTTCAAGTCGTTTGTTTGCGTGCGGTAGCGCCGGAAAAGGTTACCGAATGGGCAGAAAGAATCACCAGCAACTACACGCACTTTGAGCACAGACAGAAGCGAGAAATGGTAGAGAAATTGCTGTCTTGTACACAAAGCGCGGATTTATACGCAGTTGCGAATCGTGCTAAGGCATCGTAGACTGAATCAGTTGTAAGCAGTTCCCACGCGGTTTTGTAAGGGCCTGTAGCTCAGGTGGCTAGAGCGCGCCCCTGATAAGGGCGAGGTCGGTGGTTCAAGTCCACCCAGGCCCACCATTCTTTTCAGTAGGTTACCGGGTGTTGCACCAAAAGCCTCAACCCACAATCCAACCCACAATTTACTGCACCATCGGACTCCCCACGCCCAGCGCCGCAAGATATTCTCCTTGCGCCGCGAGCGTTTCATCGCTGTCTTCCTGCGTGTACAGATCGAGCGTCGTCTGGACTTTTGCGTGACGCAGAATTCCCTGAACGGTTTTCGGTTCGATTTTCGCCTTGTTCACCAGCCAGTTGCTGAGTGAGTGGCGCAGATTGTGAAGCCCGAACCGTTGTCCGTCCTCGATCCGCACCCCGGCTTTCTTTGCGGCCGGGCGCAGATAATCAGCGACGAAGATCGAAGCGGAGAGTGGAACGCGGCCCTTTGCGCGAAGCGACGGAAACACTAAGTCTCCGTCTTTTGCATAGGGGCTTTGTTCCCGCCAAAAGAGCAAGCGGGAGGACAGGACCGGGTGCATCGGTACATATCCGTCCGATGCCTCCGTCTTGGTCTCGCCGTCCCTGCCCTTCGCCCAGCGTTTTCACGCGAAAGACGGTGGACGACATGCTCTGGGGGAGTAGAAAAACGGAGTTCCGGCTCGATTGCTGTGACGACCGCCTATTCAACCTCAGGTACCGCAGTCCACGGGTTGATGACCGTGATGCCAGCGGCTCGGAATGGAGCTTCATCGCGTGTAGCTACACTGAATCGACGGGAAGCGGCAATGGCCGCAATCTGGGCGTCCGCAACAGCGATCGAATGACCACGCCGGCGAGCGCGTGTAACAATCTGCGCGTAGGCTTCTGCCCCAGCGATATCGAAAGGCAAGATCCGCTCTGCGAACAGCGAGATGATCTGTTCGTCGAGGGCTCCGGCGAGAGCACGGCGGCGTTTGCCGGCCGCGAGACTCGCGATACCGAGCAACAGCTCGGAGAGACTCACGGTCGCGAGGTAGAGGCTCTCCACCGATTGCGCGTCGAGCCATGTAAGCACGCTTCGGTCGGGGTTCGACCGCATCGGTTCGGAGACCACGTTCGTATCGAGCAGGATCACGCCAGGCTCGCCGGCTTCGCCGGCTTCTTGTCTCTTTTAATCTCGAGCTCGAGGCCGCCGAATGGTTTCACGAGCGCAGCGAGCGCAGAACCGAGCTTTAGACGTGGCCGTACGACCCCATCAAGAATCGCACGAATTTCGGCTTCAGTGCTCCGTCCGTGCTGCCTCGCCCGTACGCGCAGGGCCTGGTGAGTCTTCGCGGAAATGTTGCGCACAACAATTGCTGGCATGCACGACTCCCTCAAGTACCCTGAAACGATATCATATATTGTGAGATGATATCAATAGGCGAAAAGGACACTTCCGGGATAGACGAACGACCACATCCGGCCGACGAGCGTCCACGATCGGGATCGAGCGCGCACTTGAACGGAACTGGTCGGTCAAAAACTGGCCTCACGGGCGCTGTCACGATCGTGACTAGACTACGATGGTCTTATCGTGCAGTGGATAGTCGATGTCCGGCAGTCCGGTATAGGGACGCGTAGAGGGCTGATAGAATTCGGCCGGACACTTCATGTCCAGGGCTTCGTGAGGACGTTCGTTGTTGAAGACCTCGATGAACTTGTCGAACCTAGCCTGCTGCTGCAGAAAATTCCGAGCGGCCGGCTTAGTAGCCTCTTTCTTCAGCGTGAGATGCATGCGTTCGTGGGGCCGTTTTGTTGCGGGTGGCCTGGCTTGATCCGTTCGATGCCGATGCCCAGCCGCAGCCACCAGACCGCGAGCTTGCTCAAGTTGAACAACGCGTGCGCGGACGCGAAGGGCACGCCGTTATCACTGCGAATGCCGGCGGGCAAGCCGCGCTCTTTAAAAAGCCTTTCAAACACAGTAAAAGCGTAGTTTTCTCTGGTGGAGGAAAGGCCTTCGCAGGTCAGCAAATACCGGCTGGCATGATCGGTGACCGTCAGCGGGTAGCAATATTGATGATTCCCCAGCAAGAATTCGCCCTTGTAATCGGCGCACCACAACTCATTGGGTCGCTGGCCCAACGATAAAGCGGTTCCCTGAGCGCGACGACGCAAGCGCCCGCGGCGCTCCACCAGTCCATGACGATCCAGAACCGCATGGACCGTGCTTTTGGCCGGCATAGGAATATCAGAGAACCGGCGAAGCAAGCGCTCACGGATTTTGCGAGCACCCCAGCTGGGGTGCTCACGCTTCATGTTCAAGATGTAGTTTTCCACCTGGAAAGGGAGCTGATTCGCGTACCGATACGGACGTCGGCTCCTGTCCGTCAGTCCTTCGACCCCGCATTCCTGGTAGCGATCGAAGGTCTTGCAGCCCGTCTTACGGGAAATGCCAAACTCCCTGCAAAGTTCCGCCATTTGCTCGCCGGCTAGCCGGCGAGCAACGAACTGCATTCTTTCATCCATTACCGAACACTCCTTCCAAGGCATCGCTCCCTCCCCTCTACGAGGAGAAGTGTCACCTATGTGTTCGGTACAATGAGTTACCTATCTCTCGGGTCGCTCACAGGTGATTGGCACTTTTCCCCTTTCGGGAAATGTCTCTCAAAAAAACAAGTTGCCAACTATTTGCCAACCTTAGGATTAGCCCGATGGCGCTACACTCAGGGGGTTGTTTGGGCTATGTCGAGAAGCTGTCGTATGAACCGAAGGGCCTAGCAAGCCCCCCAGAAGGACGGTAGGACGCTAATAGCACTCCGCAAGGCAATCCAAAGTTCGAACGAGCGAAAGCAGTCGCCAGCTGGGATTGCTGGCCCCGACCCACGGTAGACGCGCTTCGAGTTGATGTGAATGTGGCGATAGGAGCCAGCCGCTACCTCCTCCAATGAGAAGGCCGGTGAGGATTCTCATTCCAAAAACCGCTTTGCCAACCATTGGGCTCTTCCCATTTGAGTCCACTCATGGCTATAATAGCCATGAAGAAGGAGCGGCCAAATGCGCAGTGTGAATGTGGCGGAACTAAAGAATCGGCTAAGCAAGTACCTTACATTCGCCAAAGGAGGCGAAGAAGTTGTAATTCGAGACCGTAATCTCCCGGTAGCCAAACTAGTTCCGTTTTCGGCGGAAGGTGCCGACGATCAGGAACTCGTGTTGGTGGCGGCGGGGAAACTGCGTCTCCCTAGGGTGCGACTCGATGTAAAGGCGCTCTTGAAGATTCCGACCGGAAGCGTTGCAGGGAACAGGGCGATTCAAGCCGTTCTCGCCGACAGAGAAGAAGAACTGTGAAAAAAACGACTGCGTTTTGGGATGCGAGCGCGCTAGTTCCCTTGTGCGTTCACGAAGCCGCTAGTCGTCACGCTCAGTCCCAGCTGAGGAGATTTGCGCCCGCAGTTTGGTGGGGGAGCCTAGTAGAAGTTCACAGTGCTATTTGCCGCCTCCATCGGGATAAGGAGATTACCGAACTCGACAAAGACGGTGCAGTGGCGCGACTGCGTTTGCTTAACCGTGGGTGGAGGGAAATTCTTCCCGGCGATCAGGTTCGTGATTTGGCGACGCAGTTGTTGGATAAGCATTCCTTGCGGGCGGCCGATAGCTTGCAGCTTGCCGCGTCCTTGATCTGGTGCGAACAGCGTCCCTCCAAGAGGAGCTTCATCTGCGGGGACCAGCGATTGGCAAAAGCCGCAGAGTCAGCTGGATTCTCAGTTCTCGAACTTTCGAGAACTGTTCCCTGAAGGAAATATCACGGCTGATATTTAGCAGCGCCTGCCCAGACCTTCGGGCAGGAGATGGGCCATCCATGCTGTGGTTTGGCATGCGTCGGGACAACGTCGAGTTGTGTTCTTCTTGCGGCGATCCAGTCGGACAATACGCTTGCGAGCATCGTCAACACTCGTGAAATAGGCTCCCGTGCTGATCAGAGAACCCAGGTGCAGGATCTACGACCTCAATACTGATAAGGGCGAGGTCGGTTACCGGGTGTTGTCCTAAAAATCTCAGCTCACAATTTACCCCCATTCGCGCGACGACAAAGGCTTTGGTGGAGGCTCGGAAGCCGCGAACGCGGTCGTTCCGCCGGCCGTCGCCGCTGCGTTCTTCGACGCCACCGGAGTGCGCGCTCGCAAACTGCCCTTGACGCCTCGATATGTAATTCCTCTCCTCGAAGGCTAGTGCAGATGGATCTCGAACGTTGGAAACCGAACGTTTCGTTCTGGAGTTGCTAGCCTTCCACGAGATGCGATAATCGTTCCCAGCTATGAGCCGAGTTCGCTTGCTCCTCTCCTGTTTCCTTTGTTTGGCGGCAACGGTGTCTGCCGCGGACAGGTCCAGCTTTTCGGGTTCGTACACGCTCACCGGCACTGAGGGGCCAAAATTCGAGAAAGGAACGGTTCAGAGACTCCGCGTGTTTCAGACCGATGCGTCCATTGAAGTCACGCAAACCATAGACGGCCATACGTATACGAACGCTTATCCTTTCGACGGTAAGGAGGGTGTCTATGTAAACTCCGCCGGAGCGAAGGGAACTTGCAAGGGGCAGTCCAAGAGGAATTACCTTATTTTGGAATCTGTCGTTACGACACGTCCAGACGTCAACGGTCCGCTGGTCCAAATTCACACCAAACAGAAATGGGAGCTATCGCACGACGGCAAGACGCTGACCATTCGCTTTAGCGTGGACTCTCCACAATCCGCGCTCAACTTTATCGAGCCCTGGACCGACATCTACAAACGCGACTAACGTTCGGCAAGATTGCCGCGCGTTCAGAAGGCGTTTTTGCCGAGTGCGCCTTTGCAAGCAAAACACTGCGGTGTCCCCTCCAATTTTTTCCCTTGCAAAAACACGACTTGGCGTATCCGTCCCGCGAACGCAGATTTCTTCGCTCCTCGTGCTGATGGCAGGTGCCCGGCGATATAGTTACCCGCGATGGAGTTTCAGCAGTGCCTCCCAGTTGGACAGGGTGTGATCGATAGCATCGCTGATCGGGCTTTTCGGTAGTACCTTCGGTTTTTCCGTCTGCAGGTAATTCTTGCTTAACCAGGAAGCGCGGAAGCTGTCCTCAATGCACCGGCGGTTTTTGGTCTGGCGGCGGAGGAGGCGCCACGAACTTGGCATCATCAACCGGCACATTCTGGTGCAGCTGATCGACTTGAATCGTGAACCGGTTGCCCGGCCGCGCAAGGGTCCAGCGGTAAGCAGCCTTCACGCCGTCAACATCCCGGTAATCGCTGTAATCGAGCTGGGTCGGCAGGCGGCCCAGCGGCGTCTCCGAATACCGTATCAAGCGAAGCAGAAGACCGGTTTGCACATCAAAGTAGAGCCGCAACGGTGGCGCGTTTTCGCTGCTGCCGACGACCAGAGTTGTGTCGTGGCCGTCAATTTTTTCGCCAGGTTGCACTACCCACTTCTGGCTCAACGTCTTGACGTCTTGCGGAAAGTGCAGATCGGCGTCGATGCGGGCGCCGGCGTTTTCCTCAGGCGTCATGATATGCGGCGGGCGTCCAGGAACGCTGAGCCAACCGGAGTGACCATCGAACGCGGTGATACTGTCGCCGCCTGGTATGTGCATGACGGAAACTCGTTTGTCGGGAGCCTTGACGTAGATATCCACGGGGAAGTGCTGTGCGCCAAACGCCGTCAGTGTGCCTTTCTCGACGCGGCTGGCGATTTTCTGCACGGCATCGGCGCCGCCGGAGGCCGCCAGATACTTGTCGAAAAGCTGGTCCGGGGTGGGCAACGCGGCAGGCGGCGCTCCGGGCTTTTTCTCCGCTCCCGCGTCGGCAGGCAACTCGTCGCTAGCCACCAGGGGCGTAGCTATCGGTTCGGCTGCGCCGCGATGGCAGGAATAGCAGGTGACTTCGCGCTTGCCGTCGAAATTGTCTTTGTTGATGGCGAACATCATCTGGATCATTTTGCGGGCGACGAGTTTCGGCTTCTTGTCGTCTTTCTCGAAAGCCAACCCGGCCACGTGATCCTTGGAGACGTGACAGTACTCGCACTCGACGCCCAGGGAGGCGGCCATGAATTGCATCGCCGGAATCAATTGCTCGGCGGGGATACCGTTCAAAACTTTGATGTTCTTGAATTGCTGTTCGGCGGGTTTCGAGGCAGCCGGCGCTTGTGCGGCAGGGGATTGAGCTCGGGCTCCGAGGATCGCCATGCTCGAAGTAATCGCCACGGCAACGGAGAGAAATATTTTCGGCGTTAAATTTCGGGAAGACGATCGCGGCGAATTCATCGAGTTCATAAAAGCAGGGTCTCCTCGTAAAGCGAGAGTGAGTGTACCAAAACAGACCCACCTGCAGGGAGAGACCCAAGACTTGTGGGGCGGAGAAGTGAAACGTTTGTTGAACAACACCGTTGAATATTTAATGAACTAAAGACGTGGCGTCGAAGGGACGGATTGGCAGTTCAATTGGCGTGTGTTGTAGAATGCCGCATGGGTCTGGCTCTACCTCCCAGCGAACAGCTCAAGGACATTCGTAACCGCCTTGGGATTACCACGCGCGACGTCGCCGAATTCAGCCAGAAGATCGCGGTGGCCGAAGACAACCCGGAATACCATATTTCCAACGCTTGGCTGACCCAGATTGAGAATTCGGACTCCGTCCCGAGCATTTTCAAGCTTTACAGTTTGAGCTCGATCTATCGGATCAAGTTCAGCGATATCCTGCTGTTATACGGCGTGGATTTGCAGAACTTGACCAAGCACCAGATGGCCGCGCCTCTTCCGAACACGCACCTGACCACGCTGGAGGTCTACGACACGGAGAAAACGATGTCGTTTCCGGTGCGCTTTGACCGGTCGTTCGATGTGGACAACACGAATTTGTTGTCCCGGATGGTGGAGATCTGGGGCGAAGTTCCCATCGCGTTAATCCAGCATCTAGATATCCGGCACAGCTTGTACGGGTACATCGGGCTACAGGACAACACGCTGTCGCCGCTGCTTCGTCCGGGCTCGTTCGTGCAGATCGATCCGCACGTGCGAAAAATTCAGCCCCTGCGGTGGCGAACGGAATTTGACCGGCCGATTTACTTTGTGGAGTTGCGTGACGGCTACGCGTGTTCCTGGTGCGAGATGCAGGATGGACATTTGCTGCTGCTGCCGCATCCACTGTCGGCGCGCAGCGTGCGCAGGCTGAACTACGGCGCGGAAGCGGAAATCGTGGGGCAGGTAACCGCAGTCGCGATGCGCCTTACGGATTTTTCAGAGCCTGCTCCTGACGGAACCGCCAAATTGCCAAAGCGAGTCTGACATTCGAGAGAAATAGGCGTGCTACCGCAGGATTGACTTCCATCGGAATCGCAACCCGATAAGGCTCGAGCTTTTGCCAGATGCGCAAAACATCCGCCGCGCTCTCGTGCGAACTATCTAAGTAAATCCTCAACTGCTTCACCAAGTCCTCCAGCGAATACGCCGAAAGCTGGTAAAAAACCTGCCGGTGGGCGATTTCCAGGGCTTTGCCCGCGACGTCCGGCCGAAAGCGGGCGGCGAGCCCGTCGTGATGGTAGTTGCCCGAATTGTAGTCGCGCGTAGACGCGAGATAAATCAGCCGGGCCAGATCGCAGGGGATTTTCGAGAGCGATCGTTGCAGGAGATCGTCGTAGGCGGCTTGCACTGGCACGAGTCTGACGGTGGCGTTCATGGTGTTGGTGATGGTGGCCTTAGGCAGCTTGGGGATCAGCATTAGCTGGCGCTGTGAAACTCCCTGCCGGCGGTCATTGTCTGCAAGTCGTGCTGAGCTTGCGCCAAACGCTGCGAGAGGGCACCCGCATAGATGGCCAAGCCGCGTACGCGCTGCGGTTCGGCCGACTGGATCGCTAGAAAAAGCATGCCGCAGAGCAACATCAGCTCAGCGTAGAGCAAGACAAGTTTCGATTCGGTAACGAACTGCAGATCGCGGCTGTGGCGTGCAGCTTGCGTGTGTTCGCGCATGATGCGTCGAACAGCCAAGGAAGTCTGATGAACCCAAGCTAGCGCGACGACCTTACGTTCCCGGCGGAATAGTTTCTCCAATTGAGGCGATCCGGTTGCGGAGACGAATTCCCAATCGTCCGGAGAAAAGATTCTGGCGACAAATTCGGGCGGACACGGATCAAGCGCGGCTTCATCGTCAAGCAACGGCACGTCTGACCGCGACGTTGGTTCCCGTGCGCCCACTGAGCCACGCGCAGCCACAAAAAGAAGCAAAAGCAAGAGAATCGTGCCAAGCAGCAGGGCCGTGGGAATTCCGATCACGAACCCACCACTTTCGCCAGCTGGCCGCGAACATCGTGAAGGCGGCGGCGAGTCACAGCGGCTATACGTTCGTATTCCCGTTCAAGAGGCACCTCAACTTCGGAAGCCGGGTTCGCTTGATAGGACCACAGGTGCACTAGCCAGAACAGCAGGAAGACTGGATAAGAAGCTTGATATAGATTCTTCAAGAACGCGTGGACGTTCTCGCTTACAGACGAAGAGAGCGTCAGGCAGATTATCGTCCAACAAACGAAGAGCCCATATCCCACAAGGATGCCACGTAGGTTCCTTGCGAACGGAATTGCGTAAAACAAAAATAAGGAGACCAACGCGATGATCGCAATGCCCTGAACTGCTCGCAAGGTTCCCGCGACGTCTTTGGCAGTTGCTTCCAACCACCAGCGGGGATCATTCGCAGCGCTGACGAGGGCTTTCACTAACGCCACGGCGAACACAAACCCGAGAACCTTACGGGTGATGCGCGCGGTACCGGGATACGAAGAAAGGCCCACGCGATATACCTCCAAAACGATGCCACAACTGAACAGGATGCATAGAAATTCACTCGTCCAGTAAATATAGGTGTAGAGAGAGTGAACCCAGCGAAAAGCGAAATAGCAAACGAGGTCCTGGAGTAGAACGAAAGAGATATAGGTGTAAAAGGCGGGATAACGAGACCCCAGCTTTGAACGAAGTCCTCGAAAGAGCAGGACTGATTCCAGCGCGATGCAGCTCCATGAAACCAGCTGGTTGAGCATGCTCCTCCGGATTCGCTTCGAGCGACTTCGCGGAATCAAATGCTAACACGAGTCCGGGGAAAAAATGCAGAGCATCTCTCCCCGGTGCTCGCTTGTTTTCTAGGACGCGATGCCAATCCAAGGATCAGGAAGTGGCTTGCCACCATCGGCAATGACCCAAGGATCAGGAAGTGGCTTGCCGCCATCGGCAATGATCCAAGGATCCGGGAGCGGCTTGCCACCGTCGGCTATCAGCGACCAGGGATCGGGAAGTGGTTTGCCGCCATCGGCAGTCAGGATGCCTGAATGCAACAGCAAACCTGCCAGCAATAGCCCTACGTAAAGCGAGAAAACAATCTTGATCGAACGCATGAATCCTCCTCAAAGAGATTTGGGACCTGGAAATAAACTCGCGAGGACTAACACGCGAGTGCGGGAAGCCTAAAAGAGAACAAGGAAAGAACCGAATAGTGCCGAATGGTGGTCGGAATTCCAACCAGAAAGCACAGGCAGGGAACTGGAGCAGAGGCAATTTTAAGGCGATCGCGGCACGACGCCGGCGAAGATCGACCCTCAGTCTGACCTGACGACGTTGCTGAGGAGACATTCCAGCCGGCCGGATCGCCGGGGATTAAACTCGCGTAAGAACTCGAAAATAAAGGTTAGAAGCTGAAAATATCCTTGAATGGGTCGCGTGCTGTCGGAATTCCGTGACCCGGACGCGCAGATTCCAGATCTCAGACATGGGTGCGGGGAGACTAAAGTGTCCGCGAAGGACCGACAAAACGCAGCGGTTGCAAAAGCAAGCGAAGGCTTTTTTCCTCTTGTGCAAAAATTCCAACGGTTTCAAATTGGATGGGATACGCTCTTTGCTTCTCCCGGGAAGCGGCGTCGATTTTGACGCGGGGCGGTTCGGAGGCGCAGCGCGCGCGGCGGAAAGGGGAATCGGCATAGCGCCAAGAATTTGCGGAGGCACACGTTTGTGAACCGAAACGAACAGTGGTGGGAATGCACAAGCGGCGCTTGCGGACAGAGAATCCAGTTTCGAATGCTCGATGAGGCCCTAGAGCGGGGCTGTCCGACATGCTTCTGCGGCTGCAGCATGAAGCGCTCCCACATTAAGCCGCATTTCACGAAATTCGAAGTCGACTCGACGATCGGCCCTGAGGCGAGCCGCCAACAGCGACCATTCAACTGGTCGATCTGACCTTACATACAGTGAACTGCCTGATTCCGGGGCCTGATGCGTGACGAGGATCAGCGCTAACGGCAAGCACGAAGGCGAGTTGAGGACAGTGCTTCGCTGGCCGGGAGTTTTCACTGCAATGTTTCCGCACGACCGTTGCCCGCACAATGAGGAATCTCACGACCGCGACGCTACAGCTTGATCGGCCGGACGATCAACGTGCCGCATCCCTTGAGGGCTTCAGATAGTCGTTGTAGGAATGGCGGGCCCACCCCAGATAGTGCGGGTTCTGTTGAAACGAGGCGTCGAGCGTTTTGAGCATGGCGGGAAGGCGGTCGGCGTAATCCGGGGTACGTAACGCGATGCTCATCTTCGCAAGGTCTTGACCTTCCAGCCCGTCGTAAGCCATGTCGAGGAATTTTTGGGCGGAGTTTCGAAGCTTGTCGGCCTGTTTTTCGAAGTTTTCGCCATCGGCGGAACTGCTCAACTCATACAGCATCAAGGTCAGGCGCGGAACCGCGGACAGAAGCATCTTGCGTTCGTTGAGGTCCCCCTTGAGAAGCTTGTTCTGAATATCCGCATTCACGGTCAATCGATTTCGGTCCGTCAGCGCGCGTACCTCGCCGAACGCGTCAATAAGGCCCGGTAAGAATCGAAGATTACCCGGGCCCTTGTTTTCCGGTCGTTGTTGGGGTTCGATATCGAGGTGAATGCCGTCAAAACGATCCCCGGAATGCTGCCGGTTGAATTGCAGGATTTCTCGGACGTGATCAAGCAATTTTTCGCGGTGCTTGCCGGGCTCGTCAGCGTCCGCGCTCGACAAGAGTGCCTCGACTCGAATGTTAGAGCGATGAAGCAGGGCGATGAGCTGAACCAGATGGCTTTCTTCGGCCGCCTCGGTTCGTGCCGAGACCGAGACGTACACCTCGTTAATGCCTTCAGACTGGCAGAAGTCCCGCAACGCCTCGGCGGCTCGTGATGCTTCCAGTATCGTCGGGCTCTTCCACACCCAGAGACCATGAACCGGCGGGTCCGCGGCAAATGCGGGAAGGGCGAGCCCACAAAAGAATGGCGTACAGAAAATGCAAAGCACGATCGAACGAATAAATCCGGGTTGCATTTCAACCTCGCGCGCTTGTGGAAATTCCGGAAACACAGGCCTCGCCGGCGGCTGCTTGTGATTTGCGGTCGGAAAGCGCCGGGCAGTTTGTGCAGGCTGCATGCTAGGTGCAGGGTTTGCAGTAGTCAATCGCGATTGTTCATCGCGATTGTTCAGGGCGATCGAGTTTGGCTGGGAAAGCGAGGCGAGGGTTTTTCTTGAGCTTCCGTGGGTGGGATTCTTTCCGTCCGGGCCGGAATCCTGGGTAGCAGCTGGTCGGATGCCCTCAGATTGACAATTTTTCTCTGTGGCGTCGCAAGGGCACGGCTAAAGCCATGCCCCGACGGAAGCACAGGATCCGTGTACGCGTTAGGGTTTTTCTACAGGGTCTCAGTAGCGGTATTAGGGCTATTGCGGAATTCAGGCAGCGTTCGGAATTGTTAGGATGGTGCTCGATCGATCATTTTGGGCCTGCCTTCTTCGTTTCTAGGTCTTTTGTGCATCTCCCTCGGGATGCTCGCCAAATCAGCCCCCATCGGTTGGCCGGTTTCCGCGGCGCGGACAAAGCAGTGGCCTGGAGAAAACTGTCGCAGAGCTACGAGTCTTGCGCGAGTTTCGGCAATGGAATTTGCCTTAGCCACCCACAGCGGGCTGCCGTCGTCAAGACGCCTGAGAATGTCGAAGCCCAGCTTCATGTGTTCTAGCGCGATAACTCAGGCTCTTCGTCCTAAAAGAGAGACGCTCCGCACATAAATTGCGACAGATTGAGCCGAAGGGTTGGCGGGAGGGTCTGCCAAAGTCTGTTCAATATTGAACAGACGAACTCCCGAGCGAAAGGTAGAAGGAGGGCAACGGTAAGCAGGGGAAAGTCGGCAACCAATCACCTTGTCGGGAAGTCCCGGTGATGAAGCTCTTGGCACGTGGTCACGCTAGAAGAGGGGGAAATGGAATCAAGGCGTCGGAGCGGTTCCGGAAGAGTAGGCTTTTTTGCTAAAGCGCTCCCATCGAAGAAAATCAAGGAATTCAAGACGGGAGAGACGATCATCTCCCAAGGAGAGGATTGCACGGATGTGCACTACATCGAAAAGGGTGTGGTGAAACTGACGTTGGTTTCGAATCGGGGCAAGGGAGCGGTGCTGGGAATCCTCGGCGAAGGAGACTTTTTTGGAGAAGCATGCATCGCAGGTGATGCCGTCTACTCCACATCGGCGATCGCATTGGTGCCCAGCTTGGTCAACATCATCAAGGGCAAAGCGATGCTGCGAATGGTGGAAGAAAATCCAGCCCTATCGACGCACTTTATCAACTACCTAGTGATGCGCAATCGCCGCATCGAGCAAGATTTGATCGATCACATGTTCAATTTCAGCGAGAAAAGGCTGGCGCGAACGCTGTTGTTGCTGGCGTGCAACCGGCAGGGTGATAAGGTCGCGCCGATCCTGGAGAAAATCGGACAGGACACGCTGGCGGAAATGGTGGGAACAACGAGGTCGCGAGTGAATTTCTTCATGAACAAGTTCAGGAAGCTTGGGTACATTCACTACAACGGCGGGCTGACGGTGTACGACTCTCTCGCAAATGTTTTGGACGAATAGGCGCGGGTGCACGGATTGTTTTGGGCGGGCCCGCGGAGACGATTCCCCCGACGGGCTTCGCTAGATCGCGGCGCTTGAAATTCTTCGGGCATCCTCGTCGGATGCCCTCAGAATGAGAATTTATTTTTATGCGTGAATCAGGAATTCCAGGCGACACGGGAAAGTTGCTTCTTGCGGATTTCCCATTCGGCGCCGGATAGAATGCGCGGTGCTACCTCAATCAGGCGCGGAGTCAACTTGAAGATCGCGAGCGGGGTCCACGGCTTTCCTTCGCGGGTGCGAAACTCGCGGCGGTTCAGGGCGTCGGCCATCCGCGGGTAGGAGAGATCGAGGACGATCATTTCCGCCAGGCAATTCAGGATCTCCATTTCGGAGGGGTTTTCCTCGAGATGGAGGCAATCGTTGGCGATGCGCGTACCAAAGGGGATTTCTTCACCGAAACGCGAGCCTTCGGGAGCTTCGCGTTGAGGCTCGGCGTCGGTCTCGCGCTGCCATTCTACGGCCGCGAGCCGCCATCCGGCGCTTTCCTTATGCTTCACATACTCGTAACTCGGCCATGTGGTGAGGATTTCACGCGTCCATTCCGTTTTCTTCATGAGCGTCTCCTGGCGGAGGATGCTTTGTTGCGGACAGACAAATCGCCCTGTCCGAAGTCGGGCAATTTGGCTGCCGGCGTTGCATAAGGTGAAACCAATTGAAAACTAAAGGCTTCTGCGGAATTCTCGGAGCCGTCTGCGATGGGGACTGTCCGCTCGTGGGATGGAGATGTCGCATTGCCGGACACCGGTAACGCAAGAACGATCCCAAACAGCCCAAACAGGAAACCTTGACGAGCCGGGCGTAAACGGGGTTATCATTCACGCCGTCGCTGCCCCGCCTCGACATTCTCCATTTGGTCGCGCTTGCCTGCTGCGTGCGAGCCAAGGCGCGTCTACATTTTGTGTTTGGCATGGTTTAGCCGAAGGCAGAGCGCCCTATGGATACCGCTTCGAAGCGCACCGAGAATCGCATACCCATGAAGGTGACCGTGGATCTGTCGAGCTTGGACGTTCGGACGCCCGCACAGGAG
>Ga0181522_10000013_pt1 | contig 151827 bp, 113 predicted proteins | sample PEATcosm2014_Bin_27_FD_121103 | JGI IMG/M metagenome (GOLD analysis project Ga0181522, IMG submission 121103) | Peatland microbial communities from MTU Mesocosm Facility, Houghton, MI, USA - PEATcosm2014_Bin05_10_metaG | ecosystem: Environmental > Terrestrial > Soil > Wetlands > Peat | place...
GATGTGGAAGTAGCCACCGAAAGGTGGCCCCAACAACGTCGGGGCCGCGTTAGCGACCCCGCTCAAGCCGCTTTGAGCGGCTCACACAATCAAGCCCCCGGCTCTGCCGGGGGTATTGACAAGGGAATGAGGGCTTCGCTCGCAGTGGCGGCCCACCACGCGTCGAACGCCGCCAGCGCACGCTCGCAGACGATGCGGTGGCGCTCCTTCTTGTCGCGAATCTTCTTGCGCAGTTCTTCTTCGAGCGGCTCGAGCAGGTCGAAGGTAATGTTGGCTGGTTGAAAGTCCTTGGGGTCGGCGTGGGTAATGTAGTGGACCAGCGATCCAAGGGCGCAGGCGCGGGGCGCGGGCGCTGGTTCTTTGCCGCGGACGAGAGCGGCCGCGTAGATTCCGGCAAGCAGGCCGGTGGCGATGGATTCGGTGTAGCCCTCGACGCCGGAGAGCTGGCCGGCGAACATTAAAGTGTGCCGCGATTGAGTTTCAAACCGCAGGTCCTTCGGCTCCGTTTGGAGCAAAGAACGCTCCAAACTTCGCTCAGGATGACAAGCTCGTGAAAGGCGCAAGGTTTCGTCGAGCAAGGCGGGCGCGCAGATGTAAGTGTTGCGATGGATCTGGCCGTAGCGCAGGAAGCGGGCGTTTTCGAGGCCGGGAATCAGGCGGAGAACGCGAGCCTGTTCGCCGAACTTGAGATGGTTCTGGAAGCCGACCAGGTTGTAGCTGTCGGCGCGCAGGTTCTCTTTGCGCAGTTGCACCACGGCCCAGGGAGTTTTGCCGGTGCGGGGATCGCGCAGGCCGACGGGCTTCATGGGGCCGAAGCGCAGGGTGTCGCGGCCTCGCCGGGCGAGGATCTCGATGGGCAGGCAGCCTTCGAAATACCGGGGCCCCCATGCGCCCGCACTTGGCGCATGGGGTGGGAAGTACTCCAGCTTCTCCCACTCCTTGGATTCGGCGGCCTCGGCAGCCAGCAGCGCATCGAGAAAGCGGTCGAACTCGGCGCGATCCATGGGGCAGTTGATGTAGTCGGCGGTGCCTTTGTCCCAGCGGGCGGCCATGTAGACCCGACTCATGTCGATGGAGTCGGCCTCGACGATGGGGGAGATGGAGTCGTAAAAGGCCAGGTGGCCGGAGCCGGTGATGCGCTCGATCTCGGTGCTCAACGCGTCGGAGGTTAGCGGGCCGGTAGCCAGAATGGTGCAGCCCTTCGGGCCGTCCTCGTCTTGGACCAGAGATGTGACTTCTTCGCGGAAGACGCGGATATTCGGCTCGGCTGCAATCGCTTCGGCGAGCCTGCGGGAGAACTCGACGCGATCCACGGCTAGCGCGTGGCCGGCGGGGACGGCAGTCTGGTCGGCGATGCGCAGAAGTGCGGAGCCGGCGCGGCGCATCTCCTGCTTGAGCAACCAGGGCGCGGTGTCGGGCGACTCGCTCTTGAGCGAGTTGGAGCAAACCAGTTCGCCGAATTCGGTGGTCTGATGGGCAGGCGTCAGGCGCGGCTTGCCGTCCACCATGGCGCGCATCTCGTAGAGGTCTACCTGGCAGCCGAGGCGTGCGGCAGTCAGTGCGGCCTCGGGGCCGGCCAGTCCGCCGCCAATCACGCGAACCACCGGCCGTGTGGCAGACGCCACCTGCCGTGTGGCAGTCGCCTTCGGCCCTGAGAAATCAGTGGGTAGCTCACCCTCGCAGTCATGGCGGCGCAGATTCATCGCTACTTTCCTTCCATGCCAGCCAACGACCCCACGGACGCGGAGCTGTCCGTGGGAACTCCGGCGAGCCGTTCCAGCGCTTCACCCATGAGGCGCACATTGCGCCACTCGTCCAGGAACTCGGCTCCCATGGCGCGATAGAAGTCGATGGCCGGCGTGTTCCAGTCCAGCACCTCCCACTGGAGGCGCGGGCAGTTCTTTTCCACAGCGATGGCCGCGACCCTTTGCATCAGCGCCTTGCCGATTCCGTGCCCGCGAAACTCGGGCTGAACGAAGATGTCTTCGAGGTAAAGCCCCGGCCGCCCGGTCCATGTGGAGTAGTTGAAGAAGCAGAGCGCAAAACAGGCTGGGTGGCCGTCGTGTTCGGCTATCAAACAGAAATAGAAAGGGTTAGGTCCAAAGCCGTCGCGGAAGAGGTCTGCCTCTGTGGCTACCGCCGCGTCCGGTTCGCGCTCGTAGGCGGCCAGCGCACGAACGAAGGCCAGGATCTGGGGAACATCGGCGGGCGTCGCCGGTCGAATCGTGGTTGCCATAGCTCTATTCTAGAGTGTGATACAGGCCACAAACTGCACCGTTCAGCGGGCACTACGATGAATGGGTGAACACGGTGGCGCGATCCAGCGTGGGAACCCCGACGGTCGCGATTGCGCTTCAGGCGGGGCTCAGCGATCCTCTCGACCAAGCTTGAGCGAGAGTCAGTGCGAGGGTTCCTTGCACATCCTGCTTCGAGTGCTTGTGTTCGGCTGCCGATAGGATTTAACTTGAGTCCTGCTGGCGAAAACAGTCCGCAAGCCGGGGTTCGCGTTACGGCGATCCGGTCACAGATGCAATCGGCTGCCGAGCCTGCAAATGGTTCAATAGATTTTGCAATGCCACCGGCACCCGGCTGCAATAGTACACTCACTGGTGCGACGCCGTTGGCGCCTCTCAGGGCGTGTGCCGGCAAAAACGAATTATCTGAGCCTGCGGGCAGCCTTCCTCCCGCCGCTCCCAAGGAGAAGAACATGAAACGCACGATTTCACTTTGGCTGGGCCTGCTGGCATTTGCCGTTTTGCCCGTGCTTGCGCAAACGCCCACTGGGCCAACAGGAAAAATTCACGGCCACGTGACCAATCCTACCGGGGCCTCAACCGTCAGCGGCACGGTGAGCCTGTCGACCGACGGTGGCAAGTCCTCGAAGTACACCTTTCCTCTTTCCTCCACCGGCGACTACTCCGGCGAGGCGGCTCCCGGCACTTACACGATCGTGTTCCGCCAGTTGGATACGCCCCCCGACAAGATGATCGACTCTATCGATAACGTCAAGGTCATCGCCGGCCAGGATGTGTCGCAGGATGTCGACATGTCCCGCAAGGAGTTCATCGACAAACTGAGCCCTGAGCAGAAGAAGCAGTTGGAAGACCTGAAAAAGCACAACGCCGAAGCCATGAAGGCCAATGAGATTATCAAGAATCTCAATGCCGACCTGCGCGTTGTCAATCAGGACATCAAAGACGCCGACAATGCTCATGCGACGGCGGTTCAGACTCTTGGCGCAACGGCTTCCAAGGCCGACCTTGAGGCCAAAGAGGCTGAGATCAAAAGCGCGAAGTACACTGAGATCGAAACCATGATGCTGAAGGATACAGGGGCCAAGCCGGACGCCTCGGTTCTTTGGGCGCAACTGGGGCAGGCGCAGCTTGGCCTGAAGAAGTACGACGACGCGGAAACGACGTATAAAAAGGTTCTTGCACTGGAGGCCGATTCGAAAAAGCCGACTCCGGCTGTCCAGGGTTTGGCTGACAGCGGGCTGGGCGAAATCTATGCGCGCACGGGGAAGATTCCCGAGGCGCAAGCGGCTTATGACGCAGCCGCCAAAGCGAATCCCTCCCAAGCCGGCTTCTACCTGAAGAACGAAGCGGTCATCTTCTTCCAGATTGGCAACGCGGATGCGCAGGTAGCCGCGGCGGACGCGGCGATCGCGGTCGATCCGAACCAGGCGATGCTTTATTACCTCAAGGGCCAGGGGCTCATCGTGAAGGCAACCGTTGACCCTTCCGGGAAGTACGTTCTGCCTCCAGGATGCGCCGAAGCTTACCAGAAGTATCTGGATCTGGCGCCTACCGGTCCCTATGTGGCAGAAGTAAAGGGCATTCTCGCTCAGTCCACACAAAAGGTAGACAACAGCTACAAGGCTCCCAAGGCCGGCAAGAAGTAACCCGGCTTTCAGCGCGGTCTCAGGAGGGCGTCCGTCTCGGCGGACGCCCTTTGTGTCTCTGCTCTTTATGAGTCGGCGCTACATACTGCCCTCTGCGACCCACTACAATCCAATCCATGAGCTCCGATCTGCCGAGTTACGACGAAGCTGCGGCGGCGGTTGCCGGGCACTGCGCCGCGCTGCGCCGGTTCCGGCCCCCGGTCGAATGCGTAGGACTGAGTCTGGCAGCGGGCCGGGTGCTCGCGCAGCCCCTATGTGCCGATCGCGATCAGCCTCCGTTTGCCCGCTCGACGCGCGACGGTTTTGCCTGCCGTGCTGTTGAGGCATCGAAGCACGGGTTCCTCCGCCTGGTTGGCGCGAGCCGGGCAGGGGATGCACCGGCCGGGCCGCTGCCGAAGGGCGCTGCCTGGGAGATCATGACCGGGGCTCCGATTCCAGCAGGCGCCGACGCCGTGATGATGATCGAGCACGTGGAACTGGCCAAGGGACAGGTCCGGCTGCTTCCACCTCGCAATCTGAAACCTGGCGAGAACATTGTGGCCCAGGGCGCACAAGCTCATGCAGGAGACGAACTGCTTCCCGCCGGTACCCAGATCCAGTCCGCGCAGATTGCCCTGGCGGCGGCGTGCGGTTGCGCTACGCTTCAGGTCTTCGTCCGGCCTCGCGTGGCGATTCTCGCCACAGGCGATGAACTCGTGTCCGTGGAATCCTCGCCGGGCCCTGGCCAGATTCGCAACTCGAATGCTCCCATGTTGGCCGTGATGGTGGCGGCCGCGGGCGGTGAGCCGTGGATTCTGCCCACCGCGGCCGACAACGCCAAGGCCCTCGACGCCGCACTGGCCCAGGCCGTAGAGGCGGACCTGCTGCTTATCTCCGGCGGTGTTTCAGCGGGCAAGTTCGACCTGGTTGAGCCGGCCCTGGCCCGTGCCGGCGCGCGTTTTCACTTTACCGGCGTTCGCATCCAGCCGGGCAAGCCGCTGGTCTTTGGGGAGCTGCCTGCCGGGAATGCGGGCGCCAACGAAAACGAGAACCGCACGAAGCGCTTCTTCGGGCTTCCCGGCAATCCGGTTTCTTCAGCCGTCACGTTTCTTCTCTTTGCGGCGCCGGTGCTGGGTGCGCTGGCTGGCAGTCTTGAATCCGGTCCGCGCTTTGTTCTTGCGCGCTTCGCTTCAAAGTCTGACAAGCACGGAAAGCCAGGCATTACCCGGTTCCTGCCTGCGTTTTGCACCTATGGCTCACGGGCAAGCCAACTGCCGGAGGTCGCGCTCGTTCCCATGCAGGGTTCGGGCGATCTGGCGGCCCTGGCCCGCTCCAACTGCTTCGTCGTTGCGCCTGAAGACGCTCGCTTGAAACTGGGTGCAATCGTCCGCATTTTGCTTCCCTGAGGATCGACTATGCCTGAACCCTCGCAACTCTCGCACGCCCGTCTTTCTCATCCCCGTCTTTCGCATTTTGACGCGTCGGGCCAGGCCGCTATGGTCGACGTAAGCGCCAAGCAGCCCTCGCGGCGGACGGCCACGGCCTCGGCGTTTGTCGAGCTATCCGCCGCCGTGCTTGCGGCGCTGCCCGACAACCCCAAAGGCAACCCGCTCGAGGTGGCTCGCTTTGCCGGCATCCAGGCAGCCAAGCGCACCGCGGAACTGATTCCCATGTGCCATCCGCTCGCGCTCACTCACGTAGACGTGCAGGCGGAGATTGTCGAAGGAGGCGTGCGCATCACGGCCACGGCTGCCACGGTTGGCCCCACCGGAGTCGAGATGGAGGCCCTAACCGCCGCCGCCGTAGCAGCCCTCACCGTCTACGACATGACCAAGGCGCTGGACAAGGCGATTGTCATCCGTAATGTTCAGCTCGACGAAAAGACCGGCGGCAAGAGCGGGGAGTTTTTGAGGGCGGGCGGACGCGCATGATGCGGCTAGCGAGCGGTGCAGTCTTCGGTTTGGCGTTAATACAGTACCAATCCAGCTCTGGGATCTGATCGGCGAGGTTGTGAAGCTTCTTTTGGCGGTGATAAAACGGAAGAGGAGTATGGCAATGCCCGTCACCTTGAAATTGCTTCTCGCGACAGCATTGGCGGCAAGCTCGCTAACCGCCCATGTCGGGCTGACCGCACAGCAGCCCACAACGCGCTGCGACCCAACGCCCGGTTCCTTAGGGCGATTGACTCAAACCCAGAAAAAAGCGTTCATGGAGTCGCAGGATTTGTTCTTGGCCGAACGCTATGCCGACGCGCTTGGAGAACTGCGCGTACTGTTGGCCAAGCTCCGGCAAAACACGCCTGCACAGAGCGCGATGGCGGAGAGAACGGCGGAAGCGGCGCTCGAAGCGGGAGAACGAACCTACGCGATATCGCTCCTGAAGCCTATCGAAGAAAGCGACGGCAACGACTGCCCAGCGAGGACGCTTCTGGCCCGGGCCTATGCGGAGGAAGGGCAGTCGGCAGAGCGCGACGCTGAGATCAACGCTCTTACTGAACTTCACAAGCAGGCTCCCAAATCGCCCATCGGGAAACTCGACGCCTTCCTGCTGGAGAAACATGGCCTGAAGGGCGGCGGGGCTGTCACGATCGCGTGTGTTCTGCGGCCATGGGGTCCTCACAATACTCATCTTCTTTCGGAAATTTATGACGCTTCCGGCGGCCTGATCCTCCACATCGAGCTCGACAGCGATGATTCTGACCAGGTGTACTTCAGGGAAATCCATCCCGACTTGGCTGCAAAAGGCGATCGACGGTATTCCCTCGACGCCTTCGGACCCCGGACTCTGCCCGACGGCACAATCGATCACGCCCTCATTCAGTTCTTCGACGGCGCGCCGAGCTATGACACTGTGCGGGAGCGCATTCTCGCAATCGCGGAACGCGGCGCAAAGCCCGCTGCGTGACGAATCGCCAGCTCATCTCACCCACAAAGTCAATGGTTCCAGCGAAGCCGTTATTTTGGTTGTGGCGAAGTCGCGCCCGAGGGCGGAGGGGTCTGAGACTGGCCCTGCGGCGTATGCGGGCCTTCGTGGTCGTGGTCATGGTCGTCGTGCGGGATGACGAACGGCTCGGGGCCGAGGTGGCCGCGATGGCAGGTGCCGCAGGTGACGGGCTGTTCGGAGCTTGGGACTTTGCTTATGTAATTCATGTTGATGTCCAATGTCATGGTGTACATCAACCGGGCGGTCGCCTTCTCGGGCTTGGTGTCGTCGGCGTAGTTGAGCCGCGGGCGGCCGTTGGGGCCGATGTTGTTGGGGTCGGCGGCGTGGCAGGTGTTGCAGTGCGCCCCCAGCGAACCCTCCCACTTTTCCATGATCTCGTGAACCTCGTCGCCGGTCAGGTTCTTGGGCAGGACTTTGAGATTTGTTGGAGCCGCATGGGTGTGATTGTGCTCCTCATGCTCTGGGTTGGCGGCGGTGGGCGCGGCAGGCTGAGGAGCCTGAGCAGCCATCGTGACGGCGAAGACAGCGGCAGTCAGCAGAGCCATTGCGGAAGCGGGCAGTGAAAGAAAAGATGATTTCAAGGGAAGGGTTTCCTCGCGGGTTGAGATGACTTAACTGTTGGACGGAATTCTACCTGACCAGGACGCGTTTACCGCTTAAACTCTTCGGGCCGGAGATGCATGGACTCCCCGGCAGGGCGAAGCGCAGCGGCCAATCCACCGCTTCGTGGATGCCGATGCGCGCCGTTACCAGCACTTCGGAGACCGGGTAGCTGTCGTCGCGGATTTGCAGCGCGGAGGCGGAGTCGGCCAGATCGAGGGCGTTGTGGGCGGGCCGGGTAAGCGAAAGAGCCTGGCAGAGCCGGCTGGGACCGGAGGCGATCTGCCGGGCCAATCTGCCGGTGTAAAGGCCGCCGGGAGCGAGGCCGCGATTCAGAGCCATTTGCTCGACTCCAGCCACCGGCTCTAGCGCGCGCAGCAGCACGCAACCCGCCCGGCCCTCGATCTCGCAGGTCACGTTCATGCAGAAGTACCGGCCATAGATTGCATAGACATACGCACGTCCCGCGGGGCCAAAAATAACGGAGTTCCGTGGCGTGGGGCCGCGATACGAGTGGGCGGCCGGGTCGGGAGGGTCGTTGTGGGGGCCCAGGTAGGCCTCAGCCTCGACGATCCTTCCCGCCAGCACTCCGTGGCCCGTCCGGTGCGCAAGCACCTTGCCCAGCAGGCGCGGAGCTACGTACCCCGGCGGCGCTTCAAAGAAGGCGCGCGGGAGCAGGCGACCGGGCAACCTTGCGCCCGTCCTCGGCTTGCGATCTACTTGTGCGCTTTCTTCCATTCTTCGATCAGCGCCAGAACCTCTTCCGCGTGGCCGCCGGGCGTAACCTTGGGAAAGATGTGCAGGAGGGTCTGGTCCGGGCCGATCACGAAAGTGGTCCGCTCGATGCCCCACACTTTCTTGCCGTACATGTTCTTTTCCTTGAGCACGCCAAACTGATTGCAGACTTTCTCGTCTACATCAGCAAGGAGCGTGTAGGGCAGGTCGTATTTGGCGCGGAACTTGGCTTGGTCTTTGGGGGTGTCGCGAGAGATGCCAAGCACCACTGCGCCGGCTGCCTGGAGGTTTTTGAAGGTGTCGCGGAAGCCGCAGGCCTCAATAGTGCAGCCGGGAGTGTCCGCTCTGGGGTAAAAGAAGAGTACGACAGGCTTGCCGGCATAGTTGGAGAGGCTTACGGTCTTGTCTTCGTCGGTTTGCAGGGTAAAGTCGGCGACTTTCTCGTTGAGTTCCATGGGGAAATTCCTCGTATGGTGGATGGAGGGCCTTTGGTGGCCATCAGGTTCAATTATTCCCGAGGTGGGCGGCACATGTCATTGCACAAGGCGGGTGGATTCATTTTACCGGTGGAGAGAACGGTTTTGGCCGTCGTCGGAATGCTGGCCGGTCTGCCGCTATTGGCGCAATATCCAGGGCAGGTGACGAAAAGCAGCAAGGACAGTCCCGAGCTGAGGTCCATCGCCGTACTCGAGTGGACGGGCGACGCGGGCAAGCCCAAGACCAGCCGCCTTGTTCCGGTAGCGGTGCTGGACGCTGGCAAGCTCGAGGATGGCGGCATCTACATGGCCCGGCCACAGCCGCTGGCACTGGCCGGCGAGGTGGAGTACGAGCTGGAGCAGGACGGCAAGCCGATCGGCTTGTTCGACATCAAGAACTCCGGGCAGGAACAGGGTTCGTGGGTAGGCTACGGGACCTGGAAGCCGATGCCCGTTGCTCGCCCCAAGCAGTCCGCGCGGGAACTGGCGAGCACCCGGATCGACGACGATGCGCAGAGCGATCAGCCGGTTCTGCATCGCAAGCACCATGCCGACGAACCCAACGGAGGGTCAGGCAGCGGCGGCGGTTCGGGAGGCAGCTCTGGAAGCGACTCGGGCTCAGGCGGGCAGGCGCAGGCCAGCGACCCAGACCGGCCGACGCTGCACAAGAAGACTTCCAGCGACAGTACAAGCGATGCAAGCACCGGCACGGGTCAGGCTGACTCGAGCTCCAGCGGTACCAGCGACCCCGACCGGCCGACGCTGCATAAGAAGACTTCCAGCAGCCCGACCGATACCAGTTCCAGTGCAAGCCCGGCCGATTCAAGCTCCAGCGATGCCAGCGATCCCGACCGGCCCACGCTTCACAAGAAAACCTCTAGCGAGAGCACAGGAAGCGATTCGGGAACCGCCAGCGCGCCACCGGACGACCCAGACCGGCCGGTGCTGAAGAAGACCAAGAAGAAGCAGCCAGAGGACATCGGCCACGTTGACTCGATGCCGGAAGCCGACGACCCGGACCGCCCCCGGCTCAAGCGCGGCAAGTCGAGCGGAGGCAACCTAGACGTGGTCCCGACCCTGATCGGCCTTCCACCGGATTTGCAGCAGGCGGTAGCCGTCTCGGATGTCAAGACCCGCCCCGCGCATCTTTGGGACTACGCATGGTCCAACCCTGATGATGAAGCGAAGATGAAGTCGGCTTTGGAGGATATTGCCCGCAATGCGCTTGGCCTGAATCCCCCCCCAAAGCCTGCGGCGGCCAAGCGGACCCCAACTCAGACCGTGGCCCAGAGGACGGCGGCGCGCAAGAGCGCGAAACCCGCGCCTCCGCCAGAGCCAGCTCCGCTCACAGGCGAGCAGTTTCGCGTTTTCGAGCTGGCCTACGGCTCCGGGGCAACGCTGGTGTTGACGGCGCACACCGACGGCCCCTTGAACCAAGAGAAGTTCGTTACGCTCATCGCCCAGCCGGACCTCTACGGCAATGTGCTGGTGCTGCTGAAGAGCGTCACCGACGGCGCCCACTTTGACGAGACCCCACGCATGAGGCTTGTGGACGCAGTAGACGCCATGGCTGACAATCGCGGAGAACTGCTCTTCGAGCTGCGCGGCGAAACTCAGCGCCAGTTTGCGCTCTATCGCGTGCTGCGCGGTCAGGCGGAGAAGCTGTTTGTGAGCGGCGGCGGGGAGTTTGGGATTGAGAGCAGGGAATAGCCGCTTCGGCGACGAGTTCGCACATGCCAACCGGTTCCTGCGGTCACCACTATCCTCAAGCTGCTGGCCTGTTAAACTCATTCAACGGGCATTCATGTGTTTGCGCCAGGATGCACGACCCAGAACCCATTGAAAGGAAAAGGCATGAACATCAGGTTCGCGCGCAGGATGGACAGTGTGCGCACCTCGACCATACGCGAGATTCTCAAGGTTACCGAGCAGCCGGACGTCATCTCGTTCGCCGGCGGGCTTCCCGCGCCGGAACTCTTTCCCGTGGCAGACATTCTCTCGGCTACCCAGCGCGTGCTTGGCGAGACCGGCGCCGCTGCATTGCAATACAGCCCCAGCGAGGGCTTCGCGCCGCTTCGCGAAGTCTTTGCGGCGGAATCGCGCAAGCGAGGGATCGATTGCTCGGCCGAAGATATTCTCATCATGACCGGTTCCCAGCAGCCTCTGGATCTGGCCGGGAAGATCTTTCTGGATGCGGGGGACTGCGTTCTGACGGAGAGCCCGACCTACATGGCTGCCATTCAGGCGTTTCAGACCTACGGGGTTCGCTTTGCCGCCGTGCCTACCGATGAAAAGGGCCTCATCCCGGAAGCGCTGCCTGAAGTGATTGAACGCGAGAGGCCCAAGTTTCTCTATACGATTCCGAATTTTCAGAATCCCACGGGCGTCACGCTGACAGCGGATCGCCGCCGGACGCTGTACTCCATCGCTGCGCGCTATGAATTGATTGTGGTGGAGGACGATCCCTACGGGGCTCTGCGCTACGCGGGAACAGCCATTGCCCCTGTCAAATCCCTCGATTCCGAGGGGATTGTCGTCTACCATAGCACCGTCTCAAAGACGATCGCACCCGGTCTCAGAGTGGGCTGGGTGGTGGCGACGGAGCCCATCCGGCGCAAGCTTACCATCGCCAAGCAGGCGGCCGATCTGCATACGTCGAGTTTCGACCAGCGCATCGTCCATTGCTACCTGTCGGACTTCGACAGCGACGCGCACGTCGAGCGCATCCGCCGGGCCTACGGAGAGCGATTCTCGATCATGGATGCCGCCCTGCGTGACACCATGCCGCCAGGATTCACATGGACCCATCCCGAGGGAGGAATGTTTCTATGGGTCACCTGTCCCGAGGGAGTGGATACGAATGAGCTGATGCACGAAGCGCTTGCGCGCAAAGTTCTTTTTGTGCCAGGACGGGACTTTTTCCCCGATGCTTCCGGTCAGCGATTCATGCGCCTGAATTTCTCCAACGCCACCCCGGAACAGATTCGGGAGGGCATCGGGCGCCTGGCGGAGGTTTGCAATGCCGCGGTTGCACAAACGATCAGATGAGCCGAACGACGGCCCTGCCGGCACCGAACCCGCAATTTGTTCGGTGCTGGCTCTCAGTTAATTTACGACCGTAGTCCCATCCGCAAATCCTTCATCAGCAGCATCAGGTGCAAGTCGTTGGCTGGGGATGGCTCAAAGTCAAAGCGCCGGTAGAATGCGGCTGCCTGAGCATCGATTGCGTGCACCAAGGCAGCGCGAGCTCCTACGATGTCCGCCGCTCCGGCAATGCGGACCAATGCATCCTTGAGCATGGCCTTCCCGAGACCGATGCCTTGTTCGTTCCTGTCTACGGCCAACCGGGTCAGCAAAATAACTGGAACCGGGTGATTCGCCAACCCCTTTGCCACTCGCACTGGCGCTTCTTCCCTGCGCGTGCTACCCGTTGCAATGGAGTAATAGGCAACCACGCGGCCGGCGCGGTGGACCACATATGTTCGCGATGTCTCGCTCTGTTGGTTGGCCCAGGCAAAACGCTTCAGCCAATCGTTCAGCGAGGCATGGTATCCACAGTCGAAATGACTGAGATTGTGGGACCGGGCAAGGGCTTCTACCGGGGATAGAGGTGCGGAATTCGGCTCAGGCCCGCTCAAGGATGGACGGCTCCCGCAAAAGCTTCTCCAACTCGGGAAGGTGTCTCGCAGGCCGGTCCAGCGCCTCGGCGAAAGCTCGCCATTGCTCGTCCGACAGCACGAAATGTCTTTGGTCCGCCAGAGTGCGCTCAGCGCGCTCCGATGCGCTCTCCAAAATGAACGCACTCACGCTGATCCCGGCAGTAGCCGCAGCCCGGCTAATGTTAGAAACATCGCGCTCTGTGGCGCGCAGATGAATTCTATGTTCTTTTCGTTTAGCAACAGGCATATTCCTCTCCGTGTGCACATTGTACGCCACATGCAAGGAACATGAAAACCGCAGAATCGCTGCCTCTACATCCTGAGCCCGCTCACGCCGCTTCCTTGGCCGGATCGAGGGCGTGAAAGCCTTCGGCTTTGGCGGCTTCCAGCAACTGCGGCGAGGCGGAGACGAAGATGATCTCCGTACCCTGGAACATCTCGCGGGCAACCAGTGCGGCGGCCAGTTGCAGGGTATCGGGCCAGCGCAGCGTAGTGCGGTCGAGGAGCTGGCGCGCGGCTTCGAGTACGGCCGGGTTCAGCGGCTGCTGCACCATGCGCGCGGCCTCGATGCGCAGAATATCGAGCGCTGCGGTTGCATCCTCCGTAGAGATTCCCCCGGACCGCTCGCGCCGCCGTACGGCCGCATAGACCTCCAGCGGCGTGGAGGCGGAGATCAGCTTGCGATTGTCCTCGACGGCCTCCATAAGGCGGATCAGGGCGTCGGTGCCCTGCTCCTGCACAAACAACTTGGCGAAGGCCGTGGACTCCAGGAAGTAGCAGCTCACAGGTTGCCTCGTTCCTCTTCAATGGCCTCGGCAATGGAGTCGCCATGAACGGCGACGGGATGAAAGCGCTGTGCCTCTTCGGGGATGCCTGCCTCGGCGCGGTTCAGGCGGATGGTCGTGGTGGGATAGGCGGGGGTCTTGGGGTTGGCGATCTTGCTGGTCAGCACGACGCCTCGCTGGATGGCCTCGGCCAATACCGCTTGGCGCGACTCGGGGTGCTGATTCCAGCGGAATGCCTTGCGCGGCAGAAAGGAATCGCGGAACCACTTGAGGGCGATGAATGCGTGCCCGCCCCGTTCGGCCTCGGCCAGCGCGGCGCACAGCTCTTTCACGCGAGCGTCCTGATCGGCGGGAATGACAGCTTCCTGACCGTCGTCGTCCTCGTCCTCGAAGGCAGCCTCGCCGTGAGCGTGCGACCCACGGTTGGCCCGCGGCGGGGCTTCGCCGTCGCCGACGCGCTCAAAGTAGATGCGCACCTCATCCTCTTCAGGCGACCAGGTATCCGCTGTAGCGTTGCGGCGCTTGCTGCGGCCGTTTTCACCGCATAGCTCGACGATGGCCTGATATCCGGGAGGCGCCAGGAAACGCAGCGCGCGCGCCATGCTTGGGTCCGCTGAGAACGCCAGTTCGTTAAGGGCCTCTTCGATCATCTCTTCCGCGTCGGGAATGCTCATGTTGTTCGCATCTGCGCTGCTCGATGCAGCTTTTGACGTTTTCATGCCGTTCTTCTCCGAAATGCCGCGCCCTCCGCCTGTAGCTGGCGAAGCCGCACAGTCTTGGTTCTATGCATGCGCCATCGCCTTGGGGGATAAACATTGTTTGATTGCGGCGATAGTTCAAGCGTCGGTTGACCGGATCCGCGCGTTCTTGTCTATTGATTGCAAGTAAATGCGGACCGATTCGTCTCCCGAATCAATGTAAGGTGATCCATGGTATCCATACGGCTCTTATTCAACTACGAGCCATCTTCCACTTCTCTCTTCTACCCCACATGGAATCGAGAAAGGTTTTAGCTAATTCCCCGGTTCAAAGCTATACATTTCACAGTGTAACCGAAAACGGAGCCCTGCGGTGTGGAATAGATATGCGCTGTGTCACAGCGCATATCTATTCCCGGAAAAGCTACTTGGGTGTTGTTTTCTTTATGTGGCGCTTGAGTTCGTACAATAAGAGATATGCGCCGTTGCTTGCCTTTGCTGTTGCTTTGGTGTTTGGCTTCAACCGGATTGCACGCGGCTGACCCCGCCTTTGACCTCGCCGGGCCGAAGGTGGATGTGCATGTGAAACGCGGAGACGCCACGCTGCCGATCGGCGAAGTCCCCAATCTGCTGGCCGGCGACCGGCTCTGGATTCATCCCGACCTGCCGGAGAGCCAGTCAGCGCGCTTTGTGCTGATCGTCGCATTCCTGCGCGGGTCCACCAATCCGCCGCCGCCGGAGTGGTTTACCCGCGTTGAGACCTGGTCGCGCGAGGTCCGGGCCGAAGGTGTGTTTGTCACGGTTCCAGCCGAGGCGCAGCAGGCCCTGATTTTTCTGGCGCCGGAGACGGGCGGGGACTTCAGCACTCTGCGCGGGGCCGTGCGCGCGCGGCCAGGCGCGTTTGTGCGCGCCACCCAGGATCTGCAAGCCGCGAGTTGGGACCGCATGAGGCTTGAGGCCTATCTGGCCGAGGTCAAAGTCACCTCACAAACCGATCCCACTTTGCTCAAGAAACGCGCCGAGATGGCAGCCCGCAGCCTGGGCATCAAGCTTGACCAGCAATGCTTCGACAAGCCCAGCGACCAACAGGCTCCGTGCCTGACGCAACACACCGAAGGGCTGGTTCTGGATGACGCCAACGCACAATCGCTGGTGGCGCAACTGACCAGCGGTTCCACCGCGGACCTGATGAACCAGATGAGCTACTCCGCGTTAGCCAGGGGCGGCGCGTATAGCCCCTATGTCGGCGCCATCGTGGATACCGCAAGGATTCTCTCCTCGTTGCATACGGCGCATTTTCAATACATTCCCGCTCTGGCGCTGCCGGTCGGCGACACCCTCAATCTGCGGCTGAATGTGCCGCCGTCGTTCCGCGATCCGAGATCTGTGGTGGTGGTTGCGCTGCCGCCGGTGGGGCCGGTGAAACCTCCGCCGCTGCATCCCGTGAACCCCGCAGAGAGCTATTGCGCGCAAAAGCCCGGTTTGGTGTTGCCCGCCGAGGGAGCGCCCTTCGTCTTTTCGACGCAGTTGGCGTACGGCCTGACGCTGCGCATCGATACACGCGTTGACGGCAAAAGCTCATCGGTAGACCTGCCGGTGAAGGCTGATCCATCCGAGGGCGGCTTGGTGCTTGCGCATCCGGCGCCCCCGCTGCCGGCGGGCGATTTGACCGGCGTTCTGCACGGCAAGTGGGGCTTCGACGACTGGGAGGGGCCGAGATTCCATTTGCATGTGGCTCAACCCGGCAAGTGGACCCTGGCGGCAGGCGACCAGTCGGCCCTGGTAGTTGGACGCGAGGACACTCTGCACCTTGAAGGCGAAAACTCGCTGTGCGTGGATCAGGTGACAGAACAGGCCGCCGGCGCTAATCCGGTGAAGCTAGTCTGGAAGTCCTCGAAGCCGGAGTCACTGGAAGTGGCTGTGCCCATGAAGGACGCTGCTCCGGGGCCGGTAACTCTGGATATCTTTCAGTTTGGGCTTGAGAAGCCGGACAGGCTGGCCCTGACGGCCTACGCTGAGGCCGCTTCGCTGGACCGGCTAACGGTGAGCGCGGGCGACGCTGTAGCTCTGCTGAAAGGAACCCGCCTGGATGAAGTGGAAAGGGCCGAAGTTGACGGGATCACGCTGACTCCTTCCGCATTGAGCCGAGTGCAAAATCTTGACCAGTTGGAGATGAGTGCCGCCAGTTCCACGGCCAACCTGGAACCAGGAAGGCCGTACGTTGCAAAGGTTCAGCTGCGAGATGGCCGCCAATTGAAGGCGCCCGTCACCATTGAGCCTCCTCGCCCGCAGGTCGCCTTGCTGAGCAAGGGCACACAGCAAGATGCTTCTGCCGCACCCTCGCCGGTGCATTTGGGCAGTCAGGACGACCTGCCAGTCGGGGGGCGGCTCGTCTTCTTTCTCAAATCGGTTGTGCCATTGAAGTTTCCTCGCGGCGAGAAGGTCGAGGTGGCCGCGGCCGACGGCAGTTTTCAGACGGTAATGACGCTTGCCGATGGCAGCTTGATGCTCGAGGACGCGAAGACCGCGATTGGCATGGTGGACCCACTGGCCCGGTTTGGCTCCTCTGCGTTTGGACCGGTGCAGGTGCGAGCGGTGTCGCCCGACGGAGTGACCGGCGACTGGCTTCCTTTGGGAACTCTGGTCCGGGTGCCTGGATTCAAGGAACTGCACTGCCCGCGCGCCGTGGCCAAGCCCTGCACGCTGACCGGATCGAATCTCTTCCTGGCCTCGTCCATTGGGGCCACTCCGGAGATCGACAATGCCGCCGACGTACCGCCGGAGTTTACGGGCACGCAGTTAGGAGTTCCCCACCCAGTCAATGGCCAACTCTATCTGTGGTTGCGGGACGACCCGGAGACATTGCAGACGCTCACGTTGCCAGTGATGCCGGTTGCCCCGCCGGGATCGCAGGCCGCAGTCACGGTGACCCCCAAATCGGAGCAGTAGAGGCCCTTCAAAGGTCAGGAGTTTCGGCTTTCATAGAAATAGCCTCACCCCGGCAGACGACTCTCGGGCCGCCGGGGTGAGGCTATGACTGTAGGCCGTTTATGGCAGCCTGTGAACAATATCCCTAGTTGAAGTAAGCCTTGTTCTTCGCCGCAAATTGCGCTTTTTCCGCCGGCAGGTTGTCTTCGGCGAAGATCGCGTTCTGCGCGCAGATATCGGCGCAGTTGCCGCAGTCGATGCACTCATCGGGGTTGATATACACCTGGGAGACGGTTCCGGCGGCAGCATCGCCCGCCGCGGGCGCTATGGCAGCTGTGGCGCACTCCGCTACGCAAACAAAATCCAATGTACAGGCATCGGTAACTACATAAGCCATGGTGAAAAGCTCCTTGATTGCTTTTGGGATTTCTTCCGGGCGCTCACTCTGCGATGCAACCCACAATGCGAGGTTACCGGGGTTTCTGTCCAGAATCCGTGATCCGAATCACATTGCGGCCGGGGTGGGGGGAATCTACCTGATTACGGTACGGCAGCTAATCTCAACCCCGCTGTAACGGCTTCTTGATGCCACGTTCGCATTGGCTGCTCACGATAGAAGCATGACTTCAGCCAGACGTTCTCCATTTTTCGCGCAGGCGATCACCTGCTGGAACTGGAAGTGCGCCCTGATGAGCGCGACCGCCCGCTCCCTCGTGTATTTGGCGGCGCTGGCGCGCACCGGGCTGCGCGGCGGCCTCTCAATCGTTCTGGTCGAGATGGTTTACGTCACCCTCACCGCCGGCCTTTATGCCGGCATGCAGCAGAAGGCTCTTGGCCTTCGCTCCCGCCTGCTGGGCAATCTGACAGTCGCTGTAGGCGTTCCCGTGCTTGCCCAGATATTGGATTGGCTCACGCATCGCGCCGCGGGCGCAGCCGCTCCCGCCAGGGCAACTCTGATGGTCTGCGTCTTTGCCATCGCTTCGGCTCTCTTCCATCTGCATGTCATGCGCCGCGGCGCATTTCTGACCGGACACGCCGGCCGCTCGCTCGTGGACGACTTCCGGCGCATGCCCCGGCTCATCGCAGGCTTTGTTCTGGCGCCCGCTGTGCTCATGTCCTCAGTGAGCGCACGCCTGGCGCGCGCCGCGGAGTCGGAAGCCGCTCTTTAGCAATCGTTTGTTCACACTCGTATGCGCGGACCGCGCTATGCTGTATCCATGTTGAAGCTGCGAACTTCCCCAACCCTCTTCGCGGCGACCGCGCTGGTGCTTTCGTCCTCATGGACACACGCGCAATCCGCCGCTTCCTCCTGGACATTCGCCGTCTCCGGCGACAGCCGTAACTGCGGCGATTTTGTGATGCCGGCTATCGCCGCCAAGGTCACCGCCGAGAAGGATGTCTTCTACTGGCACCTCGGCGACTTCCGCGCTATCTCGTCGCCCGACCAGGATATGGTGGCGCTCCAACCTGCGGGCACGCAGCTTTCACGTGGAGATTACCAGCAGCGCGCCTGGGACGATTTTATCGAGCACCAGATGGCGCCCTTCGGTTCCTTGCCCGTGTTTCTGGGCCGGGGAAATCACGAGATCAACAAGCCGATGACCCGCGACGGCTACATCGCCAAGTTCTCCAGCTTTTTGAGCCGTCCTGAGATCGAAGCCCAACGAAAGGCCGACGGTCAGGCGGACGACCCGCATCAGCCCTGGTACCACTGGACCCGCGACGGCGTGGATTTCATCACCCTGGACAACGCCAGCCGCGACGAGTTTTCTGACGCCCAGCTTCGCTGGCTGCGCTCGGTGATTGACCGCGATCTTGCGCCGCAATCCGGAATCAGGACCATCGTCATGGGCATGCATGAGTCCCTGCCCCACTCCACCAGCTCCGATCACGGAATGGACGACTGGGATCTGGGGATACGGACCGGGGAACTGGTGTTCACTTGGCTCTACGACGCGCAGGCGGCAGGCAAGCATGTGTATATTCTTTCCAGCCACTCGCACTACTACTCGCCGAATATCTTCAACACGCCCTATTGGAAGCAGCGCAGCAGCAAAGTTGTGACTGGCATCATTATCGGCACCGCGGGCGCTCATCGCTATCAGTTACCGAAGGAGGCCGACAAGGCGTCGCGATCGAATATCTACGGCTACTTGCAGGGCAGCGTGAATCCCGACGGAACCATCGATTTTCAATTGCACGAATTGAGCGAAAGCGACCTGGTTCAGTCGAAGTGGCCCAACGCTCCGCTGGACGCCATTCACGAGTGCGTCGTTCACAACTCCGACGACGCCGGAAAATCGGAGTAACTCACGAATTAGAAGACGCGCACGCGAATGCCGGAACTGATGCCGTAAGACGACAAACTGCCAAAGTGAAACTGCGGCCATATTTGGTATTCGAAGTCGGCCAGCCGCAAGCGGACCCTGCGCGTGATGCGGTAATCGATCCCGCCCCCCGGCGCAATCACGAGGTCGTTGTCCTGGCCAAGGTTATAGGGATAATTGAATTGGCCGAACCCGACCAGCCCCTTGACGTAGGGCTGAAACCTGCCGAAGGTCACGTGATAGCGGGGACCGATCAACCAGGTCGTCGTGTGAACGTTGGCCGTCTGGTGAAACATCAGCCATTGCGCCTCGCCTTCGATGCCAATGCGCCGGTTGGTGTCAACGTCGGCGATTGCGGCCACGCCGAGCATCTTCCGGTCGCCATATTGCAGCGAATACCCGGTTGCCGTGGCGCCGACCGTCAATTTGAAGCCGCCGGCGTCGGCGGCAGGCACTACCTGTCCGGAGGCGGAGCGCGCCATTGCCAGGCAAAAGGCAAATAGAACTGCAAAGAGGGCAGCATTTCCGCGCCGCGTTTTACCGGAACCAAGGTCGCTCGTCATCTCTCTCCTGCGGGATGCAATATCGACTCGCTCTATTTCGTGACGTTCAGGGTCAAGTTCTGATAGTGGATTACGTCGCTGTTTGTTCCTGTGGCAGTCAACTGAATGACATACGTGCCGGGGGCGGCGGTGGCCTGGCTGAAGCCGGAGCAGCCGTTCGCCAGCATGGCGGCCGAGGAAAGCAGCAAGACCAGCACAGTGGTGAAGATCGCCCGATGCCGCTCGCGGAATCGCCAGAAGATCCAGCCGAAGAAGACGTTGAGTGGCAGGAATACGTCCGCCAGATCGACACTGCGGTTAACCGGGTGCGCGTTCATCGCGGACGCGCCGCCGCTGAGTGGGTTGTTCGTGTCGATCGTGAGCTGTACGGTCTGACTGCCGTTAGCCGCGATGCCGACGCCGATGCTTGAGAAGTGGCAGGTGACGGCTGCCGGCAGCGATGCGCAGCCCATTCCGATATTGGCGTCGGCATACCCGCCGATGGAACTGAGTGTCACGGCGACCGTGGCGTTCTGCCCTGTAGCCATCGATACGCTGGAGGGATTGACAGTGAGATTGAAGCCTGCCGGCGTGCCCGAGATCGTGGCCGGTTGCGACGTGGACGGGCTATGCAGCGTGTCTCCGCCGTAAACCGCAACAATGGTATACGTGCCGGTAGCCAGATTCGGGATCAGAGTGGCGACTCCGCTGGAGTTCAGAGTGGCCGAGCCGATCTGCGTTGTCCCATTGTTGAACGTAACCGTGCCCGTGGGCGTGGGGCCCATGGTGCCGACCACGGCAGCCACCAGAGTCACTTGCGAGGATGTGCCGCCCGTCGACGAGGCGCCAAGTGCCGTCGCCGTCGGAATCGTGGTCACGACCAGGCTGACCGTCGCGGATGCGCTCGGCGAATCGTTCGCGTCTCCGGCATAGCTCGCGGTGATCGCATGTGTACCTGCGGCGAGCGCTGCGTAGCTCAGCGTGGCCGCGCCGGTTGCGTCTAGAGTAGCCGTTCCCATGGGCGCGCCATCGGCGGAGAAGGCGACACTGCCCGATGGTAATCCCCCGTTGCCCGCAACCTTGGCAACAAAGGAAACCGGAGAATCCACGATTGCGGGACTCGGACTGGCCGTGACCGTGGTCGCGGTGGTCGCAATCTGAACCGTCAGTGCGGCAGGGGCTGACACGCTCCCGCTGTCGTTTGCATCTCCCGAATAGGTTGCAACGATCGAGTAAGTTCCAACCGCGAATGTCGAGTTAAGAGTGGCTGTTCCTGCCGCGCCAAGCGCCGCCGATCCCAGGGTTTTGGTTCCACTTGTAAATGTAACCGCGCCCGTTGGAGTAGACACGCCCTGCGTCAACTTCACGGCCGCCGTGATGGCGACCGTTCCGCCGGCGATTCCTGGGCTTGGAGATGCGCTCACTGCTGTTGTGGTCTGCGCCTGATTCACCATCTGTGCGACGGGTGCAGAAGTGTCGGAGCCGTAGTTTGAGTCGCCCTGATACGCTGCCGTGACGGAATGCGTGCCAACGACCAGCGCAGAGGTTGTGAACGTTGTTTGGCCGGTGGTGCCCACCAGAGTGCTCGTTCCGATCAGCTGGCTTCCATCCAGAATCTTCACAGTCCCGGTGGCGGGCGCGGCTCCTGTGGGAGCAACCGCGACCATGAACGTGACCGGGGTTCCATACGTGGAAGGATTGGGATTGGACGCCAGGGAAACCTTCCCCGGCACCAGCACATCCTGGCTCACCACATTGGAAGTACTTCCTTGAATCTGGCTGCTTGCGTCCCCCACATAGGTTGCGGTGATCGGATGCACGCCGTTCGTCAGTGTCGCTGTTGTAAAACTCGTCACGCCTGCCGTGTTGAGCGCGGTGTTGCCGAGAATCGTTGCGCCGTCGGAAAAGACGACCGTGCCGTCCGGGGTCACGTTGCCGCCGCCCGAAGGCACCGTCACCGTTGCGGTGAAGGTGGCAGGCGCGCCGACGTTCGATGGGTTCTGGTTGGAAGCGAGGGTGGTAATCGTCCCTTCGAGTACAGTCTGAGTCAGAGTGGCCGAGGCGCTCGGGAAGTGGTCCGGGTCGTTGTTGTACGACGCCGTAATCTTGTGTACGCCCACCGTAAGCGCGGAGGTAGCGTAGACGGCAACTCCGGCGGCATTCAAGATGACAGGCGACCCAACGTTGACGCCGTCGATGGCGAAGGTGACGGTACCGGTGAGATTGCCGGTTTTCGCGCCCGTGGTTACAGTTGCGGTGAAGCTGACGCCCTGCCCGAATCCGGATGGATTCAGGCTGGACGTCAACGTGGTCGATGTCGCGTTCACCACGGTTGCAATCCCGATCGCTTCAATGTCCAGGGGCGTGTTTACGGTGGCGCCTGCGACGTCGATATTGCCCGCCACTTGTTCCGACACGGCGGGGGAGGGAATTACAAATGTTGTGGAAGGCGCAAACACCGCGCCGATTTGGCAATCTTCATTCACGGCAAGCAAGGGAGGGCTCACGACGCACGTCGTCTGTGCCGGGTCCAGCGCAGCATTGACGCCGAGATTGATCGCAGTCACATCGAGCGGAGCGTTGCCGTCATTTTCGACTATCTGGAGCTGCGTCGCCGATTTTTCACCCTGGCGAATGGGTGTCGCTGTGAAATCCAGAGCGACAAAGTTGCTCTGGATCTCCTGGATAATCATATTCAGAGAGTCGGCGAAGTAGAGATTGCCGCCGCCGTCCAGAAAGAGCCCGACCGGCCCGTAGATGCTGACTTTTGAAAAGCCTCCACTATTGAAGTCCTCGCCGGTTTCGTTCTTGGCGATGGTCGAGATCTCTCCGCTGGCTGAACTTACCCTGCGGATACTGGCGTTCTGCGTGTCCGCGATATAAACATTCCCGGCGGGATCGACGATGACGCCCTCAGGCGACCAGAGTTCCGCCGCGGATGCCGCCGCGTTATCGCCCTCATAGCCCGCTGTGCCGGTCCCGGCAAACTCGGTGATGATGTCGCTTCCCGCAAGGAGGCCGTTTAACGCTGTAACCTTGCGAACCATGTTGTTTCTTGAGTCCGGAATGTACATGTTGCCGGCGGCGTCCAAGGCAACCGCATAGGGGAAGTTGAGCTCGGCCGCAGTCGCCGGGCCGTTGTCTCCGGAGTAACCTCCGGCTCCGGTCACCGGATCGGTTGTGCCGTTTCCCGCAACCGTGGTAATGACGCCTGAGATAGCGTCGACCTTGCGGATGCGATGGTTGGATGTGTCTGCGACGTACAGGTTTCCGCTCGGATCGACGGTGACGCCCTGCGGTTGATTCAGTTGGGCCGAGGTTGCGGCAAAGCCATCCCCCCCGCTGCCAATAGTGCCGGTGCCGGCTACGGTGGTGATGATGCCGGTAGCCGCCGTGATCTTGCGGACAACATTGTTGCCGGTGTCTGCAATGTAGAGATTCCCCGCGCCATCGAGGGCCACGCCCGACGGAGTACTCAGGGTCGCGTTCACGGCCGATCCCTTGTCGCCCGTGTAAGTTGGGTTGCCGTTGCCAGCGATAGTGGAGATCAGGCCGGTCGATGCCGAGACCTCGCGGATCCGATTGTGCAGGCTGTCCGCGATATACTGATTTCCCGCGCCGTCCAGGGTAACGCTTGTGGGCAGGTAGAGCGAAGCCGACAGGGCAGAATTCCCGTCCAGCACTGACCCCTTGTAAATGCCGTCGCCGGCGACCGCAAGGACGTTGCCGGGAACCAGAACGCCCAGGCCGCCCACTCCCGTACCCGACAGATACGTCGTCCCCAGAACATTGTTGTTGGAATCCAGAAGCACCACTGCGCCCATGCGGATGCCTGGAGCCGCAGCGGTGAACGTAACGGATTCAATGCAGGTTGCGCCGGCTGCAAGGGTTGCCGACTCGCAGGTTAACGCACCGGTGCCCTTCGCGAAATCGAGCCCGGCCGCTCCAAGCGTCAACACTTCCACCTTGGCCACCGAACCCGCAGCCTGCGCCGTGACGGTTACGTTTTGCTGGCCGAAGGTTGCGCCGACGGGCTGCGTTCCGAAACCCGCTTGTGCCTGCGCGTTTCCAGTCGCCAGCAAGCCAAGGGCCAGCGCCAGCGTCCACCTTCGGCTGCGCCCCCCAGCAAACCACCGTACAGCGGCGGATCTAGCCGAGCTGCGGCCGTTCCCGGTGCGGCCCACCCATTCCTGCGGGCTTTCGGTCAAGAAGGTCGCAGGTGCGGGCATTATGGTTCCATGAATCTCCGCACGGGAGATTCGAACAGGAATACAGCTCATGCATCACTCCATGGCGTGTTCTAGTCGGTATGCTTTTTCAAATGTGGATATGGCCCGGCGTCCCTTCGACCAACGCGCTTGTTCGGTCGAGGTTACCGCTGGTTTGGTGGCGGAGGATGCCATTACACGCAGGAGCTTACTCTTCCAACTGGCAGGGGGAACCAGCCTTTACGCATTTACAGGACAGTAACGTTCCATTAACGTAACAGGTTGCAGAATCGGGAAAAATACAACCTCCGGGTCAAATAAACGATCTTTCGTTTCTCCTGTTTACGGCTACGGTGAGCTGCTGTTGAAGCCTGCAATATCCTGCGCGGCCAAGTGCGGACGAGCCTGCTTGGCGACGCATCAAGAGCGCAGCTTCGATTCAATTCAAGTTGAAGCAACCAATGAGCTAGATGGCTCAGACTTTTGCATCGGGGGCTGCGAAGCTATCCGGGTATGCGCGCGATTGTGCGTTCCGGGGAGGACGAACGATCCCACTTCGCGATCCGCAGCGATCGTGCGAGCAATCGGAACGCGCGCGGGAAGAGGCCGTCCAAATGGATACAGCAGCAAAAATGCACTTTGATAGCGCGGTTTATCTTGCCACCGAGGGGACAGGGCGAAAGATCGTTCATTTCAAGGCCGCACAGCTCTTCTTTTCCCAGGGAGACTCAGCCGATTCAGTGTTTTACATCCAAACTGGCAGGGCAAAGCTCACGGTCCTATCCAAGCGGGGCAAAGAGGCTACGGTTACGCTGCTGGCCGCAGGGGACTTTGTCGGCGAGGAAGCAATCACCGCGGTGGGTGCGCTTCGAATGGCCTCGGCTTCAGCCATTATCGCCTGCGTAGCGCTCAAGATCGGCAGAGAGCAGATGTTGCGCGCCCTGCATGAGGAAAATGTGTTCTCCGCCTTTTTCTTGAACTTCATGCTGCTGCGCGGCATGAGAACCCAGGCGGATCTCGTCGATCAGCTCTTCAACTCCAGCGAGCGGCGCTTGGCGCGGACACTCTTGTTGATGGCGGAGTTCGGTGAACCCGGCGAGCCTCAGACGCTGATTCCCATGGTGACGCAGGAAACTCTTGCCGAGATGATCGGCACCACTCGGTCGCGCGTCAGCTTCTTCATGAACCGGTTCAGAAAACTCGGCTATATCGAGTACAACGGCCGCATTCGGGTGAACAGGTCGTTGCTCAGCGTCGTTTTGCACGATAGCTTGCCAGGCGAAAACGCATCCCGGCCAAAGCTTCTCGATCCCCCACCAAGTCCAGCACGAACCGCAAAGCGAGCGAAGGTCGTGTGAGTGGCGGATTGCGCCGCCTCACCTTTCCCGATTGAACCGCCAGGAGATGGACCCGCCCGCCCAGGAGACCATGCGTATGCCGACGCTCCGTTCGACGGTACCGCAGTCGAAGTCGTCGGGCAGGCCGCTAGGGCCCGACCCCGGCGCACAGTACGGAACCATGCCCATCTGCCAACCTGGACCGAAGGTCTCAGTGGTTTGGCCTGTGTAGCCGCGGGCCATCATTCCGTCCGCGCCCAGCTCCAACTGGCCGTTGAAAAACGAGTGCACCAGGGCCAAGCGTGTTTCGCCCACCGGAATGGCCTCGTATCCGCCCGCGTCCAGCAACTTGTGGCCCACGTACTCGTACTCGCCGCGGGCGTGCAGGCCTAGAGGCAGCTTGTCCAGCGTGGCCAGCGCGTCGAAGATGGTGCGCGGCGCTTCCGGCGTAACCTGCGCGGAAATCGTGGCGCCGCCTATCGTGGCGCCCAACAGCCGCGCGTCTGCCTTCGAGAAGACCGCTTGCACAGTTCCGTAGCCGCTGAACTGATGGCGCACGCTGGCGGTAAGAAAGTTGAGCGTGCCCGGCCCCAAATCCTCAGCCGTGCCGTTGTCTGGATCGATCTTGCCCGAAGTTGCGGTGGTAGTTGTCCGGCCCAGAGTGACGCGCACATCGGTCGCTGTGAATTCTTTTTCAAGCACAAGTTGCTCGGAGTGCGAGCGCTCGAAGGGAGACCTCTGCGGGGTCGAGGACTTCTTGATAGCGGCGCGAGGGTCTTCGGTAAAAAAGGCCTGCCCGACGCTGAACGAAGCCGATGGCAGCCAATGAGCAGGCCCGCTTCCAGGCGTCCACGCCAGCGTGGCCTTGGGTGCCAGAAAGGTGCTCCATAGATCGAATGAATTTGCCGGATTCATCAAGTCAGTGTTGTTCAACTCGATCGTGTCTGGCCTGAGGCCGGCGTAGAAGCGCAGGTGCTTGCCCAGGTCGCCGAGCAGGGCCGCGTAAGGCGTCAGGTCGCGGATGGTTACATTGCTGGACAACACCTTGAGAAATGGACCGTAGACCAGCGCACTGTCCGATAGATAGTGGTCCAGATTGTCGCGGTGGATGTCGTCTTCGTGGTAGTCGAGTCCGGCCATCGCCTGGAGCAGCGGCGTGAAGGTATGCGTTTCACGCGCCTGCGCTCCCTCCACCGTGCGGAACTCGCTCTGCCGGATGAGCCCCTCGCCGAAATTGGAAAACAGTGCCAGATTGTATGTGCGAAAGAATCCGGAGAGGGCCATCTCGTCGCCGGGTCTGAGTTTCCAGAGGTCGTCGGCTGCCAGGATCGCGGTATGCGTCTGGTCTTGCTGGCGTGGGTCGACGGTGTCGCCCACCTGCAAGCCCAATCCCAGAGGAACCAGGTTTCCCTCGTGAGACTGACCCCAATATCCGACGCTGAAGAGCGTGATCTCCTGCTTGCCGGGATCGAAGGCGCGCAGCGCGTTCCACTTGAATTGCTTGCGGTGCTCCAGACGCTTCATCAAGCCGTTTCCGTAGTTGGCTTCCACGGCCGCCCACTCCTTTTTGGCGGAATCTCGGGGCGCAAAGCCGGCCGTCAAATCCGCATCGCGAAAATCGCCGGTGAGGGTAAGAAACCGGCTCAGTTGCGGGCGCAGGCTGTAGGTGGCCGCCAGATTCAGCGCATGATTGCCTTCGAGCACATTGAAAGCGCCGCCGTCGGTCTCCACGCTGCCCAGCGCGCCGGAGACGTAGATGTTCGGGTCGGCGTAGCCGTTTCCGTGCGCGTTCGCGGAGAGGTTGTCGGTGACCAGGTAGCCGCCCACCGCGATGTACTGCGCAATGGGTTCGCCGTGATCGCCAGCTACGCCGGGTACAAAGTACTGTGGCGCCTTGATCCCGCCAGAGGCCGATTCGATGGGGAGGCCGGGAATTGAGATCGGCGCGCCCGGCCGTCCGGGATTGGCGTCCAGCAGCTCCTCGCGCACCAGCACCTTCTGTGAAGGATCGGGCGAGGTGAGTCCGACTTCGCTGACGTCCGCCGAGACGACCACCTCTTCGGAAGCCGCGGCCACCTGCTCCAGGCGCAACTCCAGATGCCCGGTCGCGGAGTTCAGCTCCAGCTTGCTTGTTAACGGCGCAAATCCAGTGGCTTCCACGCGCGCGGTATAGGCGCCCCAAGCGGGTAACGCGATGGAGAAGCCGCCGTCGGGGCCGGTTGTGCAGGCCAGCCCCCGGCCAGAGCCGGAATCGAACTCGATGTGGGCCGCGGCCACGGGCTTTTTCGCGGGATCGTAGACAGTGCCGAAGATGCGGAGAGCGCCAGACTGCGCCGGCGCTCGAGTTACGGTCAGCGCGAAAAGCATGAGCAGTAGTACGAGTGAATGATTCGTGCTACCGGTTCTCATGATTCTTCCCTTTGCCTGTTGTATTTGCGTGCATCAGTGCGTGTGGCTGTGCTTGATTGCGGTCTTGTGGCCATCCCCGTGACTGTGCTCGATCGCGTGCGCGGGTACGCTCATCACCAACCGCCCGTGCTGCACGCCCTTCAGCCCGATGAGACGATCGGCAAACTGGGTCACCTGCGCCGATTTGCCGTGCACGATCAATACTTCAAGGCACGAATCGTGGTCCAGGTGAGCATGGCTGGTTGAGACCACCAGTTCGTGATGTGCATGTTGCAGGCCGGTGAGCTTGTCGCTGATGCCGTGGGCGTGGTGGTCATAGATGAGGGTGACCGTGCCCACCACGATCGAGTTTGGGGCAGCGGTCTGCTCCGCCACCAGGCGGTCGCGGATCAAATCGCGAAACGCTTCGGACCTGTTGGTGTAGCCGCTCCGTCCAATCGAGCGGTCAAACCGCTTGAGAAGGTCCGAATCGAGCGCAATGCCGATTCTGCTCAGAACGCCCATGCGCACTCTCGCATCAACAGCTAGACTCTCCAGGGAATGACTAGAGTAGCACGAACGTGAAGATCATGCTACTGGCGTTCCGCGCTTCGGAAGGGCGGGCAGGGGTTACGGCGGGTGAGTTCTCAACTGTGAACCTGGCCAGCGTGTTATTCAATTCAAGAACATCGTTCGGTAGAGCGTGTCGCGCTGCACGGGCTTAAAGCCCGCGTCGCGGATGATGCGGCGAAGCTCTTCTTCGGTCGTGCAGTTGGACGTTCCCGCAGCTTTGACCACGTTCTCTTCGAGCATCACCGAGCCCACGTCGTTGCCGCCGAAGTGGAGGCCTAACTCCAGCACCTTCAACCCTTGCGTTACCCAGCTGGCCTGCACATTCTCAATGTTATCGAGATAGAGCCTCGAGATAGCCAGCACTTTGAGGTACTCGACCGAGGTAGCTTCTTCCCACCCATGGCCGCCGAGGGCCGTGTTGCCAGGCTGGAAGCTCCAGGGGATGAAGGCTGTAAAGCCGCCGGTCTCCTCCTGGAGGCGGCGGACCACCTCGAAGTGATTGATGCGCTGGTCGAAGGTTTCGCCCACGCCGAACATCATGGTGGCGGTGGTCCTCATGCCGAGCTGATGCGCGGTGCGATGGACGCTGACCCAGTCCTCTGTGCTGCACTTGATGCGGGCGATGCGTTTGCGGACGTCGTCATCGAGAATCTCGGCACCGCCGCCTGGGATGGAATCCAGGCCCGCGTCGCGCAGGCGAATGATGGTATCGCGAACGGTCAGGTCGGAATACCTGGCGATCGCCAGCACTTCGGAGGCCGTGAGGCAATGCAGCCATATCTGCGGAAAGCGCTGCTTGATGCCGCTGAAGAGCCGCTCGAACCAGTCGATCTTGAGGTCGGGATGAATGCCGCCCTGCATCAGCACGCCGGTGCCGCCCATCTCCAGAGTCTCGGCAATCTTCTCATAGATCTTTTCAAATTCGAGGATGTAGCCTTCTTCCGAGCGCGGCCCTTTCAGCGGCCGGTAGAAGGCGCAGAAGGTGCAGTACTCGGTGCAGAAGTTGGTGTAGTTGATGTTGCGATCGATGATATAGGTGACCACGCCCTCTGGGTGCAGGCGGCGGCGCACGGCATCCGCCTCGAAGCCCAGGCCGATCAAGTCGGGGGATTGAAAGTGGTCGAGGGCCTGTTGGCGGGTCAGCGGCATACTTTAGATTCTAACAACTCAGCGGCTGCGCGGCGAGTCGAAGCAGGAGGATCTCCTTCACTTCGACCGCCGGCCTAACGCCCCTTTGCTGTTTTTCGCGCAAGTGTCTCACGCCGGCTGCAGTGCGCCTTTGCTCTTTTTCTCCACCACTGGCCCATGGGTTTCCACGGTCGGCGGTGGCGGTGCATCGCCAATCCGCTTCGAATAGCTGCACGCCACAGCGCTCTCCACCGCCACAGCAGCGCCTTTTTTGGCGCGCTTCTTGGGAACGGTCTCCTCTTCGGCGGCCTTCTTCTTGTTCGGGCATTCCAGGAAGATGCCCGACTTGAGCGTCTTCTCGACAAGGTACGGGCTATCGCACTGCGGGCACTTCTTCGCCACCGGCTTGTAGTTCGAGGTGAAGTCGCACTTGGGATAATTCGTGCAGCCCCAGAAGAGGTTGCCGCGCCGCGCTTTGCGTTCGGCAATGTCGCCGATCCCGCACTTGGGGCACTTAATCCCCTCAATCAAGTTCTGCTTCACATACTTGCACTTGGGGTAGCCGGAGCAGGAAACGAACTCGCCGTAAGCGCCCTGGCGCAGCACCAGCGGCTTGCCGCACTGCGGGCAGTCCTCGCCCGTCGGCTGCGGCGTGTTCTGCTTCTGCTGCTGCTTCTGGCTCAGCTTGCGAACGGTCTTGCAGGGCGGATCGTCGCTATAGCCTGGGCAGGCCATATACGGCCCAAAGAGCCCGCGCCGCAGCACCATCACACGCCCGCAATTGTCGCAGTACTCCTCCGTCTCGCTCGCATCCTGGCCCTCTTGCGTATTCAGGTCCGGCTTGCCCGCGGTGTTCTCCTTGGTAAATGTGCAGCTTGTGGGATCCTTCTTGTTGTAGGCCGAACAGGCAAAGAATGTGCCGAACTTGCCCCACTTCAGCAGCAGCGGCGAGCCGCACACGTCGCACTTTTCTCCCGTCACCTGCTCCATCCGCTTGATGCTTTCCATGTTCTCGGCGGCATCCTTGAGCTCTTCTTCAAAGTATCCGTAGAAGCCCTTCAGCAGGTCGGTCCACTTTTCATTGCCCTCTTCGATCTCGTCCAGTTCCTCTTCCAGCTTGGCTGTATAAGCGACGTCGAAGATGTACGGGAAATTCTTCACCAGCAGGTCGCAGACCACCACCCCAATCTCGGTGGGATAGAAGCGTCCGCTGATCTTGCTCACGTACTCGCGGTCCTGAATGGTGTTGATGATCGACGCGTAAGTCGAGGGCCGCCCGATGCCTTTTTCTTCCAGCACCTTCACCAGCGAGGCTTCGTTGTAGCGCGGAGGCGGCTGCGTGAAGTGCTGCTCGTTCTCCAGCTTTTCCAGCTCCAGCCGCTTCACATTGTCCAGATCGGGCAGCTTGTTCGCCGACTCGTCGTCCTCGTCCTTCTTGTCTTCCAAAACTTCGTAGACTTTCAGGAATCCGTCGAATCGCACCACCGAGCCGCTGACGCGGAAATCATAGGTCTTCGCGGTCTTTGCGGAGACCGCGGCAATCTTCGCCGTGGTTACATCGAAGACCGCCGGCGTCATCTGCGAGGCCACAAACCGCTGCCAGATCAGCCGATACAGCTTGAGCTGCTCCTCGGTCAAGTAGCGCGCGATCGACTCCGGCGTACGCGATGCGTCGGTGGGGCGAATCGCCTCGTGCGCGTCCTGCGCGGCCTTCTTGCCTTTGTAAACATTGGGTTCCTTGGGCAGATACTGCGGGCCTAACTGCTTGCCGATCCACTCCCGCGCTCCGGCGATTGCCTCGGGCGCAACACGCGGCGAATCGGTACGCATGTAAGTGATGAGGCCGACCGTGCCCTCCGCGCCCACATCCACGCCCTCGTAGAGCCGTTGCGCAACGCCCATTGTGCGCCTTACATTGAAGCCCAGCTTGCTCGATGCGTCCCGTTGCAACTGGCTGGTGATGAACGGCGCCAGCGGCCTCCGCTGCTTCTCGGTGGACTGAACCGAAGCCAGCGTCCACTGCGCCTTGTCCAGCGCAGCCAGCACTTCTTTCATCGACTTCTCATCCGGCAGCGCATTGGCGACGAACTGATCTTTCCCCTCTTTATCCTTGCCGGTTGCGACGCGCGCCGGCTCGCCATCGATGCCTACAAAGCGCGCCTTGAAGCTCTTGGCCGCCTGCTTTTCGGGATGCAACATCGCGTCAAGCGTCCAATACTCCACCGGACCGAAGGCGCCAATCTCCCGCTCCCGCTCGACGATCAGCCGCACGGCGACCGTCTGCACACGGCCGGCAGACAGTCCACGCCGAACCTTGTCCCACAGCAGCGGTGAAATCTGGTAGCCCACCAGGCGGTCCAGCACGCGGCGCGTCTGCTGCGCGTCGACGAGGTTTTGGTCCACGTCGCGAGCGTGCTTGAAGGCCTCTTGCACGGCCTTCTTTGTAATCTCATTGAAGGTCACGCGGCGAATCTTCTTCCGCTCCTTGGCCGTGGTTCCCAACTGAATCGCCAGGTGATACGCAATCGCCTCGCCCTCGCGGTCCGGGTCAGGCGCCAGGAAAATCTCGTCGGCCTGCGCGCCCAGCTTCTTCAACTGCTCCACAATCTTTTCTTTGCCCGGAGACACGACCAGCTCCGGCACAAACGTCCGCTTTTCCAGCTCCACGCCAATATCGTTCTTGGGCAGGTCCATGATGTGTCCGACCGATGCCCGTACGTCGAAGCCCTTGCCAAGATACTTTTCGATCGTCTTCGCCTTGGCGGGGGACTCGACGATTACCAGTGATTTGCTCATTGCCATCCTTGATTCAATAACAACTCTACCTTGTTGTGCCTTGTTCTACCCTTTTCGGCTTGTTGGACTCAAATTTGCGATTACCTGTTGATTCGCGGGATAGTCTTTGTAAAGCGCGCATTCCCGGCCGCCTCCCTACCCGCAAAAAAATCACCCGCAAGTGTTGGAAACTACCACGGAATACCGTTCCGTTTCCACTCTTGGGAGATTTTTTCTTCTCAGGACGTTCCGCTTTCCGGGCGCATAAACCGCCTTCGCGGTCCGGAAGTCCCCGCAAAAGCACGCTTTACTGTCGTCGGAACTTGTGGCCTGACCCCTAATGCGTTCCAAGCCCAATTGGGCCAACTGCCCGGCCATTTCCGCGCCTTTGATTGTGCGGTCGGGGGCGGGAAACCGCAATCTTCGAACCGCTCGCTCACAGTGTCCGCACGTAGTTCTTTCCCGGCAAACACCGGACGCGTCCAGTAATCTCCAGCTCGAAGAGCGCTGTAAACACTTCGGAAGAAGTCAGTTGTGTCTCCAGCAGTTCGAGAATCTCGTCAATCTGCAAACTCTCGTCGGAGTGAAGAACCTCCAGCACCATCGCCTCCTGAGGCCGCAGCACTGGGTCTGGCAGAAGAGATGCGGTCGTCTCCGTTTTGGATTCAGCCGGCGCTTCGGCTTCCAGCTCCAGCCGCACCTGCGAGGGCAGATCCTCCCACACATCTTCCCAGGTGGCCACCAGCTTGGCTCCCTGCTTAATCAACGTGTTGGGGGTCCATGAGCCTTTGTTGGTCACATTGCCCGGTACCGCAAACAGGTCGCGATTCTGTTCGGCAGCGCAGCGCGCTGTTACGCGCGTGCCCGAGTTCTCGCCCGCCTCTACTACAAGAACCGCAATGCTGAGCCCGCTCAAAATCCGGTTGCGGCGAGGAAAGTTCTGCGGCGCGGGAAACGTTCCCATCGGCAACTCGCTCACAATCGTCCCGCCGGCAGCCAAAATCTCCTCGGCCAGCTTCTTGTTCTCTTTGGGATAAACCACGTCGATGCCCGTTCCCCACACTGCCACCGTGGGCATGCGCGCCGCCAGCGACCCCCGATGCGCGCAACTGTCGATGCCCCGCGCCATCCCGCTCACAATCAGCAGCCTGCGCACGGCTAGATCCCGAGAAAGCATCTCCGCCACGCCAGACCCATAAGGGCTGGGATGCCTCGTGCCCACCACCGCAATCGCCGGCCTGCTCAGCAGGCTCACCGCCCCGCGCACCCAAAGCACCGGCGGCGGATCGTAGATTTCTTTGAGGAGCTCCGGATATTCCGCGCAACTGAAAGTCAGCAAAGTCGCTCCCTGGGCCGCCACCCGCGCCCACTCCTCCTCGGCTGCCTGGCGCGCCTTGCCGTCAAAGATGAACTGCGCCGACTGAGCGGGAAGCCTCAACCCCTCCAGCTCCGTCAGCGTCAGGCTGAATAGCTGACTGGGAGCGGCGATCTGCTTCATCGCATCCAGAATCCGCTTCGGCCCCAGTCCCGGCGCCAGCGCCATCGCCAGCCACGCCAGCCGGTCCTCATCCAGGAGGGCGGTCGATGAACCAATCGAGCTTTGAGACAGCGTTGTCATCGCGAGGGCGCTCGTTTCTTAGATTTGCACACGCCTGTTTTCTCCACAGGAAACCAAATATCGGACTCAAATGGGATTTTGCCCAAGGTAACCTCGGCGAAGCCGCCTGTCAAGCCGCGCATTGCGAGCAGCGCACTGCCCGCGCGGCCAGAATCGTTTAGCTGCGGTTGATAGTCTAAGGAGCAGTGAACCCAAGCCCGCACACGCGCCTACGCATCGCAGCCATCAACTTCCTTAATCCCGCGCCGTTGATGTGGGACTTCGAACACCCGCCGCTGGACGCCCCGCTCGCCCTGCGCTATCAAATTGATCGCATGTCACCAGCGGAGTGCGCCGCCCGCCTTGCTTCCGGAGCCGCCGACATCGGCCTCATACCCATCGCGGCGCTCGCCACCACGCCCGGCCTGCGCATTCTCCCCGGCTGCACCATCGCCTCCAAGGGCCGCGTGCGCTCTTTGCTTCTTGTCCGCCGCGCCAGCCAGCCGCTTGCCGCTCTGCGCTCCGTAGCCGCCGACAACGCCAGCCGCACCACTCTGGCTTACGCCCGCATCCTCTTTCACAAGTGGGGCAATTCGGCCGTTCCATTCTTGCCCGCTGCCGCCGATCTTGACGCCATGCTCCAAAGAGCCGATGCCGCTGTGCTGATTGGCGACCCGGCCCTGATGGCTCTGGAAGAGCGCGCCAACCGCTTTGAGCGCACCGGAGAAGAGCTCGTCTATCACGACCTTGCCGAGGAGTGGCGCTCCCTCACCGGCCTTCCCTTCGTTTCCGCCGTCTGGGGCACTGCGCCGAGCAACTCTGCGGGTGCCCCAGGTCTCGATCTTGAGACCTGGGATTCCATTACGTCCGACTTCATCCAATCCCGCATCCATGGCCTTGAGAACATCGATGCGCTGGTGACTGAGTGGTCGGCGAGACTCCCTCTTCAGGAACAAACCATCCGCTCTTACCTCACCACCAATATTCACTACAGTCTCGACGAAGAGTGCATCCAAGGCATGAGAGGTTTCTTTTACATGGCGGGCAAACTCGGCGTCTTGCCGGAATACACCCTACCTGTCCCCGAGCTGGTGCTTCAGCGGCCTTGCGCGGGCCCCATGAAATCTGAATCCACCAACTCATTCGGCTAATCTGCTGTACGAGGGAGAGCGACATGAAGATCGGAGTTTTAGGTTCGGGCGATGTGGCGAAGACCTTGGCTGGCGGCTTTCTGAAGCACGGCCATCAAGTTACACTGGGCACCGGAACACCTGGCAAGCTCGCGGACTGGGCAAAGCAGAATCCCTCAGGCCTCACGGGCAGCTTTGCCGACGCGGCTGCCTTCGGCGAACTGATCGTTCTCGCTGTCAAGGGCAAAGCCGCGGCGGACGTGCTCCGGCTGGCCGGCGCTGAGAACCTGGCGGGAAAAACCGTCATCGACGCTTGCAATCCCATTGAAGATGCGCCGCCTGTGAACGGAGTGCTCGCATTCTTCACCACGTACAACGAGTCCCTGATGGAAAAGCTTCAGCACGAGTTTGAAGGCGCGCATTTCGTCAAGGCCTTTAACTCGGTGGGCGCACCGTCCATGGTCAATCCCCAATTCAAAGACGGCAAGCCGACCATGTTCATCTGCGGCAACAACGAAGCTGCCAAGAAGGCGGTCAGCGCAATCCTCGACCAGTTTGGCTGGGAGACAGCGGATATGGGCAAGGCGGAGGCAGCGCGCGCCATCGAGCCCCTCTGCATGTTGTGGTGCATTCCCGGCTTTGTCCGCAACCAGTGGACTCATGCGTTCAAACTGCTGACCAAGTGATCCAGAGTTGAGAGTCCAGCCTGAGAGTCGCGCAAGAGATGGCGACTCTCTGAAACTGACCGTTTGAACTAATCCTGCATCGGTTGCAGAGAGATTGAGATAAATCTCTGTCGCAGAAGACCCGCTCTCACTTTTTCCATTTCCTTGAGGAGACTCTTTCATGCCAACTACTTTGTCTACCGCGGAAATGAAAGATCACGTCCGCCGGCACTTTGAGGATTTCGTCAACAATCGGAAGGCTGAAGTCATTCGCGTCAACATGACTGAGGATTTCTTCGACCATGATGGACCGGGGGGCAAACCTGCCCGCGTTCAGGCCGATGAAGAGATGATGCGTGCGATGTATTCGATCTTCCCTGATTTGCATGTCACCATCGAAGAGATGATCGCCGAGGGAGACAGGGTGGTTTGCCGCAACCGCTGGCAGGGCACGAACTCCAAGACCGGCCGGCCCATGGAGTTTCACGGCTTCGTCGAATGGCGCTTTGAAGGGGACAAGATCGCCGAGCGCTGGGCAACCGTCACGCAGCCTACAGAACCGGCCTGAAGTCGCCGGCCAACTCATCGAACCAGCATACTGTCTCCGCGAACCCCGCTGCTCTTAAATCTCCCACCGCAGCAGCGTAGCTCCCACGGTAAATCCCGCGCCCACGGCGGCCAGCAGCACCAGGTCGCCCTTCTTCAGCTTGCCCTCTTCAATCGCCGTCTCCATGGCCAGCGGAATCGTGCCCGCCGACGTGTTCCCATACTTTTCGATATTGATAATCACCCGCTCCGGGTCCATCCCCAGCCGGTCTGCCGTCGCAGTAATGATCCGCTTGTTCGCCTGATGGGGAATGAAGCAGCCCAGATCCGCGCCGGTCACGCCGCTGCGTTCCAGAACCTTCGCCGTGACCTCGGCCATCTTGCGCACGGCAAACTTGTAGACCGCCGGACCGTCCTGGTAGATGTAGTGCATCTTCTTGTCCACGGTCTCGTGGCTCGATGGATTCAGGCTTCCGCCGCCCTTCAGATTCAGCGACGCTGCCCCCGACCCGTCGATCTCGTTGATGTAGTCGATGAAGCCGATCTCGCCCTCTTCGGCCGGCTCAATCAACACTGCGCCGGCGCCATCGCCAAACAGCACGCAGGTCGTCCGGTCCGTGTAGTCGGTCATGCGGGTATTGGCGTCCGCCCCAATCACCAGAACTTTCTTGTGCGCTCCGCTCTCCACCAGCTTTACGCCCGTCTGCAAGGCGAACACAAACCCCGAGCAGCCCGCCGAAACATCGAACCCCCATGCGCCCTTGGCCCCGATCCTGTCCTGCACCAGGCAGGCCGTCGAGGGGAACATCATGTCCGGCGTCACCGTGCCTACAATGATGACCTCGACCCCAAAATCGCCAATCTTGTCGGGTTCAATCCCACGCGCCGCCAGGCACCGCTTGGCCGCTTCGGTACACATTTCGCTCACGCCCAGCCCCTTGGCCAGCACGTGCCGCTCGCGGATGCCGGTACGTTCCCGAATCCACTGGTCGTTGGTATCGACCATCTTTTCCAGGTCTTTGTTGGTGATCACATCGGGGGGAACGTAGGTTCCAAGCGCGCTGATCTTGGCGCGCTGGCCCACTACGGGGCGAACAATTAGGGTCAATGCATCTCTCCTTGCAGCTATTCGCAAAACCAGGCAGAGCCTTCGGTCAAGAGCGCCCACGGCGCCAAAAAAGTACCGGGTGACCTACTGCGCCCGTACTAGCCCGTTACCGTTGCTTCCTTCCGGACCTGGCGGGATTGGCGGGATTACGTCGCGTAGGACCCGGCACTGGTTGATTTTAACACCTTAAGGCGCTGTGGAAGCCCTCCAGCGTAAGATGTCTATCGAGAGCGAAGCTGATGCGACATCTTCATTATCTGTGCATTGTTGCTGCATTCCTATTGGGAACACAAAATGGCTTTTCACTACCTGCTGAGTGTTCTCAAGAAGAGGTTAACCGAGCCGCAAATCAGGTTAGCATCGCACGGCAGCTTCTCCTCGCGCTGCCAGTTGGAGATGGGCTTCAGACCGACGTTTCTGCCGGTGCTCAAGGGTCCATCGCCTCCATGAAAATTAGCCTCGAAGAGTTTATGGTTGCTTATATGCGCTGTACCGCCATCGATGCGGAACCTGCAAAGATTGAGAAGGAATTATCGGCGAGGTCCCATGCCTTCGCCTTGGAAAATCGCGCCTACGGAGTCAACGAACTTCCGAAAGAGGCTAACAATTACGGATACCAGTTAAAGTTTGAAGTCCGGAAAGGACCAACTGGCTCACGGCTGATTGGAATCACGGCAACCTTCCAGATTGAATGCGGAATGGATTCAGTTCTTGCCCTCTTCGCACCCGAAAACAACTCTTGGAGGCGAGTGCTTCAATGGACGAGCAAGCCCTACAAGACGGTAGCTGGAGCCTTTTGGGCGTTTGACTATGGGGTGTCGCCGCCCGATGAATCCGGCCAGTGGTACGTCGTTACCAAATCCATCGCTCCGTGGTGCAGTTCAACTTGGTCAACGATACTTTATTCGGTCTTGCGCCCAGTTCCGGACAGTGTGAAGCCAAAAGTCTCCTTCGCTGGCTCAGATTTCATGTGGTGGGGGAGCGACGATGAAGGCAGACTGGTTGTGGAAGTGAATAAATTCGACCTGAGATTTCACGCCGCAAGCATTGATGGTGGTGTCCATAACCGTGTATGGATCAGAGACTTCAGTGTTTCGGGAGATACAGTTCGAAGAATCCAGCCCGTTGCAGTCTCGCCGCGCGATTTCGTTGATGAGTGGATCGTCTCGCCTTGGAAGGATGCTTCGAAATGGTCGGCGCGAACGGAGTCTGAAGGCCTGCGTGAAAAGCACGAACATACTCGAAAAAGCGTTGGGGAGTACAACTCAGTTCGCAAATGCTCAGACCGGCCTGACCACTATCAAGTCGCACTGCAAGGGGATGATGGTCGACAGCTTGTGTACTTTCAGGTAATCGGCAGCCATGCGGGATACACGATGGAGGCTGTTGGTGAATCGCCAAATGCCCATTGCAGCGGACCGGACATCATTGAGTCGATGGCAACACAGTAATGGGTGTGTGTTCCGGAGTGAATGAACCACACAGCAATTATCTGTCCCCCTGTACAACGGAACTGTGATCAACAATTCGTCACCCACAGCCCTCCTGTGGGTTTCAACTAGTTAGACTGCGTCAAAACTCTTCAACTCTGCGGTCAGGTTACGTCTGCTCGACCGCGCTGCGCCCGTCCCAATGCAATAAACTTGAGGAGTCATACATTTTCCTCCCCGCGCCGGGTGAAGCCCTTGATCGTCGAAATCGAAGCGCTGACCAAGATCTACGAATCCAAGCTCCGTGTCGTGGCTGTCAACGGCATCGATCTTGAGCTGAAGCAGGGCGAGATCTTCGGACTCCTCGGCCCCAACGGCGCAGGCAAAACCACCACCATCAGCATCGCTACCACCCGCGCCCTGCCCACCAGCGGGACGGTGCGCATCGCCGGAATCGACGTGGTGAAGCATCCGGCCCACGCACGGCGGCACATCGGCGTGGTGCCTCAGTTCAACACGCTGGACCGCTCGCTGAGCGTCTATGAGAACCTCTACTTCCACTGCCGCTACTTCGGCTTTAGCCACGCGCAGGCCAAGGCGCGGGCACTGGAGCTGCTGACCCAGTTCCTGCTCACCGAGCGCAAAGACGTTTATCCCGCCCAGCTCTCGGGCGGCCTGGCCCAACGGGTGCAAATCGCCCGCGCCATTGCCCACCGGCCTACGGTCTTGTTCCTGGACGAGCCGAGCGCAGGCCTGGATCCGCAAAGCCGCATGGCCATGTGGACGGCCGTCGAAGAGCTGCACAAGGAAGGCATTACGGTGCTGCTCACCACCCACTACATGGAGGAGGCCGACTCTCTCTGCGATCGCCTGGCCATCATCGATTACGGCCGTGTGCTGGCCCTGGGGTCGCCTGAGAAGTTGAAGTCCACCATCGGCAGCCACACCATCTTCGATCTCAAACTGAGGTCTCTGAATGACCTGGAGCCGATCGTCGCCAAGCTCAAGACGCGCGAGGATGTGATCAGCGCCGAGGCCACCCCCCACGGGTTACGCGTCATCGCCGCCAGTTCCGAGGGCCTGCTGCCCGATCTCGTGCAGGCTGCCGCGCGTTTTGGGCTCCGCGATCTGAAGATCACCGAGCCGAGCCTGGAGACGGTCTTTATCCAACTGACGGGGAGGGACTTACGTGAATAGTGTCTCTGATCGCCCAGCGGGTGCTCGCAGCTTGATGGATCGCATATTTGGGCATCGCGTCCCGGGCAACTCCGGTCTTCTGGCCTTTCTGAAGGCCTTGCCGGAACTGCTGATGCGCGACCTGGACGTGATGATGAGTGGATTGGGCCCTGCCGGCGCTGGCAACCGAAAGACCCTCCCGAGCAGCTCGGGGAACCCTGTCTCTTTGCTTCCCGCTCCGAGCACTCCCGGCTTGGCCATGCACGAAGCCAGCACTGCCGGCGCCGGTGCCTCCACGTCGATCACTCCTGCCTCCAATACTTCCGCCTCTTTAACTCCGGCCCCCAGCGCACCTGCCTCAACTGCGCCGGCCTCAAGCTCTCCCGCCTCTCTCGATCCGGGCTCGGGAATCTTTCTGAAGGCATTCATGGGGCTTTTCTTGCGCGACCTGCGCGTGCTCACGCGGGAGTTCCTGCCGTTTCTTCTGCGCGTGGGAATGCAGCCGCTACTATTTCTCTTCGTCTTCACCTTCATCCTGCCCCGCATGGGTGGCGCCAACCCCATGGCTGCCGGCGGTGGAGTGGACTTCGGGACCATCATCCTGCCCGGATTGATGGCCGTGGCCATCATGTTTTCCGGAATCGCCGCTGTGGCGCTGCCGCTCTCGTCGGAGTTCGGCATCACCCGCGAGATCGACGACCGCGTCATGTGCCCCCTGCCTCTTTGGGCTGTGGCTCTGGAGAAGGTCTGCTTCAGCGCCATGCAGAGCATTATCGCGGCCCTGCTGGTGATTCCCATGGCCTATTACATTCCCGCCGTGCCGGTGCGCGCCCACGTGGCCAACTGGTTCCTGCTGGCGTTGGTGCTGGTTCTGGCCAGCCTGCTCGCCGGGTCGCTGGGACTCGTGATCGGGTCCACCGTCAATCCAAAGCAGATCGGCCTGGTCTTTTCGATCCTCGTAGTGCCAATCACCTTTTTGGGATGCGTCTACTACACGTGGACCGGCCTCTTCAAAAATATTCGCTGGCTCGCGGTCGCCGTACTCTTCAATCCCATCGTCTACATGAGCGAGGGCCTGCGCGCCTCCGTCACCCCTATCATTCCGCATATGCCGTGGTGGGCGATCCTGGTGGCGTTGGTTTTCTTCACCGCCGCTCTGGGCCGCTGGGGGCTCCGCGGCTTTTTGGGCAGAGTGCTGTCGTAGGCAGTATGCGTACCACAGATTTTGCTGGTATTTGCTTTGAAAGGGTACGGCTTCAGCCGTGCCGTTGCCTTGTTTCGTCAGGCCGCAGTCGGAACTTTAGCGGTCAGTTGGACGCCCAGGGCATTCATGACGGCGAGCGTCGTCTTCAGCGTTGGGTTTCCTTTTTCGCTGAAAGAGCGGTAAAGCTGCTCGCGTGACAATCCTGTTTGGCCGGCGATCTGTGCCATTCCCTTAGCGCGAGCAACGACTCCCAGCGCGTGCGCTATGTAGCCAACATCGTTGGTTTGAAATGCTTCCGCCATGAAGATGGCAATTGCTACGTCGGAACCGAGGTCCTCGGCAGGGTCGTAGTTGGTCAGTTTCTCAGCCATTTTCTTCGCTCCATTCTTCTGACAAGCGCTTTGCCGCCTTGATGTCCTTCGCCTGCGTGCTCTTGTCGCCGCCGCACAACAGAATGATGATGGTGTTGCCCCGCTTTTGGAAGTAGATTCGGTAGCCAGGGCCATAGTCGATGCGCAGTTCGCTGATTCCCTGTCCGACCGGCTTAACATCCCCCGCATTTCCAAAGCCCAGACGATCGAGGCGAGAGGCAATCAGAGCACGTACCCTATCATCCTTGAGCCGTAACCGCCATTTCCGGAACGTCTCGGTTTGTTTGAATTCGATCATTGCGACGTCTGTATTTTATAGACTACTACGCTTTTACGTCAATTTCGTGTTTAACACTCGAATTGACTGCAACTATAGTTCCATGTGCTATAGTATTCATTGTTAGAGCGACGGCGTGCGAGTATTCAAGACGAAGTGGCTTGCACGGTTTGCCCGGCGCGAGCGGATAGCGGACGAGAGCTTGCGTGAGGCGATCGAACGCGCAGAGCGCGGCTTGATCGATGCCGATCTTGGATATGGCCTTATCAAGCAACGCGTGGCCCGCCAGGGGCAGGGACGATCAGGCGGCTATCGTATGATCGTTGCCTATCGGGCGAAGGGCAGGGCCGTTTTCCTTTTCGGCTTCGCCAAGAACGAACGCGAGAACATCGAACCGGATGAATTGCTGTTTCTTCGAGGACTAGCGGAGAACTGGCTTAACGCTGATGCCGCAAGGATTCGAGCGGAACTTGAAGCCGGCAATTTACAGGAGATCGAGCATGACCAGGAAACTTAGCAACTTATCCCAGGCCATCCTTGAGATGGCCGACGGCCAGCACCGCACTGGCATCATGGACAAGGCCACGCATGAAAAGATCACCATTCGACTCCTCGGCGCACAAGCCCTCAGAACGGCGGAGCCGATCAGCGGCGTAGAGATTCGCGCGCTGCGAGAGAGGGCGAACCTCAGCCAGGCCGCGTTTGCCCGCTATCTCAATCTCACTGTGGGCTATGTCTCGCAGTTGGAGCGCGGAACCAGGCAACCCAAAGGCCCAGCGCTCGCATTGCTGAACGTCATTCGGCGCAAGGGCCTTGAGGTGATGCAGTAGCTCGGGCCGGTGCGCAAACGGTCGCTTCTGTTTCTGCGCGGACAGAGTCGATATACTGAACTCAGGGTTTGACTTGATCATGCGGAGCCTGAATTTACGGAACTTGTCGCTGCTTTTGGCTCCAGCCCTGCTGTTGGCGACGGGTTGCACCGCAGGACACCTGACCGCCGACTCGTCGAATACGGCCTTTTCCATCTCCCCCGGCGCCGGCTCCATTGACACCAATTGCACCGGCTGCAATGCGGCCAGCGCTCGCGGCGCGTCCGTCGAGCAATTCACCGCGACGCTCGCCGGCGGAGGCGCTGCTGCCGTCACCTGGTCGGTCTCCGGTGGAGACGCCAATAGCGGTCCGGGCAGCATCTCCTCCGGCGGCCAGTACACCCCGCCTCCGTATCTCACCGCCGACCACGTCCAGGTTCTCGTCACCGCCACTCTCAACGCGAGCACGAAGGCAACCGCGCTACTGACCGTGTCGCCGGGGTTCCTGCAGCCGCTCACGCCGGAGAATGCTGCTCTCGGCGCCAATGGCCAGGTGACCATCACGGGCTACCTGGCTGAGGCGGGCGGCTACGCCGGCATCACCTACGGGCTTTCGAGCACCCCCACCGGCTCGAGTGGCGGCCAGGGCTCACTCGGCTTGACGAACTGCCAGCGCAGCTCCGACATCTTCACCTCCTGCACGGTCACCTACACTGCGCCGGCCTCGGTTTCAACGACAGGCGCAACATGGGTTGTGGCTGCAGTTGGAAGCTCGTCGTCAAAGGCAGCCGCGGAAGTGCTTCTGAATTCCGCAGGGGTATCGAGCAACCCGGCCACGCATCAGTCACTCCTTGCCACGCCGGTCCCGCTGGGGACCTCGGGCGGCAATAACAGCGACTACGACACGCAGGGCAACCAGATTGTGGACTGTTGCAGCGGGACGCTGGGATCGCTCATACAGGACAACGCGAACCGGCAATACCTGCTCAGCAGCAACCATGTCCTGGCGCGCAGCGACCATGCCAACGTAGGCGACGCCATCATCCAGCCGGGGCTCATCGACAACAATTGCACGCCCAACGGAGACGGCGCGGGGACGACTCGGGTGGGGGTCCTATCCGGCTGGCTTCCGCTCAGCTCCGGCGCCACCAACGCCGACGTCGCCATCGCTCAGGTCAACTCCGGCGCCGTGAGCTCTAGCGGCAGCATTCTGGAGCTGGGCGCCAAACAGGCCGACGGTTCGCTCGCCGCGGCGCCTCCCGGCATCTCCTCCACCGGAGGCAAGGGCGAGGCGGCGCCGCTCAATTTAACGGTAGCAAAGAGCGGGCGGACGACCGGGTTGACCTGCGGTGGCATCTCGGCGCTCAACCTGGACGTGACCGTCGATTACTACCTGGACTGCGCGGAAACCAAGCCCTACCTGACCAAGACCTACACCAACCAGTTGGCTATCAGCGGCAACCAATTCAGCGATGCGGGCGACTCCGGTTCGCTGATTGTCGATGCCAGCAATGCCGAGCCGGTGGGCGTTTACTTTGCCGGCGGCGCTGACTCATCTGGAGTGAGCCAGGGCGTGGCTAACCCAGCCGCGGACGTACTGAGCGAGTTGGGCGCACAGGCGGGGGGCGGAACAAGCTATACATTCGTCGGCGCCGCCGACCATCCCGTTAGTTGCCTTAACTACGGCAACAGCACGGCTGCCGCGGCGCAGGTCCGATCGCTCTCTGGCGCTGAGGCCGCCCGCGGTCAGCAGGCTCTGGCGCAAGCTCGCATGTTGATCAATCCGTCGGCGGGGATCCTGGGCGTGGCCACCGGTAGCAGCAGCGACCATCCGGGCGAGGCTGCCGTTCTCCTTTACGTGGATGAAACCATGACCGTGAATCCGCCGGCCACTGTGGACGGCGTCCGGTCCGTGGTGATTCCAACCACTGCCCACGCGGTAGCCTTCGGCTCGGCGCCCCAGACTCCTTTCGAAGCGCGCTCTGTCCCGGCCCTGCCGGCTGCGGTTCTAGGCCCCGCGGTGGCCGTCAAGCAGCAGATCGCGCACAGTCTCATGCGCCAGAATCCCGCCTTCTTCGGCATCGGCGTGGGTCAAAGCCTGGACAACCCCAAAGAGCCTGCGCTGGTCATCTACGTGGACCGCAAGCAGCTTCCCGCCCAGTTGCCCCCGACCGTGAACGGTCTGCGCGCCCGCTACATCGTCATGGACCGGCTCCATGTGACGCGTTCCTACGCGACGCCTACGCAGTCGAGGCTTCACTGCATGACCCGTCCGGCAGCCGGTCAATCTGATAGCTACAATCTTCTCAATTTGCTCCATCCCCGGAGTTTGAAGCTGAACTAATTTGCAGTCGTTCTTCGTTACCGCAGCTGCCCATGTCAGCCAGCCGCTGCTTGGTTCATGAGCGCCTGGCGTACTCAGGTCTACACTGACGCCGCTGCCATCTGCTGTGTGGAAGCCCTTAGATCGGGGTCGTCAGGGATGAAGATCTGGAAGACAGTTCCAGAGGCCTTTCCCTGCGCAGCCGCTCGGCTGCGCACATGCATTAGCCCTCGGTGCTTGACGATAATCTCCTGGCTTATCCACAGGCCGAGGCCGGTACCCGTCACTTCTTTGGTCGTAAAGAACGCCTCGAAGATGCGCTCCCTCACCGCTGGTTCCATGCCAGTGCCTGTGTCTGCCACGGTGAAGCGAACGCCCGTCTGGCCTGGCGCCTGCCAGTTTCGCGATCGTCTCGCGCGCACCCGCAGGTGGCCGCCGCCGCTGGTGGCGTCGATGGCATTGCCCACCAGATTGGCAAACACCTGTCGTAGTTCGCCCGCAAAGCAGAACAGGTCCACCTCCGGGTCGTATCTCCGTTCGACTTCGATGTTCAGGGTATTCAGCCGGTTCTGATAGAGGCTGAGCACGGAATCGAGCAGGTCTGACATTTTGGCGCGAGTGGGCAACGTCGATTGACGGTAGAAGCGTAGCGTCTGCTGCGTAATCTCAGTGATGCGCTGGGCCTCGTGTTCGGCCATGGCCACATAGTTCAAAGCCGGGTCTTCAAGCTGGCAAAAGTTGCGCAGCAGGAAGAGCAGGTTGGTGATGGCCTCGAGCGGATTGTTGATCTCGTGCGCGATCGATGCAGCCAGGCGTCCGGTTGCGGCCAGCTTTTCGGTCCTGCGCAGGGCCTCTTCGCTGCGTTTGCGATCGCTTGCATCCAGCAAGATAACGCCCACCCACCGCACTTGCTGCGGTGTCGTTCTCACCGGATAGGCGCTGGCCAGCCAGGTCCGCGAGCGCGTGGGCTTGCTGCTTTGGCCGGGCTTATTGTTCGGAGCCGGGCTGGTCAATTCCAGGTTGCCTACTGGCTCCTCCTCGTCAAAGACGCGCAGCACCGCCTCCTCCAGTTCCTGGGCTACCGGTTGGGGCAGCAGCTCCCGCAGCGTCCGGCCCAGGTGGCGGCTGAGCGGAACCCCGGTCATGCGGGCAAACACTTGATTTACGCGCACAAACCGGCAGCGGCGGTCAAAGAAGGCCAGGCCGATGGGCGCGTTGGCCAGCATCGAGTCAAGCAGCGACAGCGTATCGTTGAGCCCCGAGCGCTGTTCCTGAATGGAAGCGACCATGCGATTGAATGCCTCGATCAGGTCGCCAATCTCGTTCTGGACGGTCACAGGCAGCGGGAAGTTGCCGCCGGTCTCGGGCGAGCTCATCAGGGCGCGTGTGCCGCGGTGCAGAATGGCCAGCGGCCGCGAGATGGAGCCGGCCATCAGCAACACCAGCAACCCCGAAGCCACCATCCAAACCGCGCCGAAGATGACCGTGGCGCGCAGAATAGCGGTAAGAGGCTCATGATCCCAGGCGCGATCCGTCTCTACCCAGGCAAAGCCGCGCAACCGCCCGTCGATGTAGATGGCCTTCGCGCATTCCAGCCGATCGCCTGCCAGGGTGAAGACCCTGGGCTCTTCGTGCCGCACCAGCGGAATCTGCGCACGCTCGGCCGGATCGAGCATGGTCTGTTCCGCCCCATCCTCGCTGACGAAAAGCACGTTCCCGGCCGCGTCGGTGACCTTGACGGTGGCCACGTCGGGGGCATCTCCCATCAATTTCACTGACCGCGCCGTCCAGGCGGGCTGATTCTGGAGCAGTGCCTCCCTCGCTTGCAGTGCCATGAAGGCAGCCTGGTTGACCAGTCGATGCTGGGCCCGCTGATAAACTTCGTGCGCCTGCTGCCGAATCAGCAGCGCCGCGAAAAGCGCCAACGAAAGCGCCTCCAGCAGCACCAGCCCCGCCAGCATCTGCCATCGAATCGTCCGTGGCCACCAGCGCATTCGCAAGCCTAGAACCTCCGTCCCCACGGCCCTTCAGTCTACCGGGCTTCTTGCCCAACCGTTGTCCACGCCTTCACTTTGGATGCCAGTGCCCTGGCGATCTGCACCCCGTGAAATCGCCCGTTCTCAATGAAGATCTCATTGGTGCGCGAGCCAGCCACGATCACGCCGGCCAGATAGATCCCCGGCACATTGCTCTCCAGCGTCTCCGCATCGCAAACCGGCAGCCGGTCCGGGCCCTCGAACCGCACTCCCAGCCCTTCAAGGAACTCGAAGTCTGGGTGATAACCCGTCATGGCAAAGACAAAGTCGTTCTTGAGGGTCACGCGGCCCTGCGGCGTCTCGACGGCCACGGTGTCCGGAGTGATCTCAACCGCCTTGGAATGAAAGTACGCTTTGATTTCGCCGTTCTTGATGCGGTTCTCAATGTCCGGCTTGATCCAGTACTTCACATGCGGCGGAATCTCCGGCCCGCGGTAAACCAGCGTAACCCGCGCTCCGCTCCGCCACAGCTCCAGCGCAGCAATGGCCGCCGAGTTCTTGCCGCCGATCACCACCACATCCGTCTCGAAGTAGGGGTGGGGATCGACGTAGTAATGATGCACCTTGCTCAGGTCCTCGCCCGGTACGCCCATCATGTTGGGCAGATCGTAATAGCCCGTCGAAAGGGCCAGATTGCGGGTGTGGATCGCGCCCGGCCTGCCGAAACGGTCCTCCGTATGCACGGTGAAAGCGCCGTCCGAGCCCGTCACCCGCTCTACGCGATGGTACTGCCGCACGTCTAAATGGTAGTAGGCGGCCACCAGCCGGTAGTATTGCAGCGCCTCGTTGCGCGTGGGCTTCGCATTGGGGCTGGGGAAGGGAATACCTCCAATCTCCAGCAGCTCCGGCGTCGTAAAAAACGTCATGTGCGCCGGATAGTGAAAGAGCGAGTTGCACAGGCAGCCCTTATCCACCACCACGGGGCGCAGCCCCGCCTTCAGCGCCTCAATGGCGCATGCCAGCCCGGTAGGCCCAGCGCCCACCACCAAAAGATCAAAGATATCGTCTCGCGCTGCCGCCGTTTCCAGAGTCGGATCGTTCATGGCTATAGCTTAGGGCATGGCGGAGCGGAGCGGGGAATTCGGCAGGTTTTCCGGTTCGAAGTACCCGAACATGGTAGAATGGTGGAATTTGATGGTGGAAAGGTGGAATTCGATGGCCATGAACATCAAAGACGATGAAACGCATCAGCTTGTGAGTAAATTGGCGAAGCTGACCGGCGAGAGCCTGACTCTCGCAGTCAAGGTTTCTGTCAAAGAGCGACTGGAGCGGCGTGAGCAGGCGGAACGACGGGAGGGCCGTATGGAGTGGCTCAAGCGGATCACAACAGAAACGGCGGCAATGATGAACGATGGCCGGTCCTCTAAAGAGTTGATGGATGAACTGTACGACGAAGAGACGGGCTTGCCCAAATGATCGTTGACACTTCAGCCATCGTTGCAATCGTAAAGCAGGAAGCGGAGTGGGAGGTGCTGGCTGAGAAGTTAGACAAGACAGACCGCTCTCTCATCTCAGCCGCTACATTCGTCGAACTTTCCGTGGTGGTGGAGCGGTTTAAGAATCCTTCCCTGAGCCGTCGTCTTGACGAGATCGTTGAGGAATTCGAAATCCAGATCGAGGCATTCACCGCAACTCAGGCCAATATCGCCCGCCAGGCCTACCGTGACTACGGCAGAGGCAGCGGCCACCCCGCCAACCTGGACTTCGGCGACTGCTTCGCCTACGCCCTCGCCCGCGACAAGCGCGAACCCCTGCTCTACAAGGGCGAGGACTTCGTGCATACAGATTTGCGGTCGGCCTTGAAGCAGCCGTAAGATCTCCGTCTTGCGGCCCCAAACCGGGGTCAGCTCCAGACCCGCTCCGTCTTGAGCCTGAAACCTGCCACGGGATCGGCGCCTTCGACGGACTCTGGGCGGGTGAGCACCACCGGAGCCGCTCCCGCGGCGTAGACAGCAACCGTGCCGCCAAAAGGATCGATGCGCCAAGCGAGGCGGACGCCATTGGCAATCCAGCGCTCCATCTTGGCATCTAACTCCGGCAGAGAGTCCGACGGCGAGAGAATCTCGATGAGAAAATCCGGCGCGAACGGCAGAAAGCGCTCCCTCTCGGGCTCGCTCAATGCAGCCACGCGGCTCGACTCTACCCATCCGGCATCCGGGCTGAGCGTGGAACCGTCGGGCAGATTGAATCCGGCGTTGGAACTGAAAGCCTCTCCGCGCCCATCGGCCTCGGCCCATGCAAACAGCTCATGCACCACATAGGCCTCGCGGCGGTTGTTCTTGTAACCGCTCGGTGTCATCACCAGAATCTCCCCCGACGCCAACCGCTCCACCTTGCAGGGCTTGTTGGCCGTGGAAAAGGCCATCAACTCATCGTCCGACAAAGGCATAGAGGGACGCAAACGCGCTGGCAGCGCGACATTTTGAAGAGCCACCTGCATCGCTTCGTCCTCCTCTCTCGATCGGATGTCCGCTCGGCGGCAAACCGCCAGTAAAGATAGTGTAGTCCGGCTCTCATGCGGGCGCCAGCGGAGCGACCAACCCTCGGCGACTGCTTCACCCACGCCCTCGCCCGCGACAAGCGCGAACCCCGCTCTACAAGGGCAAGGATTTCGTGCATACCGACCTACGGTCGGCAGTACAGCAGCCGTAGGTGTGATGCGCTATGCTTCTTCGCATGAAGAAGCTCTTGTTAGCATCGGCGCTCTTGTCAGTTTCCGCCGCGCAAGTCGCCGCTCAATTGCTTGCCCCGGACACCGAGGCCAAGGCCAAATGCGCGAAGTACTTACAAACTCCCATGCCCCCTGAAGCTTCTTATGTGGCCGTCCCCACGGACTTCCCGCTGTGCGATTCCATGGCTCTGTTCTACGGCACCTGGAAGACCGACCCTAACTTTCAGGCTGCGGCTGCCTGCGCATGGCAGGAAAGAGCATTCAACCTCAGCGAAAAGGGAAAGCCTCCCGACGACCCGAACACCCCAATTCCCTTTTCGCAGATCTATGGCGGATCCGCAATCCTGGTCAATATCTATGCTGACGGCCTTTCCGTGCAGCGCAACGTCCCTCTCGCCTTACGCTTTGCCTGTGAGGCGGACCGTTACGAATTCCCCGGCGACCTCGATGGCGCGATCAAAGCGCTCGAAGACCTCTCCAACAAGCCCGCTCCGCGGTCGAAGAAAGACTATTTCAAGATGTGCGATTTCCAGGGCTCTACGCCGACCGCCGCAGTCTGTGCACTCTGGGATGAAGAGGCCGCCAACGACAACAGGAATCAAGCGATCAAGGCCCTGACCCGAAAATGGAGCCGCACCCAGTTTTCCGCGCTCTCACAACTCCGCAATGCCGCCGAGCTCTATTACCATGAGCACGCAGGGAACGAGCTGAGTACTGCTGGAACCGCTCGCGCCGTTGAAGCCGTTGAAGAACTCGGCACATTCCGCGATACCTTCCAGGCGTCCCTCTGCTCTTTCGAAAAAGGCAACGTTCCCAAGGCCTCCTCCGCCGACTTCACCAAATCCGACGCCCTGCTCAACCGCGTCTATCGCCTGGCGATCGCTTACGCCGAAAGGCACAAGACCGAGTACGGCGCCATCCAACCTGAAGGCATTCGCGATGCAGAGCGCAGTTGGTTGAAGTACCGCGACGCGTGGGTAGATTTTGCACAGCTGCGATATCCCAACGTCAGCGCCGATTCCTGGCGCACCATGCTGACCAACGACCGGATTGCCGTCGTGAAGGACATTGCCTGCGAGACAGGCTTCGACGATTTGCCCTGCGACCTCCATTGAGATGAACAGACTCCTCGTCCGTTACCCTAAAGGGTTCAGAGGGAGCATCCATGACCGTCATCCGCCAGGAAGATTTCATCGTCGGGGTACCCCACCCTCGCTGCGTCTTCTTTTCACAAATGTTGATCACCTGCCGATCACTCGGCCCATGGGAGACATTCTTAGGGCCTAGTGCTGGGCGGGTTGAGCGGCGGGCTTGGCGGATGGATTAGCCGCTGGTTTGGCGCCCGCTGGAGCGTGCGTTGCGGGCGGAACGGCGGGAAGAATTCGAGCCAGCTTGATCTTGTCCATCTTAGGAAAATTGGCCTTCAGGTAAGCGTCGCCCTGGTTGGTGATCAGATCCTGGCGAGGGGATTCGCCATAGCCGGGAAAGATCTTGTCGACCACGTCCATGCCTTCCACGACGCTGCCGAAGGGGGCGAAGCCCATGCCGTCGAGGCGAGCGTTGTCGCCATAGTTGATGAAGAGCTGGGTGGTGCGGGTGTTGGGGCCGGCGGTGGCGAAGACGAGGTTTCCGCGCTTGTTGCTCTGCACGACGGGATCATCATGGATCTTGGCGGCGTCCCATACCTTGTTTACGGCGGGGTCGGCGCTGAGCCCGAACTGCACGACAAAGCCGGGAACGACGCGAAAGAAGGCCGCGTTGGTGAAGTAGCCGCTGCGGACCAGGTTATAAAAGCGGTCAGCGCCGAGGGGCGCCCAGTCGCGATGGACTTCGACGGTGAAGTCGCCCGCGGTGGTGGTGAACTTTGCCTTGAAGGCCGCGGGCGCCTTGGCCTTGAGCGATGCCGGGTTGAGCAAGGACGGACGCGGACCGGCTGCAACTGTGTGGGCGGCGCCGGTCTTCGCGGGAGCGCTTTTGGCAGCCGGGGTCTGAGCGTAGGTGACAAAGCTTGCACACAAAACAAGGACCGTCGCAATCATTTTCATGATGACGATTATACGAAGCGGCGCGCCGAGGGCAACCGGCCGTCCCGTATCGAAATCGGCATTGCAGAGAATAACCATCCCCTGGCGCAGAATAGTAAATGGAGATCCGCGGAGATTGCCGGACCGGAACCTCCTTCGATTCGTTAGTCATCCCGGCGGAGGAAAAAAGCGCATTCTTAGCAGGTGCAACTGTGACGATCCAATTAACCCAAGCAGTTTCAACGGATTGCGCCGACCGGTTCCACAAGAGCTTAGAAACAGTGCTTCGGTGAAACGGTGAAGATCCCCTTAATAAACTGAAAATAAACGGGTTACTCCGCACAGTTTCACAGTGCACATAAACTGTCCATCTGTGCAACGGTGTTGCCGATCCTGCCAGCCGTCCCTCCTATCCGTTACCCTAGAATCGTCGGAAAAACCGAGGGAGCTTGAACCATGACCGTCATCCGCCAGGAAGATTTCATCGCCAGTGTTGCCGGCGCGTTGCAGTACATCAGCTACTACCACCCGGTGGACTACATCACCAGCCTGGCCAAGGCCTACGAGCGCGAAGAGTCGCCTGCCGCCAAGGACGCCATTGCGCAGATTCTCATCAACAGCCGCATGTGCGCCGAGGGCCACCGGCCCATCTGCCAGGACACTGGCATCGTAACCGCCTTCCTCAAAGTGGGCATGGACGTGAAGTTCGAAGCCGCGGCAGGCGAGGAGCGGAAAGACATTCAGCAGATGGTTGATGAGGGAGTGCGCCGCGCCTATCTGGACCCCGACAACAAGTTGCGCGCGTCCATCCTGGCCGACCCTGCGGGCAAGCGGACCAACACCAAGGACAACACGCCTGCCTGCGTCACCGTTGAGTTAGTCAAGGGCGCGACGGTCGATGTGACGGTGGCCGCCAAGGGAGGCGGCTCGGAGGCCAAAGCCAAGTTTGTCATGCTGAATCCTTCGGACTCCGTGGTCGAGTGGGTGCTAAAGACCGTGCCGACCATGGGTGCGGGCTGGTGCCCGCCAGGGATGCTGGGCATCGGCATTGGCGGCACGGCGGAGAAGGCGATGCTGCTGGCCAAGGAGTCGTTGATGGACCCCATCAATATTCAGGATCTGATCGCCCGCGGCTCGGCGAACCGCGCCGAGGAGTTGCGCATTGAGCTTTATGACGAGGTGAATCGCCTCGGCATCGGCGCGCAGGGGTTGGGCGGGCTAACTACGGTGCTTGACGTGAAGGTGCGCGATTACCCCACTCACGCCGCCAACCTGCCGGTGGCCATGATCCCCAACTGCGCCGCCACCCGCCACGCTCACATTGTGCTGGACGGCTCAGGCCCCGTGTTTCTTGACCCGCCAAGCCTTGAGAGTTGGCCGAAGCTCATCCATGACGTTTCGACGGCCCCGCGAGTGAACCTCGACACCGTGACCCGCGAGGAAGCAGCAACGTGGCAGCCGGGCGAGGTGCTGCTCTTGACAGGCAAGCTGCTCACGGGCCGCGACGCCGCGCACAAGCGCATGACCGACATGCTCAGCCGCGGAGAAAAGTTGCCCGTGGACTTCCGCAGCCGCTTCATTTACTACGTTGGCCCGGTGGACCCGGTGCGCGAAGAGGTGGTAGGCCCGGCCGGACCCACGACGGCCACTCGCATGGACATGTTCACCCGCCAGATGCTGGCCGAGACAGGTCTGCTGGGAATGGTGGGCAAGGCCGAGCGTGGACCTGTCGCCATCGACGCGATCCGGGAGTTTGGTGCGGTTTATCTGATGGCGGTTGGCGGCGCGGCTTACCTGGTTTCAAAGGCGATTTATGGCTCGCGCCTGGTGGCTTTTGGCGATCTGGGCATGGAGGCCATCTACGAGTTCGACGTGAGGGATATGCCGGTGACCGTAGCGGTCGATACGAAGGGCACCAGCGTCCATCAGACAGGTCCTGCGGAATGGCAGAAGAGGATTGCGGGAATCCCGATACTGCAGTAAGGCAGTGAAAAATGAGTGAAGAAGTGAATGAGTGAAGAAGTGAGTGAGTGAAGACGTGAAGAAAAACTGCCAGTCGTGATGAAAGCACCCTCGTCAAGAGCGCCTTCACTCGTTCACTGATTCACTCATTCACTGCATTCCGTCACTGTTTGCCAAACCTATAGACGATCCCGGCCGTATAGCCCCAGTTGTTCTGCAACGTTGAGCCGAATCCGGTGAGGTAATACTCCGGCGCCACCCGTATTCCGATACTAGGGGTCAGGTTGTACTCGGCAAAGACGCTGCCACTGGCGGCGTAGGTCTTGGAATCGGGGTACAGGACTCCGAGGGTTCCATATCCATTCGTATCGCCGGTGAAGTTGCCCTGCGTATATCCAGCCAAGGCGCGGACGGAGACGGAAAACCTGGGCTGCAGGTAGAAGCGGTAGGTGGGCCCGAGAAGGACGGCATATTGACTGACAGTGGGCTTTGTGAGGCCCACGCTGCCCGCGGGGGGAGTGCCTTGCGTCGGCCGGATGAACGGTGTGCCGTAGTAGCCACGGCCATCGACGGTGACGCCGAACCGCTCGTTGAAGTACCGGGTGAAGCCGCCGTTCCAGTTGTATTCGTTCACATGCTGCAGGGTGGCGCCGGGTCTAAAGCGCAGGTAGCCCGCGCCGACATACCCCTCATAGAGATGATCGTAGATCTCGTGGATTGCAGCAACGCGGCGCTGCTCACGCCGGGCCTTGATGCGGGCCTGCACGCTGACTTGCGACTGCGTTTGAGCTGGTGCGGGCTGCTGCGCCTGGTCCTGACTCGGGTTTGCGCTCGGGGATGGGGTTGCGGGGTTGCTGCTCGAACTCGAGCTTTCGGCCTGGACGGCATAGAAGGCTGGCATAACCAGCGCCAGCAAAAGGGCAAGACGGCGAAAAGAGTGCATCGGTTTCGGGATTCCTCCACGGGAGTACGGAAGCACACCACCGCTCTAGGCAGCGCTCCCCCCATTCAGTATTAAAACACCTGGGGGGAGCCCCGTGTTCGAACCCGCACAGCTTTGGACGCGCTTCCAGCCGTTTCGGCTGTAATTGAGCTACCTGATCTTACCCAGATCGGCCAGCAACTGGGCCTGGTCGAAGCCGCTGGGAGCTGTCTTTCCTACAACCCAATTCTGGGCGAGCAGCGTGTGGGCCTCGTCGCAGTATTTCTTCCAGAAAGCCAGGGTCATGGTCTTCAATTGGCCCCATGTGATGCAGGTAAAACCATGCTGGTCATACTTGGGCACAAAGACGCAGTGCCCGCCCCAACTGCCTGGCTCGGCATCGGCGCCGCCATTGGGCACCACATCCCACACGTCCTGATTTTGCGCCGTCATCGGCAAAGACAGTCCGATATACACGCCGCCAAACAGGAAGATGGACTGGTGAATCTCCACCAGGTTGGCAGGCTTGGGGTCGGCGAAAGCCAGGAGCGGGTTGCCGGCAAACCCACCCGTCTTCCAGTCTTTCAGCACGTCTAACTCGACGCCGCCTTGATCGGAGGTGGGGTCGTTTGGCTTGTACCCGTCCCATTCCTCGTAGTAGCTCAGGATCGTGGGGTCGGGAACGGTGACCTCGCTGCCGGTGTTGGCGGTCCACACCTGCACCGCGTGACCGCATCCGGCGATGGTGCAGTCTCCCAATGTGTCGTTGAGCATCATGCCCCAGCTTGTGATTCCCTTGGTCCAATCGGCCGTGGGAGGCGGGGGCGGGAGCGCGGGCGTCATATACTTTGCAAACGCCAGGGTTCGTGAGTCGGTTTTGATGGCCTTGCGGCCCAGTTTCATCTTCGAATGATCTGCCATGGGGGGATCTCCTTTTTTCTGCGTAGGGAATAGCCGCCGCCGGCGGACGCCGTTGGGGCTGGGCCAAACAGTGTCAAATCCAGCCTCATTTGTCCAGCTTTAATTTTCTGTTGATAAAAGAATTAACCCCTGGATGGGCGCGAATGCATGGCCATGTTCTACGATGAGAACCAGCGGAGGACATCAAAGTTATGGGTCGAGTTTTGTTGGGAATTATCCTCGGAGCGATTCTGGTTCCCATTGCCGTAGTGGCCTGGTTCTATTTTGGCCACGTCCCGGTGGCTGTGGCAGACCCGCCATTTCCCTATGAACGGCAGATAGCCGGAATGCCGCTGCATTGGCGCATCGAACGCGAATTGGTTAATACCCCCCCGCTCCCTGCCGATGGGAATAACCTGGTGGCCGGCGCGCAGGTCTACCGCGACCAATGCGCTGCATGTCACGGTTTCCATGGCAAGCCATCCTCATTTGGCTCGCACATGTATCCCGATGCGCCCCCTTTGTGGGAGAAGCACGACAACAGCGATGTGGTTGGCGTCAGCGACGACCCTCCGGCTGAGACTTACTGGAAGGTGGCCAACGGTATCCGGCTGACCGGCATGCCTTCCTTCAAACGGGTGCTTACCGATACACAGATATGGCAGGTGAGCTTGCTGCTCGCCAGTGCCGATAAGCCGCTGCCTCCCGCAGCTGTAGATATCCTGCGCGCCAAAGCTCTCCCGGAGCCACCCACCCCGGCAATCGCCACTCGTTCGGAGAAATCGCAGGTGGTGATCCCGTAGGGAGGTGGGCTTATCCGCTGCTCTTCAGCCGCACGACGAAAAGAGAGCGGCGGAGATTTGGAAAGGAGTTGAAACGATGAGCGTAATGGACTCACTGCGCAAGGGATTCAGCTTCTTCTTGCTGAGCATGGGCGTCTCCAGCCCTGCAAAGAAAGCCAAGCCGGGGCCGAAGCCCGCCCCGAAACCCCGGAAAGATTGATTGAAATGGAGCGCGAAGAAGAGCGGAGGGAAGGCGTTGCAGACGGCGTGATTGGATATTCGCTAACGTGAGCGTAAAAGACCTCGTTATCATTGGCGGACCCAACGGCGCGGGCAAGACCACGGCAGCGCGTGTGTTGCTGACGGAGTTTCTCGATCTGCACGCATTCCTGAACGCCGACGATATCGCGCGCACCCTAGCGCCTGGGAATGTCGAATCGGTGGCGTTGGCGGCTGGGCGGCTGATGATTGAAAGGATGCGGGCACACGTGCGCGACGGTCAGAGCTTTGCGCTGGAAACGACTTGCGCCAGCAGGTTCTATTTGCGCCTCTTGCAGCAGTGCAAACGGGACGGCTGGCACATCACGCTGCTCTACTTATGGCTGCCGTCGCCGCAAGACGCAATCGCGCGTGTTGCTCGCAGGGTGAGCCAGGGAGGCCACAATGTCGCAGCCGACGTTGTGCTGCGACGGTATTTCGCCAGTGCATGGAATATGCGCAATCTGTACCTTCCGCTGGCGGAAGAAGCGGAAATTTACGATAATAGCGATAGTCGGAGAATCTTAATCGCCGAAAGGCGCGAGGGCTTGGCTCTTTTTGTTCATGATCCTGAGCGTTGGGCGAGGATTGAGGAGGCGGCACGGTGAAAAACCTTACTTCGCATGAACTCCACGGTGCTATCGGGCAGGCTCTGGCTGAGGTATCGCGGCGCCTTGTCTCCGGTGAGCTGGATGAGTCGGGTCGCTACTATTCCGACGAAGAGCTTGCGGCTGGTGCGGCGTTGGGCGGGCAGCGGGCTCCCACGAAGCCGGCAAAGGCAGCCGCGGCTTAGCCGAAAAGCTGCTTCTCGGCGTTTCCCGGTTGAATCCGTTACTATGGGTCAGCGGAGAAACCCTGATGGAACGTATGCTAGCAACGCCTGCCGATGCTGAAATCATTCTGAAGCTCTATCAATTGCGCACGGAAGCGGAGATGCGCAAGGCCCGCGCGTGGATGACGGGCGAGTTCTGGCCGGCTACAGCCGACGAGTTCTTTGCCGTGGCTGAAAATCCGACCGACCCGCACAATGCCTGGCTGCGTCAGGTGCTCACCTACTGGGAGATGGCCGCGGCGATGGTGCTGCATGGGGCGGTTTCTGCGGAGCTATTTGTGGATTGCAACTCGGAAGGATTCTTCCTGCTGGCAAAGTTCTCGTCCATCCTTGAGGGAATTCGGGAGAAGAACCCAGGATTTCTGGTGAAGACCGAAGAAATGGTGGGCAGGTTTTCAGCCGCGGCCCAGCGCTACGAGGTGGTGTTGAAGAATGTGGCAGCCCGTCGGAACAGCATGCCGGCGAAAGCCGAATCGCACGGGCAGTATGCCTATCCGGCCAAATCGTGATTTGCGGATCTCTTGCCGAATTGCGGTTGGTGGAGGATGATGAAAGCTGATCGAGTTCTCCTAATCCCCTGGAGGTTCAAAATGAAGCGTATTGTTGCTCTGCTGGCAGCTGTTTTTGCGCTGACCGCGATTGCGGCCAGTGCGGCCGATTCAACAAAGATCGATGGATGGATATCCGACTCGATGTGCGGCGTGAAACATGCCGGGTCAGGCGCGGCCTGCGTGAAGAAGTGCATCGAGGGCGGCATGACCCCGGTGTTTGTGGACGAGGCCAAGAAAGCGGTCTGGACCATCGACAATCCGGACGCAGTCAAGGGCTTTTACGGCGACCACGTGACCGTGACCGCGACAGCCGATGCGGACAAGAAGACCGTCCATATCGAGGCGATTGCGGACGTGAAGTAGCGTTCGGAACGAAGGTTTTCGAAGATGTGAAGCAGGGTTGGCCGGGCCTGTCGTTCGACAGGCTCGGCAAGGCATGCACCTAGTATGCTGGCTCCTGCGCGAGTTCCGGAACAAACTCAGAATTCGCAGGGGAATTCGCGGACGCTCGACTTGTTTGCAGGCGTCTGAACGGCACTGCGCCGGCGACGGCTAACACCACGATGGCAGGTGCGATGGGCTGGCGATAATCCATCAGTGGATGGGTTATGTAGTATGTCAGCGGGAAAACACCGATGAGCGCCAGGTAGGGCAGGACGGAGTCGCGGTTGACGCGCCAGAGGCGCCGGACGCCGCGCAGCATGAAAAGCGTCATGCACCCAACGTAGAAGACGTTGAACGGTTCGTAAGGCTGTTCCTTTAATTCTTCTGCCGAGAAGCTCCAGTAACCGGTCCAGTAATAGAACATCCGGCGCAGCGTTTTACGAATGGGAAACTCCGGATGCTTTTCGATGTAATCGATGGCGAGTGCGCGCTTTTCCGCCAGAAAGGCGGTCTCGCCCATGGACAGCCACTTACGCATCTCGACCGGATTGCTGGCTGGATGCGCGAAGCTCGGGTCCAGGGCGTTGTCTCCGCCGTTGTCGTCGTATACCTCGAGCCAGAAGTTGTCGCGCACGGGGCAGATGACCCCCAGGGCGCGGTAGTTGCGTACTGTCCATGGGGTGAGGACGGCGATGACCGCAAGGGTGGTGAGCACGCCGTTCATCATCCAGCGCCCGCCGGAGCGGCGCATCTGAAAGAGCGCTAAAGCCAGCAGGAACGGAACCGCGGAGAGCGTCGATGGGTTTGAAAGGGCGGTGACGCCGAAGAGCGCGCCCCAGCCCAGCCACGCCAGAGGATTTGCCGAGCGATGGATGCGCTGCGCAACGCAGAAGCAGGTTGTGAAGAGCAGGCCGGTCAGCGAATACTCCCAGACGCGCCCCGCGGAAAAATAGATGGCAAACGGATAGAAGGCCCAGACCCAGGCTGCAATCTTTGCGGCGCGCGTTCCCAGTGAATATTTGGCGCTGAAATAGACCGGGATGCAGGTGAGGGAACTGAGCAGGCTGTTGATGGAGAGGATGACGAATCCCGAGGTCAGCGTATAGATGCCGAAGAGCCGGAAGACGACCGAGAGCAGAGCGGGATAGAGCGGCGGCTGCATAGCCGTGGGCCCGCTCCAGGGCCAGTAGGGCGAACTGAAGCCGTGGCCGCTGGCCAGCGCGCGCGCGATCCAGCCCATCTCCCAGCCGAACTGCTCGTAGTACTTGTCGGCGTCGGGCAGATCGCGATACGTGAAGCAGACGACGACGAGCCGAATGGCGAGCGCCGCCATGATGATGACTGGAAGGAGCCAGCGTGGAGTGGTCTTCTGCGCTGCTTGCACAGTTGGAGCAGTGAGTGTCGCCAATTCATCTTCTCAATGGGAGGATTCGTGCCGCCAGGATTTCTTGGCTTCATTGGGATTAGACGTGGAGGATTGGGGTTGGAGTACATCGATTCGCGGGGTTGACCAGTTCGAAATGAACTTTGGCGTGGGTCAAACTTGAGCTGGAGAACAAGAGCCGGCGCCGCTGCTATGATTCTGCTGGCAGTGGAATGCTCCAAGCCGGGCTTGAAGCGGGCCTTAGGGTCCGACCGAGTCCTCTCTGGGGTTACCCCAGGGAATCGTGAATGACTGGGATTTCGTCGCGTGAGCGACCCTGCGCGACTGCGCAGAACAGCTCACGCAAGGTTAGACTCGTTGGAGCATTCCGCCGCATTTCTTGCCATGCAAAGTCCATCGTTCTACTCTGCGTTGGCCCGGTCGATTCTCGCAGGGGAAGCGGCGGTGGAACCCATTGCGGCGCGGGTGAGCCGGACGCTGGGCGAGAACTGGCGGTGGATACGAACGCTGGCGCAGCGGTATGTACGGGCGTTTGGCGCACAGGCGCGGCCCAAGCGCAGGAATGTTGTGGAGTTCCTCAGTGCGGACGAAGGGCTGCGTTATGCGGAGGCCAAGTACAGAGGCAAGCTGCGGATTTCGAAATGGACGACAGATCCGATTCTCATGCAGCCTGCGGATGTGGCGCGAGTATGGCAGATTCCAGCAATCGCGACGGTAGGTGAACTTGCCGGATGGCTGGGCTTGAGCGTGGGCGAGCTGGAGTGGTTTGCCGATCTGAAGCGGCTTGGAGCGCGGGCAGAGAACGGCGACGAGCCGATCGGTCACTATCATTACAGGGTTTTGGCGAAGATGAGCGGGAGCATCCGGCTTATTGAGGCGCCCAAGGAAAAGCTCAAAGAGTTGCAACGGATCATCCTTTCCGAGATACTGGAAAAAATCCCGCCTCATCCTGCGACGCATGGCTTTCTGAAGGGGAATTCCATAAAGACTTTTGCTGCGCCGCACGTGAGCCGGCGGGTGGTTCTGCGGATGGATTTGCGGGACTTTTTCCCCTCGATTTTGGGGCCAAGAGTGCAAGCGTTTTTTCGCACAGCTGGTTATCCAGAGGCTGTGGCCGGCCTTTTGGGCGGAATCTGCACGAATGCCGCGCCCCGAAGGCTGTGGGGGAAACTCGGAAAGGGGTTGGACCCGCTGGCGATGGCTGAGGCGCGAGCTCTGTATGCGTGGCCTCACCTGCCGCAAGGCGCGCCTACATCGCCTGCGCTTGCCAATCTCTGTGCCTATCGCATCGACTGCCGCTTGAGCGGGTTGGCGCAATCCGCCGGCGCCGTTTACACACGCTATGCCGACGACCTTGCGTTTTCCGGCGATGAGGTGTTCGAGAGGTGCGTTGAGCGGTTTGCAAACCACGTAGCGGCGATATTGATGGAGGAAGGCTTCACCGTTCATCATCGCAAGACGCGCATCATGCGCCAAGGCGTTCGTCAGTATCTTGCAGGCTTGGTAACCAACGAGCGACTCAACGTTGTGCGTGCGGACTTCGATCGGCTGAAGGCAATCCTCACGAACTGTGTTCGCCACGGACCGGAGAGCCAGAACCGCGAGGCTCATCCATCATTCCGGCTCCACCTTGATGGCCGCGTCGGGTTTGTGGAGATGGTTAATCCTGCGAAAGGAGCGCGACTGCGCAAGACATTCGTGCAGATCCGGTGGTAGCGATGAGGGTAAGTCATTTTTGGAAAAGCAGACGCCGGACGGCATGTTAGGCCGTCCGACGTTTTATGGTTGAGGCAAGAGGCTACCGGTTCCTGGCGACTTCTTCGACGGTGACGGGGTCGAGGAACGGCATGGCGGCGCGGAGTTGCTTGCCGACGATCTCGACGGGATGCTTGGCTTCGGCGTCGCGGAACGCCTGGAATTCCTTGCGGCCGGAGTTCTGGTCGGCGAGGAATCTCTTTGCGAAACTGCCGTCCTGGATTTCGGTGAGAATCTGCTTCATGGCCTTGCGGCTTTCGTCGTTGATGACGCGGGGGCCGCTGACGTAGTCGCCCCATTCCGCTGTATCCGAGATGGAGTAGCGCATGTAAGCGAGGCCGCCACGATAGATGAGATCGACAATCAGCTTGAGCTCGTGGAGGCACTCGAAGTAGGCGCTCTCAGGCTGATAACCGGCCTCGACCAAGGTCTCGAATCCAGCCTTGATAAGCGCGCTGACGCCGCCGCAGAGGACGGATTGCTCGCCGAAGAGGTCGGTCTCGGTTTCCTCTTTGAAAGTCGTCTCGAGAACTCCGGCGCGGGTGCAGCCGATGCCCTTGAGGTAGCTCAGGTTGAGCGCGTGGGCGTTGCCCGTCGCGTCCTGGTGCACAGCGATGAGTCCGGGGACGCCGCCGCCTTCGGTGAAGACTTCGCGGACGCGGTGGCCGGGAGCTTTAGGCGCGGCCATACCCACATCGATACCCGCCGCCGGGACGATGGTCTTGTAATGGATGTTGAAGCCGTGCGCGAACAGAAGCAGCTTGCCGGCGGTCAGATTGGGCCCGATCTCCTCGGCATACAACTTGGCCGCGGTTTGATCGGGAACCAGAACCATCACCACATCGGCCCATTTTGTTGCCTCGGCAACGGTGGTTACTTCAAGGCCGGCCTTCTGGGCCTTGGCGATGGACTTGGAGTTAGCCGCGAGGCCAACTTTGACGTGAACGCCCGAGTCCTTGAGGTTGAGAGCATGGGCATGCCCCTGGGAGCCGTAGCCGATGATGGCCACTTTTTTTGCTTGAATGAGGGAGAGGTCGGCGTCGTGATCGTAATACGTCTTGGCCATGTTTTTCTCGGTTTTTCCTTTGCTTGCGCGGTTAGGGTTGGTTCAAATCGGTTCGCACGGCTGCCTTTGAGCGGGACTATTCCGGCTCGGCGCCTGCGTTGACTTCAAGGTCTTCAGCGAGCTCGCTGTCAGTCGCGTGCTCGGCGGGGTCTGAGCCCATGGCTTTGAGGACGCGGCTGGTGTGATGCCCGCGGCGCATAGTCAGCTTGCCGCTGCGGCAGATTTCAAGCACTCGGCCCTCGCCCTCATTGAGAACCTGAATGAGGCCCTCGATCTTGCTTTCAACACCGGTCATCTCGATCATCAGCGACTCCGGCGCCAGATCGACGATGCGCGCGCGAAAGACCTCGACCAGCTCGAAGACCTGTGAGCGGCTTTGCGGCGTGGCAGCGACTTTGATGAGCGCCAGTTCGCGAGTGACGGCCGGGGCCTGGGCAATGTCGTCCACATCGACCACATTCTCCAGTTTAAACAAGCTGGCGCGAATGCGATGGCCGGCTTCGCCGGAGGCATCGGCCACCACAGTCATGCGCGAAAGCCCCACGCGCTCGCTGCGGCCCACCGTGAGGGAGATGATGTTGATGTTGAGGCGGCGAAAGAGCGACGCGACGCGGGTGAGCACGCCGGGCAGGTCTTCAACATAAGCGACAAAAGTGTGTAGCATAAAAGCCTTTCAGAGATCAGGGGTCAGAGATCAGTTGCCTCAATCCTAGTTTTTGATCGATTCCAGGATCGCGTAAATCATCTTTCCTACTTCGTGCGACAAACCTTCTGCTTCATCGCGCAACTTTGGATTTCCAATATCGAGCGTGCGAGCGATTTCCAGTTGTGTTTGCAATTCGAAGTTTGAACCGCGGGCGATGCCCAGAAACTGCCGGTATTCGCCCGTGTTCAGCCTTCCGTGCCCTTCTGCGATGTCGCTCGGTATTGAGACCGCCGAACGCCTGATTTGGCTGGTAAGCCCGTAAAGTTCTTCGCGCGGAAATCCCAGGGTCGCGCGATAGTTTGCGACAGTCAACTGCATCGCCCTCTGCCAAACCAGCAAGTCCCGGAATGAATTTGACATGCTATGCAGCTCCTGGCTGCGGAGAGATCAACTGATCTCTGACCCCTGATCTCTGAATTGCTACTTGTCGTCCGGCGACTCCAGCAGCGGGTCGCTCTCGGGGCGGCGGATCATCTCGTGCAGTGCTGCGCCGACAGGAATCATCGGGTAGACCGACTCTTCCTTTTCGACCATGAAGTTGAGCAGGAACGTGCCTTTCGCTGAGCGGGCTGCCTCGACCGCGGAGAGCACCTCGGCTCGTGTGCGGACGGCGCGGCCCTGAATGCCATGGGCGTCGGCCAGCTTGACGAAGTCGGGGCTGATCAGCGGCGTGGCCGCGTAGTTGCCCTCATAGAAGAACTCCTGCCACTGCCGCACCATGCCGAGATAGCCGTTATTGATGATGGCGATGTTGATCTTGATGCCTTCCTGGACAATGGTCGATAGTTCGCCCGACGTCATCTGGAAACCGCCGTCGCCGACGATGACCCAAACCTCTTTGTCAGGGCAAGCGAACTTCGCTCCAATGGCCGCTGGCAGTGCGAAGCCCATGGTGCCGAGGCCGCCGGAGGTGATGAGCGTGCGTGGCTGTTCGTGGTGGTAATACTGCGCCTCCCACATCTGATGCTGTCCGACGTCCGTGACCACGATGGCGTTGCCACCAGTGATGCGCCAGATGTCGTGAATGACATGCGCCGCGTAGAGGTGGCCGGAGTCGGGAAGGTTCTTGATGTCGCGCACCGCGGCGTCGCCCTTGATGCTGTCGATGGTCTTGAGCCACGCGGAGCCGTCGCGGCCGGAGATGCGCGGCAGCAACCGCTCGAGCACCTCGCATAGATCGCCGAGCAGCGGCACATCCACCTTGATGTTCTTGTTGACCTCTGCGGGGTCCACCTCGATGTGGATCTTCTTGGCCTTCGTGGCATAGGTCGCGGTGGTGCCGGTGACGCGATCGTCGAACCTCATGCCGCAGGCGATGAGCAGATCGGCTTCCTGGATAGCGTGGTTGACCCATACCTCGCCGTGCATGCCCATCATGCCCAGATTGAGGGGGTGCGATGCGGGAAACGCGCCGAGGCCGAGGAGCGTAAGCGCCACAGGGATTTGCGTGCGCTCGGCCAGCGTGCGCACTTGTTCCATGGCGCCGGATTCGATAACGCCGTGGCCGGCGAGGATGACCGGGCGCTTGGCATTGCGGATGAGTTCGGTAGCCTGATCGAGACCGGAGTCTTCGATCTTCCGCATGGGGTGCAGACGAACGGGGCGCGGCTTGGCGGCTTCAAAGTCGAAGAGCGCCGTGGCCTGCTGCGCATCCTTGGTGATGTCGATCAGCACCGGGCCGGGGCGCGCGGATTTAGCGATCTGGAAGGCGTAGCGCACCGCGGGCGCAATATCCTCGGCGCGGTTGATGAGGAAGTTATGCTTGGTCACGGGCAGGGTGATGCCGGTGATGTCCACTTCCTGGAACGCGTCGGTGCCGAGGATCTTGCTGGAGACGTTGCCGGTGATGCAGACGATGGGGATGGAGTCCAGCATGGCGGTGGCGATGCCGGTGACCAGATTGGTCGCGCCGGGGCCGCTGGTGGCGATTGCAACGCCCACCTTGCCCGAGGCGCGCGCGTAGCCGTCCGCCATGTGTGCCGCGCCCTGCTCGTGACGCACCAGCGTGTGGTGAATGGGAAACTTGCGCAGCGCGTCATAAACAGGCAGAATCGCCCCGCCGGGGTAGCCGAAGACGTCCGTGACGCCCTCGCCCACCAGCGTTGCCCACAGAATCTCGGCGCCTGTGAGGCGGGTGGGTGTGGTGAGGTGGGCGTTCGATGCTTGCGTGTTGGCGTTGGTTTCCATAATGGACTCCTTTGTGAGAGATCAGGGATCAGAGATCAAAAAAACCTTACTCGTTGCTTCTTATGTCGTTGCGCCCTCTGAGGCGCTGGTCACGCGGTCAACATATTTGCGGAAGACGCCTTTGGGCCAGCGCAATGCGGGGGGCGTGAAGCCCTTGAGCCGCGACGCTATTTCTTCGTCGCTGACTTCAAGCGTCAGCTTGCGGTTGGGAATGTCGAAGTGGATGATGTCGCCCTCGCGAACTGCGGCGATGGGTCCGCCGACGAATGCTTCAGGGGCTACGTGGCCAGCGGTGAAGCCGCGCGTCGCGCCGGAGAAACGGCCGTCAGTGAGCAGGGCCACGGTCGGGCTAAGTTCGGGATTTCCGCTGACTGCGGCGGTTACTTGCAGCATCTCTCTCATGCCGGGACCACCCTTGGGGCCTTCATAGCGAATGACGAGCACGTCGTCGGGCTTGATCTGGCCGGATTGGACGGCTGCGAAACAGTCTTCCTCGCACTCGAAGACACGCGCGGGGCCGCGATGGTCGTAGCGATTGGCCGCGGCGATCTTCATCACGCAGCCCTCGGGGGCCAGGTTGCCTTTGAGGATGACGAGGCCACCATTAGGCTTGATGGGCTTGTCAAACGTGTGTATGACGACCTGGCCGGGTGTTTCAACGGCGAGGGCGGCTTCTTCTGCGAGCGTTTTTCCGCTGATGGTCAGCGTGGAACCGTCGGCGTGGCCGGCGTCGATCAAGCGTTTCGCAAGAAGCCGCGAGCCGCCGGCGGCCTGGTAGTCCGAGGCGACGAATTTGCCGGCGGGCGTCAGGTCGCAGATGAAAGGCGTGCGCTTGCTGATGACGTCGAAGTCGTCGATGGAAAGTGGAATGCCCATCTCGCGGGCGATAGCGATGAGGTGAAGGACTGCGTTGGTGGAACCGCCGCTGGCGGCCACGCTGGCGATGGTGTTCTCGATCGATTTGCGGGTGATGATCTGCGAGGGGCGGCGATTGGCGCGGACGGCGTCCATCAAGATGCGGCCGGCTTCGCGTGTGGCGGCGTGCTTGTCTGTGGAGGTGGCGGGTACGCCAGAGATCTGTATGGGTGAGATGCCGAGGATTTCACCGCTCATGGCCATGGTGTTGGCGGTGAACTGGCCGCCGCAGGCGCCAGCGCCGGGACAGGCGTTAGCCTCTAGCGCCTCCAGCCCTGCGTCGTCGATGCGGCCGGCGGCGTGAGAGCCGATGCCTTCGAAAACATTTTGGATGGTGATGTCAATCTCTTCGCCATTGGGGCCGTTCAGCTTGCCGGGGGCAATGGAGCCGCCGTAGAGCATGATGCCGGGAATGTCGAGCCGGCAGAGAGCCATGATGATGCCGGGCATGTTCTTGTCGCATCCGCCGATGCCCACCAGGCCGTCGAAAAGATTGCCGCGCGCCACTAACTCGATGGAGTCGGCGATCACTTCGCGCGAGACCAAAGAGGCCTTCATGCCCTGCGTGCCCATGGTGATGCCGTCGGAGATGGTGATGGTGTTGAACTCCATCGGCGTGCCGCCGGCCTCGCGAATGCCTTCCTTCAGGGCTTCAGCGATTTCGCGCAGATGCACGTTGCAGGTGCCGATCTCGGTCCAAGTGTTAGCGATGCCGATGATGGGCTTATGCAGATCTTCTTTTGCGAAGCCGGAGCCGCGCAGATATGAGCGGGCCGCGGCCCTGCTTGGTCCTTCAGTCAACGGAATGCTTTGGCGCTTGCCTTCGATGGTCATTACGTTCCTTCTTGCCGTGTTAGTGTGGTTAGCGTTGTTTAGTTGAGAGCATTTCAACTGCGCTAGCTCCGCCAACTCTGCTGTTATTTAGCCTTCAACCATCCTGCTTCGTCGTGCTTCGTTTCAAATGCATCGAGCGCCGCTGCGTGGCGCAGGGTGAGGCCGATGTCATCGAGGCCCTCCAGCAGGCAGAACTTGCGGAACGGGTCAACCTCGAAGGAAGCGCTGAATCCATGATTGTCTGTAACCGTCTGCGCCTCAAGCGAGACAGTGAGTTGATAGTTTGAAATGGTCTTTGCGTTGTGGAGCAGTTGGGCTACTTCGTCCTCAGTGAGCCGCGCCAGCACGATGCCGTTCTTGCCCGCGTTCGAAAAGAAGATGTCGGCAAAGGTGGGCGCGATCACCACGCGGAAACCGTAATCGGAGAGCGCCCAGGCGGCGTGTTCGCGGCTTGATCCGCAGGCGAAGTTCTTGCCCGCGACGAGGATTTTGGAACCCTTGTAGCGCGGATCGTTGAGCACAAACTCTGGCACCGGCTCGCCGGAAGGCGTCTGCCGCCAGTCGAAGAAGAGAAAGTCGCCATAGCCGGTGCGCTCAATGCGCTTTAAAAACTGCTTGGGAATTATCTGGTCGGTATCGACATTCGTGCGGTCGAGCGGCGCGGCCAGCGAAGTCAGTGTGCGAAAGGGTTCCATTAAGCCTTCCCTCCAAGGAGCGCGGGCTCGCGAACGGCCCAGTTGCGAATATCGACGAAATGCCCGGCAATGGCTGCTGCTGCCGCCATCTCGGGGCTGACCAGATGCGTGCGTCCGCCGCGGCCCTGGCGGCCTTCAAAGTTGCGGTTGCTGGTGGAGGCGCAGCGTTCTCCCGGAGCCAGGATGTCGGGGTTCATCGCCAGGCACATCGAGCAGCCGGGCTCGCGCCAATCGAAGCCGGCTTCGATGAAGATGCGGTCAAGTCCCTCCGCCTCGGCAGCTGCCTTGACGGCCTGCGACCCTGGGACGACCATCGCGCCGACATGTGCCGAAACCTTATACCCCGCTGCGATGCGAGCCGCGGCGCGCAGATCCTCAAGCCGTCCATTCGTGCAGGAGCCAATGAAGACGCGGTCGATCAAGACCTCTTCGAGCGGAGTTCCCGCTTTCAGGTCCATGTATTCCAGCGCGCGTTCAAAGCCCTTGCGCTCAATCTCGCTCTTGGCTGTTGCAGGGTCGGGCACGGCGGCCGTGATGGGCACCACCATGCCGGGACTGGTTCCCCAACTCACGTACGGCACGAGGGACGCGGCGTCGATGGTCAGTTCGCGATCGAACTTTGCGCCAGGATCGGTTACCATCTTGCTCCACTCGGCGACGGCGGTCTTCCAGCCGTCTCCCTTTGGACTGAATCTCCGGCCTTCCAGGTAAGCGAATGTGGTTTCATCGGGAGCGATCATGCCCGCGCGCGCGCCGGCTTCGATGCTCATGTTGCAGACCGTCATGCGGCCTTCCATCGAGAGTGCGCGGATGGCGGAGCCCGCGTATTCGATGACGCAGCCGGTTGCGCCGTCGGTTCCTATCTGCCCGATAATCGCGAGAATGATGTCTTTCGCCGTGACGCCGCGCGGCAGCTTGCCCTCGACGGAGATGCGAAAGGTCTGCGGCTTCGATTGCGGCAGGGTCTGCGTGGCCAGCACGTGCTCCACTTCGCTGGTGCCGATGCCGAAGGCCAACGCTCCGAAGGCTCCGTGCGTGGCCGTGTGCGAATCGCCGCAGACAATCGTCATGCCCGGCTTGGTGATTCCCAGTTCCGGGCCGATGACGTGGACAATGCCTTGTTCGCGCGAGTTCACGTCGTAAAGCTCGATGCCGAAGTCGGCGCAGTTCTGGCGCAGCGTGGATATCTGTTTAGCCGCGATCTGGTCCACGATATTGAGGCGGCCCTCGATCGTCGTGGGCACGTTGTGATCGACAGTCGCGATGCTGCGGTCGGGGCGGCGGACCTTGCGTCCGGTCAGGCGGAGGCCCTCGAATGCCTGCGGCGAGGTAACCTCGTGCAGCAATTGCAGGTCGATGTAGAGCACGGTGGGCTCGCCTTGCGGCTCGACCACGATGTGCTGCTGCCAGACTTTCTCAAATAATGTTTTGGGCTCGGTACTCATTGAACTCCTAAATCGGTGAACAAGCGAACAAGTGAAAAAGTGAACAAGTGAATGAGTGAAAAAGTGAACTAGTGGTCAGCGATTACGCATTCACTAGCATTGTCTTTACGGTTTCGCGCACTTTTGCACCCATCTCCGTGGTTGAAAGCACTGTGAAGCCATGCGCGTTGCCGCGCGCCAGGTCCGGCGTGCGGAAGCCCTGTTCGAGCGTCTTGCGGACGGCGGTTTCGATGGATGCGGCTTCGGCTTCAAGGCTGGCGGAGTGGCGCAGAATCAATGCGGCGGTCAGAATCGCTCCCAGCGGATTGGCCAGGCCCTTGCCTGCGATGTCGGGCGCGGAGCCGTGGACCGGTTCATACAGATTGACCTTGCCGCCGAGCGTGGCAGAAGGCAACATGCCCAGCGAGCCGGTGATGACGCCGGATTCGTCGCTCAGAATATCGCCGAAAAGATTCTCCGTCAGCACCACGTCGAAGTCGCGCGGCCGGTTCATCAGGTGCATGGCCATGGCATCGACGTACTGGTGTTCGAGGGCTACGCCGGGGAACTCGGCCGCGACCTCAATCACCGTGGCGCGCCAGAGCTGCGAGACTTCAAGCACGTTGGCCTTGTCTACGCTGGTTACTTTGTTGCGGCGCTTGGTTGCGAGCTGAAAAGCCACGCGGGCCACGCGAGCCACTTCGTCGCGCGTGTAACGCATGGTGTTCCAGGCTTCGCCGGTGGTGCGATTCCACTCGCGGGGCTGGCCAAAGTAGAGGCCGCCCAGCAGTTCGCGGATGAAGAGAATGTCTGCGCCGTCGATGATCTCAGGGCGCAAAGGGCTATTGACGGCAAGCTCTTTGAGAGCGAAGGCTGGGCGCAAATTCGCGAAGCCGCCAAGGGCCGCGCGGATTTGCAGCAGGCCGGCCTCTGGGCGCTTGTCGGGAGGGAGCGAGTTGAACTCGTTGCCGCCGACTGCGCCGAGCAACACCGCGTCAGAGGCCAGCGCGGCAGCAAGGGTGTCGGCGGGAAGAGGTGTGCCGTCCTGGACAATCGCAACGCCGCCAATGCGCTTCGATTCGAATTCAAAGTTGTGGCCGCCGAGGGATGCAACCTCGCGCAGCACCGCGACTGCTTCGTTGGTGACTTCAGGGCCGATGCCGTCGCCGGCGGTGACTAGAATCTTAAGCTTCATGCGTGCTCTCTTCTTTGGTCAATGAATTTCTCAAGCAACTTCAAAACAATCAGCAAGGCTACCCAAATAAAAACAAAGTCCAAGATCAAGCCAAGCCCAACATTGGGCATATGACCGCCCCTGTTACCGTAGTAGGCAGACGGAAAAACTTTTGCCGCCACTACGAACCCAGGAGCAAAGAATAGTTGAATCACGAGCGGTCCCATCTTTGTCCCAACCATCTCACCCGCTACCAAAATCAGCAACCAGGATGCGACTGCTGTTGATACGACCTTTACGAGCAGGCGTTTCATCATACGTTCTTCAACAAAAAAATTGCCTCAGGGGCTAAAGCCCACTCGTTTTGTTGCGTTTGCGGCACGACTAAAGTCGTGCCCTGATACGAAACTCTTTCAATCCTGACTTGCTCTTTCAACCCCGACTTCGCGGAAGTAAGCGCACTTCCGGGTTGAATGTCAGTCCAGTTCGGAGACCGGTTCGCGGCGCTTTTCGCGGATATGATCGGGCACCACGCTGATCAGGTCGTAGTCGTAGATGTTCTTCTTGCGGTCGGCGAGGGCGACAAAACGGTAGTAGGTCTGTTGCAGTTCCTCGCGGGTGAGCGTGAAGCCGAGTTGCTCCAATCTGTTTCTTAGTGCGGCGCGGCCGGAGTGCTTGCCGAGAACCAGATGCGTCTTGGCCACACCGACCAGCGAAGGCGTCATGATCTCGTAGCATAGGGGGTTGGCCAACATGCCGTGCTGGTGGATGCCGGACTCGTGGGCAAATGCGTTGTCGCCCACAATCGCCTTGTTGGGCGAGGGGCGGAAGGTGATGAGCTGGCCGAGAACCTGGCTGGTGGGGTAGAGGTTTTCGAGTTTGATCGAAGTGGAGACCCCGTAGCGGTCGCCGCGCACGTAAAGGGCGGCAGCGATCTCCTCGAGGGCTGCGTTGCCGGCGCGTTCCCCGATGCCGTTGATGGTGCACTCCACTTGCCGCGCCCCTGCGGTGATGGCGGCCAGCGAGTTGGCCACAGCCAGGCCCAGGTCGTCGTGGCAATGCGACGAGAGGACGATGCCTTGTTCGTCGATGGCCGGGATGCGCTGGCGAACCTCGCGGAACATGTTGCCGTATTCTTCGGGAGTCGAGTAGCCGACGGTGTCTGGCATGTTGATGGTGGTTGCGCCGGCCTCGACGGCGACGCGGACCATTTCGACCAGAAAATCGCGATCCGAGCGTGTGGCGTCTTCGGGCGAGAACTCGACATCGTCCACGTGCGTACGCGCCAGCCGGATGGATTCGGCCGCGAGGTCAAGCGCCTCCTGTCGGCCGATCTTGAGCTTGTATTCGAGATGCAGGTCGCTGGAGGCAAGGAAGATGTGGATGCGCGCGCGGTCGGCAAACTGCAAGGCGCGGGCGGCCATCTCAATGTCTTCGGTCTTGGCGCGCGCCAGCGATGCGATGCGCGGCTTGCGGATGGCCTGGGTGATGGTGGCGATGGCCGCGAAGTCGCCCTCTGAGGCCATGGCGAAGCCGGCCTCGATGATGTCCACATTGAGATCTTCGAGGGCATGAGCCATGGTGAGCTTTTCCTGCGTGGTCATGCTGCAACCGGGGGACTGCTCGCCGTCGCGAAGAGTGGTGTCGAAAAAGACTACGTGATCTGAGTTCATGGATTCGCCTGCCAGGGGAAGCTTCCTGCCAACCTCGATAGTGTCTCGCATCGGGGCTGTATAAGGCAAAGTTATTATTATTGGGGAAGCGATTACAATTGCTTATGATGCGGCGGAGCAGTGAAAAAGTGAAAAAGTTAAGCAGTGAAGAAGTGAAGAAGCGATCACTGCTGTTCGGAGGTTTTTGGTGGAACTGAACCAACTGGAGACGTTCCTGGCGGTTGCCGAGGAGAAGAGTTTTTCGCGGGCGGCGGTGCGGCTGCACCGGACGCAGCCGGCAGTGAGCCAGGTGATCCGCAAGCTGGAGGCCTCGGTGGGCGAGACGCTCTTCGACCGGGCGGCGCGCGACGGCTCGCTGACCGCGGCCGGGGTGCTGCTTCACGACTACGCCCTGCGGCTGATGGCCCTGCGGCGGGAGGCTACCAGCGCACTGGACGAGTTGAAAAGCCTGGAGCGGGGGCGTCTGCAACTGGCAGCCAACGAGTACACCTGCATGTATCTGCTGCCGGCCATCGACCGGTTTCGGCGGGAGTTTCCGCATGTGAGCGTAGCAGTACATCGGATGCTGGCCTCTCACATTCCCGACGAATTGATGCTGCGCACCTTCGAGCTGGGGATGATCTCGTTCCGGCCCGATCCGGCGCAGTTTCGCACCATCGCCGTTTACGGAGACAGCCTGGCTTTCATCGTCAGCCCCAATCATCCGCTGGCGGGGGCGGCGAGAGTGTCAATCAACGACCTGGGAGAAGAGCTTTTTGTGGCGCATAACGTGACTTCGCCGTTGCGGCGGAAGGTCATTGAGGCGTTTCAGCGCTACCGGACGCCGTTGAACATGGGCATCGAGCTGCCGACCATCGAGGCGATCAAGCGCTTTGTGGCAATGGGCAACGGGGTTGCGCTGGTTCCGCACCTGACGGTAGCGCGGGAGCTGGAGAGCGGGGATTTGGTGCGGGTTCCGGTGGACGAGCTGGAGATGAAACGGGTACTCCGGCTGGTACACCGGCGGCAGGCGACACTCTCCTATGCTGCCAGGGCCTTTCTGCGCACGGTGAGAACGCTGGCCAAGGAGCAGGGGCCTCCGTTTTATTACCAGGTGGAGCGGACGGGTTGAGCGAGGATATCGGCGATTCGAGCGGGCGAGGAGAAAGGCGCTGGTACCGCTTTTGTTTTTAGTGCGTCTATAGGGTCAGATTCCAGTGGCGCAAGGTCTGATGCGGTGTCTGGCGGGACGGAATAACGCCGCGGGCCGTTCAGGCCATTTACAATTCTTTAAGCGGGGCCCGGCTCGAACCGGCGCGCCGGAATTGACAAGCTCGTTGCCAGCCGGACGGTTGCGCAGTCGTGAGGTTCAGGACCGAATGAAGAAGATCGCCTTAATTGCATTTCTGCTGGCCGTGTGCGTGGCCGCAGGCCGCGCTCAAGAAAGCCGCCAGGACATCAGCATCAGCGGCATGGGGCTTGTGGAGCCTTTTATTGCCTCGTCCACCGACGTTCAGGTTCACTCGACCACCGGCTATGGAGCGTTGGCCAGCTACCGTTTTATGCTTACGCCCTCGAGCGCACTCGAGGCCAACTACGGGATCACATACCAGAACAAAGTCACCTTTTACTCACCCAATTTTGCAGCCGGCCTCCCCGTTGTGACACGCAACCAGGAAGTTTCGGCGGCCTTCGTTCGCACGTTTTACTTCCATAAGCTCAACCCGTTTGTTGAAGCAGGGCCAGGCGCCATGATCTTTTTGCCTATCGTCAACACCGGCACCAAGGTTTTGGGAGCCAAGCAGGAGATTGGAATTGGCGCGATGTATGGGGCCGGTTTCGCCTACGAGATCAGCCCCAGCTTCGACATTCGCGGGGAGTATCGCGCGTTTGTTACCAAGGTACCGAATTTCGGCGATCCAGGCGGCTACAAGTTTGACACCAACAAGTGGTACAACATCTTCACGCCCGCCGTCGGCGTAGCTTATCACTTTTGAGGTCGCCGATTCAGGTCTGACGAGAGGGACGACATAAAAGGGGACCAGCTTCGGCTGGTCCCCTTTTATGTCGTCCTGGGCGGAATCCGTTTGGAGCAATTTCGCTGTCTCTTTAATGTGTGCGTCGTGCTGTCCCGCCCTTGCCGCACAGGAACGAAACACAGGTTCCTTTCGGCTCCGCTACGTTGACCTCAGAATGCCAGAAGAGGGCGCGGCATCCAGGCCTTGCATTCCCTATGAAAATGCTCTATGGAACGCAAGTTGCTCGAAAGCTCCGCTTGAAGGCTAAGCAGGCTGCGGCCAAGGCCTGATTCAGGCCCCGAACGACTGAAAGGCTTGCCCGAAGGGCTGAATCTCGCCCTTTTTCCGCAGCCTGCATCGCAAAAGCCTCGGCTGGCACTCCTGCTCTGCTCGTCCATCCGCGCAAGCCCTACCCGTTGCACCAAAACAGAAAGGGCAGCCGGTAGAGGCTGCCCTTGATGAGTTGCTCGTTGCTCCCAGGAGCGGGAGAATGCGTTTAGGAGCGGTGGATTAGTGCGCCGCTGGCTTGTGTCCCGCAGCGGGCTTATGCGCCGGCACAGTCTTCTTCTTCTCCGGCACAATCACTCCATCGCGGAGCACGATCTGTGCCGATTGCGCGACGGTGTCCGTGGCGGGAATCTGCGTATAGGAATCGTAGGTTCCATCCAGCTCAGCCGCGGGCTGAATTTTGAACTCGAATCCGACTGCCGGAATCTCCTTGTCTTCCAACGGCTTCTTCATGTTGACAATGAAGTCGGGAATCTTGGCATCCTTCGCGTCTTTGGTCACCGCCAGCTTGAGGACCGAGGCTGTGGCTTCAATTACGATTCCCGGAGCCGGAGTTGCCTTGTCCTTCAAGAGAGCCCAGAGCTTATCCGCGTCCTCCTTGGAGCCGAGAGCAAGAACTGTCTCCTTGTCGCCCAGCGCCAGCGTGTTCAAGTCGGGTGTGGCTGCGATCAAGTCATGGATCTGTTCAGCCGGCGTCTTTGCAGGGTTTGGCTTGAAAGTTCCCGGCGGAAAGGTCGTGGCCATTGCCAGGGACTTGATGTCGTCAAGGCCGTCCAGGGCGCCGTGATATTTCTTGTAGTAATACTCGAGCGGCTTTTCGATGTTCGGCTTGTAGGCGGCAGGAGCAAAGTCCCAGGCGCGCGAGTAGAACCAGATCGCAGACACCAGATCCTTCGGCGTCTCGTTCGCATAGGCTTCTGCAAGATGGAGTGTGTCCAGCAAACCTGTGGTCTTGTTCTGGTCGTCGGTATAAAGCATCAGCTCGGCCTTATACTCGGAAACGGCGCCGGCAAAATCCTTCTTCGAGATCGCGTCGTCCAAAGCGATGGCCGAATGAAAGATCGGATAAGTGGCGCTGGTTTGCTTCTTCCAGTCGTCGTCCGAAGTCTTGGCCGGCTTGGGAACCGTGAGGCCCTTCTGGGCCAAAATCCCGGCATCGTCGCAGGTCTGCGCGTTGCTGGTCTTGGCGCACTGATTCTTCTTGATAAAGACCGAGATAAAGATGGCCTTGGTGTTGTTGGGATCCACCTGAAGCAGCCGGCCCGCAGCGCTGAGCGCATTATCCTGGTCGGACAGGCCCTGGTAGGTATCCACCAGCATGTCAAGAACGGCCGACTTTACCACGCTCTGAGGATAGGTTTTCAAAAAGCTCTCGAGGGCCGCGGCTTTGGCCTTGGGATCGCTCTGTGTGGTTGCCATTTGATAGGCATTGAACTCGGCCGGATCCTTGATGGTGATCTGGTCCGAATCCTGTGCTCGCAGCGTAGGCGCGGAAACGAGGCTAATGCTCGCCAATGCCAAAACGAACGCAAAGACAAACTTCTTCATTCAGTGCTCCTGGGAATTGCCGTATTGGAAGTCGATATTCAAGCGCTCGCTCGCGGAAAATGCAACCGTTTTAGCTTGGCGGTCGAGTACCGGGGTATGGGTAAACGATACCACGGCTCCCAATGCGGTGTTGGAAGGATTATAGAAAGCCGTGCCCTCTGTGACAAGCAAAGTTGCAAAGGAAAAAAGGAATTGTTTGGAAAGTTGCGTTGAGCAGGTTTTGCTGCGCCCTTCCATCGACCTTTCCAAAAGGTATTTTTTGCGAGAATAGCCGCTTCGAATGGGATGAAATGCAACTCGCCCATCCCCCGGCTTCCGCATTTCTCCGGATTCCCCGATGCTTCCCTGCATATTGGAATTAGACACCGGACCCCAAAAAACTGTTCCTGGGTGTTTCTAAGGGGAGTAACCGGCTTTCTCATTGAAGCAGCCGCACCAGCTCCACTTGCTCGGCCAGGAAGGCGTCGTGGCCATGGTCGCTGGTCATCAGCCGGTAGTCTGCCTCGACGCCGGCCGCCCGAATGGAATCGACAAAACATCGCACCGTCTCGGCCGGAAACAGCCAGTCCGAACTGATGCCGACGAAACTGAGTTTTGCTCGAATCCGGTTGAAGGCTTCTTCCGCCGACGAAAACCCGCGCTGCGGATCCCAGGTATCCATGGTGCGCAACAGGGCCAGGTAGGAATTGGCGTCAAAGCGGTCGATGAATCGCTGTCCCTGGTGGTCCAGATAGCCGGCAATGTCGAAACGCCCGCCAATGAGGCCGCCGCCCTGATCGTCTAGGCCCCAGGGATCCTCGCCGTTGCGGTTGGGACTGCGACCGCAGCGTTCCTCAAACAGCGCCGCCGACTTGTAGCTGAGCATGCCGATCTGGCGTGCCAGCGCCAGCCCCCGCTGCGGAGGACGTTGCGGCAGATAGTGGCCGGCTGCCCAATCCGGGTCATGCACAATGGCCTGACGTTGTAGATGATTGAGCGCCAGCCCCATGGCCGAAACCGGGGCCACGGCAATAATCAACGCCCGCTCTACGCGTTCGGGATTGAGAATGGTCCAATCCAGGGCCTGCATCCCCCCGATCGAGCCGCCCAGAACCAGCCGCAGCCGCCGGATTCCCATCGAATCCAGCAAGCGCGCCTGCGCCCGCACATTGTCCCGGATCGAGACCAGCGGAAAGTCCGGCCCGTACACCTCGCCTGTCTCCGGATCCACCGAGCCGGGCCCCGTGGAGCCATAACAGGAGCCGAGCATGTTGATGCAGATCACAAAGTCGTGTTCCAGGGACAAGACTGCCCCCGGCGCAAAGATCTCGGGCCACCAGGAGCCCACCAGCGCCGAACCGGTGAGCGCGTGGCACACCAGTACGGCGTTGTCGCGAGCCGCATTCAGCCGTCCGTACACCGCATAATGCAGCGTTACGCCGGCCAGCGTGCGGCCGCAATCCAGCAACAATTGCTCGTCGAGTACATAGTCCCCCTCGTAGGTGGGGTCGAGCACTTTCGTCCCGGCCCCCTGTCCGACGAGTTTGGCCGGCCCGGCCTCGGCCGGGATTCGCGTTTCAGTCATCACATTTATTGTGCAGCATGACCCACGGTTGCGGCTTCGCCCTTGAACGAATGCCCGTTCGCGGTCTCGATCGCCTGGTCCAAATCGGCCAGAATATCGCGAATATCCTCGATGCCAACCGACAGCCGCACCAGCTCGGGAGTCACGCCGGTCGTCGCCTGCTCCTCCACTGAAAGCTGCTGGTGGGTGGTGGATGCCGGATGGATCACCAGCGACTTGGCATCCCCAATGTTGGCCACCAGCGAGAACAGCTCCAGAGAGTCGATCAGCGTCTTCCCCGCCTCAAAGCCCCCCTTGATGCCGAACGTGACCAGCGCTCCCCGCCCACTGGGCAGATATTTCTTCGCCCGCGCGTAGTACGGGCTGGACTCCAGGCCGGGATAGTTGACCCACTCGACGCCGGGATGCTGCTCCAGATGCCTGGCCACGGCCAGGGCGTTCTCCGAGTGGCGCTCCAGGCGCAGATGCAGCGTCTCAATCCCTTGCAGCAGCAGAAACGCATTAAACGGCGAGAGCGCCGCCCCTGTATCGCGCAGCCCCTGCACGCGCGCCTTGAGGATGAACGCCAGGGGACCGAAAGCCTCTGTATACGAAAGGCCGTGATAGGACGGGTCCGGCTCGGAAAAGTCCTTGAACCGCCCGGAAGCCGCCCAGTCGAACTTGCCCGCGTCTACAATCACGCCGCCGATGGTGGTGCCGTGCCCGCCCAGAAACTTGGTGGCCGAGTTGACCACGATATCCGCGCCCCACTCAATGGGCCGCACCAGCGCCGGCGACGCCGAGGTGTTGTCGATGACCAGCGGCAGCTTGTGCTCATGAGCAATGGCAGCAATCTTCTCGATATCCACTACATCCAGCTTGGGGTTGCCCAGCGTTTCGGTGTAGATGGCGCGAGTCTTGTCGTTGATAGCCGCGCGCAGCCCGTCGAAGTCGTCCGCATCCACAAACCGCACCGTGATGCCCAGCCGCGGGAACGTGTAGTGGAAGAGGTTGTAAGTTCCGCCATAAAGAGAAGTGGTCGAGACGATCTCGTCTCCCGCCGAGGCCAGCGTGGTCAAGGTCAGGGTCTCCGCCGCCTGGCCTGAGGCCGTCGCCAGCCCTGCCACTCCGCCTTCAAGCGCCGCGACGCGCTTCTCGAAAACGTCGGTGGTGGGGTTCATGATGCGCGTGTAGATGTTGCCAAACTCCTTGAGCGCAAACAGCCGCCCCGCGTGGCCGGCATCCTGAAACTCGTAGGAGGTGGTTTGGTAGATGGGCACGGCTCGAGCGCCAGTCGCCGGGTCGGGCGATTGGCCGGCATGAACGGCAAGGGTGGCAAACTGGCGCTGCTTCGGTTCGGACATAATGGACTCCTTGGGGTTGGTGGGTTTTTGGGCTTCTTGGCGCGGACGGGGTGGGTTGCGGACCGCGCGGAAAATCAAAAACGGCCCGTATCCTTTTCAGGACCGGGCCGCCTGGCTTCAAGATCGGTTGCGTCTAGCGCATTCGCGTCTCAAGAGCCGCACGGAGAGATCCCCATGTCCGACACATGCACATGGCCATGACCCCGATTCCGAGTTTCCTTGAGTTCAGCATAGTTCGCAGTATTCACGGAAACCGGGGTGAATGTCAAATGAAAGTCGAAGCCGAACCGCTCCGAAGAGCGTATTTTAGAGGCTGTCATGGCATTCAGCGTTCAAATGAGTCTCTACCCCAATCTGCTTGCGGGTTGGAAGTTCCTCCTCTCTTTCCGGAAGCGCGATTGGTCCTTTGAAGAATATCCAATCATTGTTCGCAAACAGCATGAATCCAGCCAACAGTTGGGCAAGCCCGGTCGATTCACCGCTCCCGCCTACTACGCTCGCATTGTGAACTGGACGTTGGCTGGCACAGGCGACACGGCCGCGGATGCCCTGAAGAGCCTCAGGGAAACATTCAAGAAGGCTCGAGAGAACCGACCATCGATGCCCCGCCCAGGAACCCATGTACCGCTCGAATTCGCTTCGCAGGCGAGAATCTCGGCGAACGCAGTACTGGCGAACGAGTTCCTGAAATCCGTACTGGGACACGATGAAGCATGGATATCCGACAAGTCCTCCCTCTGGGACTTCGCTTCAGGACACTCTCTCGACGATTACTACGTGAAGATTAGCCTTCTCTACGGCGTGGATGTCTCCGATATTGCCGACGGGAACCTCGCCGAGATCATCGAAAGGATTGCCCAATCAAAGAAGAACCAAATGGAAGCAGGCGGAATACCCTGATCCCTATTCCCTGTTCCCTGTTTTCTGTTCCCTGTTTTCTACTCGTCTGGCTTCCACACATACGCGCCCGGCTGCGGTAGCCCGATATGCGCCAGCACGCGATTGACAAACTGCCGCGCCATCTCGGTTGAGTCAGTGGGCCGGTTATAGAACGCTGGTATGCAGGGGAAGATTACCGCGCCGGCCTCGGCCGCCAGCGTCATATTGCGCAGATGAATGCGGTTGAAGGGCGTCTCGCGCACGCACAGAATCAGCGGCCGCCGCTCCTTGAGCGTCACGTCGGCCGCGCGGGCAATCAGCGAGTTGGCCAGCCCGTGCGCGATGGCCGCCAGGGTGCCCATAGAACACGGCAGCACGATCATCCCGTCCGAAGGATGGCTGCCGCTGGCGATGGCCGCGCCAATGTTGGCATCGCCGTGCTGCACCGTCTTGGTAGGCGCTGCGCCGAGCAATTTTTCCAGCAGATCATTGCGCCCGCTGATGCCCAGTTCCTCGGCCATCACGCGCAACGAGTTTTCCGAAGCTACAAAGTGAACGCGGGCCACGCGCTCATCTGCCTCCAGCGCGCGTAGCGCCTCCCGGCCAAAGATCGCGCCGGATGCGCCGGTGAGTGCGACGGTGATATTCATGCCTTCCACGTGTGGATTCTTCTATGCTGAACAGGTCCGGGTCAAATCTTCCCAAGGCTCAAGATCGGGACATGCAGCACCGTCATAATTCTACTTATTCAGACCAGGGCCACGCGCCCGGTGTCAAGGCTCGAGAGGAACGCCAATAGCTCGACCTTGACACCTTCCTGTCCAAACAGACGATCCTCATGCTCCTGTGGTGGCAGGAGTGGCGACAAAAGTGCCTTGACAAAGCCGGCGCTTTCGCTCAGAGGCGCCGAGAGGCCAGCTAGCCGCTATCGATTAACCGCAATGAAAGCCAAGTCCTCTCTCTGGCTCCCCTTTCTGGCCCGCTCCTCAAGTTTCGTGGCGGGTAAGAAAACCCCATTCGAGCCGGAATCGGCGCGAACCTCGCTCAGGAAGTATTGGCCGCCATACCGGTGGAAAATCAGCGAGCTAGGCCCCCCTGGGCCGAGCGAACCGCGCTGGCCAAGGACCTTTGCCTTTACGTTCTTCGCTCGGTCTCGAACGATGAGCTCATCGGGAAACAATAGATCGAAACCGAGGGTGTAGCTCCCGGCCGGTAGAAAAGTGTGGTTGACGGTAAAGTTGAATGGAACGTTTACTTCGACGACCTTGCTCTGTGCCGTAGCACTGCTGGCCGTCATCAAGGTTGCTCCGGCGAAGAGCGCGATTGCGGTGATGCGATTCATATGAACCTCCTCATTGGTTGTTTCGTTCGGGTCTCTTGCGAGCCCTCGGGGAGCCTTCTCCGAGAGCCTGCTGGAACACAATCGATTTACTTGCCCAATCTCTCGCGCCAGCGCTGCTCAGCGGCATAGCGATGATCCAAACCAGGCACTTATGGATGCCCGGCTCGATCGCGTCATGTTGTGAGTCTGGCTCAGGTTTGTATATCTGTCCAATAGATTGATGTGATATATTGCATCTGTATTGGAGATTGGTCTATGGAAGTCCGGCAGCTACAGATCTTTCGAACGCTCGCTGAAGAGCTGAGCTTCACGCGAACTGCTGAAAAGGTGCACACCGTGCAGTCCAACGTGACCGCGCAGATCAAGGCACTCGAGGAGGAACTCGGAATACCGCTCTTTGACCGCCTGGGCCGTCGCGTGACCCTCACTGACGCGGGCCGCAACTTCCTGCCTTTTGCCTCGCAGGCCCTGGCGGCCATGGACCAGGGTCAACGCGCTCTGCAAACCGGCGCAGAGCCCAGCGGGCCGTTGCGTATCGGCGCTGCGGAGAGCCTGCTCACCTATCGCCTGCCCGAGGTATTGCGCGCCTTCCGCCGCCACTTTCCGCACGTCGAACTCATCTTCCGTCCTTACGTGAATGCGACTCTTGCGCTTGAGCTCGAAGCCGGAAAGTTAGACATGGCGATATACGGGGACGATCTTCAGCCCTTCTCGAGTATCGCGTCCATCCGCCTGCGCAGGGAGCGAGTCCTCCTGCTGGCCGATGCCACCCACGCGCTGGCCAGTCAACCCACGGTAAAACCTGCCGATCTGGCCGGACAGAATCTGCTGCTTACAGAAGCAGGATGCAGTTACCGGGGAAAACTCGACCGGGCGCTCGCACTGGGAAACATTCGTCCTGCCAATGTCACGGAGTTCTCCAGCGTTGAGGCGCTCAAGCAGTGCGTCACCCTCGGCATGGGACTCGGGCTGCTGCCGGCCATCGTCGTCGCCCGCGAACTGCGCCAGAACCGTCTCAAATCCTTGCGCTGGGCCGGTCCGTCCCTCGACATTAACACCCATATCCTCTGGCACAAGGACAAATGGATTTCTCCTGCCATGGCCGCCTTCATGGAGCTGGTCAAGGACAAACTAAAGGACTCCGAAGGCTGAAGTCCGATTTAATCCAGCCTACTCACCCAGCACGCGCCGAAAAATCGCGTCAACATTCCCCAACTGCCGCGTGTAGTCGAACGTCCGAGACAGCTTCTCCGGAGTCAGTAAAGCAGTAATTGCCGTATCCCTTGCGACCTCATCCCGGAAGACCAGATCTTCTTTCCACGCCTTCATCGCGTGCGCCTGCACCAACCGATAAGCATCTTCGCGCATCATGCCCGCCTCGGAGAGGTCCAGCAGCAACTGGCCGCTGAAGATGAGGCCGCCGGTGCTTTCGAGGTTCTTCTTCATCCGCTCAGGATAAACCAGCAGACGGTCGATCAGGTCGGTGGTCTTGGCCAGCAGGTAGTCCACCAGAATGGTCGAGTCCGGGAAGATCACACGCTCGACGGAGGAGTGCGAGATGTCGCGCTCGTGCCAAAGCGCAATGTCTTCAAACGCCGCCTGGGCATTGCCGCGCAGCACGCGCGCCAGCCCGCTGATCTGCTCGCTGGTGATGGGGTTCTTCTTGTGCGGCATGGCCGAGGAGCCCTTCTGCTTCTCGCTGAAGTACTCCTGCGCCTCCCGCACCTCGGTCCGTTGCAGGTGGCGCACCTCGACGGCGATCTTATCCAGCGTGCTACCGACAATCGCCAGCGTCGAGATGTAGGCCGCATGCCGATCCCGCTGGATCACCTGCGTAGCTACCGGCGCCGGCTTCAGCCCCAGTGCCGCGCAGATGCGCTCCTCGTGCTCCGGCTTCAGATGGCCAAACGTGCCCACCGCGCCCGACAGCTTGCCCACGCGCATATCCTCCGCTGCCGCGTCGAAGCGAGCCAGGTTGCGCTCCATTTCGGCGTACCAATTCAGCAGCTTCAGGCCAAAGGTGGTTGGCTCGGCATGAATGCCGTGCGTGCGGCCAATCGTCGGCGTGTGCTTAAACTCGACGGCACGGCGCTTGAGCACTGCCAGCAGCTCCACCAGCCCGCCGCGAATCAGCCCCGAAGCTTCCTTCACCTGCAATGCCTGCGCCGTATCGACGATGTCATTCGAGGTCAGCCCGTAGTGCAGCCAGCGGGACTCGGCGTCCAGGCCTTGGTCTTTGAGGGTTTCGGCAACAGCGGTCGTGAAGGCGATCACGTCGTGCTTCACCTCCGCCTCGATCTCCTGAATGCGAGCCACGGAAAAGCTCGCTTTCGACGCGATAGCTTGCGCAGCAGCCGCGGGAATCACTCCGTCCTCAGCCAGCACGGTGCTCGCCGCCGACTCCACCTGGAGCCAGCAGCGGTATTTGTTCTCTTCAGTCCAGATGCGGCCCATCGCCGGGCGAGTATAGCGGTCGATCAAGGGAGAACTCCTTACCAAAGCCGCATTCAACGGCCTTTGCCAACTCTTGATTGTACGAGGAGAGCGCCCTCAGGTGCGAGGAATGCCCAAACGTTCGTGAAGCTCATCCACCAGCAGCCCGCGGCCCGGCGTGTAGGGCTGGAACCACTCCCCGTCGATCACCAGTTGCGGAACGGCCCGCTTGCCCACGCGGCGCACCACCTCAGCCGAGGCAGCCGCATCGCGGTCCACATCGATCTCGGTGTACGCGACGCCGTGAGAGTCGAGAAAACGCTTGGCCGCGCGGCAGTCCGGGCACCAGGCGGTGGCGTAAACCTGCACGTTCATGCCTTTATTGTAGCGTTCCCGCGCTGATACCATCGAGGACAATGACTGCCAGTGAGATCAAGGCGCTGCTGAATCTGGCTCCGCATCCGATGGAGGGCGGCAGCTTCCGCCAGACGTATATCTCCGCTGAGAGGGTGGAACTCGTCCGCGGGTCGCGTTCGGTGGGCACGGCGATCTACTACCTGCTCGAGGCGGGAACCTTCTCCGAGATGCACGTCCTGGACTCCGACGAGATCTTCCACTTCTATCTCGGCGACCCGGTGGAGATGGTGCAGCTCTACCCTGACGGGCGCTCCGCGCTCTTCACTCTTGGACAGGATTTGTCGGCTGGGCAGCATGTGCAACTGGTCGTTCCGGCAGGCGTCTGGCAGGGTACGCGGCTGATCGGCGACGGGAAAGTCGCCCTCCTCGGCTGCACGGTTACACCGGGGTTCGACTATGCGGATTACCGGAGCGGGAGTTATGAGGAGTTGGCCGCGAAATGGCCCACGGAAGCCGAGATAATCAAGACGATGACAAGAAGCTGAAGACCCAATCAAGTCGGTATTGGTTTTTACGGCCTCGGAAGATGCATCAATATCGTCTGGATGGAAAATGAGAGGAGCATGTAGCTGGAGGCCAAAATGCGTCTCATTGTTCTCTTCAAAAAGGCGATATCCTTTTCATCCGCACCCGAGTTGCGCATTCTTGTCTCGATGGCCTGGTATCGTTGAATACCGCTGATCAATGACCACGGAATTAGGATCATCATGAATATGTAGATAGACATGTAGAAATAGATTTGAATCCCAAGATGCCCAGAAGCGAGAAAATACGAATGAACACGAATCACGAGCTCATAGGCCATCATCGCCTCAACTAGCACGACGAAAAAGCCTGGAAAAGCTGCAACCGAAAGCCAGTCTTGCGACTCCAACCAAGTTTCTTCCATCACTCCCCCAATCGCTGCAAATCTGGACCTCAAAGACCTTCACCAATCCAGCGCCGCCAGTATACCCCTACCGCCGCTCCCTAAAGAAACTCCGCAATAACTCCGCCGACTCATCGGCTAGGATACTCTGCTCCACCAGCATCTGGTGATTGAGCTGCGGGTGATTGAGCACGGAAAGCACCGAACCAGCCGCGCCCGCCTTGGGATCGGCGGCGGCGAAGACCAGCCTGTCCAGCCGTGCATGGATCATGGCCCCCGCACACATGGCGCACGGCTCCAGCGTCACATAGAGCGTGCAACCCGGCAGCCGGTAGTTGGAGAGCAGCTTCGCCGCTGAGCGCAGGGCTACGATTTCAGCATGGGCCGTGGGGTCCACGTCGCGCAGCACCCGATTCTGGCCGGATGCAAGGACAGCTCCGTTGCGCACCACAACCGCGCCGATGGGAACCTCGCCAGCCTCGCCGGCCAGACTGGCCTCGGCGAGTGCGGACTGCATGGCTTCGAGGTCGGAGATCATGGCTTCAATCATCCTGCTATCCCACCCTAGCGCAAAAACAAGAACGCGGCGAGGGTGGGGCACCCACTTCGAGGTCGGAGATCATGCTTCCGATGGTAACGCGGCGGGTTGCTGCTGAGTCATGCAATGTAGCGTGCCCAGGCCCCAGACCAGGTCAACCGAGTGGATGCCGATGACTTCCCGCCCAGGAAATACCTCGGCCAGAATGTTCAGCGCCACGCGGTCGTTGGGATCGTGGAAGGTGGGAACCAGAACCAGGCCGTTGGCGATATAGAAGTTGGCATAACTCGCCGGGAGCCGCTGGCCCCGAAAAACGACCGGGCGCGGCAAGGGCAGCTCAACCAATGTGAACTGCTTCCCATCCAGCGTCCGCGCAGCCTTCAATCTTTCAAGGTTCTCAGCCAGCGGTTCGTGATTTGCATCCTTCGTATTCGGCTCGACAGCGGTCACAATCGTCGTTGGCCCAGCGAAGCGGGAGATGTCGTCGATGTGGCCGTGCGTGTCGTCGCCTGCTACTCCGCGATTAAGCCAGATTACCTGATCAATACCCAAAAACTCCGAAAAAGCCCTTTCAAGTTGCGCGCGGCTTACTCCTGGGTTGCGCTGCTGCACGTCGCTGAGCAGGCACTCTTCGGTAGTGAGCAGAATGCCCGCGCCATTCGTGTCGATCGACCCGCCTTCGAGCACGCACTTCGTGCGGTTCTCGTTTTGGATGAAGGGTTGCCAGGCCGGTAAGCCGAGCAGTTCCGCCACGCGGCCCGGCACCTGGTCGTCAAGTTGCCAGTCGGGGTACTTTGCCCAGGCATTGAAGCGCCAGTTAGTGATGCCTACTTGGCCTTCCGAGTTTCGGATGAAGATTGGCCCAGAATCGCGCGTCCAAACCCGGTTGGTGGGCCACGGATGAAAGCTCACCCGGTCGAGATGTGCCCCGGCGCGGTCCAAGATTCCCCGCGCTCGCTGTTCGGCCTTCGCGTCGTTGACTAAGATGTGAACCCGCTCCCGCGCCGAGAGCAGCCGCACGATCTCCGCATAAACCCAGGGGATGGCCTGAAACTTGCCCGGCCAGTCCTCGGGATTGTGGGGCCAGGCAAGCCAGGTGGCTTCGTGGCGCTCCCACTCGGCGGGCATCGTGTAACCAAGTTTTCGCGGCGTGGCTTCGGGCGCAAAAGGAAGGGACATCTCTAGTTCAGATCCCCGTCTTTCGTCCACGTATTCACCGGATCGATGAATCGCTTCGCAATCGGCGCATAGGCATCGATGCGCCGATCGCGCAGGAAAGGCCAGTTCCGGCGCGTATCTTCAATCAGTCCCAGGTCGATCTCGCCGATCAGAATCTCTTCGCCATCGTGCGAGGCTTTGGCGATCACGCGGCCGAAGGGATCGGCCAAAAAACTGCCGCCCCAGAACTGAAGCCCTGGCTCCGGTGCGCGATTCCCCAGCACATCGCCGTGCTCCATACCTACCCGGTTCACCGCGGCCACGTAGACGCCATTGGCGATAGCGTGCGCCCGCTGGACGGTCTGCCACGCCTCATATTGCGCAGTGCCAAACTCTTCCTTCTCTGCCGGGTGCCAGCCGATGGCGGTCGGGTAGAACAGCACCTCGGCGCCCTGCAACGCGGTCAGCCGCGCGGCTTCGGGGTACCACTGATCCCAGCAAACCAGCGTGCCCACGCGCCCAAATGCCGTATCCGTGGCCTGAAAGCCCAGATCGCCGGGGGCAAAATAATACTTCTCGTAGTAGAGCGGGTCGTCCGGAATGTGCATCTTGCGGTAGACGCCGGCGATGTCTCCATCGGCGTTCAGCGTGACCGCCGTATTGTGATAAAGCCCCGGTGCGCGGCGTTCAAAGAGCGAGGCAACTATCGCGACGCGGGCCTTGCGGGCCACCTCGGCCAGCTTTGTCGTCGACGGTCCCGGAATCGGCTCGGCCAGATCGAAGAGGCGAATATCCTCGCGCTGGCAGAAGTACTGCGTACGGAAAAGCTCGGGCAGGCAGACGACATTTGCGCCCAGCCGCGCCGCCTCGCGAATATGCTCGACCGCCGACTCGAAGTTTGCCTCCGGGTCGGCGCCCATGCGCATCTGCACGAGCCCCACGATGTATTTGCGAGTGTTTGCCATGAGTCCAAGCCGCTCCTATATAACGTTTCAACAAGTAAGCCCGGCCGCGGTCCTAGAAGCCTCTTTCACTCGTAAAGACAATCCGAACAGCATCCAAACAGATATCCACAGGACCGTTCTCTAACCAGTGTGTTCTACCACGAAATGCCACCGGCATCGAGTACCGCGACCTCGCCCCCCTTCCGGCCAGTCAGGGCGTGCCAGAGTTTCGAGGGCCAGTTTGGGTCCATGCAGGGCCTCTCGACGAGTAAAAAGAATACGACGCAAATAATCCCCACCGGGATCGTGACTAGCGCAAGTTGAATCGTGTAGTTGACAAAGAAATCGCCTCCATGCACGGATGCCAGTCTGGTCGCCTTGAACAGTATAAAGATCAACCCAAAATGCAACAGATAGATCGAGTAACACATCCCGCCCGTCACCGCGACCCATGGATTTGCAAGCACCCGCCGAAGACCATGGCTTCGCATAGCCGCGACGCAGAGTGCGCCCATCGGTATCGGCATCAGTGCGCGCTGCCAGATCGCAGTGCGCGCCGGCCAGAAGATCGCGCCAAGTGCCATGACTCCCACCAAATCCCATATCCAGAAAGACTTCATGGTCGCGACATCCAGAACAAGAACATCGGCTACCAAAAGGCCCATTAGGAAATACTGGAGATAGAACAGAATACTCAACTCGACTCGAGGAGATACCGGGATCAGGATATACCCCATTGAGATCAAGACGACGCTCAGAAGAAGCAACGCCCGCCGAAGTCCTGTCCTGCGGATCTGGTAGCTCTGCATAACCAGCGGCGCAAGAAGGTAAAACTGGATCTCCACCTCCAGGCTCCACGTCACGGGATTGACCGTGCTATTCGTACCGAACCATAGACTGTGTTGATAGAAAACGGTGGCCAATACGTGTAGAAAGCCTCCCGGGACAAGCTTGTGCCAAACCGCGAAATATGCCAGAACGGCGACTATCACCGAAGCGATATATGGAGGCTCCAACCGCGTTACTCGCCGCATATAATACTTTCGAAGCGATACCGGCTTAGCCCCCTGTAGCAGTGAGCGCGCAAACGGCATTGCCAGTATCATGCCGCTGATGACAAAGAACAGCATGACCCCGCGGTCCCCGTGATCCAGCAACTGTTTTAGCCACCAATAGCCGGTTTCCCCGTCACTAATCCGCCCCGACCCCAGCGTCAGCGCTTGCATCAAGTGGTACAGGAATACAGAGCTTATCGCCACAAAGCGAAGACCATCGACTTCAGGAATCCAGTGTCCGTCCCTGGTCACTCTCCGAAGCCTGTCCAATAACATGTCTTTCCTTTCCACAACGCCATTCCCGCGCACCGATTCATTGAGAAGCGCGGACTCGGCTACCCAAAACAGGTGGGAAGAAAGGTCACTGAGCTCTGCTGTGTTTCCGCAGAACACCGGTGATATCCCCGGCCATAGCAGCGTGGGCCGCGGCGCGCGCTGCTATCAGCAATCTCGACACTGCAAATCCGCTTGCGTCGAGGCAGCCGTTCCAGTTGCGCTTACTCGTCCAGAATCAGCACGGCGGCTGCAATCGTCGTGGTCCATAGTCCCCGCTTGTCGCCCACGGCCGACTGCGTAACGTTGCTGGTGCGCACGATCTTGTTCGAGATGCGGTAGATCTCCTTCTTTTCGTCCCAGCTCGTATCCGGATCGAATTCCACATCGAGCGTGGTGGCCAGCATCTCAGCGGCCAGCTCCTCGGCGTACTCGCCGGCCTGCTCTTCGGTCTCGCCGAAGCTGTGGTGTTCGCTCAGGTAGCCGTAGGTGTTGCGGTCGGCAGGGATGGCCACGCCGATGCTGGCTACCAGCAGCCGGTGCGGCTCGCGCGTTGAATTCTCCGCGATCACCGCAAAGACCACTTCGCCGGGGCTCAGATAAGTGAGGCCGTCCTTGCGCGAAATCATCTTGCACCGCGGCGGAAAGATGGAAGAGACGCGTACCAGATTCTGCGAGGCGATCCCCGCATCCCGAAGGGCCAGCTCAAAGGAGGTCAAACGCTCCTTGTGTTTGCCTACGCCCTTAGTGAAGAAAAGCTGCTTGGGGACCATGCTTTTTCCCAATTTCTATGTATCCTCCGTGAGTTTGAAAATCGGCGATTTCCGTTGAACGTTCCCGCATGAGTCTATCGTATTTGGGCGGTCAGGAACAGATCGAGGGCGTATTTTATCGGAGGTTCACAATTTCGAGGACAGGGAGCAGCCCAAAGCGCCGGTCAACTCCCGTCTTGATCCCGGGTTGCCGTGCACACACCCGCCCACATGTTGTGCATGTCCCTGGCAATTCTTTTATGGGAAGCGGACAGGACCACGAAGCGTGCTCTACAATCCGTTGTGTCTCAGCTTCCCGAGACTTCGGCTCCCCACCGATCATGGACAACTGTTTTTCTACAACCGGCAACGGAGCCCTGCGCTCCGGCATGGCATGCGCGCTCCGCGTGCGCGCCGGCTTGCGCCACAGCCAGGCTCAGCGCACATTCGGTGTTGCTGCCATAAGAAGGCAAGCGACCGCGCCACGTTGCCGATTGTGGCGCTCGGATGATTCGTCCGGGTTGGAATGCCTTTTGATCGGACATGCAACCAGATTTTTCCTTCCCCGTTTCACGGCGATTTTCAGGTCTTTTTTGTGCCGTGAATTCAATCAACGCATCACATGCCGGAACCACTTTCGCTGGTTTCAAGGAGATATGCCGTATGGAACCGTTTGTTGGTCAGATCATGATGGTCGGGTTTAACTTTGCGCCCGTGGGCTGGGCGCTCTGCAACGGGCAATTGCTCTCAATCTCACAGAACGCAGCACTGTTTTCGCTGATCGGAACGTACTATGGCGGCAATGGTGTGTCCACCTTCGCTCTGCCGAATCTTCAAGGGCGCGTTCCCATTCATCAGGGCCAGAGCCCAGGCACCAGCAACTACGTGATCGGCCAGGTTGGCGGCGTCGAAAACACGACCCTGCTGGTGAACAACATGCCGGTCCACAATCATTCCGCAAACGGCAATAGCGGGCCCGGCGCCAGCGGCTCCCCCATCGGGAACGTCTGGGCCGAGGTGAACGACGGCGGCAGAACGCCGGTGGTTTCCCCAGCCTATGCGCCGGCGTCAACAGGACAAATGGCAAGCTCAGCAATCGGGATGGCCGGCGGCAGCCAGCCTTTCTCGATCCTCCAGCCCTATCTGTGCGTCAACTTCATCATTGCGCTGGTCGGCATCTTTCCCTCGCGCGGCTAAGAATGACACTAACCCGGGTCCCATGAAAGGACCATGCTTCTGGCAAGGCGATCATTGCCTTGCCGGAAGCTGCACCGGGAGCTTTGCCGCGTCTTTACCGTTGCGACCAGGGTGGGGAAGTACGCGATCCCCTCTCCAATGCCGCCAACGGCAGGAAGCAACCACCTCGCCATTGCCACCTTCGATTTGCGGATGTTAGCCTCATCCTTGACTACGCACGGAAAAGGATCCCCAAAAATCTATGCAAACCACCTACAACGGGCTGGAACTGCCCGCAAACGGCCAACCCATCGACTACAAAGACGGGCAGATCGTTGTGCCCTCCAATCCCATCATCCCGTTTATTGAGGGCGACGGCACCGGCCGCGACATCTGGACGGCCTCGCAGCGGGTCTTCGACGCAGCGGTCGAAAAGGCCTACGGCGGCAAGCGCGCTATCCGCTGGTTTGAGATATTCGCCGGCGAAAAGGCCTTCCGCCAGTTCGGCACCTGGCTGCCCGACGACTCCGTGGCCGCGGCCCGCGACTTGCGCGTCTCCATCAAAGGACCGTTGACCACGCCTGTCGGCGGCGGCATCCGCTCGCTTAACGTGGCCCTGCGCCAGCTTCTCGACCTCTACGCCTGCGTGCGGCCGGTCAAGTATTACCAGGGCGTGCCCAGCCCCGTGAAGCACCCCGAAAAGCTCGACATTATTATCTTCCGCGAGAACACCGAAGACCTGTACGCGGGCATCGAGTTCAAAGAGGGCTCGGCGGACGCCGCCCGCCTTATCAGTTTCTTGAATGACGACCTGCTCAAGGGCGGCAAGAAGAAGGTGCGCGGCGACTCCGGAGTGGGCATCAAGCCGATCTCGATCTTCGGCACCAAGCGGCTGGTTCGTTATGCCATCCGCGCCGCGCTCGAGTCGGGTCGCAAGACCGTCACGCTGGTTCACAAGGGCAACATCCAGAAGTTCACCGAGGGGGCATTCCGCGAGTGGGGCTACGAGGTTGCCGTCCAGGAGTTCCGCGATCAGATAGTCACCGAGCGGGAAAGCTGGATTCTGGGCAATGCGGATGCCAACCCTGGCCTCACCGCTGAGCAGAATGCGGCGCTGATTGAGCCCGGCCTGGATATGGCCTCGCAAAGCTATCAGGATTCAGTTGCGGCCGAGGTCAAGGCAGTGCTCGAAACCATTGGAGCGACGCACGGCAACGGCGCCTGGAAGTCGAAGATCCTCATCAACGACCGTATTGCCGACTCCATCTTCCAGCAGATCATCCTGCGTCCCGAGGACTACAGCGTGCTTGCCACCACCAACCTCAACGGCGATTACATCTCCGACGCGGCAGCGGCTCAGGTGGGCGGCCTCGGCATCGCTCCCGGCGCAAACATCGGCGATGGCTTCGCCGTCTTTGAAGCCACGCACGGCACGGCGCCCAAGTACGCCGACAAGGATGTTATCAATCCCGGCTCGGTGATCCTTTCGGGCGTCATGCTGCTGGAGTTCATCGGCTGGAAAGAAGCCGCCAAGCTGATCGAACAGTCTCTAGAGAAGACCATTCTTCAGAAGTTCGTCACCTACGACTTCGAACGCCAAACCGCCGGCGCTACGAAGGTGGGCACCAGTGAGTTTGCGACGAGAATCATCGGCAACATGTAAAGGCAGGGACTAAGGGACTAGGGACTGAGGGACTTGGGATCGGCTTTGAAAGGGCACGACTTTAGCCGTGCCGCAAATGTCCCAATAAGGCAACGGGGCTTTAGCCCCTGAGGTATGTAATGCCTGTTTTGTTTAATTTACTGCTGGCGCAGATTGATCTCAAGCCTGAAAACGTCATCCTGCTGCGTCACCAGGACAAGAGGGCTGCGCGTGGGCGGACGCCTTACGAATTATGGCGAGATGACCCTCCTGCCTTCGAATGCTACCAGTCCATTCAGAGCCTCGAAAACAGGCCGAAGTTTTCGCGAGCGCGTAATTGGGCCTCGTTCGTGGCTACACAGGATGGCGCCACAATGTTTGTGGGAACCTATGCCGCGAAATATATTGGCGTGCTGGCGGAAGACACTCTAAAGCCTCATTGCGACGGGGTTGATTTGGCCGGAAGCTGTGACATTTACGATCTTCAGCTCGATGTACGTTTGGCGGATTTGAAAGGCAAGGTTTTCATCGAATGGGGAGACGGGACACGAGCCTGGGTGCAACGGGCCGACAATCAGAACAAGCCAATAATAGAACTGCGGTCTGAATTCAAGGAACGTGATTTCCCTGGATTTCTGAATTTTGCTGAGCCTCTGTCCAGGGTCGAGGGACTTCCGAAAACATGGATCGAGAATCTCAAGCACGCAAAAGGTGTCTACTTATTGACCTGCCCTAAGACGAAGGAACAATACGTCGGCTCAGCCACTGGGGAAGAGGGTCTTTGGCACCGATGGATGGAATACGTCGTGACGGGTCACGGTGGCAACATCGCGCTGAAAAGTCGTGAATATAGCGACTATCAGGTCTCGATTCTTGAAGTCGCTGGGAGCGCTTCGAACATTGATGACATTCTGAGAATGGAGTCCAGGTGGAAGGACAAACTTCAAAGCCGCGAAATGGGGCTGAACCGGAACTGATGAGGGTTCATCATTGTCTTGCAGCTTTGGAAAGGTGGAGAACGTCATGGTGGATGCAAGAAAGTCCGCTGAAGCGGCAAGAAGGATTCAAGAACTCAGCCGCACGATCACAAGCCACGAATCAAACATTTCGCGATTTGAGCGTGAAAAGAGTGAAAAGGTCAGGTATTACGATCAGCAGATCAGGCGTGAGCAGGATGAAATTAAGAGTCATACCAGATTGATTGATGAGCTTAAGCGCCAGATTTGATAAGAATGCCTTCTCTACGATTCGCATTCCCTCAGGGGCTAAAGCCCACCTTCATTTTTTCGGACTTTACGGCACGGCTGAAGCCGTGCCCTTTCAAAACTGATCACTGACAACTTGCACTAAGATTTATCGAGGAGAATTGAAATGCGCAAGAAAGTAAGCATTGTAGGCGCCGGCAATGTGGGCGCAACCGCCGCTCATTGGATTGCGGCCAAGGAACTGGCCGATGTGGTCCTGATCGATGTCGTCGAAGGCATCCCCCAAGGCAAAGCCCTCGACCTGCTCGAAGCCATGCCAATCGAGAAACGCGACGTGAGCGTCACCGGCGCGAATGATTACGCGGCCTCGGCCAACTCCGACATCGTGGTCATCACCGCGGGCATTCCCCGCAAACCCGGCATGAGCCGCGACGACCTGCTCCACACCAACTTCAAGATCATGTCCGACGTGGTCGCAAAAGTCGTCGCGCAGTCGCCCGAGTCGATTCTAATCATCGTCTCTAATCCTCTCGACGCCATGGCCCAGGCGGCCTATCGCCAAGCGGGCTTCAACCGCGAGCGCGTCATCGGCATGGCAGGCATTCTCGATTCTGCCCGCTTCCGGACCTTCATTGCCGCTGAACTGAATGTAAGTGTCGAAAATGTTACGGCCTTCGTACTGGGCGGCCACGGCGATACCATGGTCCCGCTACCCCGCTACTCTACCGTCGCGGGCATTCCCATCACCGAGTTAATCGAGCCCGCCCGCCTCGAAGCCATCGTCCAGCGCACGCGCGACGGCGGCGCGGAGATCGTGAAGCATCTCAAGACCGGCAGCGCCTACTACGCGCCTTCCGCGGCAGCCGTCGAGATGGTCGAGGCCATTCTCAAGGACAAGAAGAAGATTCTTCCCTGCGCGGCTTATCTGCAAGGCGAATATGGCATTGATGGCTACTACATCGGCGTACCCTGCAAGCTGGGCGCGGCGGGCCTGGAGAAGATCGTCGAGATCAAGCTGACGCCCGAAGAAGACGCGGCCCTCAAGAAGAGCGCCGCCGCTGTCAAGGAACTCTGCGCCGTCATCGGCGTCTAACCCGACACGCCTCCTAACCGAATCTGTGAATCCCAGGTCCCGATTTTGGGACCTGGGATTCACAGCGACAATCCAACACTCGATTTTGCGCCAGTTACCGTTTCACAAACTCCACCACCTTCGGTCCGATCTGCGCGGCGCACTGCGATGCCGCAAGGTGGCCGCAGCCGGGGAAGACCTCCAGCTCGGACTGCGGAATCAGTTGGTGAATCTTTTCGCCCTGGCTGAGCGGCGTGGCGCGGTCCTCTGCGCCCCACACAATCAGCACCGGCATTTTGAGCGCCGGCAGCAGGCTGTCGGTTGTGTCGCGGCCGGTCAGCATAGTCCCCAGCGCGCGGTGAATCACCCAGTCTCTCTTCCTGGAGACGCGCAGAATGTCCTGCGCAATAAAACCCGGAATCTTCGATGGATGAGGCATCAGCAGCGCCTCCAACTGGTCCAGATCCGCCGGTGTTGCAGGCATAAACAGCCCAGTATTCCACGACGGCTTCTCGAAAAGGCCGGCCGAGTCGAACAGCATCAGCCGCAGCACCCGCTCCGGATGCTCGCCGGCGATCCGCTGCACGATCCAGCCGCCCATCGACCAGCCTCCCAGGTCCACCTGCTTCAGCCCCATCGCGTCGAGGAATCCAATCACCGCCGACGCCTCATCCGGCACGGAATAAGAGAAATCGGCAGGCTTTTCGCTCCTGCCGTAGCCGAACAAGTCGGGCATGTAGACGCGGTATCCAGCTTTAGCCAAAGGTCGCGCCAGGTTAAGCCAGTCCTCGGCGCGCGCGCCCAGCCCATGCACCAGCACCACAGCCGGCCCGCCAGCCGGGCCCTCCGCCAGATAGTGCATACGATGGCCGGAAACAGCAATCGAGCGGCTCTCGACGCCCGACAGGCATTCGCGCGTATACGTCCATTCGTTCAAGTAGCCGACCGGCCGCAGCCAGAAGCCAATCCCGGCAATCAGCGCCAGCAAGCCGGCAAGCCACAGCGATCTCTTCAGCAGTCTCACCGGCCCTCCGCTTTCACTTTCAATACCCGCGCTCGCTGCCAGCCCATCTCGATCACCCGCACGGTGATCGGATCAAGCCGGAGAGCGCTATGGCTATTCCACTCCGCCCGCTCCACCCATCGCACGGCATCCGCGTCCGACGCGGCCCGCAATGCGCCGCCCACGGCACGGCAGAGGTAATCTGCAATCACATAATGGTAGCGGACGCGCTCGTCTTCCCGATAAATGCGGTCCAACAGCTCGATCAGCTCCACCGGCTCGACCGTAAGCCCAGTCTCTTCCCGCACCTCGCGCACCACGCCGGCTAGCAGCGGCTCGCCCAACTCCAGCAGCCCGCCTGGCAGCGACCAATGGCCCTTCAGTGGCTCGGTTCCGCGCCGCACCAGCAGCACGCGGCCCTCGTCCACCACCACCGCGCCCACGCCCACCAGCGGCGTCTCAGGAAACTCTCTTTGCATACATCTCCACTGTAAGTCGAGGCGATGGAGTTTCACTGCAACTTTTGCGAATCCGCGATGACTACCGGAGCTTCATTTGCTCCGAGTCCACCCCCAGCACGGTAAAATAGATCTAACCGGATGATGCAAACCTCCCCAGCGTCTGCTCCCCCGTCCACCCGCACGGCGCGGGAACCCGAGCTGCGGCCGCAAATCCAAGAGCAGGGCAGTGAAGCCGCGGCCATCCCCCCGATCATTCAGGTTAGCGGCTTGCGAAAGACCTATCAGACGGCGCGCGGCACGCTCAACCTCTTTCAGGAACTCAATCTACAGGTCGAAGCCGGAGAAATGGTGGCCGTTGTGGGCCAATCCGGAGCGGGAAAGAGCACGCTTTTGCACATTCTGGGCGCCCTTGATGCTCCCTCCGCGGGAAAGGTATACTGCGCCTCAATCGACGTGGCGAGTCTCTCACTGCGCGAGGCCGCGGCCTTTCGCAATCGGGAGATTGGCTACGTCTGGCAGTTCCATTACCTGCTGCCGGAGTTTACGGCGCTTGAAAACGTGGCTATGCCTCTGCTTGCGCGCGGAACATCGAAACGCGAGGCGCTTCAGGTGGCGGCAAACTGGCTCAGGGAGGTTGGCTTGGAGGATCGCAGCGACCACCGGCCCGGCGAGCTCTCTGGCGGCGAGCAGCAGCGCGTGGCGCTGGCCCGCGCGCTGGTCAACAACCCTCGGCTGCTGTTGGCCGACGAACCTACCGGCGACCTGGACGAGATCACCGCCGGCCGTGTCTTCGACCTGATTGAGCGGCTGCACGCGACACACGGCCTCACCTCGATCCTGGTGACGCACAACCTTGACCTTGCTGCGCGCTGCACACGAGCATTGCGCCTGGAGAGTGGGCGGCTGGCCCCGCTGGCGTATACTCCCCAAACGGAACCAACCGCCGCACCGATCTGACGGAAAATGCACCATTTTCGGTGTTCATTGAGTCTTAACAAATAACAAGCTTGGCAAAGATGTTCCAATTCTTTCCAGGCTCACAGGGGAGGATGGGAGTTTCCGGGTAGCATAGGGGCCGGAGACGACGGGGCGGAAGAAAGCTCTGCAACCATCCAAAAGAGCTGTTCGAGGGGCGAAAGTTGTATTTTCCAAGGCGCCTTCGGCGGCGAAACTAGAAGGCAGGTACGCGCGGGCAGGGCTGAGGCCGGCAGATGAACCGGACAGCCACTCTAGCCGATAGCCTGCAATGGGGGAGAACACCATGTTCGAACGCTATACGGAGAAGGCACGGCGCGTGATCTTCTTCGCGCGGTATGAGGCCAGTCAGTTCGGTTCGCCCTATATCGAGACCGAGCACTTGCTGCTCGGCCTGCTGCGCGAGGACAAGGCTTTAACCAACCGCTTCCTGCGTTCGCACGCCTCGGTGGAGTCGATCCGAAAGCAGATTGAAGCGCATACCACCATCCGTGAGAAGGTTTCGACATCGGTTGACTTGCCGCTTTCGAACGAGTGCAAGCGCGTCCTGGCGTATGCGGCGGAGGAAGCCGAGCGCCTGGGCCACAAGCACATCGGCACCGAGCACCTCCTCCTTGGCCTCTTGCGCGAAGAGAAATGCTTCGCCTCCGAGATCTTGCAGGAGCGCGGCCTCAAGCTCGCGCAGATTCGCGACGAGCTTGGCCGCGTCACCCAGGAAAAAACCCCGGCGCAGCCGCGCCAGCGCGAGAGTAGCCTGCTGGCCGAGTTCAGCCGCGACCTGACGCAGGCGGCCATGGACGGCCAGCTCGATCCTCTTGTAGGCCGCGACGGCGAGCTCGAGCGCGTGATTCAAATTCTCTGCCGCCGCACCAAAAACAACCCCGTGCTCATCGGCGAGCCCGGCGTCGGCAAGACGGCGATCGTCGAGGGCCTTGCCCAGCGCATCGCCGACGGCGAAGTCCCCAGCTTCCTCGCCGATAAGAAAGTTCTCGGCCTCGACCTCTCGCTCATTGTGGCCGGCACCAAATATCGCGGCCAGTTCGAAGAGCGGCTCAAGACCATCATGAAAGAGCTGATGGAGAATCAGAACTCGATCGTCTTCATCGACGAGCTGCACACCCTGGTTGGCGCGGGCTCGGCCGAGGGCTCGCTAGATGCGGCCAACATCCTCAAGCCGGCGCTCTCCCGCGGGGAGATTCAGTGCATCGGAGCCACCACGCCGGGTGAGTACCGCAAGTCCATCGAGAAGGACCGCTCCCTCGAGCGCCGCTTCCAGGCCGTCAAAGTTCCGCCGCCTAACGAAGCCGACGCCATCAAGATCATTCACGGCATCAAGGACCGTTACGAGAAGTTCCACGCGGTCAGCTACACGGATGCCGCGGTCGAGTTCGCTGTCTCCCACTCGAACCGATATATTCCTGACCGCTTCCTGCCCGACAAGGCTATCGACTTGATCGACGAAGCCGGCGCGCGCGTCAAGCTCCGCCAGACCTCATTACCCGAGGAGATCACCGAAGTCCAGAAGCGCATCAAGTTCATCGTCCATCGCATGGACTCGGCCATCGCCAACCATGAGTTCGAGAAGGCGCGCTTCTACTCCGACGAGGAACGCAAAGAGCGTGAAAATCTGCGCTCCATGCGCGACAAGTATCACCTCGACGACTCCGCCGCCGGCATCGTCGGACGCGAAGACATTGAGGACGTGGTCAGCCGCTGGACTGGCGTTCCCGTCACCAGCATCAAGGAAGAAGAAACTCAGAAGCTCCTTCGCGTCGAAGAAGAGCTGCACAAGCGCGTCATCTCGCAAGAGAAGGCCATCAGCGCGCTGGCTCGCGCCATTCGCCGCTCTCGCGCCGGGCTCAAGAGCCCGCATCGTCCCATCGGCAGCTTCCTCTTCCTGGGCCCCACCGGAGTCGGCAAGACGGAGATGGCGCGCACCCTCGCCAACTTCCTCTTCGGCTCCGACAAGGCGCTCATCCGCTTCGATATGTCGGAGTTCATGGAGAAGCACTCCGTCTCCAAGCTCATCGGTTCGCCTCCGGGATACGTCGGCTACGAGGAGGGCGGCCAGTTGACCGAACGCGTCAAGCGCTCGCCCTATTCCGTTGTTCTGCTCGACGAAATCGAGAAGGCGCACCCCGATGTCTTCAACATCCTGTTGCAGGTATTTGAGGACGGCCAATTGACTGACGGCCTTGGCAACACGGTCGACTTCAAGAACGTCATCCTCATCATGACCTCGAACATCGGCGCGCGTCACCTGATGAAGAAGCAGGGCCTTGGCTTCCAGAGTGATCGCGAAGACATCGTTTCGGACAAGATCGAGGAGCTGGTCAAGCAGGAAGTGAAGAAGACCTTCAACCCCGAGTTCCTGAACAGGCTCGACGAGGTCATCCTCTTCCAGTCACTGTCGGATGCGGACCTGATCCAGATCGTCGAACTGCTTGTCCAGCAGTTGAACGCCAATCTGGCGCAGAAGTCCATCACCATCTCCGTCACCGAGGAAGCCAAGAAGTGGATCCTCGACAAGACTCTCGGCGATCGCAGCTATGGCGCCCGGCCCCTCCGGCGTGCGCTCCAGCGCTACGTCGAAGATCCCTTGTCCGAAGCCCTGATCGCCGGCAACATCTCCGCGCGCCCAGCCTTCCTCGAGGTCTATCTCGACGCCAACCAGCTCTTCTATCGCCCGGTAAGCGCGGACGAGACCGTCACCGACGAAAAGCCCGCCGGCATTCTTCTGTTCAGTGCCTGAGGCCCATGCAAGCCAGTTGAGCTCAGCGTGAGCAGCACAACTCAAAGCCCCCGGAGACCACCTCTCCGGGGGCTTTTCTTTTCAGCTCCACGCAGCTTACCACCGGCCGATTTGCGATTGGCCCTCCGCTGTTCGGTGAATGCGCGGAGATGGAGGCGGTGCGGACTTTGCCCCCATCCAGCAAGTCGAAGGGTGCCGGGCAGCCCTTCCATCAATTCATTTTCCTCGCCTTACGATCCCATTCGCCCTGCCTAAAATGACTCCAGAAGGAATCCTCACACACTATGCGTTAAACCCTTACGGGCCGCATCGTATTTCCGATGCGCAAATTTTTCTGGAAAACTGTCGAGAAGCGTGCAATACTGACCAGCAAACGTCGCCAGTAAGTGGTTTCCTTGTTAATCCCTAAACGGGAAACGGCGATATGAATCGATTTCGGGTCTCCGATTGATCGCGTGCGGAGAATGCCCCTCTTGAAAGATTGTATTGGCTCTCTGTGTATTGAACCGCATCCCAGGACAGCTTCGCTCGACCCGGTCGTTCAGGATGCTCGGCTTCAGGAAACCGAAAACGACATGAACTGCATCCAGTTCAACTGAGTCATTCTGCCGGATGGAATCCGATGGCGGACATTCCCTGCCGCCTTTGGAACCCTTCGAGTGAAAGAGCGCCTCAAAGCCGGGTACTTTGAAGCGCGATGAACGCAGTTCGAACCATAGTCATTGGGGGGTCAATGGCAACAGCACGTTTGCCTGTAGTAAGCAGCGCTCCTGGGGGGGCGGCGGCTAGAGAATCCAGAATCGTAGAGCGCGCCGCAATGCTGGGTACTTCTCCGCTTTTCGCGGGGCTCTCAAGGGAGGAGTATTCGGAGATTGCCTCCTTGGCCCACTCGCGGTCCTTTGCGCGCGACGAGCTCATCTTCATGCAAGGCCAGTCCGCTCGTCACCTGCTGATGGTCCAGACTGGCGGTGTCAAACTCTCACAGCTCGCGCCGAACGGCAATGAGGTCATTCTTTGGATGGCTGGCCCCGGCGATCCGCTGGGAGTGCTGGTTGAAGCGGTGTCGCAAAGCTACACATGCACTGCCCATGCGATGACGCCAAGCACTACATTGGCATGGGAATACTCGCGGCTTCAGGAATTGGTAGCCGAGATTCCCCAAATGAGACGGAACATCAGTCAGATTCTTACCAGCCGGCTGGAAGAACTTCAGGAACGGTTTCGCGAAGTGGCGACGGAGAAGGTTGGTCCTCGGGTGGCCAAGGCGCTTGTGAGACTGCTCAAGCAGGTAGGGAAGCCCGTCCTAGAGGGAACAGAAATTTCCCTCTCGCGCGAGGAGCTTGCCCAGATGACCGGCACCACTTTGTTCACCATAAGCCGCCTGTTGTCGAAGTGGGGAGAAGAGCGTCTTGTTTTGCCCCGCAGAGAGGCCGTTGTCGTGCTCGATGCTGAACGTCTTGCGCGGGTTTGCAGAGCTGAAGATTAGGGAGGCTCCGCATCAGCCCGCGTCGCAGCGGGCACGGCTTTAGACTGTCCGTAAATAGCAACCCGCTTGATTGCGGCAGTTGATCGTCTAGGGTCGTGCGTGCGGAACACGGCAAAGAGACAGCCTTCATTGCACAGATTAAGCCGTGGACCGTGCAGGATGCGTTTGGAAGCTGGATCGAGTCGCTGGTCCCAGCGCCGTAGCAGAGGCCGGGCCGAGGTGATCAGCGCTCTTGCGATCCCATTCGCTCTGTTTGAGAAGAATTCGAAAAGGGTTCCTTCCAGAAGATACGTTAAACCTGATGAATGTCCGGTTGCTTCTTGATTGGCCTTGCGCTCCCCACTCACGGATTCTTCTAGGAAAAACAGGGAAGAGTGTGCAATACTGACCAGCACACCTCACAATGGGTGCGAAAGCGGAATCGGGTGCGAAAGCGGAATCCGCCGCCGGGGGGCGGTGAGCTCTGCATCATTTCGGGCCTCCGATTGATCGAGTACTGGAGAATCCCTTTTGAACCGTTGAATTGGTCCTCTGCGTTACGAACCACCTCCAAGGACATCTTCGCTCGGAGCGTTTGCTTCGGGTGCCTCGGCTTCGGGAATCCAAAAATCACAAGAAGTTCTTAGACTTCATGGATACTGTTTGGTCGAATGGAGACCGATAGTGAATTGTCCCTATTGGTCGAGGAATCATTCGCGTGAAAGAGCGCCTGAAAGCTGGGTACTTAGAGGCGTGTCGAACGCAGTTCAAACAATTAGTTTTTGGGGGATAGATGGCCACAGCACGCTTGTCAGCATTACTTTTTGCTCCTGGGGGGGCAACTGCTAAAGACTCAGGCATCGCAAGGCGCGGTGCAACCTTGTATCCTTCTCCGCTATTCGAGGGGCTTTCGGAAGGTGAGCGTTCAGAGATCGCATCGTGCGCAACTGTGCGGTCCTTTGCGCGCAACGAGCTCCTTTTCATGCAGGGCCGGTCGGCCCGTCACCTGATGATGATCCAAACAGGCAGCGCAAAGGTCTGCCAGCTCAGTCCAACCGGCAATGAAGTCATCCTCTGGATGGCTGGCGCCGGCGATCCGTTGGGTGTGCTTGTCGAGGCTCTGTCGCAAAGCTACACCTGCACTGCCTACGCGATGACGCCAACCGTCGCACTGGTATGGGAATACGCCAGAATTCAAGCACTGGCGGCGGCGATTCCTCAGATGAGAAGAAACATCAGCCAGATTCTCACCAGCCGGCTCGATGAACTTCAGGAGCGGTTCCGCGAGGTGGCGACGGAGAAAGTTGCTCCCCGGGTGGCCAAGGCGATCATGCGGTTGCTCAAACAGGTGGGAAGACCCGTTTCGGGCGGAATCGAATTATGCCTTTCTCGCGAGGAACTCGCGCAGATGACGGGTACAACCTTGTTTACCATCAGCCGCCTGTTCTCGAAGTGGGGAGAAGAGGGCTTCGTCTTGCCGCGCAGAGAGGCGGTGGTCGTCCTCGATACCCAGCGTCTGGCGTTGGTGAGCAACGCATGTGACTAGCGCCTGTTAGCTAGTGGTATCCGCCACACAGATGGTCGTTTATTCGTTTTGAAAGGGCACGGCTTCAGCCGTGCCGTAGGCAGCCTGAAATGAGTGTGGCTTTAGCCACTGAGCGACTGTCTGTTTTGGTAGATAAAATGTCCATTTCGTGACCACCGAAAAATGACTGTATTTGTGGCGGACACCACTAGCCACGCATTGCCGGTCGTGTTTGAGGCACGGTTCAACTCACGCCCGCCGAGTCTGGCTCAAAGAGAAATCAAGAGATCAACAGAAGTGCGCGCGCCCAAATATTCTGTAGGGCGCGTGCTGCTCCGGGCGCGACTGGACTCGAACCAGCGGCCTCTTCCGCGTGGCCTGCCAGTCAAATCCTGTACCGCCAGATCCAAGACAAACTGATCGGTGACAGATTTAAGATGCCAGGCGAGTCCTCAAGCCGCTTCCTCGAAAAGCCATCTTACAGATTTGTGCAACTATATGATTCTATGATGTTTGTAAGGTAAAGTGAGCGTGACTCAACAATTCTGTTGACACCGGCATAACGCATAGGCATAATTCTCTCGCCCTAGAGGTCTGACCACCTTCGCGCGCGAAATGCTGTCGCGGACGCCGCGACGCCCAATTCCCTGATTCCCTTTAGCCACACGATCTTCCAGGAGATGTGCAATGCTGCCTCGCCCCCCCCTCGCCGCATTCCTCGCTGTGCTCTTTTTCTTTCCGTTGAACTTCGAAGCACAACAGGCTTCCGTTGCTCTTCCTTACACCATGACAACGATCGGCGGTTTGGCGCCCATGGCGGCGACCTCCGGGACGCAGTGCCCGGGTCTGCCCGCTGGCGTGGTGTCCACGGATGCCTTTGGCGACGGGTGCCTTGCCATCAACGGGATATTGGGCTCGGGCGCCTACAGCGGAGTGGTGGCGGACTCTTTCGGCAATGTGTTTGTCAACGACGATATCAAGGGCGTCCTGCATCTGATCAATCCCGCTTCGGGAATCATGACCCTGGTGGCAGGCGGCGGCACAGCCTGCTCGAGCAAATTGGATTCGTCAGGCGATGGCTGCATGGCCGCAACAGGCACGTCAACGTCCGCGATTATCGGCGCCCGCGGTGTGGGCATCGATCCTTATGGCAACATCCTGGTGTCTGGATACAACGATCACTTTGTTCATCTGATCTGCCGCAACGCTTCGCCTCTCTGCGTAGCCGGGACGGCGTCGCCATCGGCCGCGAGCCCCATTCAAATTTCTGTAGGAAACATGGGGTTGGTAGCGGGATGCGCATATGCTACCGGTTCCGCAGGCGTCAGCGCGGCGGGCACAGACAACACACCTGGCTTTTCGACGGCATCCGCTTTATTCACCGGCTCCCCTTTCGTTAACGCCGGCGGAGCTACTTCCGCTTGCACGGCATCGTTGGGCGAAGTGGATCAGCCGCGCGGTGTAACGGCGGACGTGTATGGCAATGTCTATTACGCGGATACCGCCAGCGAGCGCTTGCGCGTGGTGCTGGGTCCGCAGTCGTATAACGGCGTGGCTAACCCGCTTTGGCCGATCCTGGAGGAGAACTCATCCTGGCCAACTGTGACGGCTGGCTATGTCTACACTATTGCGAATACTGGCACGACCGCGACAACCGCGAACTCTCAAACGCACTGCAATGGCAACACAAGCAATCCTTCTCCCTTCGCTACAGACACGCATGGCGACGGATGCCTGTTTACAAGTGCTTCGGTCAACTCAAGCACCAGCGGCACACAGGGAGTTGCCGTAGATGCTGCTGGCAACGTGATCTTCACCGATGCTGGCAACGGCCTGCTGCGTGTGTTTTATGTGAGCAACGGTTCGAATTTTCCCGGCGGTACTGCGGGTTTCGTCGCCGGCCAGGCGATGCAGAACGCGATTAACGTAAACAATGATGGCTACAGCAACTGGATCTCGCCCACGACCGGCTTCGTCTATATGCTGGCCGGCGCCGGTTCCGGTTCTGCCACGGGAAGCGTCTCCACCACGCCCAGGCTTGGCTATAGTACAACCAGTTTAAGCAGCGGTATCACCAAGGTGACGGTAAGCCCGCAAGGCAATATCTTCATCGGCTTTGGCTCCACGACAGCGGCATCGAACAAGGTGCTGTTCTTCGATATCGATACTGGTTATATCCGTACACTGTTCGCGACAGCAGCCTCGAATGTAGCGGCCGGAAGCTTCTGCAGCGGCTCTTCTGGACCAATATCTCTGAGCGCTTATAGCGACGGCTGCCCTGCGTCCTCATCTGAGTTCGGCGGGAGTTCGGCAAGCGGAGCCCTGAGCGTCGCCGCGGACGGGCAGGGCAATCTCTATCTTTACGATGGGACCAGCTCAACTTCCGGGCAACTCGTGCGCAAGATTCTGGCGCAGGGCTTTGCGCCGCAGAAGCTGAGGACGGCTCAGCAACAGATTTTCGAGGCGCATCTTCTGGGAGCGACCTCGGCAACATCCGTCGTGACGAATTCAGCCAACCCGGATTTGAGTTACGGTTCGCCGTCCTGCACGCTTCATGCCGACAATTCGGTCGATTGCACCGTGGCTGTAACCAGCACGCCTTCCGCGCCCGGCCTGCGCTCGGCAACTCTCACGGTGTCGAACGCTTCCAGTGGGACGGATGCCAATATTGGACTGGAGGGAACGGTCCCCGGTTCGGTGCTTGCTTTCGACAACGCATCGACGACAACGAACGGAGTCTCCACCCCCATTGCGCCGGCGTCAATCCCGATTTTCAGCTCGATCGTGCCGTCAAGTGTGGCCGTGGATGGAGCGGGGAATGTGTACGCAGCCAGCGGCGAATCCATTCTTGAGTCGATTGGCGGAAGCACCTACGCGCTGTCTTCCTCTTTGCCCGCAACTCCAAGCCAGATCGCGGTGGACTCAGTCGGCAACGTCTTTGTGGTGAACGCGGGAGTTCAAGCAATTGAGGAACTTGCGATTTCAGCAGCAGGCACTCCAGGGGCCTACAATCTGACCTCGATCTCCTATAAGCCCGCCAGCGGCACGGCCGCTCCACAGGCCATCGCCGTTGATAACGTGGGGAACCTTTATGTCGCCGACTATCAATCGACTGGGGCTTCCATCTACCGGCTATCTCTGGCGGCGAACACGGTGCGCCAGCAGGTGACGGTTGCCTCTGGATTGAGCGACCCTGTATCGCTGGCCGTCGACGCTTCCGGCAATGTGTATGTAGCGGACAAGGGCACAGGCAAGGTCTTTGAGTACTCGCCTGGCACATCCGGAAGTTATGCGCTGAACGCTACCAGAGGAACGCTGTTGTCGAGCGTGACACCGGCGGCGGTGGCCGTGGACCCGGCTGGCGATGTCTACGTGCAGAGCGGCACTTCGGTGCTTGAAGTTCCAGTCACTGGTTTCGAGACCACCGTGCTTACTGGTTTGCAGAATCCGGCCGGACTCGCTGTCGATGGCCTGGGCAACGTCTATAGCGCCGATTCGAGCGTCTCCAGCATCATCCAGGTCGTGCGCGATGCAGGTTCGTATGGCTCAACCACCAGCAACGTGACGAGCATTCAGGGCACTTTGACTAACGTTGGCAATCTGACAGCGACCGGCATCGTGCAGACCGGAAGCCCGGCCGACTTTACCCTTGCGCCCAGCGGCTGCACCGTCAGTACAAGCAGCAGCTTCGCCTCAGGCCAGGCTTGCACCGTCACGGCCTCTCTATCATCGTCGGTACTTGCAAACTCAGGAGCTTCCTACACGGAATCGCTCTCCTTCCTTGCCGCGCCGACTGCCATCGGATCGGTATCTTTCAGCGACCTGGTACCAATCGGTCCCACATCCACCACCGTCAGCGGCCCGAGCAACCCGCGCTTTGCAGCCAGCGGCACTGAGGCCACATTTACAGTCGCAGTAGCCGGCATCGCCTCGCCCAGCGGCAGCCCTGTTACGGTGACGGTAAACTCCGTGACTTTACAGGGCACCGCGCCCGTATTCTCGACCACTCCTACCCTGGACGCGACCGGCTCGGCAATGGTCAACTTGTCCGGCCTTTCCGCGGGCACTTATACAATCAGTGCAAGCTACGCGGGGGTCACCAACACCTACGCCGCTTCAAGCGCGCAAGCTCCCTTCACGGTGGAGCAGTGGGTAGCCACCGGCGATGCCCGCACCGTTACCGAACCAGTCTTCCCAGCCGCATGCACGCAGCTCAACGCGGCGCTGACCTCGGTGAACGACGACATTCCCACCTCGGTCGATGCTACGGTCACGAACCCGGATGGGGCACGCATCCAGGCCGCGCTCAATAGCTGCGCCGGCACTGGCCAGGCCGTTGAGCTCTCCATCGACGGTGCCGGCCACAACGCCTATCTCACCGGTCCGCTCTCGATGCCTTCCAACGTGACGCTGCTGGTCGATCCAGGCGTCTATGTCTACTTCTCGCGCAACGTGCAGGATTACGACAAGGTTGCCGGCACGCACACGTGCGGCACTGTCAACTCCGCCAGCGCAACAAAGTCCTGCCTACCGCTGATTGAGATTCCAGGCAACTCGACGAATGTCGGCATCATGGGCTTTGGCAAGTTTGACGGCCGAGGCGGCGATACGTTGATCAATGCATTCCCATCGGCCTACGCTGGCCAGAGCTGGTGGGGTCTGTCCTCCATCGCCAATAGCGGCGGCAGCCAGCAGAACCCGCGTTTCATTCAGATGGACACCGGCGCCACCAATATCACTCTCTACAAGATCACACTGCGCAACTCGCCTCTCTTCCACATCTCCACAACCGGCGCGGTCACCGGCTTCACAGCCTGGGACATCAAAATCGTCACTCCTACCAGCTCGCGCAACACCGACGGTATTGATCCGGGCAACGCGCAGAACTTCACCATCACCCGTTCGTGGATCTCCGATGGAGACGACAATATCGCCGTCGGGGCTGCGAACACGGTTCCGGCAGAGAACATCTCCGTCACCAACAACCACTTCTTCGCCGGACACGGCGAGTCCATCGGCAGCTACACCACTGCGGGTGTCAGTAATATTCTGTTCGACGGCAATATGTCGTCCGGTAATGGAATCGCGGGCAGCGGCAGCTCCATCAACAACACCGCCGACACCAACTCGATTGGCCTTCGCATCAAGTCCGGATACGATCGCGGTGGCGTGGTCACCAATGTCCAGTACTCGAATTCGTGCTACCAGGACCACAAGGCCGAAATTGTCTTCAGCCCGAACTACGAAGCCACGACCGGGACTCTGTCGCCGAACATCAACAACATCCTGCTGCAGAACCTCTCCTTCGTCACCGCTGGAACGGTACAGTTCACGGGCACAAGCAACAACGGCACCATAAATATGCTACAGGTCATGCTGGACAACGTGAGTTTCCCCAATCCGTTCCCTGTCTCGGAGTTCAGCCCCGCGCCGACCAATACCGAGCTGATCTACGGGCCCGGGCAGGTCTCTACTGACTTCATAGCCGACTTCGCCACCTTCGTAGGCGTGGGCGGCAACAGCGTGATTAACAACATCACAGAACCGGCCCTGGCCCCGCCCACGTGCAACTTTACCTACCTTGCACCGGAACTCACCGGCCCCGCAGGCCAGCCGCAGACAATCACCGAAGGCCAGAATGCAACGGCAGTTGTCATCCTTACTCCGGCCGTGGGAGGCGCGACTTATCCCACGGGCACAGTCACGCTGACCGACGCTCTCACCAGCGCTTCAACTACTGTTACGCTCACGGGAACCAGCGACACGATCTTCATTCCGCTGACAGGCCTCTCCGTGGGCACGCACACCTTCACCGCCACCTACTCGGGCGACAGCAACTACACCCTCACTGCCGGGCAGACTGTTTACTCGATGACAGCGCCGTACGTCATCACTGTCAACCCAGGCAGCCTCGCAACCACTACGACGACGCTATCCGGCGTGCCGAGTTCGGCCCCGTTCGGCGACTCGGTGACAGCCACCGCTACAGTGGTGGGCAGCTCACCCACGGGCACGTTGCAGTTTGTTGTGAACGGCTCTGTCTATGCCACCGTAGCCTTGACCTCGGGCTCGGCGACGGCCAGCATCACCCTGCCTTTCAGCACCAGTCCTTACAGCATCTATGCGGTCTATAACGGCGATTCGGCGAACGACGGTTCTACGTCGGGCACGTCGCCGCTGACCATCACTCAAGCCAACACCGTGACCGCGCTGGCGGCGAGTGCCACCACCGCCACGCTGGGGCACCCGATCGCGTTGACAGCAACCGTGACTGCCTTGGTTGGAACTCCCACAGGAACGGTCACATTCACCTACACCACAACAGGCAGCAGCACCCCCGTTGCAACCTCGGCTATCTTGAACAATGGCGTGGCCACAGCGGGCGTCACCCTTCCGGTCGGTACTGATTCCGTTACGGCTACTTATGCAGCCAGCGGAAGCTACGCTGGATCCACTTCCGCGCCGATGGCCATCACCGTCAGCGTGGGAACGATCCTTGCTCTGCCCGCAAATCCAATTCCATTGCCGTATACCATGACCACGATTGCCGGCGGCGCGGCAGCCAACTGCTCCAGCGCAACCGACAGTTTCGGCGACGGCTGCCCGGCCACTTCGATCGTTTTCGGTGGCTCACTCGATCTGCGCAGCGTAGTCGCCGATCCCTTTGGCAACGTTTATCTAACCGATTCAGTTTCCAATCTGGTGCGCCGCATTGCGCCCAACGGTGTGATCTCAAACTTCGCAGGCAGGGTCACTGGCACGGCCTGCGTTCCCACCGCGACCATTGGCTGCACGCCCACACTCGTCAGCATGAACAAGCCGCGCGGTGTCTCTGCGGATTCCCAAGGTAACATCTACATCGCTGGCTATAACACGCAGGAGGTTTTCAAGGTCAGCGTCTCCAGCGGCCTGATGTATCTGGTTGCCGGCACTGGCACCGCAGGCGGTTCCGGGGACGGCGGCGCAGCGAGTGCCGCGCAGGTCAATGGGCCGCGCAGTGTTTGGGCCGATACGGTGGGCAACGTCTACATCGCCGATACCTCCAACAATAAGATTCGCGTTGTAGACATAACGGGCAATATCCACACCTTTGCAGGTAATGGCACGGCCGGCTCCATCGGCGACGGTTCTCCTGCCACATCCGCGGAGATCAGCAACCCGCAGGGTGTCATGACCGATGCAAACCTGAATGTCTACATTGCCGATTCGGCAAAAGTCCGCGTCGTCTGTGTTACCTGCGGCACAGGTTCGCCCCTCGATGCGCTCCTGGCGATGCTGGGCATCGCCTCGCCGCAGAACGGTTACATCTACACAATTGCAGGTGGCGCATCTTCGTCCTACTCCGGCACGTATCCGACGCTGGCCACGAGCGTCATTATGTCTCCGCAGAAGCTGGCCATCGACGGCAGCGGCAACATCTACATCTCCGATGGCAGTGGCGCCGTCTGGTTTGTCGATAGTCGCACCGGCAACATCCGTCCCATCGCCGGCAATACGACCACCAACTGTTCATCTGCCACCGATAGCTTCGGCGACGGTTGCCCTGCAACTCAGGCTGTAATCGGGGATGGCGGAAACGGGATCGGTGTCGGTACGGATACGCTGGGCAACATCTACATCTCCGACACGTTGAATGCGCGCATTCGCAAGGTAACTACCGGTCTCGCGTCGACAGCGATTGCAACTGGCTCCTCCGCCACACAACCTGTCGAGATTCACTTCATCGCCGGCGACGCTCCGGCTTCGACCAACGCATTGTCGTTCGCATCGACTGAGTGGTCCCTGGGCACGCCCGCCTGCGCCACCAACGCCGACACAACAACCGACTGCCTGGTCACGTCCACCTTCACGCCGGCAGTTCCGGGCGCGCGTTCCACGCCGCTTGCCGTCAACAGCTCGCTTGGGAACACTGCCAATCTCGCCCTTACCGGAACCGGTCTCGGCGCTGGGACCACGCTCGATCCAGCAAGCCAGATCAGCTTCGGCGCGAATCTTCAGGTAGTGGGATTGGCCACCGATACCGCAGGCAATGTCTACGTAGCGGATGCCAATAGCAAGAGCCTTCTGCGCTTCACTCCTTCGGCTCAATCGCAGGGTGCTGGCGCTACCTCCACAACTCTGGCAACGCTCACCGCGCCAGGCCCGGTCGCGGTCGATCCACGCGGCTTCGTCTATGTCGGCGACACTTCCACCGGCCTGATCACCCAGATCGCGCCCTCGGGTGCAACTTCCGCGCTGGCGCTCACGCTCACCACCCCCGCCGGTCTAGCCGTCGATGCGCTGAATAATCTCTATGTGTCGGATTCTTCCGCGCAGGCCGTCTATCAGCTCAATCCCATTACCGGCGCGGTACACGCGCTTGCAGTTGGAACGTTCGTCGCGCCTGCCGGCCTGGCCATCGATCCCGCTGGCAACCTGCTCATCACGGATCCCGGCGAGCCCGCAATCTACCGCTTCAATCTTCAGAGCGGAGTGACCACCACCGTATCGTCCACAGCCGTCAAGCCGTCGGCCATCGCAACCGATGCCGCCGGCAACCTGCTCATCGCGGATACCGCATCGATCCTCGCCGCGCCGGCCAGCGCCAACAGCACAGCCTTCACGGTGGCCAGCCTTACGCCTTCGGCGCTGGCAATCGACTCTGCGGGCAATCTTTACACCGGCTCGGGAAGCGCGGTTCTCAAGCTCACGCGCACACAGGGTTACGTGCAGTTTGCAGGAGCCTCCGCCCCGCCACAAACTGTCTCACTGCTTGAGTCGGGCAATCAGGCCTTGCAACTCAGCTCAATCAGCCAGACCGACACGGCAGATTACAGCCTGGCCGCTGCCGCTTCAACTGACTGCACCGTGACCGGCGCATTGCCCTCAACGGTTGCCGTCGGCGGCGTCTGCGCGCTCACTGCCACCTATACGCCCACAACGTTCCTTACTACCACAGACACGGCAACCTTCAACGGAAACCTTGCCAATGCGGCTCTGTCCACGCCGTCGTCTGTGCAGCTTGTCCTCACCGCACCTGCCTCGGCGCCCGCGGCCACCATCGCGCTTGGAGCGTTCTCGCCGGCATCGCCTGTATTTGGCCAAACCGTTACGGCCAGCGCGACCGTCTCTGGTCCATCGATCACACCGACGGGCACTGTTGTGTTCACGGTCGATAGCTCCACCATCAGCGCCACCGTAGTCAACGGCGTCGCTACCGCCTCGCTGACCGGGCTCAGCGTGGGAACGCATACAGTTTCCGCCGCCTACACCAGCAGCAATGGGTTCACATCGGCTGCTACATCGGCTGCGACCCTCACAGTTGGCCAGGCAACGGCAACGGTGACTCTGAGCAACTTGTCGCAGACGTACACCGGCTCGCCGCTTTCAGCAACAGCAACCACGACGCCATCGGGCCTTGCCGTTAGCCTCACCTACAACGGTTCGCCCACTGCGCCTACGGTGGCTGGAAGCTATGCAGTCGTTGCAACCGCCACCGATCCGAGCTACACCGGAACAGCGACCGGAACGCTTGTGATCGCCCAGGCAACGGCGACGGTGAATCTGAGCAACCTATCGCAGACCTACACCGGCTCGCCGCTATCGGCAACAGCCACTACAACGCCGACAGGCCTCGCAGTTAGCCTCACCTACAACGGATCTTCAACCGCGCCGACAGCGGCAGGAAGCTACACGGTCGTCGCAACCATCAACGATCCAAACTACACCGGCACAACCACCGGAACCCTCGTGATCGCCAAGGCCACTGCGACGGTCACGCTGAGCAATCTCTCGCAGACCTATACCGGCTCGCCACTATCTGCAACGGCAACCACCACGCCCGCAGGCCTTGCCGTTAGCCTCACATACAACGGTTCAGCGACCGCGCCGACAGCAGCAGGAAGCTACACGGTCGTCGCAACAGTCAATGATCCGAACTACACCGGCACAGCCACCGGAACCCTCGTGATCGCCAAGGCCACTGCGACGGTCACGCTGAGCAATCTCTCGCACACCTATACCGGCTCGCCGCTTTCGGCAATTGCGACCACGACGCCCGCAGGACTTGCAGTTAGCCTCACCTACAACGGATCGGCGACCGCGCCGACAACAGCAGGAAGTTACGCCGTTGTCGCAACCATCAACGATCCAAACTACACTGGCACAGCCACCGGAACCCTCGTGATCGCAAAGGCAACGGCAACCGTGACGCTGAGCAACCTGTCGCAGACCTATACCGGCTCGCCACTATCTGCAACGGCAACCACCACGCCCGCAGGCCTTGCCGTTAGCCTCACCTACAACGGTTCAGCGACCGCACCGACAGCAGCAGGAAGTTACGCCGTTGTCGCAACCATCAACGATCCAAATTACACCGGCACGGCAACCGGAACGCTGGTAATCGCCAAGGCCACCGCGACGGTCACGTTGAGCAACCTGTCGCAGACCTATACCGGCTCGTCGCTTTCGGCAATTGCGACCACGACGCCCACGGGACTTGCAGTTAGCCTCACCTACAACGGATCGGCGACCGCGCCGACAACAGCAGGAAGTTACGCCGTTGTCGCAACCATCAACGATCCAAACTACACTGGCACGGCCACCGGAACCCTCGTGATCGCAAAGGCAACGGCAACCGTGACGCTGAGTAACTTGTCGCAGACGTACACCGGCTCGCCGCTTTCGGCAACAGCCACTACAACGCCGACAGGCCTCGCAGTAAGCTTCACCTATAACGGATCGGCGACAGCGCCGACAGCAGCAGGAAGCTTTGCCGTCGTCGCAACCGTCAACAATCCGAATTATGCGGGCTCGGCTTCCGGCACGCTTACCATCGCCAAGGCAGCGGCGAGCGTAACGTTCTTTGCCAATCCAGCCAGTCCCACGCAGGGCAAATCTGACCTGCTGACGGCCACGGTAACCGGCGCAGGTCAACCAAGCGGCACAGTCGTCTTTAGCTCGGGAGCAACCACGCTCTGCACGGCCACACTCAATGCATCCGGTGTCGGATCCTGCTCGTTTATCCCGTCGAAGGACGGCAATTTGTCTGTCACCGCGCAATATCAGGGCGATAGCAATCACCTCACCAGTTCGACATCGCTCACCCTGTTTGTCTACGATTCGGCGGTCACTCTACAGCTTGCAAGCACACAATTGGTCTATCCCGGTGCGACCAACGTGACTGTCTGCATCACTCCGGCCACAAAGGCGACCGCTACCGGTACGGTCCAGATTTACGACGGAACCACGCTGATCGCTACGCTAACTTTGCAAAGCAATGGCTGCGCCTACTGGTATATCTCGCCCGGATTGAATGCCGGCACGCACTCGCTGACAGCAGTCTACTCCGGCGACAAGAACAACCCATCCGGTACATCGGATCCGGTCACAGTGACAGTCAGCCCGGTTCCGGTGACCCTGTCAGCCACCTGCTGGAATGTTAACTTTGCCTACGGCGCCAACTATCAGTGCGTGGTCACTCTGAGTTCCAGCGCAGGGCCGCCGCTGGGCTCGATCGCTTACACGTACGACAGCGGTTCGCCGGTGACCGTTCCCCTGAACAGTGGCATCGCGCTGTTCACACTTACAAAGCCCAATGTGGGCACGCATAAGGTGGTTGTGTCGTATGCGCAACAGACCAACTACGCTGCCGGAACTCCGCAGACGGAGACGTTCACGGTAACTCCGGCTCCGGTCATCGTGTCGCTCACGCCTTCCACCAGGAGTGCGAAGGTTGGAACGAGCATTACGTTCCTTGCAACCGTCTCCTCGTCGAGCGCAGGCCCTCCCGATGCGACCGGTGCGGTGTCCTTCTACAACGGCGCCACGCTGCTGTCTACCGTACCCGTAAACGCCGGCGGGCAAGCGAGCTACGCGACTGCTAGCTTGTCTGCTGGAACCCACACCATCACAGCTACCTACGCAGGAGGGACTAACTACGCTTCAGGGTCGGGAAGCGCGACCGTTACGATCACGCAGTAAAAGGACTGAGTTGCGGGCAGTTCGAGCCCATCTTCGAGCAGGCCTTAAAACAACTGAGGGAGAAGGTCGGGCGCTTCTGATCATCGTCATTCGAGTGCTTCGACATCAACGGACACGGAGAGATCATGCGCTCCGCCCCCTTGAATCAGGCCGTGCAGTGGACTTACGTCGCCGTAGTCCCGGCCCCAGGCGAGCGTGACGTGGCCGTTCGAGGGGACTACATTGTTGGTTGGATCGAGGTCCATCCAGCCGATTCCTGGACAATAGACCGACACCCACGCATGGGATGCATCGGCGCCGACCAGCCTTGGCCGCCCTGGAGGCGGATGAGTTCGGAGATATCCACTAATATAGCGCGCCGACAAGTTCAGGGAACGGAGGCAGGCAATTTGAAAATGCGCAAAATCCTGGCACACGCCCCGACGTTTCCGAAAGACCTCCTCGGTAGTCGTGCGGACATTCGTGACTTTTGAGTCGAAGTGAAGGTCGTTGTGGATGCGCGCGGTGAGATCGAGAAGCCCTTCTCGCAATGGCCGCCGGGCAGGAAACGACTGCAATGCATATGAGGCAAACTCGGGCCGCAGCTTGATGCGCGGCGACTCAAATCTGAACTGGAAGGCTTCGAGTCCCGCGGGGCTTTGATCTGTGGCGAGCAGTTTCACCACTTCTTCCCAAGGTGGCGAGTCTTGCGGCTCCGATGTTGCCTCGTCCAGCATCCTTACTTCACTCCGCGCCTCCACGACCAATTCCCGGTGCGGTTCCTGCACCGTGAAAAAGCAGAGAAGGTTCCCGAAATAGTCGATCCTCTCGCTCATGTTGGCCGGTGCTGGCTGGATGTGCAGTTCGCTCTGCGCCAACTGCTGTCGCGGCATCGATCGCGGCTTGAGACACGCGACATGTTTCCCAACCGAGACCGGGTGCCTGTACCTGCAGGTGGTTCGATGGACGATTCTGTAGATCATAAGCCTATCGTGATCGGCAAGGTGCGAGCGTGGCTGAAGTATCGGCTCGATAGATTATTGGACCATGAAGGCAACAGTATTTCCAAACCTCTGAGAAAACTCTCAAGGCGGGAAAGACCATCGACGTTATTGGCGGCGGTTGCGGCGCCTGGCAGCGGGTAGCTAAGCCCTTGCAGATCGAAAGTGCGTAGCAAGCCCAGGGCGCGTCGCATTGCGTCCAAATCGTCGGGCAAGTGTCGAGGGAGTTGTTGATAGAGATGCACGAGATGGGTCAATTGAAAGTCCAAAGACCGCGGGTTTGTCTCATCCGCCAATAACACATCCATCACCGCCAGGGGCTGGAGCGTAGTGTAGTAACGCGAACGGTAGGTCATGGAACTGTCGGCAACCTCGAGTAAACACTCAAGGAGAGGCCAGTCCTGTTCACCGAGCGGGGTAGTGATCTCGCGAAGTTGCCGGGTGAGATAGATCGCTCGCTCGAGACGCCGTCCAATGCTCATGAACAGCCAACCCAGTCCGCGGTTGATGTTTTCGCGCTCCATTCCGGAAAATGCCGAAAGAAGTTCCAGGCAACCGGTCAGCATCGCGGGATATTCGAGGAATGGCGTTCCCGGCTCACACCGGATCGAGTCCCGCAGTTGGCTGACAAGAAACACCATATCGGCCGAAAGCCGTTCACGAACACTGCCGCCAACGCGCGATACCTCTGATAGTGTAGATGCCAGACTGTCAGCTCGTTTGGTGTCGGCAATCAAAGAGATCAGTTCATGTTCGAATTCCAGCGAAGTCGTGGGCTTTCGTTGCGTTTTTCGCAACTTGCTTTGACGGGTCTCAAGACAGCTATGGAGCCGGATCAGGCACCCGAGCTCAGCCTGGCTGGCGCGCCGCACCCGCGAGGTCATGGACCGCACAATTCGCGCCAGGGATTCGGCCCGCTCGACATATCGTCCCAACCAAAAAACATTATCCGCAACGCTGCTTGGCACGCCGGGCGACTCACGGCGCAAAGCAACCGGCTCATTGCGAGGGCGAAGCATGCTGAACGTATCTACCGGGCTGTCCCATAGCACCCATGCATCTTTGCTATGTCCGCCCCTCTGAATGGAGACGACAGATCCCTCCAACTCGGCAACACGGACCAATCCTCCGGGAATCGCAGTCCACCCATTGCCGGTGTTGAGCACGTATGTACGCAGCACCACGCTGCGTGAGCAAAGGTTCCCGTCGTCCCAAACGGGTGCACGCGACAAAGCGATCTTTTCTTGCGCAACATACTCGTGAGGGCGTGCTCGCAATAGCTTGGCAAGCTTGCCCTTTTCGCCGTACTCGAGTTCGGCTCCGAAGACCGGCTCCATGCCACGCGATGGAAACGCCGGCTTCACCACGACGGAATCGAGATGATTGAGAACCCAATCGAGCGCGTACGGCTGCCCGCACCACCAGGTCGCGACGGATGGAAGTTTCAGCTTTTCTCCAGTCAGGTATCTGGAAAGACCGGGAAGGAAAGGCATGATCGCGGCGGTTTCAATGAGGCCACTGCCCAATGCATTTGCCACTCTTACGTTTCCAGCTACGATTGCATCGACCAGTCCCGGCACGCCGAGCAGGGAATCGCTCCGCAACTCGAGAGGATCGCAGAAGCTATCGTCCACCCGGCGCAGGATCACATGGACTTGCTCCAACCCACCGACAGTCTTGAGAAATACGCAGCGGTCGCGCACAGTCAGATCGGCGCCCTCGACCAGGGTGAATCCCAGGTAGCGCGCCATATACGAGTGTTCAAAGTAGGTCTCGTTGAACGGCCCGGGGGTCAGGAGCACGATGCGCGGATTGTCGCACTGGGCCAGGGCGGTAAGTGCTTCGCGCTGCGCACGGAAAAAAGGAGCAAGACGCAGCACGTTCGAGTTGCGAAAGAGATCGGGTAAGACATCGGACACGATGGTGCGGTTCTCGAGTGCATAACCGCTGCCCGAGGGAGCTTGCGTTCGATCGGAAAGGACCCACCATTGTCCATCCGGCGAGCGGGCCAGATCAACCGCCAGCATGTGCAGGTAACTGTGCGCAGGGACGCGCACTCCCACCAACGGGCGAAGAAAAGCGGGGTTGGCATAGAGGAGTGCGGGAGGAAAGCGGCCGTCCGCGATGAGGTTCTGAGAGCCGTAAAGATCCTCGAGAATGAGACTCAGCAACTGGGCGCGCTGAATGATGCCCGCCTCGATCGAGCGCCATTCGTCGGCTGCGATGAGAAACGGAACGACATCGATCTTCCAGGGCCGGTTTGCTCCGAGCGGATCGCTGTAAATGTTATAAGTAATGCCATTCTCGCGAATGCGTCGCTCGGCACGCCCCCAGCGTCGTTCCAACTCCCCAGGCCCGATGTCGCGAAGGGACTCCATCAGGCCTGTCCAGTGCGGTCGAGGAGTCACGCCGTCAGCCGATGCCTCATCGTAAGCATCTCCATAAGTGCGCAGACTTTGAATTAGCTCGACGGTCATGACTCGCCCCGCATCCCAATCGGGGTATTTCGTTTGGGTGGCGTCAGGCGCAGGTCCAGGGTCAAGGGAAGAATCGGGTTGGCCTCGTCCTCAGGCGTAGCAATGGGGTTGAGCGCAGGGCCCAAGACTTGAAAGCGTTCATTGCGTCGAAGTTCGGCCTCGGCGCCGTTCACTGGACGGGCTGTGTATAGACGGCCATCGGGTGGCGCAACATGGTAAGCGCATTCGCCAATCGATCGATTCTTCCAGCAATCGATAAGGCTGAAGACGAGCGGCGCATGGATGGGGACTGTAGGGTGCAGGGTCGCCGACAAGCTGCGCGCGCGATACCGTACGCCTGCGACCGCGGTCCCGGCATCGTGGTTGAATTGAAGCGGCACACGGCGCCCATTGCAGGCAACTACATAGCGGGATTGCTCGGTTATGCCGGACAGCATCACCTGGATGCGCTCGAGCGAAGAGTCCACGGTGCGTACCGTTCCGCCGGAAATGCTCTCTTCGGCGAGTACGTTCCAGGGCTCGAGCGCCTGACGCAGTTCCAGTTCGACTCCTTCCGCGGCGATTGACCCAATCTTCGGGAAACGAAACTCCAGATGCGCGCCAAACCACTGTTCCTCGAAGTCGCAGCCAGACTGCCGCAAGTGCGCGAGCACTTCGGAAAAGTCGCGTTTGACAAATTCAGGCAGCATGAAACGGTCGTGGAGTGTCGAACCCCACCGGACCAGGCCGCCCTGGAACGGCGTCTTCCAAAAACTGCATACCAAGGCGCGGACCAGTAACATCTGCAGAAGGTTCATTCGCACATTTGGCGGCATTTCGAACGCTCGCAGTTCGAGCAAGCCAAGTTGCGACCCGAATCCCTTCGGCGGAAAGAGTTTGTCTACGCAAAACTCACTGCGATGCGTGTTCCCTGTGATATCGGCAAGCAAGTTGCGGAACAGCCCATCCACAATAAACGGCGGACAATCCATCGAAGGGAGTTGGCCAAAGGAAACTTCGAGCTCATACAGGGTGTCCAGGCGTGCTTCGTCCACGCGCGGACATTGGCTCGTCGGCCCGACGTACATTCCGGAAAACAGGAACGACAGCGCCGGATGATTCTGCCAGAACGCTAACATGCTGCGCAGCAGATCCGGGCGGCGCAGTATGGGACTGTCCAGCACGGTCGCCCCGCCGATCACGATGTGGCTGCCGCCCCCAGTGGGGAGATGGCGACCGTCATATTCAAATTTCTCGGCGGTTAGCCGATTGTGGCGGGCTTCTTCGTCGAGAACCGTATAGATCTGTTCGAGTTCGACCCAGTTGCTTGCCGGCGGCAGGTTCACTTCCAGGACGCCGGGGTCCGGAGTGACACTGAACGATCGCAATCGCGGATCGGAAGCAGGCGCGTAGCCCTCTACCCAAACCGGCATTCCGAGATACTGGCATGTATCTTCAACCGCGCCGACCAAATCCAGATAATCCGCAAGAATGGGCGCAAAGGGCAGAAACACATGCAGGCGGCCTTCCCGCGCCTGCACACAGAGCGATGGCCGAATCAGCACCTCTGCCGTTTCGGATGCACGCAAGACTGCCGGAAGCGGATCGGCCTCCGGATCTCTTTCGAAAAGATCCTTGCGGAGCGCAGAGTGCGATGAGAGCTTGACTCGATCCGCGAACGGCGCAGCATCAAACTCGTATTCAAGCTCATCTGGCGCAACCCAGGGCATCGACTCGGTCGGAATGCGAAAGCCGATTGGCGAATCGCCCTGCGACAGGACTAAACGATCCGGTCGAGAAAACCATAACTGGCTCGACCAACGGATTTGGCCCTTCGGTTGCCGGCGGCGGACAGGGAGTATGTAGCCAACGGGCTCAGTGGATTCTGATTCCGGATCGTACGCGGGGAGCACGTTTTCTGAGCTCACTTCAAGGCGACGTGCAAGCGCCTCCATAAATCTGAAGGCCTCAGACGCGCCAAAATTGTAATCATGATCAGCTTGTGCAATCAGGTTGGCATCCCTCCAGACGGGGACACCATCGGCACGCCAATAGCAGCTCAACGCCCAACGCGGCAGCGGCTCGCCTGGATACCATTTCCCCTGCCCATAGTGAAGCAGCGCACCGGACGCCATCCTCTTGCGCAGACCTTGGATGAGAGCCAGTCCGCGGATTCGCTTCATCGATCCCAGGGCATCGATGTTCCATTGCGGGCTCTCGGGCTCGTCGATGCCGACGAACGTAGGTTCGCCGCCCATCGTCAGACGTACATCCTGAGCTGACAACTCCGCATCGACGCCTTGTGCAACCTGTCTTACGCGCAGCCAATCCGCCTCGGTTAAAGGAATGGAAGGCCGCCGCGGATCATTTAAGCGGCGAACTGAGATGGAGTGGCTGAACTCAACCGTGGCCGGCTCCACTGTGCCTCCGATGGGTGCCGCTTGCAAGGCATTCGGAGTGCAGACCAGGGGTATGTGTCCTTCGCCGGCGAGCAATCCCGAAGTCGGATCTAAGCCAATCCATCCAGCTCCCGGCAAAAATGCCTCTGCCCAGGCATGCAAATCCGCGGAGTCGACTTTTGGCCCTCCGCCCTCGCCTTCCAGCACCCCGTCGCCTGCCGCCAACTGAATAAGATATCCCGACACAAACCGCGCCGCGATACCCAAATTTCGGAGGGCCTGGACCAGCAGCCATGCGGAGTCGCGGCACGACCCCGTGCGCTTCTCAAGGGTCTCCTCGCATGTCTGGACGCCCGGCTCCAGCCTAGTCACATAACCAATTCCGTCTCGCACCCTCCGGTTCAAATCCAGCAGAAGACTGATCGTTCCGCTTCTCTGGCCCACAAAACTCTCAAGAAATGCCCGCAGCAGGGGCCCAGGCGGATCCGCCGATCGATAGGGCTCCAAATCCTTCGCCAGCCCCCCCGCGTACGCGAAAGGATATTGTTCAACTCCCGGCTCCAGGAAAAACTCGAAGGGATTGTAAGGCGATAGCTCTGCGACGAGGTTTACCTCAACCAGGAGTTCGTTTGTCTTTTCCAGAAAGAGAAGGCGCGCCAGCCGGTTATTGTGGGGGTCCAACTGCCAGTTCAGAATGTGCTTGGTCGGCGTGACATCGAGGGAGTAGCTAAGGATGGGCGTGCGGCAGTGCAGCGCGGGGCGCAACTGGATAACCTGTGGACCAAGGGATATCGCCTTTTCATACCGGTAGCATGTCAGGTGATTCAGCGCGACTTGTGTGCCCATCCACCCTCTCGCGGCCCACATCTGGAATCAGGGGCTCGCCATCGTTCGGTACCTCAGAACACGTACTCGCCATACTCCTCGTGGAAGCTGCGGTGTAAAGACAAGTTAGCATATTAGTTGCCTGATCGAAATCGGTTATGCGATTGCGCATTCCTTAAAGATTCCCTCAATCTGTAAGTTATTGATTCCAAAGTGACACAGATCGCGTCGTAGCATGGATGAAACCTGCTGCAACGGAAATGCTCGAAACACGATATATCGATTTCTTCCTAATCCAATCGGGAGTTCCCCCGGCTCGCCTCAGCACCTTCGGGGATAGGCTAAAAGAAGAGGTCACCACTTTAAGTCATTTGCACGACTGGATTCGTATCAAACTACAACTATTGATAAATAAGCGCATTACGGATTGTTTGTATGCATATACCCCCATATCTACCCCCATTCAGCAGCTTGCGTCCAGTTTCGTCTATAGGCGTCCGTCGCTCTAGGCTGCGGCCTCGTGCAAACAGAGCGCCGATTCTTCCGACCCGCAAATAAGAATGATAGGGCGCATCACCGGCCAGTGTCCCCTTTAACCGTGGCTCGGCGCCAGAGAAAACCGTCCGCGACCCCTCTCTGGCCGAGGCCTTCAAAGGGGGGGGACAATCTGTCCCCTCCCTTGCGCTTCCCTTTGAAACGGCGGCGGGATGGAACAGCAGGCAGCGCGAGAACGATTCTTCCAGCCTTTATTCTTCCTCTCCGCCCTGCTCTCTTGTCCATTCAACAAGTTTTTGTTGCAGTTCTTCTTTGCTTGGCAGGTAAAGCTGGTATTCGCGGGCGTGAATGTTGGCGTCTTTGGGAAGGGTAATCTCGACCAGAGCGGAGTTCTTCTTCTTGCAGAGCACGATGCCGATGGTGTGGTTCTCCGCCTCCGTTCTGACGTGGCGGTCAAAGTAGTTGACATACATCTGCATCTGGCCGAGGTCCTGATGCGAGAGTTTGCCAATCTTGAGGTCGATGAGTACATAGGCCCGCAGCAGCCGGTTATAAAACACGAGATCGACGAAGAAGTGTTCGTCGTCGTAGGTGAACCGCTTTTGTCTTGCTTCAAAGAGGAAGCCCTTGCCCAGTTCAAGCAGAAAATTTTCAATGTGGGTAACAATGGCCGATTCCAGATCGGACTCGGAGTAGCGGGCCTTTTCCTCAAGCCCCAGAAACTCCAGCACGTAGGGATCTTTGAGCAGGTCTTGCGGCTTGGCAACGTGCTGACCCTCCCGCGCCAGATCGCGGATAGCCTGCTTGTCGCGGCTGAGGGCCAGCCGCTCATAGAGACCGGCATCGAATTGGCGTCGGAGTTCGCGCAGAGTCCAACCCTGCTGGGCAGCCTCAATCTCGTAGAAGTCGCGCTCCTCCGGCTTGAGTCCGATCAGGAAGACGTAGTGCGACCAACTCAAAACAAACGGTTCATATGTCGTCTCTCCCGAAGTCTGCAATTCCCCAGACAACGTCTGGGGAATTCGGGTATGCGCAGAAATCCCAGACACTGTCTGGGAAATTGGGAAAGCTGGGAATTGTCCAGACGCTGTTTGGAAAATTGGCGCAACGCGCCCCGGATAGGCAAGGAAAAAGCGGCGCATATATTCAAGATTGCTTCTGGAAAAGCCATTACCGAACTCGCCTGTCAGTCGTGCAGCCAAATCCAGCAGGATTTCTTTTCCATACTGCGCACGGTCCGCGCCCTGCTGCTCCCGCTCGACGATGCGCCGGCCAATCTCATAGTTTGTGTAGACCTGCAACAAGTCGACGCCCCGTGCGGCGCTCTGGCGAGCCGACAATACCAGGCTGCGGATGCCGTCATAAAGCGGATTGGAACCCTGGCGCTTACTCATAGCAACCCCCGAATGCCCTGCAAGATTTCGGCGCTCCCGGCATCGAGCGTGGATTCCTTGCCGTTGGTGGACTAAGCATAGGATACCCCTGCGAGAAGATCAGAGAGGCGCAGCTCATCTTCACGGCCCTAGCCGAGCTTTCCACGCGCCAGATTGCGGAGACAGCGGCGGCGGTGGGCTTGCCCGCCAACAAAAGGGCCGCAAAGACCGGCGGCGGGATTGCCCATCGCGCCCGGCTCGAACTGGAAAGCAAGACCGGTCGAAAGGTGGTGACCGGCGAGAACTATCTGTCGCCGTCCAAATCGAAAAATAGCCTCAAGGCTTGAGAGAGGATTGCGCCCATTAGGCAAGCTCAGGGTAGGCTGACTTACGGAACTCCCAGATCTCAATGGCGAAACCTGGGGCACCCGGCTCACGGAGTCTTTAGAATAAGAAGTAGGGGGTGGTAATCAGAAGCCAACGTGACCAAAGAGGAAAAAATGGAATTCAAAGATGAGCCTTTACCAAACAACTTTTCACGAATGATCGGCTTTGATCAGACGCACGAAAATGATAACCGGCCCGAGGTTGGGCAGTCTTATGATCCAGAACTGACCGCACTATGCTTGAAGTGCGGACAGCGGCTCACGGAGTCGAGAGATCCGGTGAAGTTTAAAGTGCCAAAACAACCCGACCGTGCATATTTCTATCGTGTCCACAAAGAATGTGACACAAAGGAGAACACAGCGAAGGCGATCGATATGGTGAACAAACAGATGATCGTCGAAGGTTTTCACCGCAACGCGATCTGAGGGAGGAATTGTCCGGGGCTAAGGCCCGCGTTGTTGCGGCGACTTTACACGGGGGTTGAAACCCCCGCGCGAATTCTTGACGTCCATTCCGACTCGATTTCAACGATTCCTCGGATTCCGGTAGCGTAGTAGTTGAAGCTGCTCCATCGGTATTACTCGGGGGATGCGGCCAGTCCCCGTTTTACGGGGTTCCGGTGGATGCAACTCTGCTGGGACCTTGCCCGAGGCCCCGCTCATCGCGATAGGGCTGCGATGAACGGGGCACAGTTCCTGATACCGTGATGAGTGGGTCACCTTCTATAACCGTGTCGGCGTTGTCAAGAGACACCTGGACCGTCGAAGGTTTTTTGTTTTTTCCTTCGTGGGAGGTTTTTGTTTTTGTTGTTGCTTTTGCTTTTTGCTCATCGACCAAGGCCCGCTTTCAGAATCTCGCGGTGGATCACTCGGTTCCACCAGCCATCTATTCGGTCACCGAACTTCCGACCATGATTCGTTGTTCAGACTCCCCGACCGCTCGGGGAGGCAAGGCGCTCCAATCAGCCTAACGGTGATCTACTGCTGCACCAGGGTGGCCCTCGAGCTGCCTTGCGTGCGAACCAGCTGCGTGTAATTCACTTCGCGGCGCAGCATCCAGTACATGCGCACCGCCAGTTTCCTGGCGATCGCCACTTTCGCCACGCTCCCGCCACGACGCAGCCGGAGCCGTTGATAATCCTGCCGTAACTCCGGGTCCATGCGCGCTGCTGTGTGTCCGGCTTCGACCAGCAAGCCGCGCAGCATGGGATTGCCTTGTTTGGAGATCGCGCCCAGCTTCTGCTTTCCGCCCGAGGAATGCTCAGACGGATTGAGCCCCAGATAACTCACCAGTTGTTTGCTGCGCCCGAAGCGTGCCGCCGGACCGACGATCAGTACAAACGCCAGCGACGTCACCGGACCTACTCCGGGATGGGTCATCAGCCGCACCGCATCCCCGTTGGCTGCAGCTTGCTCGTTTACCGCTTGGTCGAACTGCGCCAGCGAGGCGTCGAGCTGATCGAGCAGGCGCAGCAACTCCTGCCGTTGCCGGCTGGCCCACTTATCCAGCCCGAGAGCTTCCAGTTCGCAGCGCCCCTTCTTGGTAAAGAGCTGCTTCTTGCGGCACAGCCCCTCACCCATGGCCAGGGCATGCAGTTGATTGCCGATCGCATTGCGCATCCACACCAGCTTCTGCCGATGCCACAACAGGTGCCTGAGATCGCGCTCTTCCCGCGCCGGCCGCCACAACCGTGGAAACCGGCCGCTCAAGAGCAGATCCAGAAGCAAAGCCGCGTCGCGCGCATCCGTCTTCTGCTTGCGCACTTCGGCCGCGCGGATGCGCGCCGCGTCCCCCATCCACAACTCGTGCCCCAACTGGGACAGCAACTGCTCGAACCAGCGCGTGTGTCCGGTGGCTTCGATGCCCACCCGCACAGGTCCCAATAGAGAGGTATAAAACTCCTTCGCTTCTCCGTTGCCGTGTTCCAGGCGACGTTCAACCAACTCGCCCGTCTCCTCGTCCAGCATCGCAATCTGCTGGTAGCGCGTATGCAAATCACATCCTACAATCTTCATGTGCTCGGCTCCTCTCTTCCGAGCCTTGGTTGTTTGAGCAACTCAAGTTTACCCGGACGACTGGAGCCGACACGGTTATCTAATCAGCCTTGCGATATGCGAGGCTACTGCCCGCGCTGTCCGGCGTGGTCGGCTATGGAGACTGGCACGTTGACCGAGCCAGTGCCCTATCTTTGCAGCATTTCCCGTGTGCGCAAGGAGCGCTACGAGGAAATGCTGGCATAAGCGCCGCAGGGGAAGCGCGGTGTTAGAAGCGGTTTTCGGGATTTGCCGCTCTGGGGCGCCCCCAAAAATAATTGGATCTATTTGATCCTTATACAGCTTTCTTACGCGAATGGCGCGTACCATGCGAGCAGGTAGCACGATCCCCCCAGGCTTCAACCAGACAACCATGCGGAGTGCAAGGAGATATTCATGCTCTTGGGCGTTCGATCTTCCCCAGTGCGAGCCCTACTTGTGTACGGACTCATCGCGGCATCAGCTCTCACGTCCTTAGCAAAAGGCCCGGCCTCTCAGCCAGCAGACAACCCTGCGGCGAAGAAGGCGCAAGTGGCCCAACACTACGGCAGAATCCCGCTCAGCTTTGAGGCCAACCAAGGTAAGGCCGACAAGACCGTGAAGTTCCTTTCCAACGGCAGCGGTTATTCGCTATTTCTTACGGATTCGTCCGCGGTATTGGCCCTGACCAAACCGGAGGTCTCAGGCGCGAAGCCCCGCCAAACCGCCGGAAGAGGAGTGAATCTCGCTTCGGCGCGCCTGGCCGAGAAGACCGACGTAGTGCGAATGGATCTGGCGGGCGCCAATCGCGCAACGCACGTCGCCGGCATGGATCAACTCCCCGGCACGGCAAACTACTTCATCGGCAACGACCCGGCCCAATGGCACAGCGGCGTACCGACCTTTGCCAAGGTGAAATACGCCAGCGTCTATCCGGGCATCGATCTGGTCTACTACGGCAACCAGCGGCAGTTGGAATATGACTTCGTGGTCGCGCCGGGAGCCAGTGCGAAGCCCATCCGGCTTGAATTCGCGGGAGCCAAGAAGCTCGATCTGACTGCCGATGGAGATTTGACCGTTTCAGCAGCAAACGGCGAGATAGCGTTTCACAAGCCCGTCGTCTATCAAGTGAAGGACGGACTGCGCCAGCCGGTTGAGGGGCAGTTCGCCATGTTGGCGAAGAATACGATTGGCTTCGCGCTGGGCCGATACGACCATTCAAAACAACTTGTGATCGACCCGGTGCTTTCCTACTCCACCTACCTCGGCGGCGGCCTCGCCGACGCCGCCTATGGCATCGTCGCGGACAGTTCAGGCAACGCCTATGTGGTCGGCACTACTTTTTCGACGAATTTTCCCGAGACAACCGGGGCAGTTCAGCCGGCGAACAGCGAGCCCGCCAACTTCCAATGCGTTTTTGTCAGCAAGCTTGACCCAACCGGATCGACGCTGCTGTACTCGACCTACCTTGGCGGCAGCGGCAATCCCGGCAACAAAGCCATCTATGGCGATGTCGGCCAAGCCATTGCCGTGGACAGCTCAGGCGACGCCTATGTGACCGGCGAGGCGGATTCAACGAATTTTCCCGTGACAACGGGTGCGTTTCAAACTGTGAGCAACAGCACGAAGGTCTATACTCAAAACGCCTTTGTGACCAAGCTCAACCCGACCGGCACGGCCCTGTTGTACTCGACCTACCTCGGCGGCAATAACCAGGATTACGGGTCCGGCATCGCAGTAGATAGCTTCGGCTACGCCTATGTGACTGGAAATACGAGCTCGTCGACTTTTCCCGTAACAGCGGGCGCCTTTCAGGTCACGAACAATTCCGACCTCACCGCCGGGTGGTCGGACGCTTTCGTCACCAAGGTCAACTTAACTGGCACGGCCCTGGTGTACTCGACCTACTTGGGCGGCAGCTTGTATGGCGCTAGAGGCGTGGGCGTTGCCGTGGACAGCTTGGGCGACGCTTATGTGACCGGGAGTGCAGCTTCGCAGGATTTTCCGATCACAAATGGTGCGTTTCAGACCACGAATTTCGCCGCCGCAAACGCAGGTCTGCAGACCGTCGCTTACAACGTCTTTGTGACCAAGCTCAACCCAACCGGCACGGCCCTGATGTATTCAACCTTCCTTGGCGGCACGATCGATGATTACGGCGTTGGCATTGCCCTGGACGGGTTGGGCGACGCTTACGTGACTGGTTATACCGACTCGGCGGATTTTCCCGTGGCGGGGAACCCTTATCAGTCCACCAACAAGGCCTACGCCAATGAAGGGGCCAGCGCTTTTGTCACCGAGGTCAACGCGGCCGGCACCGGCCTGGTGTACTCGACTTTCCTGAGCGGCACGGGCATACCGCCCCAACCCTGCGGCAGTGGCTGCACTTCAAGCGGCTCGGGAGATGCCGGTAACGCGATCGCCGTGGACGGCCTGGGCGACGCCTATGTGACTGGCGATGCAACTTCGTCGGATTTTCCTACCACATCGGGCGCTTACCAGACGGTGAATAATGCGGCCGGCTATCCCGCCACTAAGTCGTTCATTGGGTCCAATGCATTTATCACCAAGCTCAACCCAGGCGGATCGACGCTGCTGTACTCGACCTATCTTGGCGGCAGTTCGCAGGATTATGGCTATGGCATTGCCCTGGACGGCGTGGGCGGCGTGTATGTAGCCGGCGAAGCGACATCGACGAACTTTCCGACGACGACGGGCTCTTATCAGCCCGCTTTCGCCGGCGGCGCTAGCGACACCTTTATCGCCACGCTGGCGATCGGGGAGGTCGCGCAACAAGTCGCCGTACCCAGCGTGGTTGGCGACACCCAGGCAACCGCAGAGGCAAACATCACCGGAGCTGGACTCGTGTTTACAGTCACCAACGCGAGCAGCTCCACCGTCGCATCCGGCAACGTGATCAGCGAGAGCCCCGGCGCGGGCACCAGCGTCAACTCCGGCTCGTCGGTCAACCTGGTCGTCTCAACCGGCCCGGCGCAAATCGCCGTGCCCAACGTGGTTGGCGACACGCAGGCAGCCGCAACAACAGCCATCACCGGAGCTGGACTTGTGGTCGGCACGGTCACCACGGCGAGCAGCTCCACCGTCGCATCCGGCAACGTGATCAGCGAGAGCCCCACTGCGGGCACAAGCGTCAACTCCGGCTCGGCTGTCAATATCGTCGTCTCAACCGGCTCGGCGCAGGTAGCCGTTCCCAACGTGGTTGGCGAGGCCCAGGCAACCGCAGAGGCAAACATCACCGGAGCAGGACTCGTGTTTACAGTCACCAACGCGAGCAGCTCCACGGTCGCATCTGGCAACGTGATCAGCGAAAGTCCAAGCGCGGGCACCAGCGTCAACTCCGGCTCGTCGGTCAACCTGGTCGTCTCAACCGGCCCGGCGCAGGTAGCCGTTCCCAACGTGGTTGGCGAGGCCCAGGCAACCGCAGAGGCAAACATCACCGGAGCTGGACTCGTGTTTACAGTCACCAACGCGAGCAGCTCCACCGTCGCGTCCGGCAACGTCATCAGCGAAAGTCCGACCGCTGGCACAAGCGTGAATTCAGGCTCTTCCGTCAATCTTGTCGTCTCAACCGGCCTGGCGCAAATCGCCGTGCCCAACGTCGTTGGCGACACGCAGGCAGCCGCAACAACAGCCATCACCGGAGCTGGACTCGTGCTTGGCACGGTCACCCAGGCGAGCAGCTCCACGGTCGCATCCGGCAACGTGATCAGCGAGAGCCCCAGCGCTGGCACAAACGTGAATATCGGCTCTTCCGTCAATCTCGTCGTCTCAACCGGCGCGGCGCAAATCGCCGTGCCCAACGTGGTTGGCGACACGCAGGCAGCCGCGACAACAGCCATCACCGGAGCTGGACTCGTGGTTGGCACGGTCACCACGGCGAGCAGCTCCACGGTCGCATCCGGCAACGTGATCAGCGAAAGTCCGAGCGCTGGCACAAACGTGAATTCCGGCTCTGCCGTTAACCTGGTCGTCTCAACCGGCGCGGCGCAAGTCGCCGTGCCCAACGTGGTTGGCGACACGCAGGCAGCCGCGACAACAGCCATCACCGGAGCTGGACTCGTGGTTGGCACGGTCACCACGGTGAGCAGCTCCACGGTCGCATCCGGCAACGTGATCAGCGAGAGTCCGACCGCTGGCACAAGCGTGAATTCCGGCTCTGCGGTCAACCTCGTCGTCTCAACCGGCTCGACGCAGGTTAACGCGCCCAGCTATACGCTCAGCGCAAACCCGTCCTCACTCACCATCAAGAGCGGCTCCACGGGATCTACGGTGATTACATTAGCGCCAACAGGCGGATTCACAGGCACCGTCAACTTCGCCTGCGGAACGCTGCCGACTCTGGTGACCTGTAGCTTCGCGCCCACCAGCTTGACGGTCCCTTCCACCGCGCCGCTGACCACCACGCTAACCATCGGGACAATAGGGACGGCCACCGCTTCTCTCCAGAATGGCCCGTCAGGAGGCCTGCTTCCGGGGATATTGGCAGCCCTGATTCTGCTGCCTTTGAGCTTCATGCGGCGCATCCTTCGCACCAAAAGAGCCGGAAGTCCGTGGCTTGCGTGCTTGCTTCTGCTCGCAGGAACAACCCTTGCCGCAGCAGGTTTATTCGGAATGGCCGGGTGCGGCGGATCAAGCAAAAAATCCACACCGGCAGGAACCTACAGCATACCCATCACCGTAACCAGTGGCGGAACAACAGTCCCATTGAACCTGTCGATCACTATCCAGTAGCAAGCCGATATAACGAGACGCATTCGAGAAGAGGTGCGGACCAGCGAGATGGTCCGTGCCTCTTCACGGTTGCGGATACAAGGGAAGCGCCATCGGGCCTGTCAGGGGTGCGGCTGGAGGTATGTTGGCTTTTTCGCCTGACCAGTACCGAGGACGCCGCAAGGGTTAGGATTGATGCTGCGCCCGGATTGTCGCCGACTCTTCTCCGGTCATGGCCAATGCTCGCTGGAGAATAGCACGCATGCAAGGAGTGAGTGCAAAGCGATTGAGTTTGACCTCTTCCACGCCATGCGCCACAGTTCTGTCGACCAAGACGGAAGATCCAAGAAGCAGCGAGGCGAGATCATCTGATAAGTGTATTTTTAGGATATATATAGGCTGATCCGGCAGATGCAGGCGAACAAGAGCAAAAAACAATAGCAGCACCAGAATCTGCTCCTCGATACGTTGGTACCGTGCCTGGAACGTGGTTTGCGAGCCGGAAAGAATCTGATGCATCCTGTAAGAATTTGAGTATAAACGAGTTATTGGTGGACCTGATCGGGATCGAACCGATGGCCTCTTCCATGCCATGGAAGTTCCAAGATGGCGCTTTGTTGACGGCAAAGGACTTATGAGTCGTCTGAGTCGGCAAAACCGGCCCAATGGGCGCTAAATGCTACCAATTTGCTACCAAATCTCTAACCGAGCGGGCTCGGGCTGACCTGTGGGGGATCAGCCCGATTCTCTTCACTTATCTCCCGGTTCGCGGCCGCATCCAGAGGATCGGCGTCTCCAGCATCGCAGGTTCCTGGCGGGATTCTGTACGTTGATCTAGATCTGTACCGGTCGGGAATTGACGAATCACCGTTCATGGTAAGCCACTATTACGGTCAGTGAGGTTGAAGGCAAGACAGGCAAAGCTCCCCATGTCTTCGCTCTTTTCCTTCCCGCCACGATCATTTCCCGCCGAAGTGCAGCACCAGTCCGGTACTGATGCGGAGGTTGTTCTGGTGGTTGTTGCTTCCGTTGTCGAAGGTGGTGAGCAGGTAGTCTGCCTCCACCAGTCGAATGAAGAAGCGTGGGTTGGCGCGCAGGTCGAGGCCAGCACCGAAGTTGGAGGCGAAGGCAGCGTCGGCGTTGCCCACTCCGGGATTCGTTTCCTCGACCAGCGTTCCGCTGGAGTGCGCGAGACCAATCAGCGCCTGGCCGAAGGGCTGAAGCGGAGAGTGGCCAAGCTTGGGCAGATACCGTCCTCCCGCGGTGAAGGTGCTCAGCGTAAGGCTGTCGCCGGTGCTGGAGACAGTGCCTGCGTGGGTGATCGCGATGTCACCCACCAGGGCAAAGCTTCCCGGCTTGACTGGCCAGGCGAAGGTGGCGTTGCCGCCGTTCAGGTTGAAGCAACCGCAACCGCCCGGAGGCACGTTGCTGTGCATGTAGCTGTAGCCCACGGCCAGTTCGGCGCGGAACGGCTTGTCGCCCGCGGGCTCGGGCTGGGCGCCAGGGGTCTGTGCAACGGTTGGGCGTGTGGAGACCGCAGCAAGGGCCAACAACAGGGCGAATTGGCTTTTGATCCTGAATCGCATGGGGTCTCCTTTTACTGGACCGTGAGCTGCACGGTGGTGGTTTGCTGTTCGGCGCCGCTGGTTCCGGTCACTGTGATGGTGTAACTGGTCGGGGGTATGACTCTAACCAGCCCAAAGCCGCCTCCGCACGCGGTGAGAGCGGTGAACGCGCCCAGTGTAGCGAACAGCAGCAGAGTGAGCGTGATCCAGCGGCGATGCTTCTTGCCGGGCAGGAAGAACAGGCCGATGAGCGCCAGCACTGGCGCGGCCAGCGGCCATTGCGGGTTCTTCAGCGGTGTGGCAGTGGCGACGGCCGAGGTTTGGATGGTAAGCGTCGAGGATCCCGATGTGCTGCCAGGGGTGATCGAAGTTGGCGAGAAACTGGCCGTCGCGCCGGTGGGCAGGCCGCTGGCCGCGAGTGTCACCGGGCTTGGGAATGTGCCGTTCTGCGCGGTGGCTGTAATGGAGTAGGTCGCAGCGCCGCCGGGCTGAACGGTCTGCGCGGTGGCGGTTGAGCTGACGATGAAGCTTGGAGCAGCCGTTCCGGTGCCGGTCAGGCTGGTGGTCTGCGGCGAGCCGGAGGCGTTATCGGCAACTGTCAGTGTTGCCGCATAGCTGGTTGCCGAAGCTGGCGTGAAGGTGACGTAGATGGAGCAGGTGGAGCCGGCAGCCAATGAGGCGCCGCAGGCGTTGGTGCCGGTGGTGACGGCGAAAGCAGTTGGATTTGTTCCGGCAATCGTGATGCTGGCGATCGTCAACGTAGCATTACCCGTGTTCGAAAGTGTCGCAGCCTGCGCCGCGCTGGCTACGCTCGTGGTCGATGTAAAGCTGAGGGATGGAGGAGCGAGCGAGGCTACAGGCGCAGTCACAACCACTGCACTAAAGTTGGCGGTCACGCTCTCGGGCGCGCTCATGGTGATGGTGGTGGAGGCGCTGCTGGAGCTGGCCACGCTGCCCGTCCAACTGGTGAAAGTGTAGCTCGAGTTTGGCGTGGCCGTCAGGTTCACAACGGTTCCTGCCGCGTAATACGTACCCGATGGGGGCGTAACGGTTCCGTCGGCCGATGGATTGGCTGCCGTTGTTAACTGATAGAAAGTGCTGAAGGTGGCCGTGTAATTTGTCGCTATCGATGGCGCCGTCACCGAGTGCGAAATCGCTCCACCATCGGACCAGGAGGCAAAGGTGTTCTGTGTTCCACCGTTCGTCTGCGGCGAAGTTGTCGCAATGGTGTGGCTGGAACCGACCGTCCAGCTCAGAGTTTGCGCGCTGGCGTAACTCGTTCCGTCCACGGTAAACGCGAGCCCTGCCGGACTCGTGCCCACAGTTACTTGCACAGTGGCTGCGGTCACCATGACTGAATTCGTTCCCGTAGCGCTGTTATAGGTTGAAGAACTAGCAGAATCAGGCGTGTAAGTAGCCGTCAGCGTGTCCGTGCTGGTGGCCAGCGAGCCGGCGGGAACGGTAATCATCGCATTGCCGCTAACGAGGGTCGTCGCCGTCGAGGTATAACTTCCGCTACTCAGAGTCACTGACCCGGTTGGCGTTGGATTGCCGCTGCCGCCGCTGACGCCGATCGTCACTGTTAGCGATTGCGCCGTTGTGATGCTGGATGGAGACGGCGAGACCGTCACCGTGGGTGTAGTCTTGGCTGGTGTGATAGCTAACGTGCCAGTCGCTGTTCCTGTGTAGTTGGGATCGGTGACCGTTGCTACCACGGTGTAGTTACCGGTTGCAGTGGGCGGCATCGTGCTGCCGTTGTAGGTGATGCCGACGCCTAAGCCCACGGGTGCCGTGGTCGCGGTCACGGCAATCGGCGATCCGCTATACGCCTGCGAAAGACCTCCGAGGGTCACGGTGGCGGGGGCCTTCGCGATAGTGAGCGTCCCGGTCGCGGAGCCGCTGTAGCCGGCGGATGTCACGGTGGCGACCACTGCGTATGTTCCGGCCGAGGTCGGGGGCGTGGCGCTGCCGTTGTACGTCAGCGAGACATTGAGACCGGCAGGACTCGTCGTTGTAGCGGCCGAGATGGGCAATCCACTGTAGGTCTGCGCCAGGTTGCCGAGCATTACGGTCGCCGCCATTGCGCCGGTGATAGTGAGCGTCCCATTGGTGGAGCCGTAATAGTTGGGGTCGGTGATAGTTGCAATGACTGCATAGCTGCCGGGTGCCGTGGGAGGGGTGGCGCTATTGTTGTAGGTGAATCCAACGGCCAGGCCCGCCGGTACGGTCGTCGCGCTCGCGGAGATGGGAGAGCCGGTGTAAGCCTGCGAGAGCGAGTTCGAGTTCAACGTAATGCTCGCGGGCGCGTTGGCGATGATCAGCGAGCCGGTCGCGGAGCCGTTATAGCCGGCAGACGTAACGGTCGCCACCACTGCGTAGGTTCCGGCCGCCATGGGCGGAGTGGCGCTGCCGTTATAAGTCAGCGCCACAGTTAGACCGGCGGGACTAGTCGTTGCCGTGGCCGCAAGGGGTGACCCGGTATAGGTCTGGATCAGGTTGCTCAGCGCGACGGTTGCCGGTGTGCCCCCGGTGATCGTGAGGGTTCCTGTCGCTGATCCTGCGTAGTTCGTCCCCTGGATCGCCGCCACGACGGTATATGTGCCAGGATTGATCGCTGGTGCGATGCTTCCATTGAACGTAAGCGAATAGCCCAGATTCGCCGGCACCGTCGTAACGGACGGGTAGATCGGGGAACCGGTATAGGCCTGGGTTAGATTTCCCAGCGTGACCGTTCCGGTTGCCGGCGCGATGATCAACTCTCCGGTGGTCGAGCCGGTATAGCCCGGCGAGGTCACCTCCGCGTACACGGGATAATAGCCGGCATTTTGTGGAGCATAGTTAATTATGCCGCCGACCGTAAGCAAAACCTGGAGGCCCGCCGGAGTGGTTGTGGCAGTCACGGCGTGCGAGTATCCGGTGTAGGTCCCGCTCAGATTCCCGAGGGCAATGGTGGCCGAGGGAGCGGTCTGCAGAATATTGAGCGTGCCGGAGACTGTGCCGCTGTAATTTGGGTCCGTGATCGTCGCGATGACCCTATAGCCTCCCACTGCAGAGGGCACCGTTGGAGATCCATCGTAAGTCACCGAGTACGAGAGGCCAGCCGGTACGGTCGTTGCGGTTACCGCATGGGGTGTTCCGTCATAGAGAAACGACACGTTATTGAGATAGATCGTGGCCGGATTTGGATTGATGGTGACAGGAACGGCGGTTGACGTCGAGGCCGCGAAGTTGCTCCCGGAAGAGGGAGTAAATGTCGCGGTGAGGTTGTACGTTCCGGCCGCCAGCGATGTGGTGTATATGGTTGCCGCGCCAGCCGAGAGTGTGACTGATCCATTGGGGATCGCAACGCCGTTCAAGTAAAACGAGACGGTTCCATTGATGGTGCCTGTCGTCGAACTTGCAACCGCAGCCGAGAACGACATAGCCGTGCCGGAGGAACCGATATTCGTCAACGTCAATACGGTGGTGACGGTCGGCGCGGGCGCGGAAGCCGAAGTCGCCGTCCCAATCAGGGGAATCGTCTGCGTCGCATTGGAGACGTTCAGGTTGTTGTCGGTCATCGTGTATGTGCCGTTCACGGTACCGCTCTGGCCGCCGGCCGGAGAGAAGGCGACCGACATATTGCAGCCTATCTGGGCCGGGACGTACTGCGGCGACGTCACCACTGTTGCGCCATAACAGACGGTCGTTGGGGTGAAGCCGGTCGAGGTGATTCCGATGAGTCCCGCCGTCGTGTCGTTCAGATCAAGTTCGCCATTGCCTTCGTTCTGGAGGATGAAGCTCTGCGCCGCCGAGGTCGAACCAACCTGGGTTGGAGGAAAGGTCAGCGTGGGAGGCGTAGCAAAGTCGAACTGCTGGATCGCGGTCGTGAAGGGCAGATCGTCAAGGAGTCCCGCAGTGCTAAAAAAGGGTAGGAAGGAGGAGAACTCTGCGTAGAGGTGGCCATGACCGTCGCTGACGACTGCGCTGATACTTTCGGTGGACACGAGGACTTCGTTTTCACCAGCCAGTCCGAGCCCTGAGTTGTAGTGAAAGAAGGCGTCGTTATAGTTGGCGACGAATAGATCGCCGGAGGGCATGATGGCTGCATCGAGGAAGCCATCGCCGCCGAAGTAGTCGCTCTGCGGGTAGGTATAGGTGGAGGCGCCGGGCTGTACGCTGCCGTTGGTGGCGTTAAACCGGATGATACCGCCCGTGGTCATCAGATAAAGATTTTCTGCACCATCCACTCGAATATTGATAGCGAGCGACGAAGCGTAATTCACAATCACGTCATTCGATATCACGGTCGGCGTGCTGTTGGGCACCACTACACCGTTGACCGCAACCAGCTCGTACAAGACGCAGGCGCCGACAGGGGACAAGGATGTAAAAAATATATTGCCGCCATCATCGACTGCCAGCCCGGAGATGCTGGAGAACTGGTCCACCAAGACGACCATGGGAGAGGTCGAGGATAGGACGCCGTTGGTGGCCACGAACTTCCTGATAACGCCTGCGCCGGCGTCAACCACGTAGAGATTGCCTGCGCCGTCGATGGCCATGGCCGCGGGCGAAACCAAGCCGCTGAGCAGCGTGGTGATCGGCGTGCCGGGAGCGATCGCGCCGTTGGTCGCCGCCATCATCTTGATGGTGTTATCGACGCCGTCGCTGAAAAAAAGATCGCCCCTGCCGTCGATGACCATTCCGTGCGGTGGGCTGGTCAGGGTGGGACCGCCATCGGCACTGAGGGGTGTGTCTCCGTCAGAGAAAGAGGCGATCGTTGTGGGTGTGGCGTTGCTGGTATACAGCAGCATGGGCCCGGTGCCATTGCCAACGAGGTTGACGACTGAACTCGGGTTCTGGCCGGAGGCGTTGAGCACGACGGCGCCCGAGCGGTGACCCACTGCGGTGGGAGTAAACAACACGTTTACCGTGCAACTGCCACCCGCCGCGTAACCGTGTGCTGTGCCATTCGTCGTGCAGGTGCCGGTTCCGGCATCGGTAAAGTCGAGTCCGCTGGCGCCGGTGGTGAAAACTTGCGGAGCCGCCATGGTTCCGGGAGCCTGGAAGGTGAATGTAACGGTGACCGGGCTGCTCGTACTTCCAAAAGGCGTATCGGGGAAGGCGGTCATTCCCTGCGTTGTCGATGCCACCGCCGCCGGCGTCACGGTCAGGTTGTTGGTGATTGTGCTTGCGGTCTGCAGGTAATTCGTATCCGCAGCTACGGTTGCGATAAGCGTGTGCGTCCCTACGGAGAGCGAAGACGGGTTGTTGCTCAGGGTGCAGGTCTCGGTTGTGCTCGAAGAGCTTGCACACGTCCCGGCGCCGACATATGTTCCGTCCAGTTCGAAGTTGAGCGCGCCGGTTGGCGTTGGGCCGCCAAACGTCACCGTAGCGGTAAACGTGGTCGAGGTGGTTCCGGAGATTACGGACACCGGATTGACGGCGACCGAGATGGAGCTGCCGACCGTTGCGACCAGCGGGATGGTCTGCGTCGAGTATCCGGGCGAGGCGGCGTTCCGATCGGTATCGGTCGTCACGACCTGTCCGGTGACAGTGCCGGCAGAGCCCGTCGCCTGGAAGGTCACATAGTCGTAACAGACATCCCCGGCGGCGAGCATGGATGGGTTCGCTCCCGGCGACAATTGCGGACAGGAAATGAGCACCCCCCCCAGGTATGGGTCCGTGCCAACGGAAAAGTTCGCAGTCACGACGGGATTTGTCCCGCTCGCTGGCGGTTCAAAGGTCAACGGACTGTTGCCGATGTTCAGCAGATACCCAAGCTGGGAAGCGGCAGATCCGGAGGCTGTCAGAGGGAAGGAGAGTGCAGGCGGCGTGCTGAGATCTGCCTGGACAAGGTAAAGCTGATTGTCAGCGCTTACTACCGTGGCATAGAAGTGTCCATTGCCATCATTGGCGATGCCGGAACTCTGCAAGATTTGGGGATTGTTAACCGTTGGGACAAAGGCTGGAAGAAGCGTGGCCGGGCCCGAGACGTCAACTGCGCCGGTGATGGCATCCGTCAGGAACACGTCGTCGGCCGCATCCAGCGCGAGGTCAAGGCCTTCAGCCGAGTTGTTGGGATTGTTGGGAATCAGCTCGGAAGTCGTTGAAACGACGCCGTTGGTGGCGAGGATCTCATCCACCACCCCGCCTGAATCGTACGCGTTGAGATAGCCATTTCCGGTGAACTCTCCCGCCCCCACGAAGATATTGCCCGCTACATCCACCCGGATTCCGACGGGATTACTGTTATAACTGTTGAGCGGCAACAGGTAAATGAGGCTAACCGTTGAAGAGGGCGATACGTTTCCATTGACCGCGGCCATCTCATAGATCGCTCCGGTTGCCTCGTCGGTAAAGAAGATATTCCCCGCACCATCGAGCGCGATACCCACGAGCTGGCTATAGCCGGTGGGCAAGGTGGCGCCCACGATCTGGCTGTATCCAGTGGTCAGGGTGATGACCGGCGAGCTCGCCGAAAGAATGCCATTTACCGCGACGATCTCCTTCACCGCGTTGTTGTCGATGACAAACAGGTCGCCCGCACCATCGACTGCGATGCCCTGAGGGTCGGTCAGTCTGCTGCCGACCATGACGACCTGGGAGGCAGACGTGACGGTTCCATTGGAAGCGATCACTTCTCGGATCACACCGTTGGTATTGTCGCCAAAGAAGACGTCGCCCTTTCCGTCTGTTGCCACCCCTCTCAAAAAAACATCAAACTTGCTGGGAATGGAGGTAATTGTGGTGCTGGCATTCTGCCCTGGGAAAATCAAATGGGGTCCGGTCCCTATGCCATTCACCGCAGCGCTTGCTACAAGCACTCCGCTCGGTGTCGTCAATTGCACCGCCCCAACTCGCTGGCCGGGCACCCTGGGTGTGAATACTAGATTGACTGTGCAGGACTGACCCGTCAGGTACACAATGGTATCCGCGCCCGTTGTACAGCTTCCACCGCCAGCATCGGTGAAGTCGAGACCAGTCGCTCCCTCGGCAAGGACGGTCGGCGCAGCGATGCTCGTACTCGAGTCGAAAGTGAAGGTTACTGAAAGAGGGGCGCTCGGTGTCCCGACCGCCGTCTGGGGGAATGACACCACAGAATTCGAGTGAGCCGACTGGGCGGATGCGGACAGACAGGACATTACAACTGTCAGCGCAAGAACAACCGCTCGCAATCCCCCACCCAGGCGGCACCGAGGAATGTTCAGGACAACCGTTGCGGCCGAGCGCAGCGAGAGTGCCACGCGACGGCAGGTAAAAGCAACACGCAGATGGGAGGAAAACAGCCGCTTGATCGTCACGAAACAACCTCCAAGGAGCTTTCAGTTGAAGGACCAAAGGGGAAACCCGCAGGACAACGCACTACCTGACGGTTGCGAACCTGAGCGAAAACGTGAAGGCGCTGGTGCCGGGGGAAGCGGCTTGCGCCGAGGGTGGCAACGGCGGCGGCACATATCGAGGCAAGAACCGACGCCGAACCTCCGCGGGCTATAGATGTTGAACTCATGGACAAGCTCCTACTGTGGCTCGCGCTATCTATCTGATAAATGCCTCAATTTCTTTTGCGGCTGCGGATTGCCGGCGGAAACGGCCTATCCACTGGATGTGAAAACGGTAGTGAAAGTGTTGGGCCGGCAGCGGCAGAACCTCAGGAGCACCGCGCACGGAGGCGGCTTTGCCGCCAGCCGTGAAGACATCGTCGGCGATAGCCTTACCTAGCGGTGTCTGTGACGGAGTCTCCCACGGGCCTGACCTTTGAGGCCCAGGCAACCGGCTCGACAGACGTGGCCCAAACGGTGACGCTAACGAATACCGGAACGGGCGCGCTGGCGGTCGGCCCCATTGCGGCGAGCGCCAACTTCGGAGCGACGAATCCGTGCGGTTCGAGCTTTGCTGCGGGAGGAATTTGCACGATCCCGGTAACCTTTGCTCCAACCGCGGCGGGCAGTGTCACCGTCACGGCTTCGACTGCGATCTCACTCACTTTGCACTGAACGGACCCAAAACAACGCTTTGTTGCCCAGTCCCGGAACCACGGGTCATTGCCGGGACTGCCAGCTTTATGGAGAACAGGGGAGGTGATGCGCGGTTTTGCCGGGGCAGTTTTGTGAGGTTATTTGATCTCATTGCAGCCAGAAAGCCTCAGAATTGTCTATACTTCCCGGTAAGGACTCTTCTACATGCCGGAAGCGGGAGAAATCACGGTTCTGCTCCGCGATTGGAGCGCGGGCAATCCCGCGGCAACCGAGCACCTTTTCGAGATTGTCTATCCGCAACTGAGGAAGATTGCGGGGGCGCTGTTTCGAGGGGAGCGGCCGGAGAATCTGTTGCAGCCCACCAGCGTGGTCAATGAGCTGTTCCTGAAACTGATCCGGCAGCGCAGCTTGCGATTCGAGGATCGCGAACACTTCTACAGCCTTTCCGCGCGCCTCATGCGTCGGGTTCTGATCGATCAGGCCCGCTCCGAGGGAAGAGAGAAACGCGACGGTGGGGCTCGCATTCCTCTTCACGCAGACATGGCCTGGATCAATGCCCGGCCGGCCGAGATGATGGACCTGGATCGCGTCCTCGAGAAACTGGAACAACTGGACCCGCGCAAATGCAGGATGGTCGAGCTTCGCTTCTTTCTGGGGTTCACGGCGGAAGAGACGGCAGAGTTGCTGAATACCTCGAAGGCTACGGTGGATCGGGAGTTGAGGTTTGTGCGGGGTTGGTTATACGACCGTCTCCACTCGTCCTAAGATCTCCACGCGTTCTTGAGCGTGACGCACTTCTTCTCTGTTTCGCGCCAACCAGTAGAGCCAACCTGGAAAGAGGGTCATGACAGAAGACGCTCACAACTGGCAGTTGCTTCAGGATTTGTTTGATCTTGCCGAGGCAACGCCCGCAGCAGACCGCGAACGCGTAATGGCCGAGAAGTGTCCCGATGAAGAGCTGCGCCGCCGGGCGATGGAGATTTTCACAGCATCGAGTATCGAGGATGACTTGGGGACGCCCGCCCAAGAGACGGCTCAAGTCGAATCTCTGACCGGTAAGATCGGCCCTTACACCTTGCTCAAGCATCTCGGGACCGGCGGCATCGGCGCGGTTTATTTGGTGGAGCGCATGGTGGGCGGCGCTCTGCAACGGTCGGCTTTGAAGGTGCTCGCGCCACACTCGGCCGGCCCTGCTTTTATTGAACGGTTTCATCGCGAACAGTACATCCTTGCCTCACTGGATCACCCCAACATCACCCGCATGATGGATGCGGGACTGAGCGAGCGCGGGCAGACGTATCTGGTGATGGAATATGTGGACGGCGTGCACCTAGACGCATACTGCGATGCGCACAAGCTGGGAATCGCGGAACGGCTGCAACTGTTTCTTCGCGTCTGCGACGCGGTAGCCTACGCGCACCGCAATCTCATTGTGCATCTCGACCTGAAGCCGTCCAATATTCTCGTTACCCCCGATGGCACTGTAAAGTTGCTGGACTTTGGGACTTCGAAGCTGATCCGGACGGACAGCCTGCTGACGACCACCGTTATGGCCACTCCGGCCTACGCGAGTCCCGAGCAGTTGCGGAACGAGCCGGTAACGACCTCCTGCGACATTTACGCGCTGGGCGCCGTGCTGTTTGAATTGCTGGCCGGATCGAGACCCGGCCACGGAGCATCCGTAGCCGCGATGATCGAACGGGCTATCAATGAGCACGAGGCGGAACGTCTGCCGGATGCGGTAACTGGCGCCGCAGCGGAAGACCGCGGACTCTCGGAGAATCGTCTTCGCCAGTTGCTGACCGGCGACCTGGCGACGATCGCCCAAATGTGCCTGAACCCGCGGCCCAAGGATCGCTATCCATCGATCGATTCGCTGACGGGCGACATTCAACGGTATCTCGGCGGCAGGCCCGTGCTGGCCCGCCCGCAGACGGCGCTTTACCGGTTTGGCAAGTTTCTGCGCCGCCACCGGGGGTATGCGGCGGCAACGGTGCTCGTGGTGGCCGCCCTGCTGGCCAGCCTTGGCTATGCCGGGTGGCGGCAGCAGCAGGCGTTGCGCGAAGGCCAGCGGGCGCTGCGCATGCAGACCTTCATGTACAGGCTCTTCAAGCTGGCGAACTCCAATTACACCGGCAAGCCGGCGGCCACCGTGCCGGAGTTTCTGAAGCTGGGCGCAAAGATGCTGCCGGAGTACATCAAAGACCCCTCCGATTTGCGCGAGGCGCAGATGGGCCTTGCCGAATCGATGTACGAAAACGGCGATTTAGACAGCGCCCAGACGGTGCTTACGCAAACCATTGCGAGCGCGAAGGCCGCGAAGGACATTCCCGCGGAGGCGGAATCGGAGGCGTTCGCAGGGAACATCGCCTACCTGCAAGGGCAGATGGACGCCGGCGAAACGCTCACCGCCCATGCGCTGGAACTCTCTCGCAAGCCCGGTGTCTCGCCGGTTGTTCGCGCCTGGAGCGCGATCTTCTATGCCTGGAACCGTGACAATAACGGCTATCGCAACGATGAAAATGTGCGCCTGCTGCAATTCGCCGTGAAGGAGTGTCGCGATAACAATCTCTCTCCGCGCGAGACCGCCGACGCACTCTACACGCTGGGCGAGGATCTTGAGTTGCGCGGCCGGCTGGATGAGGCCGAGCGAGCTTTCAATGAGGCCCTGCAGGTCTATGCCAAGGATCCTGCGGCGTTATGCGAGCAATCCGAAGTCTACGGGGATTTGGCCTATGTAACCGAAATGCGCGGCAATGTCTCGGCCAGTATCCCCGTCTACCAGCGCTCCTACGATGGGTACGCGAAGTGTTCGGGCGCGGAGAGCCGCGGTGCGCTCGAAGAGCAGGAGTATATGGCCGGCGCACTGATGAAGCTCGGAAGGGCAAAGGAAGCCTTGTCGATGATGGAGGCGGCGATGCCTGCCTGGAGGAAGATTCTGGGCTCCAGCCCCGACCTTGCCGAGCCGCTTTATTTTCTCTCCAAGGCGTATGTTGAAACGGGGCATTTTGCGGACGGGGAGAAGGCGGCCAAAGAACTGGTCGCAGTGCAGGAAGGAAAAGTTGCACCCACCGATCGGCGGTTTGGCGCTTCCCATCTGGTCTGGGCGCGAGCGCTGGTGGGGCAGCATCGCGATCGTGAGGCGTTGCCGCACGCTGAGATCGCCGACAAGTTGCTCGCAATCGGCGCGGTTTCTCCAGGGGCAAAGCAAATGGGCGCCGAGGCGCACCAGGTGCTCCTGGAGATCCAGTCCAAACTCTCGAAGTAGGCCGGAATTCAGACTCGAAAAGCTCTCGCCGTATCGAATCTCTTCTTCTTTCAAAAACCATGACGCATTTTCGGAGCCCGCGACGCGTTCCAAACAGAGGATCGGATCGCCCATTTCCCGGCGGCCGCTCTCGAGCAAAACCAGGGATGCTATAACCCGTCTGACATCGTTGAAGGTCGCCGCTCTCTGCTGGTCGCGTCGACTTGAGTGCATCGGTTCCGGAGTACGCCGCCCCTGGTTTTGCTATAAGCCAATCGACGAGGAGGATGCGTGATGAGTACAACAGAGTTTCCGGCTCCAGGGCCGGGTGCCGGCATCAATTCCCGGATCGAAATCAATCGCGCCCAGCCGGCGGTCCTGCGCAACAGCAGGTTTCTGATTGGGGTGACTCTGTTCGGGAGCTTGAGCGCCGCTATCATTGCTGTGTGCATGTTGCTCATGGTAGTTTCATTGGTCTTTCTGAGTGGCGGCATCAATACCGCGACAGGTTGGAGTGCATTCCGATGGGCGATCAGTGCAGTGGCGATGGGCTATATGTGCCTGAGTTTATGGAATCTGGGCCGCGCCATGGCAGGTTACCAAGTCAAACTGGATAGCCGGGGCGTGGACTTCAATCTGGGCACGAAGAGGAAGCCGGCACAACTGTTTATGGAATGGGGCCAGATAGCCGCAATCAAGCAAAGGCGTGTCGGCAACGCTCAACAGTTTTGGGTTGAAGGAAAGGACGGGAGCGAGGCCAGATTCTCGTCCTACACGTTTTTCCGTCCCAAGAAGGTCGCTCGCCTGATCGCCGCCCGCACGGGCCTAACAATCCAGAGAATCTGATCGTCGCTCATTCCGTGTCAGGCATTCGCAATGCAGTTTGCCTTGCGTGTTGAGCCGAAACTTCTACGTTTTTCCTCCGATGTCTTCCTCTTGAATCGCTGGCGCACTTTTCGGCTGAATGACGCGTACAAGGCAGGAGACTCACGTTCCCAAGAAAGAGAAACCAATGTCCTCGATTGCAGCAGAGGCTTTCCAAGGGCCGCCCCCAACCTACACTCTATTCGACGCCAACGCGGTGGGGACCGCAACCTTCTTTGGCACTCCGGTTATGGGTTGCTATCTGATGGCCGTCAACTATCGCCGCCTGGGGCTGGCGGGCCGCGCGGCGACGGCACTCATTCTGGGGATTGCCGTCACGGGATTGGTGATCCTGCTCGGATGGAATCTGCCGCAGCCTGTATCGTTGCCGATTGCCCTTGTGCTGGTCTTCGCGACGCGCTGGAGCGCTCAAACCCTGCAAGGTACGGCGGTGAAAGACCATCTCAAGCGGGGTGGGCGGCTGGGATCGAGATGGATGGCCTTTTGGTTCGGCACAGCGTTCCTGGCAGCCTTGTTCGCCGGCATCTTCGCGTCAGTGTATATCGCGAACCAACGTTCAGGGGTCGTGATTGGAACCAAGGACGAAGTCTTCTACTCAGGCGCTGCGACCAAGGACGATGCTCAGGCGCTGGGAGATGCACTGAAGTCCATCGGCTACTTCACCGACAAGGGAGCAAATGTCCTCGTAGAAAAGGGAAAAGACGGCACAATCGTTTCGTTTGTGGTCGCAGACGGAACCTGGAACAAGCCCGCCATGGTTGCCGCCTTCGAGAAGATTGTCCGTCAGCAGGCGCCCACCGTCGGCGGCCTTCCCATCACGCTGCGCCTAGTCAATACCTCGCTTGCAGTCGAGAAGAGCGAAGTGCTCAATTGAGGCGCTTTTCTGTAAGAAGGCGCGTACCATGCAGAAGAGTAAGACGCCTGGTGCATCCCCACTCGCCGGTTTGGCGTTTTTGAGAAGCAGAAGTTCGGTTCCAGAACCAGGAAAGATGTGGCATGGTCACGGAGGTTTTTCGATGATGAATACCGAGGGAAGACTGGCAACAATTCTGATTGCACTTGTACTCTTCGGCTGCAAAGGGCCGATGCAAACATCGGCCGCGAGCGCTGGCGGGGGTGCGAATGGCGGGGCGAGCAGCGGCTCGTCGGGCGACGGCGCAGGCAGCGCCTCCTCATCTAGCGGTAGCACGCGCGTTGAGTACATCAAAGACCCGACGCTGAACAATATGGACGCGATTCCGGTGAAATATCCGGCCAACTGGAAGTTTCAGGGAGTGCTGTTTCAACCGGGCGATTGCATCAATAACACTTACGTAGTTTGGCGTGCGACGAGCCCGGACGGTAAAAGCTTCAATGAGCGGATGCCACCGCTTGGCTGGACCTATGGAAGTGGGCCGTTTTTTGCAGCCTATCCGAAAAACGGATGCCTCCCGATGCATGGGGCGATAACAGCAGTAGACTTCGCGAAGTATATGACGAGTCTTTTACACGTGCAGGCCGTGGAGGTTAAGCCATTTCTCGATGCGGAAAAGGCCGCGTTAGAGCAAGACGCACAGCAAAGGCAGCAGAGGGCGGAAGGGGCGAACGTGCTTGTGCGGTTCATGAATGGCTCAACCCCGATGAAGGGCGGTTTGAGGGTGGTGGTGAGATGCACCGAGACCATCGTTGGGGCGTTCAGCGGACCTGGGTCTGGGTCGACAATCGACCACTGCGAGGCGAATGTCGGGTACGGGGCCAGCCCGGAGAGCCAGTATGCGGAATTGCAGCGGCTATGGTCCGCCCCCGGAATGGGGCAGTCCTTGGGAACCGACGCATGGCAGCAGGCGTGGACGCAACGGTTCGTCGCCAATGCGCAGAGGCAAAGGCAGAACATGGTCAACAGCGCAAATGCCTTCACGAATGCCCAGAATGCTGCATTCAACGCTCAGCAGGAAGGGTACCGCCGCCAGGCTGCCGTGCAACAGCAGATGCATAACGAGTTCATGAATACGATGCAACGCGGGACCAACATGTCGATGCAGCGCACGTCGGACGCCATGAACGCGCGAACGACGGCGGCTTCGGACTGGGTGGATTATGCGCTCGATCGGAAGACGGTCATGGATACGAATACCGGGCAGATTTACAAGACGGGGAACCAGATTACGCCAGGCGGGGCTGCGGTGCAGGTACATGGGAACGGGACGCCGTATTGAAACGCAACAGAGTTGGGCCGGTGAAATTCCCTGTCCGGCCCGCTCAAGCAGAGGCTGGCTTCAAAGCCAATTCACAGTACATGCAGGCCACGGAGGTTATCGAGATGACTGCCAACGGCAGATTCGCAACAATTCTAATTGCACTCACGCTTTTCGGCTGCAAAGGGCCGCTCGCAACATCGGCTGCCAGCGCTGGTGAGGTTGGGGGCTCGAGGTCCGCCTCGACCGGCGGCACGCACAAGGAATTCGTCACCGATCCAACCCTGAACAACATGAATGCATATGACGTGACGATTCCGGCCAAGTGGCACTTTCAAGGGACGCTGTTTCAGGGGGGCAACTGCGCGTCGATCCCCTACGGCGTCTGGAGGGCGACAAGCCCGGACGGGCTGAGCATGGCGGAACGGATGCCGGCGCTGGCCTGGGTGTGGGGGACGGGGCCGATGATCGGTTTCATGCCCAAGACCGACTGCCTGCCCTTGAAAGGGCCGATGAGCGCGCAGGAGTTTTTGAAATACCTTGCAGCGACCATGAAGGTGGAATACGTGTCCGACGAACCGGTTCCCGCGGAGCTGAACGCAACAGCCCAGAAGGCAGTGCAAGACGCGGCTGCGGTCTATGCGCCGCAGTACTCGGCGAGGAATCAACAGCCTCCGAAGAATACGCGGGAGCTGGCCCGGGCGAATGTCCGCTACAAAAACGGGACGTTCACCATGAATGGGCGGCTGGACGTGCTGGTCGATTGCACGGAGACAATCTCTCCCGGAATGCCGGGGCTTTCCAAGTGGTCGCCGAGTCATCCTGTCCAAGCAACCACCGGGCCTGGGTCGACGGTGGACAAATGCACGGCGGGCGTGCGCTACATAACCGCTCCGGAGAGCCAGTTTGCTGGGGTGATGCGGCAGTGGGAAATGCCTGGGATGGGGGGACATTCCGAGGACGCATGGCAGGATGCATGGGTCAAGCGGAACACCGAGCAGACGCAGCAGGCGATCAACCAGATGTGGAAAGATTCGAGTGCGCGGATGCAAGCGCAGCAGCAGCAATTCAATCACGACCAGGCAGTGCGCCAGCAGATGCATGAGGACTTCATGGCCACCATGCAGCGCGGGACGGATATGTCGATGGACCGGACCCGGCAGAACATGAATGCGCGATCGACGGCGACCTCCGATTGGGTGGACTATGCTCTGGACCGGAGGACGGTGGCAGACCCGAACACCGGGCAGATCACCAAGGTGTCGAGCTCATACAACAACACATGGGTTGACAGCACCGGGAAGACCAGCTATCAGACGAACGACCCGAACGCGAATCCGAATGGCGTATTGCAGGGAACCTGGACCAAGCAGACGGTGGTGCATGGGGACGGTACGCAGTAGGCGCCGGAGAAATGGCGCGGTCGAGGAAGACTCCATGGCCGTGCTGCAGTATGGTGTGCCGATCTTGTGAAGACTGGAACGCGGATACGCGAGTTAGTTACTGAGTTAGGAGGCATTTCTTGACAGGATTTCGAGTTCTTCTTCTTGGTTCTCTTTTGCTGGCCTGCGGAGCGGCGCAGTCTCTTGGGCAATTCAATATTGAGCTGATCAACCAGGAGGGTGCAAAAGCGCCTTGCATGGGTATTGGCCCGGTCGGCGGCCCGCTGGCCAAGAAGTGCGCGGAATTGGCGGAACAGGCAGGCTTCATCCGGGTCAATGATGCAGGATTCGCTGGCCTGACGATCGGCACTACGGGCAAGGACGACGGGGTGATTCTCGCTGTTCAAAAAGAGTCCGCGGCGGCGCATGCCGGCCTGGAAGTGGGCGATGCGATCACCGCGGTGGAAGACAAGCCTGTGAAGCCCACACCGGGAAACATCGCAGCGAAGGCTATCTTTGGCCGGCGTGGAGACGTGCTGCACTTGACGGTGCGGCGCAACGGCGCCTTGCAAGAAGTTAGCTTGGTGCGTTCCCCGCAGAGCGCTCCCGCGGGACCGAAGTCTCCCAATATGTTCATCATGGTGAGGCCGATGATCAACTGGCGCGGCCAGTTCGTTCCCTGCATGGGCGCAGGGCCGCTTGCCCCTGCCGCATTCGAAATGTGTAACAGCCGTTTCAAGCCGTATGGTTACATCAAGACCGGAGAATTCTCCTCGACGGGCCTTCAACTCGACCTTGCGCGTGAAGACGGCGCAATCGTTAGTGCAGTGGAGCCCGGCTCCCCCGCAGGCAAAACGGGGATTGTGCCGGGGGACGAGATCGTGGAAGTTGAGGGCCAATCTTTGACTGCGAGTGTGGGAGGGACAGTCACAGAACGGATCTTTGGCAAGGTTGGCGATCAGTTTCACGTTACAGTTCGCCGGGAACAGACCGATAAGACTGTCCTTTTACAACTGGCAGCCAAGGCAAAGGACTAGAGCCTGTTATGAACTTTCCTACGGGCGAGCAAAAGCTGGAGTAGTGCGGGCAGCTCCAGGCCCAGATGCGGCCACGACGAATGCGTCGATACAATGTGCTGCCGACACGCAAGGGCGTAACTTTTGCGGTCACCGGTTCGGATGGCGGCAGCGCCCGAGCGAAATCTTGATGGTGCTGCGGACGACACGCAAAGAAGGGCGATGTCCCCGGTGCGGCACGCCTTCCGGGCGAACAAATAGCCGATATTGGCGGAAGCTGGGCGTCGTACACGTTGACGGGGTCCGCGCCGGGATTGTGGCTCTGGCCCGCTGCGCGTCCTCTTGCTATTTCACTTTTCTCCATCCCCCTCACGGTTCGACCTGTTGTGATTCATTATGCAATGAACCCACTTCTACCCCGGCGTTCCCTTTAAGCGACCTCCTTTGGTTACTATCGATTAGCTCATGGTCTTCCAAATACATACACGTGTGCTGTAAGATACATCACGACAAGGAGACCTCATGCCCACGGCGAAGAAGCTCACAACGCGACCGAAGCGCAGGGTCGTCTCTCCCGCAGAGACGCGCACTCAGCTTCGGCTCACCGTCGATTCCAAATTCACCAAGAGCCATTTCAGCCAGCTTTTCGCTGTACTCAAAATCCGTAGAAAGAACGCCCTGGCCGAACACATCATCATGAGTTTCAAGAGCAAGGCCGCTCAAGCGCAGCTTGTTGCGTTCTACAACAACCAGTGGCTGAACATTCCATTTCAGAGTATCGACACCGCGTTCGTATTTCCTTTGACCTTCGAGATTGCCGATGAACTGGAGAGAGTTGGCGGAGAGGTTCTTGGCGGTGTGAATCGGTCCAAGGCATTTCGCGTGATGGTAGCCTATTTCGCCTTCGTTCACAAACTCAAGACTCCGGTTCAATCCACATTCGCATAGTCTCGTCAGAGCATCTTGCTGACGGCGGCCGAATATCCGCAATCACGGGCTACCTGCCGCCTCTTTCCTGCTGGCGTTGGCGCGGATTCGCCAGACGTTGTAGAAGACGCATGGCGTGTTGCATCTCCGGGTCTGTGAATTGGACGGAGATGCCTTGTTGCGCCGCAACCTTCGTGACCATCCGCTTCCACTCCACGGTGCCGGTGCACGCGATGCGCGATCCGTATTTCTGGACGGCAATCTCCAATCCGAAGAGGACGGCGGCTTTATCCTGGTTGAGAACGGTGACGATGCGTCCGCGGTCGATGACGGAAACTTGCCCGTTGAGAGCGTAGGACACGTCGCCGGTCTTGCGGTCAATTTTCCAGATGCGGGGCGCGGCGATCTGGTTGGCAAGGGCATGTTGCTTTTGTTGGGCCGCAAGGCGCTGTTGCGCAAGGTCGGCCCAGTCTGTGCTGCTGTCATGATCGGGCGGTGGACCGATGTGCATCGCGTTCGTTTCCAGCCTTGCATCGAGCCGCCGCTGGTTTCGCTGATCCGCATAGCGCCAGCCACGCAATTGTGCCGCTGCCCGCGCATCGCCCTCGGTGGCGCGTTCGGCAACCCATGAGCGGAGATTCTTCGGAAATACCTCTTGCCGTCTCTGTTGTATAGACAGTTTCAGAGCGCGCAATTCGATAACAGATTGGGCAGCAGCCTGGGAGAGCATGACTTTCTTGTCTGGCCATGACAGAGCCGACGCGCGAATTTCCTTCTTCTTCTCCCTGAGCGACACCATGAGATGTTGGCGCGCATCTCTTCCCTCTGCTGTGATGCCCTTGCACATGGCCCGTTGCTGGTTCCGGTACTGGTTGTAATCGGCCATCAGAGAGCTGCGTTCGGCGTGTCGCTGTGCTTTCCTTTCTTCTCTCAGTGCGCTATTACGAGCATCATGTTGAGCGCTATGTTGTGTGGTATGTTGATCAGCTTCATAGCCGGATGTTGAGGCCGGTATCCACGGACCAAAAGCGGTTTCAGTAGCCTGACGGTTGATCTTTCCTGCAAAGTTGTTGCGGAATACGTCGGACGCCTTCACCCGGATGTTGTAGTCAGCGGCGAGGACTGTATATCCGCCCGACTCACCTTTCTTAAGCCGGAGATGAGCCTCCGATAGGAGGCGATGAAGGTCATCCCACGTTACATTCTGTCGGGCAAGCAGCGTGCAAACGCGCGGAGCAATCTCCCGCCGCACATAGGTTTGGAACGATTCTTGATCCTGGTAATGTTCAAATTGTGCAGCGGCTCCACTCGGATGTTGTTGGGCAGATCGAAGCGCATTGCGCTCGGATCTCGACATCGGTACGGCCTGTTTAGATTCCTCATCCCATCGTGTCATGCCGGGCGTGTGAGACCAACCATGCTTCGCTTCGAGGAAACGTGCAGCGGCATCGAGAGCGAGCCAGTTGCGATAGGGCGTGTGTGCCCTGAGAGTCTCCGGGTGAACCTTGTTGAGCATAATGTGTATATGAAAATGCTTTTTGTCGTCGTGCGCGACGATTATATATTGGTGGTCTCTGTATCCGAGTGCTTTCAGTGTGTGCAACGCTGCGTCTGTCCATTGTGGTCGAGTCGGACGTTCTCCCGGTGGCCATGCCAGTTCATAATGGCATAGCGCATCCTTGCAACGATCATTGAGAGACGCAACACCTTGCATTTCTCCTGCTGCCGTGTCAAAGCTCAGAAGATTCTCCGACATGACAACATCTCCTCGCAAAAGAAGTTCTCCGGTATCGGCGTCACGCTCTTGCGTAAGATATTCACGAAGCCGCTTGAAGCTGCTGGAGTGTTTGCGAGATGGTTGCATCTTGACGATCACGTTTGCTTCACCTCGACGGTGTTGAGCGTTCTCACTGCGCTAAGAACAGCGGACAACGTTGAATTCAGTCCCCTCCGGAGACCTTCTTCATCTGGGAGACCTTTGATCTGCTTGAGCAGGTGCTTTTGAAGTCCACCGAGTCTCGCAAGCTCTCCTAAAGCCTTCTGGTCCACCTTTGAAACGAATCGCTTGTGGAGAGATGTCCGTCGCATGTACTCGCTCATGGTCAGGCCTGCTCTCTTGGCCTGGTCCTTGATGATGGCTTTCTCACCATCGGTGATTCTGATGAAGAGCCGACGTTTGGCGCCTTCAGTTCCCTTGGGTCTTGCCATTCTTCTCTCCGTTTCTGTGGGGTCTCGGGGCGTAGCCCTGAGCAAGATGCGCAACCGTTTCTCCGAGTAGCCGCAGGCGGATTGGAGAAATGGTGGTGGGCGAGCGGAACCCCGAAGGGGTTTCGTACGCACAGCGCATTTCTTGCCATACAGTGTTTAGCCATCCGGCATTTCACCCTTTAACCACCCAGCTTTTCGTTCCAAACCTGATTTCCACCTCCATATCTGCTCAACACAAATATACAATAGAACGTCTCTATCGACTTCGACTGATGTATTATCTTGTATATAGTGATAAAGTATGGTTATGAGGAGGAAGAGCGATGGGAACAGCGGGGCCTCGTAAAGTGCAGGTGTTTTCTTCGGAGATTGTTGAGGATGCACGTATGTTGTTGACTCAGAAAACGTCGGAACC